>QWCY01000961.1_pt1 | contig 66597 bp, 56 predicted proteins | sample 1972631 | NCBI WGS metagenome assembly QWCY01 (sample SAMN09866696, study PRJNA288562) | Human gut metagenome isolate pre1_stool, whole genome shotgun sequencing... | isolation source: gut | host: Homo sapiens | place: USA: California
AACCCGTTGCATTTTCTTTAGTAACATTTTTCTTTTTATTTTCATCTCTCGTTCTACATACTAATTCATAATAATAATATCCGTTTTTCACCTCAAATACTTCTTTATTATATATAAAATTGTCTAATATTTTATCATCTAATCTGTCACTACTCCATTCTGAATTATTATCTAAGTTCTTTATTATATCTTGTCCACATTCTTTTGGAAATTCATATACATAGTAATCAAGGCCATCATTTTGTGGTCCGCCTCTTACACTGTATATTTCTCTTGTATTATATTTTTTTGTTTCTATACCTAAAATATTACTATACTCTTTATGGGTATTCCAAATACTATTTTCAAAACAATATAATTTTGCATTCTTCAAATCAAAAATAGCATATACTCCATCTTTATAATAATAATATAGATTTTCTCTGTCAATTTTAATCTTTTCATCATCTTTAATTTCACAAAACTTTGACATTATATATTCATAAAATTTATTTTTACTCCAATCATCATTATCCTCTAATTGCTTTTTAAACTTTTCCATATTATTATTATAATTTTTTATTTTGTACACTTTATATTTATACAACATATCATAGTCATAAATTGTACTATATTCTATATTTGATTCTTTTATTCCTAGTCCTAATTTTTTATAGTCATTATCCTTCTTGGCAAATTCTTTTATTATAAAAATATACATAATTAAACCTAATATAATAACAGTACACATTATCAAAGCAGTTGTTTTAGTTATTTCTGTTTTTTCCAATATGAACACCTTCTTATAAAACTTAATATTTTCCTTCTCCATATTTTTGTATCAATTGTTTCATTTTATCTTTAAACATTTCATTTTCTGTTATCAACTCAATTATATCATTATCTTCTATACATAAATCATTTGGTTCTTTTTCAAATAAAGATAAATCATTACTTAATAATTTAGCAGACAGTTTCATTTTACACAATATGCCACCTACAACAACAACCTGCCAAAATATATATTGCATTGAAAAAAAGACTGCGTATGATATTGGATTTGATTTTTTAGTTATATCAAATATAAAACTTATACTTTTTATAAGTTTCTTTGCTGTTTCTTTATCTATCTTTTCCCAATCTATATTTTGAAAATCCTTTATGATTTTTCCAAGCAATTTTAGTGCATAAATACGCTTCTTTGTTCCATACAAATTTTGGTAGTTTATGAAAATCTAATATTCCATATATGTTATCAAGGCATACTCTTCCAAACATTTTATATTTATAATCATATGGTTTATTGCATAATAAACATCTTTTTTCTTCTATAGATTTATCAATCCCCTTTTTATTATTATAAGTTATATTAATTATTCTATTTATATCATAATATTTAAAACTTTTCCATAAACTTACAAAATTTATTTTTTCTCAATTTTATATCAAACATCTGTTTTTGTCAATAGTTAAAAATAAATTTCAAAATTTTTTCAAATTCTGAAATTTAGGTATTTCTATCAAATTCAAATTGCTTTATCTCACATACTGTCTACTTTGAAATCTACCTTCTGATATGTCATGTGTTACTATGAGTGCTGTAATTTTTTCTTTTCTTAAAATATCATATATGTCCTTTGTTACCATTATTCTTGTTTGATAGTCTAATGCTGAAAATGCTTCGTCTAATAGTAGTATTTTTGGTTTTACTGCTAGTGTTCTTATTAGTGCTGCTCTTTGCCTCATTCCCCCTGATAATTCTTGTGGATATTTGTCTTTGAAATCATATAAATTGTATTTTTTTAATAATTCTTTTACATATTCTTTATTTTCATAAGTTTTTGTTCCTTTTAGTTCTAATCCTAGCATTACATTGTTCCATATTGTTCTCCATTCTAATAGACAATCTCTTTGTAACATATATCCTATATCTGATGATATTCCTTCTACTTTCTTTCCTTGTATGTAGATTTCTCCTGTTGTTTTGCTTTCTAATCCACTTATTATTGATAGTAGTGTTGATTTTCCACATCCACTTGGTCCTATTATACTTATAAATTCTCCACTTTTTACTCTAAAGTTTACATTGTTTAGTGCTTGTATTTCTCCTTCTTTGCTTTGATATTTTTTGCTTATGTTTTTTACTTCTAGTATTTTTTCCATTTTTTGCATCATTTCCTTTCTATTGAATTTTTTGTTTGTTTTTGTTTCTGTTTTCGTTTATTATATTTTATGTTGAGTTGTATTTTTGAGTTCCCTCTTTTTTATTCTATATTTTATATAAATTTATAGTTGTATTATAAATTTGCATAAAAAATAAGAATAAAGTTATAATGTATTATTTTTTCTAATACATATAATTTTATTCTTACTACAATCTATAATTCTTTGTCAAAATAATTACTTACTTCTTGTAAATCTTCAAAATTGTGTTGTCTTAGTATTTCATAAGTTATGATTGCTACTGAGTTTGATAAATTTAGTGATCTTAGTGTTGGTAACATTGGTATTCTTATTGTTTTTTCATTAATATATTTTTCTAATAACCATTCTGGTAATCCTTTTGTTTCTTTACCGTATAAGATAAATACCTCTTTCATTTTAGAATAGTCTATATCTGTGTATTTTGTTTTCCCTTTTGTTGTTGCAAAAAACATGTTGTTTTTTTCTGGATTATATTTTTCTAAAAATTTTTCTAGTGAATCGTGTTCTTCTATTTCTAATTTGTCCCAATAGTCTAATCCTGCTCTTTTTATTGATTTTTCATCTATTTTGAATCCTAGTGGGTGTACTAAGTGTAATTTTGCTCCTGTTATTGCGCATGTTCTTGCTATGTTTCCTGTGTTTTGTGGTATTTCTGGTTCTACCATTACTATATTTAGTTTCATTTTTCTTCCTCCTTTTTGATAAAACGCATCTCTTGTTTCTTTTATTACTTTTTTATTTTTTGTCTGACATATTCATAAAGCATTATTCCTGTTGCTACAGAGGCATTTAGACTTTCTGTTTTTCCTAACATCGGGATTTTTACTTTTATGTCTGCTAATTTTAGTATTTCTTCTGATACTCCATTTGCTTCGTTTCCTATTACTATTACTTTTTTGTTATAATCTATGTCATATATACTGTTTTTGGTTTTTAAAGATGTTGCTAATACTTGGTATTTGTGTGCTTTTACTTGTTTTAGTGTTTCACTTAATTTTTCACATTCTATTATTTTTACTCTGAATATTGCTCCCATTGTTGAGCGTACTACTTTTGGATTGTAACTGTCTGCTGTTCCTTTTGATACTAGTATTTGTTTTAATCCTATACTGTCTACTGTTCTTAATATTGTTCCTAAATTTCCTGGGTCTTGTATGTCGTCTAATGCTACTATTATATCTTGATTATAGTCTATTTCTGAGTCTTTATTTTTGATATTGTTTTTTTCGACTATTGCTAATATTCCTTGTGGTGTTGATACTTCACTTATTGTTTTAAATATGTTTTGTGGTACATATACACATTCTTGTTTTGCTATTTCGTATTTTAATTCTTGGCTTATTATTCCTGATTTTTCGCAGTCTTCACATATTACTATTTGGTGTATTTGTGCTTTTTCTTGTATTGCTTCTTGTATTAATTTGATTCCTTCTATTATATATTCGTTGCTTTGATCTCTATATTTTTTGTCTTTTAATTTTTTAATGTGTTTTATAAATTCGTTTTCTTTACTTGTTATTTTTTGCAATTATATCATTCCTTCTTTTTTTATATTTATTATTATTTATCTTTTGTTTTTTTTTACTTTTTATTCACATCTGAATTATATCAACTATATTAAAAACATACAACTATTGTTTTTTTACTTAAATAGCAAATTTATTGGATTTTATTTTGATTTTTTAAAAATTCTATTACATCATTTAAAATTTGCCTTTCATTTGTTGTTCCTATATTTAATGTTATCATTGGTTTTATTCCTGGTTGAAATTTTACTTTGTTTTTGTATGTTTCTACTAGTTTTACGATGTCCACATTGAATTTTTTTTGGTCATACGTAAATACTACTGATGTTTTTTTGCTTGCTATTTTTGTTATGTATTGTGGTTTTGCTAGATATTTTATTCTTGCTATATCTAATAAGTTTTCTAGTTCTCCTGGCATATTTCCAAATCTGTCTATTATTTCGTCTACTACATTTTGTATGTCTTGTTCGTTTTTGCATAATGCTATGTTTTGGTATATTTCAATTTTTTGGCTTGAGTCTGATATGTATTCGTCTGGTATATAACTTGTTACATTTAGGTCTATTTGTATATCTATGTCTGGTTCTATTTCTTTTCCTTGCATTTCTTTTACTACTTCGTCTAGTAAGTTACAGTATGTGTCATATCCTACTTGTTCTAAGTGTCCTGATTGGATTTCTCCTAGTAGACTTCCTGCTCCTCTTATTTCTAAGTCTCTCATTGCTATTTTAAATCCTGATCCAAATTCTGTGAATTCTTTTATTGCTTTTAACCTTTTGTCTGCTACTTCTGCTAGCATTTTGTCTTTTTTGTATGTTATGTATGCATATCCTTGTCTGCTGCTTCTTCCTACTCTTCCTCTTATTTGGTATAGTTGTGCTAATCCCATTCTGTCTGCATTTTCTACTATTATTGTGTTTGCATTTGGTATGTCTATTCCTGATTCTAGTATTGTTGTGCATACCAATACATTTGTGTTTTTTTCTATAAATTCTTGCATTATGTCTTCTATTTCTTTTCCTGTCATTCTTCCATGTGCATAAGATACTTTTGCTTCTGGTACTAGCCTAGATATGTCGTCTGCTTTTTTTTGTATGTTTTCTACATTGTTAAATATATAAAATACTTGACCGTCTCTTTCTAGTTCTTTTGTTATTGCTTCTTTTATTACTTCTGGATCATATTCTAACACATAAGTTTGTACTGGTTTTCTGTTTTGTGGTGGTTCGTATATTACTGACATATCTCTTATTCCTACTACAGACATGTGTAGTGTTCGTGGGATTGGTGTTGCGGTCATTGTTAGTACATCTATGTTTGCTTTGTATTCTTTTATTTTTTCTTTTGCTTTTACTCCAAATCTTTGCTCTTCGTCTATTATTAATAGTCCTATGTCTTTAAATTCTATGTCTTTGCTTAATAGTCTATGTGTTCCTATTACTATGTCTACTTCTCCTAGTGCTAATTTTTTTATTACTTCTTTTTGGTATTTTGCTGATTTGAATCTGTTTAATATTTCTACTTTTATTGGGAAGTCTTTCATTCTTTCTTTAAATTCTTCGTATTGTTGCCCTGCTAATACTGTTGTTGGTACTAAATATGCTACTTGCTTGTGGTCCATTACTGCTTTGAATGCTGCTCTTATTGCTACTTCTGTTTTTCCATATCCTACATCTCCACATAAAAGTCTGTCCATTGGTTTTTGTGATTCCATGTCTTTTTTTACTTCTTCTATGCATCTTAGTTGGTCATCTGTTTCTTGGTATGGGAATTGGTCTTCAAATTGTGTTTGCCATGGTGTGTCTTTACTGAATGCGTGTCCTTTTGCTTTGTCTCTTTTTGCGTATAGTTCTATAAGTTCTCTTGCTACTGCTCTTAAGTTTTTCTTTACTCTTTCTTTTGTTTCTCTCCAGTCTTTGCTTCCTAATTTGTTTATTGGTGGGTTTAGTGTGTCTCCTCCATTGTATTTTCTTATGCTGTCTAGTTGGTTTGTTGGTACATATAAAATGTCGTCATTTTGATATTTTAGTTTTATATAATCTTTTGTTGTTCCATCTGCTGTTATTGTGTTTACTCCTATATAAATTCCTATTCCATAGTTTTTGTGTACTACATAGTCTCCTATTCTTAAGTCTGCAAATACTACTTTTTCTCCTTCCTTATATGCTTGGTGTGCAAATGTTTTTTTCTTTTTGCCTCCTTCTATCAGTTCATCTGCTGATATTATTACTTGATTTATTTCGTAGTTTTCAAATCCTTCTGTTAGTTTTCCTATTGCTATTGTTATTATTTTTTCTTGTGATTTTACTATTATTGTTTTGTCTAGTTTTTCTTCTATTTTGCTCATGATGTTTTCTTGTTCTAGTATTTCTTGTAATTTTTTTGCTTTTTCTTTTGTGTCTACCACTACATATATATTTTTTCCTTTTTCTTGTGCTTTTTTTATGTCCGTAAATAGCGTTTCTATTTCACTCTTATAGTAGTTTATGGCTCTATATTGGAAGTTATAGTTTTGTGCTTGTCTTTCTATTTTAGTGTCTTGCTTTTCTATGTATATTATTGTTTTTTTGCTTTCTTTTGTGTTGTTTTCAATACTACTAAATGTTTGTATATTGCTTATTGCTTGTGGTACTACTTTTCCTTTTTCTATTAGATTCTTTATTAGTTGTTCATTGTCTTTTATTATGTTTTGTGCTCTTTGTTCTATTTTTCTTATTTCGTCAAATGTTATTATACTGTTTGTGTTTAGGTAGTCTATTATTGTTTCTTGTTTGTCATAAAAACAGTCAAAATATTTGTCTATTTTGCTTATATAGTTTCCTGCTTTTATTTGTTCTATATCTTGTTCTATTATTTCTTCTTGTTCATCGTTTGCTATTGTTTTTCTTACTTTTTTACATATTTCTTCTATTGGTTTTTCTAGTATATATTCGTGTGCTGGTTCTATTTCTACTTTTTCTAATGTGTTTATTGATCTTTGGCTTATTATGTTGAAGTTTCTTATTGAGTCTATTTCGTCTCCCCAAAATTCTACTCTTACTCCTATTGCGTCATTTATTGATATGTCTAGTATTCCTCCTCTTAGACTGAATTGTCCTCTTCCTTCTATTAAATCACATCTTGTGTATCCTAAATTTACTAAGTTTTGCTTTATTTTGTCTAATGAGTGGATTTCTCCTACTTTGAATTTTAATGTGTTTTTGTATAGTAGTTGTTTTGCTGGTAGTTTTTGCATTGCTGCTTCTATTGTTGTTACTAGTATATAGTTTCTTTTGCTGTTTATTTTGTTTAGTGCTTCTATTCTGGAATATGGTAGGTCTTTACTTTCTGCTACATAGTCATAAGTTACTATGTCTTTTTTTGGGAAGTATATTGCTTTGTCTGTGAAAAATTGTATGTTTTCCATTATCCATTTTGCTTGTATTTCATTATATGTTATTATTGCTATTGGCTTTTTAGAATATTCATTTATGCTTGCTATTGTTTCTAACATTCCTACGTTACTTAAGCCCGATATTCCTATCGGACTTTGTTTTTCTTCTATGTTTTTTATTAGTTCGACAAATTTTTTGGATTTGCCTAGTTCTCCTAATATTGTGTTCATTTTTGTTTTCTTCCTTCCTAAAACTGAAAATTCGGTTGAAAATGCTGTTCCATTTTTCAACCTTTTTTTGTTTTTATTTACGTAGTTATTACTCTCTTTTTTATTGTTTAATATTTTTATTATACTACCTTTTTTGTTTTTTTGGAAGTATTTTTCTGAAAAATTTGATTTTTTTTTTAATTAGTGTTATAATATAACTATGTAAACTATAAATTATTTTTTAGTCCTTAATTAAGGACAGAAAGGAGCCATTATGGCAATTAACACACACGTTTCATATGACAGAACAACAAATATCCCTCAGAAATGTTTTGTTTGCAAAGGCAAATGCTATGTCCCTGGTGACAGTAAGAAAACACAGGAAAATGCTCATGAATTATTAGGAGATACAATTCCTAATAATTGTGTACCATTTGCTGACCAGACTCCGGCTTGCCCGGCAGCTTTGGGATTTTTAAAAGGAATTTAATATAATGGTTCCTACAATAGGCATAAGTTTAAAAACTTATGCCTAATTTTTTGTCATATCATGCATTTATTTTTAGTTTGACATTTTTTCTTATAAGTGGTAAAATGTTATGTAAATACATTGTACAAAAGGAGAGAATATTATGATTATTACAGAAACAGAAAAAAAGGAACTACGGGAGTTTATAAGAACTACTGTGCTTGAAGTTTTGGCTGAGTTGCAGTCTTCTACTGCAGTTTCTCAGGATAATTTGTCAATAGATGAATTTCTTAAAAAAATTGACATACCTTTAAATTTTATTGGCTTTTCATACATTAATACTGCTTTAAAGTTATGTCTGGAAAATGACTTTTACTTAAAAAAGTTCACTTGCTTATATAAGGAACTTGCATTAATGTATGGAAAAGATTCTACTGCATGTATTGAACATAGTATAAGGTATGCAAAAGAAAATGCTTTACAAAATTCATCTGTTTTAAAAAGTTGGTTTAATGTTGGTACAGTACCAACTAACAAATTATTTATAACAACTCTTTTGTATCATTATAAAAATCATTTATATTGATATTAAAACTCCTTGCACCCTGCCTATATTATGGCAGGGTGTTTTCTATCTTTTTACTACTAATTTTTGAAATTTTGAGTTTATATAATTTTCTAATTTGTTCATAAATTCATCTGGTTTTATTTCTTTTTTTGCTACCATGTCTAAGCCTTTTTCCCAGCTTGCTGTTAGTTTTGGATTTAACATGTCTGGCATTGAGAAGTTTACAATGTCGTATATGTTTTCTCCTTTTTGAGTTGGTGTTATTATTTGTGTTTTTTTGTTTATTTCTATGTATCTTATTTTTTCTAGCTTTTCTATTATTCCTCCTCTTGTGGCACTTGTGCCTATTCCTGCTCCTTTTATTTGTTCTCTTAGTTCTTCATCTTCTATTAGTTTTCCTGCGTTTTCCATTGCTAAAATTATTGAGCCTGAATTATATCTATTGGGTGGATTTGTTTCCGCTTCTTTTATTTCTGCATTGTTTAATAATATTTCTTGTCCTTTTTTTAAATTTTTTAAAATTTCTACATTATTGTTTTTATTTTCTGTTTCGTTCTTATGTTCATTTTCTTTTTTGCTGTCTGGTTCGTCCTTAGAGTTATCCACAGTTTTATCCACAGTAGTGGATAACTTGTTCGGTGTCTTTGTTGTTGGTTTTAAAATTTCTAAAAATCCTTGTTTTGCACATACTTTTCCTGTTGTGAAAAAACTTTCTTCTTTTTTGTTTTCTTGTTGTTCTTCTTCTGCTTTATATACATTTATTGTTACTTGAATTTTATTGTATTCTGCTGGTGGATAAAATATTGCTAAAAATCTTTTTACTATTACTAGATAGATTTTCTTTTGCAATTCTGGTAGTTTTTCAAAGTTTTCAAATCCTTGTCCTGTTGGTATTATTGCATAATGGTCTGTTATTTTACTGTCATCTACATATTTTGTTTTTATTAAATTTGTTGAGTATTTTTCTTCTACCATTTTGTTTATATATCCTTGTATTTCTTCGTTTTTGCAGCCTTTTGCTAATCCGTTTAAATTCTTTTTTATTTCTTTTGCTACTGCTGTTGATAATACTCTGGCATCTGTTCTTGGATATGTTACTAGTTTTTTTTCATATAGATTTTGTATTATGTCTAGTGTTTCGTTTGGTTTTATTTTAAATCTTTTTGTACATTCATTTTGTATTTCTGCTAAATTGAATAATAATGGTGGGTTTTCTTTTTGTTTTGTCTTTTTTAGTTCTACTATTTTAGCTTTTTTTCCTGCTAGGCTACTTATAAATTCTTTTGCATCTTTTTCTTTTTTGAACCCTGTTTCATTATATAGTTTTGGTGATTCATATACACTTGATTTTTCTGTTACTTTCCACTCTGCATCAAAATTGTTTTGTTCGTTTCCAAAATTTCCTATTATTTTATAGTATTTTGTTTTTACAAAGTTTCTTATTTCTCTTTCTCTTGATACTACCATTCCTAATACACAGGTCATTACTCTTCCTACTGATATTGATGCTTTTTCTTCTTGTATGCTTTGTGCTAGTTTTCTTCCATATATTATTGATAGTAGTCTGGAAAAGTTGATTCCTATTAAATAGTCTTCTTTTGCTCTTAAATATGCACTGTCTGATAGACTGTTATATTCTGACATGTCTTTTGCTTCTTTTATTCCTCTTAGTATTTCTTCTTCTGTTTGTGAGTCTATCCATACTCTTTTCATTTTTGCTTTGGGGTTTGGCTTTGCCATCATATATACTAGTCTTTGTATGTATTCTCCTTCTCTTCCGGAGTCTCCTGCGTTATATATTATTTCTATGTCTTCTCTTTGCATTAATTTTTGTATTATATTGAATTGGTTTTGTACGTTTGGTATTATTTCGTATTTCCATTCATCTGGTATAAATGGTAATGTATCTAAACGCCAAAATTTTAGTTTTTCGTCATATTTTTCTGGATAACTCATTGTTACTAGATGTCCTACACACCATGTTATTATCCATTCTTCTGATTCTATGTATCCATTTTTTCTGTTTGCCATTATTTTTAGTGCTTTTGCAAATTCCATTGCTACTGATGGCTTTTCTGTTACTAATAGTTTTTTGCCCATTTTTACTATTTTTCCTTTCAGTTTTATGTTTTTTCTAATAAAGAATAAAATTTTGGTGTTTTCTTTTTGGAGCCAAAATTTTATTCTTTTTCACTTAATTTTTAGTTATATGTATTTGCTTAATTGTAAATATAATAACTTTATTGATTTTTTTAAATTTTAGTTTTTATTGTCTTTCTTCTTTGCTTTGTGTGTTTATTGGTTGTTTGTCTATCCCTATAATGTCTAATTCTGGATTTTTTTGTTGTACTGTTGTTAAATATGTTTTCATTAAATTTATTAATATTTCTTTTCTTTCTTCATTTGTATATACTTTTTCTAATAATTTATCAATGTATTGTTCTACACTATTATAATCTAGGCAATTTTTTTCTTTCATTTTTGGTGCAAGTTCTGGCATAAAAGATTTAATGTCTTTTAGTGAGTGAAATAGTGCGTCCTTTAATCCTTCACTTAATAATGCATTGTAACTTTTTGCTACTTCTTTTTCTTCGTTTCCAAAGATTGGTGTGTATTTTCCTTTTTGTGGTTCTGGTGCATAGGCGATATATCCATCTACATTTTTTAAAAATGGGTTTGTGTTTTCTGAACCTTTAAATAGTTCTGGATATTTTGCTTTTGTTTGTTCTATTGTTTTTATTTTTTCTATTAAATCTTTTTCTCCTTTGCAGTAAAATACAAATTGTTCTGCTCTGGCTGTTTTTGCTGAGTTTGCATTAAATTTGAAATAATATCCTTGATTTCCTAGTTCTGTTGCTAGTTTGCCTGCTAATTCTGCTGTGTTCTTTTTTTGGCAGTTTAAATATATTCTATATTTTCCTGTATAGCTATTGTTAGTTACTATATGATAAAATACTGGTTCTTGTGTCTTTTTGTTTCTTTGTACTGTCATTTCCATTGTTTTATTATATTTTTTATTTTTTACTTCTTGTAAAAATTTTTCTTCATTTATGGCATTGTTTCCTTCTTCTTCTGATGGCATTCCTGATAAACTTATTAGCGAGTTATATGAATTGTAATATCCTTTATTTTTATAATTATATAGTACACTTGCTAAATATTGTTCTATTGCATATTCAATCGTTCCTGTTTTATATATTTTAGGCATTTTTTCTACTTTGTATTTTTCTAATGCTGTTTTTTGCTTTGTTGATTTGGTATCTTTGTTGGTTATCTCTGCTATTTTTGTTTCTTCTATTGTTTTTGGATTATGTTCCATTAATAGTTTTTGTTTTTTTCCTATTCCTAATTTTTGTTTTATGTATTCTATTATTTTCATATCTTTTGCCTTTCTTTCTTATTTTGCTTAAGTTTTGTTTTTTAATATTCTCTTGTTCCTATTGTTATTGATGCTACTTTTCCATTTTTTATAAAATAGTCTATGCTATTTTGTCCATAACCATAAGATACTACTAAACATATATCGTTTTCTCCACTGTCATAAAATCCATACATAGTTGCATATTGACTTTGTTCTGTTTTTTGATATGCTATTCCCTCTTCTTCATTGTATTCTAGTTCTTCTTTTCCATATAATACGTATATGTTTGGTGATTTTTCGTAAGGTTCTACTTTTTCTTCTTTTGCATATTTGCTTATTATTGTTTCAAATGTGTCTCCTATTTTTGTGTCTCTGTCTGTTTTAAATTTGTCATTTTCTGAACTTATACTTATACTATATACTGTATATTTTCCATCTTTTTTTTCGTATTGAATTACTGGGGCTGTGCTTGAGTCTTTTCCATATATTGCTGTTACTGTTGTTTCTTCGTATTCGTCTCCTTCTAGTTGTTCTGGTTGTCCCATTATTTTTTCTACTTCTTCTCTTGACATTCCAATTTTTATTCCGTTTATTGACATTTCTCCTTTTTCTTTTGTTGCTTTTTTACTGTTTATTTTGCTTAGTTCTTCTATATAATTGTCTATTGGTACATTTTCTTCGTCTGTTTCGTTTTCTTCTATGTCTTCATCTTCATTTTCTTCTGTTTCATCTTTTTCTTTTTCGATTGTTCCAATTGTGTTTTCTTCTTTGCTGTTATTACTTTGTAGTAAACTAGGATCTCCGCTTTTTGTTTTATTTTTTAGTGTTATGTTTCCTGTTGCTATTCCGCAGATTATTGCTCCTATTAGTGCACCTATAAATACTAATAGTACTCCTTTTACTATTTTACTTTTTGGGTTTGTTTTTTCTTCCATAATATCCCCTTCCTTTATATTTTTTATTTTTTGATTCTTTTATTTTCGTCTTTTTTTAGTTTTTTCCCTTTATTTCCATTTTACTATAAAATGTTTTATTTTACAACATTTTTTTGCTTTTTATATTAAAAAAGCTTTGTAAAAGTATTGATTTTTTAGGGTGTTGAGTATATAATAGTGTAAAATTATGGCTTATGAAAGGAATGTGATAAAAATGACTTATAATCATTTAGAAGTAGAAAAAAAATGGCAAAAATATTGGGAAGATCATCATACATTTAAAACAGATGTATGGGACTTTTCTAAACCAAAATATTATGCATTAGATATGTTTCCATATCCATCTGGTCAAGGCTTACATGTTGGTCATCCAGAGGGTTATACGGCTACAGATATAATGTCAAGAATGAAAAGAATGCAAGGATATAATGTTTTACATCCTATGGGATTTGATTCTTTTGGACTTCCTGCTGAACAGTATGCTATTAAAACTGGTAATCATCCTGCTAGTTTTACAGAACAAAATATTGAGACTTTTACTAAGCAATTGAAAATGTTAGGTTTTTCTTTTGATTGGGATAAAAAAGTTTCAACTTGTGATCCTGATTTTTATAAGTGGACTCAATGGATTTTTATTCAGTTATATAAAGAAGGTTTGGCTAAATTAGTTGAAATGCCTGTTAATTGGTGTGAAGGTTTGGGTTGTGTTCTTTCAAATGATGAAGTTATTGATGGTAAAAGCGAAAGAGGTGGATTTCCTGTTGTTCGTAAAAATATGAAGCAATGGGTTTTGGATATTCCAAAATATGCTGAGAGTTTATTAGATGGCTTAAATGAGATTGATTGGCCTGAGTCTACAAAAGAGATTCAACGTAATTGGATTGGTAAATCTGAGGGTGCTGAACTTGATTTTGAAGTTGATGGTTTTGATAATTTGTCTTTTAAAGTTTTTACGACTAGACCTGATACTTTGTTTGGTGCTACATATTGTGTTTTATCTCCAGAACATGAATTAGTTAAAAAGATTACATCTTCTGAGCAATTGCCTGATGTTGAGAATTATATAAAATTGGCTGCATCTAAATCTGATTTGGAAAGAACTGAACTTAGTAAGGAAAAAACAGGTGTGTTTACTGGAAGTTATGCTATAAATCCTGTAAATAATAAAAAAATTCCTATTTGGATTTCTGATTATGTTTTGGTTTCTTATGGTACTGGTGCTATAATGGCTGTTCCTGCTCATGATCAAAGAGATTATGAGTTTGCAACAAAATTTGGTTTAGATATTATCCCTGTTTTAGATGGTGGCGATATTTCTAAACAGGCTTTTACAGAAGATGGTACTCATATTAATTCTGAATTTTTAAATGGTTTGGATAAAAAAGATGCTATGCAAAAAATGATTGCTTGGCTTGAAGATAATAATATTGGTACTAAAAAGGTTAATTATAAATTGCGTGAATGGATTTTTGCAAGACAACGTTATTGGGGTGAACCTATTCCTGTTGTTTTTGTTGATGATAAAATTGAGACTTTACCTGAAAGTGATTTGCCTTTAGTTTTACCTGAACTTGAAGATTATAGTCCTTCTAAAACTGGTGCTTCTCCTTTGGATAAGGCTACAGATTGGGTAAATACTACTTTTGATGGTAAACCTGCTAAAAGAGAGACTAGTACAATGCCTGGTTCTGCTGGTTCAAGCTGGTATTTCTTAAGATATATTGATCCTCATAATCAAAATGAAATTGCTGATAAGGAACTTTTAAATCATTGGATGCCTGTTGATTTATATATGGGTGGTCCTGAACATGCTGTTGGACATCTTTTGTATTCAAGATTTTGGAATCAATTTTTGTATAAGAAAGGCATTTCTCCTGTTAGAGAACCTTTTGCAAAATTGCGTCATCAAGGTATGATTTTGGGGCCTAATGGTGAGAAAATGAGTAAATCTAAGGGGAATGTTATTAATCCTGATGATATGGTTAAGCAATATGGTGCAGATAGTTTGAGAGTTTATGAAATGTTTATGGGTCCTATTGATGCCGCTAAACCTTGGGATACTAATGGTATTGATGGTAGTCGTAAATTTTTGGATAGAGTTTGGAGATTATATACTGAATCTGGTAAATTATCTAATGAAAAATCTGATGATGTAGATTTGGAAAGAGTTTATAATTTTACTGTTAAAAAGGTTACTAATGATTATGAGACTATGAACTTTAATACTGCTATTTCTCAAATGATGATTTTTGTAAATACTGTTACAAAATCAGTTAATAATGGTGGTATCTTCCCTATTGAATATGCAGAAGGTTTTCTAAAATTGTTGAACCCTGTTGCTCCTCATATTACTGAAGAGTTATGGTCAGTTCTTGGTCATTCTGATAGTATTTCTTATGAGTGTTGGCCAACTTATGATGAGGCTAAAACTGTTTCTAATGAGATTACTTTGCCTATTCAGTTTAATGGTAAATTGAAGGCTACTATTCTTATTGAAAAAGATGAGGATGATAGTTCTATTAAGGAAAAAGTTCATAATGCCATTGATAGTAAATTGGGTGATAAATCAATCGTTAAGGAAATTTATGTTAAAAATAAAATTTATAATATTGTGGTTAAGTAATTTTTTCTTTGGCAGCACATATTTGGTTATGTGTTGCCGTTTTTGTAATATTTTTGTCATAAATACTTAATATTGTTGTAATATTTTTTACTTCTTTTTTGTTGTATAATATAGTGGAATAGATAATTTCGTAGATTAATTTTATAATTATATATTATTATTTGTTCCTTATTTGTGAACAAGAAAGGAATGGATTTTGCTATGAGTATTGAGTCAGATTTAAGAAAAGATGGAATTGAAGTTGTTAAAAAATTGGATACTTTGACTATAAATTCTCTTGCTAGAAATATATCTTCTAAATTGTGTAATGCTTTTTCTGGTATGGGTTTAAATGAGAGAAATTTGTTTATTGAGCTTTCTCGTTTGGATATGTATGTTGCAAAAATGCCAGAAGGTATGTCTGAGGCTACTTATTTTTATAAAAATAGTGCTATTTATTTTAATGAGCATATTCCTGATGAAGATAGAGAAGAATTTGCTGTTCATGAGTGTATTCACCATATTCAAGAGGTTAAGGATAAAAAAAATTACTTGATTCGTATGGGATTGTGTGATTATACAGAGTTTAAAATTTATGGCCTTGCTTTAAATGAGGCTGCTGTTCAGTTGATGTCTTCTAAAGTAAATAACATTCCTTTGGATAGTGTGAAATATTATGGTATTGAGTTTGATACTATTAGCCCTTCTTACTACCCTGTTGAGTGTAATTTGGTTAGTCAACTTGCTTATTTGGTTGGTGAAGATGTTTTATTTTCTAGTACTTTGAATAGTACTGATGATTTTAAAAATAAAGTTGCTGAATTGACTTCTTTGAAAACTTATTATGAGATTAGTAATTCTTTAGATAAAATTTTAGAGGCTGAACAAACTATTATTAAACTTAATAACAAAATTTTGGAAATTGATGATCGTAATAAAAAAGTTGATATGATGGTTAGAAAGATTTCTAATTTAAAAAATTCTATAAGATCTACTTTTATTAGTACTCAAAATTTGATTATATCTAGCTTTTTTGATAGTTCTTTTAATAATGTTTCTACTTTGGAAGATGTTGAGAATTATAGAAAAAGTTTATATAAATTTAGAGATTATATTGGTGTGACTGATAATTATTCATTTTTTAATGATTATTATATTGAGAAAATGAATCAATTGGAACATAGATATAATGTTATTGAAAATGGTGGTATTGAGACTGCTCTTGATATTCAGTCTAAGCAACAAAATTTATTTGTTACTTTGTGGAAGGCTTTGAGAAAACTTGTTGGTTCTGCTTTTGGTGCTAAAGATAATGTTTCTTAATGTTTATGTTTTGACTTAGAAAGGATTATTTGTTATGTTGAGATTAACTTTTAAAATAAAAAAAGATGTTACTAAAGATACATTATTAAATGAAATATGTTCTAAAAATAGAATTAATATTAATGATATAATTGATTGGCACATAGTCAAAAAATCTATTGATGCACGTAATAAATTTGACGTGCATTATGTTTATGTTTTAGATTTTAAGTTTAAAAATGAAATTAAATATTCTAGAATTAAAGGTGTTCAAATTATAAATGATTTAGTTTCTGCAAATGCTTTTATAGTAGAGCATAAGAATTTTGCAAAACGCCCTGTTATTGTGGGTGCTGGTCCTGCTGGTTTGTTTGCTGCTATTACATTTGTCGAAAATGGGCTTTCCCCTATTATTGTTGAACAAGGCAAGTCAGTTGATGAGCGTCAAAATGATATTTCTAATTTTATTAATACTGGTAAATTGAATCCTAATTCTAATGTTCAGTTTGGTGAAGGCGGTGCTGGAACTTTTTCTGATGGTAAACTTACTACTGGTATTAATTCTGTTTTTTGTAAAACTGTTTTAGAGACTTTTGTTAAATTTGGTGCTCCAGAGGAAATTTTGTATACTTCTAAACCTCATATTGGTACAGATAATTTGGTAAATATTTTAAGAAATATTAGGGAATATATTTTGGCTAATGGTGGGACTTTTTTGTTTAATAGAAAATTTGTTGATTTTGAGACGGTTAATAATCAAATTTCTAAAGTTTATGTTTTAGATGTTTCTGATTCTTCTAATAAAATTTTAGAAATTGAGACTGATACTGTTATTCTTGCTATTGGTCACAGTAGTAGAGATACTTTTTATAAACTTTATGAAAATGGCATTCATATTGAACCTAAAAATTTTTCTGTTGGTGTTAGAATTGAACATCTTCAAGAAATGATTAATACTGCTCAATATGGTTCTGTTACAAAGTTGAAGTTGCCTCCTGCTGATTATAAATTGGCTTATCATAATAATGAGACTGGTCGTTCTTGTTATACTTTTTGTATGTGCCCTGGTGGTACTGTTATGGCTTCTTCTAGTGATGAGAATTCTATTGTTACTAATGGTATGAGTAAGTTTTTGAGAGATGGTGTAAATGCAAATAGCGCAGTTTTAGTGAATGTTACTCCTTCTGATTTTCCTTCTTCTAATGTTCTTGCTGGTATTGATTTTCAAAAAGATTTAGAAGAAAAGGCTTTTGCTTTAGGTGGTTATAATTATTTTGCTCCTGTTCAAAGATTTGAAGATTTTTTGCATAATGTTCCTTCTGATCATTTTGGAGTTGTTAAACCTACATATTTACCTGGAGTTACTTTTGCTGATTTGAATACTATTTTACCTAGTTTTGTTTCTGATACTTTGAAACAGGGTATTTCTTTCTTTGGTTCTAAGTTGGCTGGTTTTGATAACCCTGATTCGATTTTGACTGGTGTTGAGACTCGTAGTTCTTCTCCAGTTAGAATTGTTAGAGATTCTAGTTTTTCTAGTAATGTTTATGGCTTGTTTCCTTGTGGTGAGGGTGCGGGTTATGCTGGTGGTATTATGACTGCTGCTATTGATGGTATTAAGTGTGCTCAAAGTTCTATGAAATAATTAATTTTTAATTGTAGAAGATTTTTGATTGTAGAATGCATTTTTTTATCTTATTGAGATACTTTTTAATTGTATAAGACATTTTTTATCTTATTGAGATATTTTTTGGGCAGAGCAATTTATATTTTTGCTCTGCCTTTGATTTTTTTGCTAATTGTTTGAATGGCTTTTGTTTTTTATTATTGTGTGATTTTGTTCTTTGTTATTTCTTCTAAATTTTTTATTAAAAACTCTACATCTTCAAATGTGTTAAAATCTCCAAATGTGACTCTTAAAGCTCCTCTTGCTAGTTCATTTGGTACTCCTATGGCTGATAATACATGTGATGGTGCTGTGTCTCCTGATGAACATGCTGATCCTCCTGATGCACATATTCCTACTGCGTCTAATTTTAATAGTAATTCTCCTGAATTTATATTGCTAAAACATAAGTTGCAGTTTCCTGGTAGTCGTTGTTCTAGACTTCCGTTTATTTTGCTGTTTGGAAATTTTTGTCTTATTTGATTTATAAAATAGTCTCTGAAATATTTTAGTTTGTTTATATATGAACTCATATCATTTTGTGCTATATTGCATGCTTTTCCTAGTCCTACTATTTCTGCTACATTTTCTGTTCCTGATCTTTTGTTTTTTTCTTGATGTCCTCCATCTATATATCTTTCTATTTCTAGTCCTTCTTTGATATATATTGCTCCTATTCCTTTTGGTGCATATATTTTGTGACCTGATAGTGATAATATATCTATTCCTAGCTTTTTTACGTCTATTGGTACATTTCCTACTGCCTGGACAGCGTCAGTGTGAAATATTATGTTGTGTGCTTTTGCTATTTTGGCTATTTTGCTTATTGGCTGTATTGTTCCTATTTCATTGTTTGCATACATTATGCTTATTAAAAATGTTTTGTCTGTTATGCTGTTTATTAATGTGTCTAAATTTACAAATCCTTCTTTGTCTACATCTAGATATGTTATTTTGAATCCTAATTTTTCTAGTGTGTGACAACTGTTTAATATTGCTGGATGTTCTATTTTTGATGTTATTATATGATTTTTTCCTGTTTGTTTGCTTTTTTGTAACATTGCCATTCCTTTTAATGCCATGTTGTCACTTTCTGAGCCACAGCTTGTGAATGTTATTTCACTTGGTTTACAATTTAGTAGATTTGCTACTCTTGTTCTTGCTGTTTCTATTGCTTTTTTTGCTCTTCTTCCTAGTCCATATATTGATGATGGGTTTCCATATTCTAGGCTTAGGTATGGAAACATTTCTTCTAATACTTCTTCTTTTATTCTTGTTGTAGCTGCATTATCAAAATATCTTATATCCATTTAAAAATTCATTCCTTTCAAAATAATTATTTTTCTGTAATTATTTGAATCTTCTTGTTTTATTATATGCTTAGTATTTTAAAATAGACTTGATTTTTGATAAGTTTTTTATTGCACTTTTATATCCATATTTATAACAGCTGTCTATTTTGTTAATGTCTAAAAGTCCTGTTTTGTCTGTTTTTATGGTTAAGATAAAGTCACTATTTTGTAGACTTTCTTCTGATATTTTGTTTCCCATAATGTCTAGTGTTCTCATTGATATGTCCATAAAGTTACTTGTTTCGTCTATGTCGTCTGCTTTAAAGTTTATTGCTATTACTTTGTCTGCTCCTAATCTTTTTACTTCGTTTACTGGTATATTATCTAATATTCCTCCATCTAAAAATGTGTATTCTTTGTATATACATGGGCAAAATACTCCTGGAAAACTGCTACTTGCTCTTACTGCTGTTCCTACTGGTATATCTGATATATATCTTGATTTGCTTTTGTTGTTTGTGAATACATATTCTTTTGATGTTTTTACATCCACTGCTGGTATTGCTATTGGCATTTTTATGTCACTTATATATTTTATTCCTTTTCTTTGTGCTATTTCGTTATATGCTTTTTCTATTGCCTCTCCAGTGTTAAATCCGTATACTTGATTTTTTTTGTTTGTTATAAAGCTACTTACTGTGTTTATTATTGGGGTTGTGTCTACAGTTATGAGTTCTTGTGCATATCTTTTGAATAACATGTATATATAATATGGTGTGTATCCCATTGCATATAATACTGCTACTAAACTTCCTGAGCTTGTTCCTCCTATTATGTCTATGTTTATTCCGTTTTCTTCAAATGCTTTTAGTGCTCCTGCATGTGCTATTCCTCTTATTCCTCCTCCTGATAAGGCTACTCCTATTTTCACAGTTTTCCCTCCTATTTATTGACTTCTAGTGTTTTTAGTCTTTTGCATAAAAGATTTGACCTGAGCCATTGTCAACCATATAGTAATTTGCTATGAAGCTAGGTTGTGCTTGAGTTCCTAAGTTATATGTTGGTTCTATTAAAACTGATCCGTCTTTATTTAATACTCCCCATTTTTTGTCTTTTAAAATTCCTGCAAATCCGTATTCATTAAATTCTGTAACTTTGTCATATTGATATGACACTTTTACATTTCCTGATTTGTCTACAAATCCCCATTTTCCGTCTTTTACACTTGCAAATAGTGTATTTGATGATAGTACTTCTTCACTTGATATTTCTTTTCCTTCTAATGTTATATATTTTTTTTCTGTTTCATTTGCTATTTTTACATATATTCCTTCTTTTTCAATTGTTGCATTTTTCATTGTTAATATTGATTCTGCATTTTTGTTCATTATTTCTACTGTGTTGTCTGTTGAGTTTGATAATTGTATTAGTTCTGTGTCTGATATTACTTGTATTGTTGTGTAGTTAAAGTCTGTTTTAGGTTTTGCATTTGAATCTATAATTCCTAATTTTTCGTCTTTTCTTGATGCTATAAATAAATCATTTGTTAAATATGAAATATATTTGTATTTTTCTGTGCTTACAGGTGTTCCTTCTTTGTAAATTTGGTACACTGTTTCGTTGTTTTCTGTGTTTATATTGATTGTGTATCCGTTTTTGCTTGGTACATCAAGTACAATTGTGTTTATATCCATGTTTTCTAGTTTTCCTTCTGTACTATATACATTTGTTGTTCCGTCTTCTTTTTCTGCATATAGGTATTTTCCTTGTATGTCTATTTGTGTAAAATCTGATGCTAAAATTTCTTTTCCTTCTACATTTAATACTCCGTATTTTTTTCCTTTTTGTACTATAAATATTTTGTTTGAGTTATCATAAGTTATTGATTGATAATCATTTTGTACTATTTGTTTTTCGTTTTTTAATATTCCATATCTTCCGTTTTCTGCTACTAATAGGTATGCTTCATCACGGTTCCCTAAGTCTGTTACTCTTTCTATTGCATTGTATTTTAGTTCTGTGTATGCTTTTCCATTGTATGATATATATCCATATCTATATCCTTCGTCTGTTTTGTTTGCTACTATGTATCCGTCATAGCGATAATGGTTGTCGTTTTCGAAAAATGTGTCTGCACTTATTTTATCATATTTTGCTTCTATTAGTGTGTTTCCATTTTTATTTATTATTCCATATTTTCCGTCTTTTTTTACTAGTAGTTCTCCTTCTTTGTATTGTAATGTGTCTATTTCTTCATATATTGCGTCTGTTAGTTTTTTTCCGTCTATGCTTATTAATCCGTATTTTCCGTCTTTTTGGTATTTTAGTGTTGATTTTTCATATACTAAATCTGTTGATACATTTTTTAGGCGTAGTGTGTCTACATTTTCATATTCTGTATATATTTCTTTGTTTTCTTCGTTTTTTACTGTTGTTTTTTCTCCTTGTGCACATACAAATACTGCTTTTTCTGGGTTTGCTATTCTTATGTCATCATAGCTTTCTGGTATTATTTGTTTTCCTGTTTGGTCTATTATTCCGAATTTTTGCTCATCTTTTGCTTTTGATTCAAAATATTTGTATTCTTTTATTTCTTCTATTGTGTAGTCTTTTCCTTTTTCTTTTATGTTTTTTTGTACATTATATACTGCTATTCCTATTATTGCTATAATTATTAGTACTATTGCTATTATTTTTTTCTTCATTTATTTTTCCTCCTTATTTTGGTTATGATTGTTTTTGCATGCTTTTACTTTTATGATTCTTTTGTCTTCGTATTCTTCTATTTTATAGGTTATTTCTTCTGTTTCTATTATTGGGTTTTCTTCTTCTTCTGGGATTCTGTCTAGTTCGTCTTGCAAGAATCCTGATAGTGTATCATAATCGCCTTCTGGAATTTTTGCATTTAATAGTTTGTTTACATCATATATAGGCATACTTCCTGATAACATATATGTGTTTTCGTCTATTTTTTCATATTCTGCTTCTTCGTTATCATATTCATCATATATTTCTCCTACTAGTTCTTCTAGTATGTCTTCCATTGTTATTAGTCCTGCTGTTCCTGCGTATTCGTCTAATATTATTGCCATTTGCTTTTTGTTTTTTTGTAGCTCTTTGAATAAGTCGTCTATCATTTTTGTTTGTGGTATAAAATATGCTTCGTGCATGATGTTTTTTATTTTGAATGTTTTTTTGTTTATATTTTTTAGTATGTCTTTTATATATAATATTCCTTTTATGTCGTCTATTGTTTCGTCATATACTGGTATTCTACTGTATTTGTAGTCTTCTTCTGATATTTCTTGTAGTAGCTCTTCTGCACTTGTGTGTATGTCTACTGCAAATATGTCTTTTCTGTGTGTCATTATTTCTGATACTGTTATGTCTCCAAATTCGAATACATTGTTTAATAGTTCTTTTTCTCCTTCTTCTATTACTCCTTTTTCTTTTCCTTGGTCTATCATCATTTTTATTTCTTCTTCTGTTACTATTTCTTCATCACTTTCTCCTACTCCGAATAGTTTTGATACTCCGTTTGTTACTGTTGTTAGGAATTTTACAAATGGTGATGTTATTACTGATAGTCCTTTTATAAATCCTATTGTTGCAAATGCTATTTTTTCGTAATTTTTCATTGCTAGTCTTTTTGGTACTAGTTCTCCAAATACTAGTGTGAAAAATGATAGTATTATTGTTATTAGTATTATTGATATTGTGTTCCATACTTGTACACTTATTGCTGGTATTATTTTGTTTAACATTGGTGCTAGTTCACTTGCGAATGCGTCTGATGCGAAGGCACTTGATAGGAATCCTGCTAGTGTTATTCCTATTTGTATTGTTGCTAGGAATTTACTTGGGTTTTTTAGCATTTTTTCTATTTGTATTGCTTTTTTGTTTCCTTCTTTTGCCATCTTTTCTATTTTTGTGTCGTTTAGCGATATAAATGCTATTTCACTTGCTGCAAAATATGCATTTACTAATATTAATATTATTAGTATTATTATTTGCATTTTTTATCAGTCCTTTCTGTGTGCTTTCTTTTGTTTTATTATTTGTTTTTCTTCAGTTTTCTTTTTTGCTTTTTTCTTTACTTTCTTTCTTTTGTTATATCCATATTTTACTATATATATTTAATTTTTTCAATGGAATTTATAATTCTTACTGTAATTTTCTGTGCCTTGTAATTTCTATTTTACTTTTTCGTTATGGTTAGGTGTTTTTTGAGTCCGGCCCCGAAAACAACCATATGTATTTCTTAAAATTTGGTTAATTTGATTGATTTTGTTGAATTTAATGTAAAAATATTATATAGTGTTATAATAAAAATGAAAAAATAATTGATTTTTATTTGTTAAAAAGGATGATTTTATTATGAGATTTATTAGAAAGTTGTTGATAACATTATTGGTTTTAATAATAGTTCTTATTTCTATATTGTTTATTATTGGATATACTACTTATGCTAGTGCTTTGAAGGAAAAGCCTTTGCTTGAACGAGTTTCTGAGATTACTTCTAAGGAAAATTTTGTTAAGTTTGGTGATATGTCGGATTATTATAGAAATGCTGTTGTTGCTGTTGAAGATCATAGATTTTATGATCATGGTCCTGTTGATTTTATTGCTATTTGTCGTGCTTTTTATACTAATATTAAGAATAAAGAGCTTCAAGAGGGTGGTAGTACAATTACTCAACAAGTTGCTAAAAATGTTGTTTTTAACCAAGAACAGTCTTGGACTAGAAAACTTGGTGAGATTTTTGCTGCTTTTGATTTGGAAAAGAATTATACTAAAAATGAGGTTTTTGAGATTTATGTGAATACTGCTTATTTTGGTGATGGTTTTTATGGTATTTATGATGCTAGTCATGGTTATTATAATAAAGATCCTAAAGATTTGAATTTGGATGAGGCTTCTATGTTGGCTGGTGTTCCTAATGCTCCTTCTCTTTATTCTCCTAATGTTAATTTGAATTTGGCTAAAAAGAGACAGGCTCATGTTATTAAGAAAATGCAAGAATATGGTTATATTACCCAAGAACAGGCTTTACCTTTTCTTTCTTTTTCTTATTAGTTTTTACCTTAATATTAATTTTATTCGTTTTATATTTTTGTTTTATATTTTTGCTTTATATTTTTATTTTATGTATTAATTATTATACATATCTGTTTTTGTCCTTTCATATATTTTATATGGGAGGATTTTTTAATGTTCTAAATAAGTGCAATTGTTATTGATGTCCGCTTTTGTTCTATTATAGTAAGTTCTTAGAACTTCCCATAATAGAAGCAATAACAATTATCCTTTGTATATCCTTTGAAGGGAGTGTGTGTTATGCATATTTTTGTTTTTAGAAAAAGATTTTTGTTGTTCTTTTTTTGTATTTTGTGTTTGATTCTTTTGATTTTGTTTTCTTTTTCTATTAATGATTCTCCTATTTTGGCTGTTTCTTTAAATTCTAATTCTTCTGTTGATGAGAATTTGCAAGATACTTTTAATAATTTGATGAAAGATGATGCTAAAATTGCTTATTTGACTTTTGATGATGGTCCTAGAAGGAAGGCTACTCCTAAAATTCTTGATATTTTGAAGGATGAAGGTGTGAAGGCTACTTTTTTTGTTATTGGTAAATATGTTAAAGAAAATCCTGATTTGATTAAGCGTGAATATGATGAGGGGCATTTTATTGCTAATCATGGTTATGATCATAATAATAGTAAGTTATATAAAGATGTTGAGAGTTTTAGAAATGAAATTTTGGCTACTGATGTTGAAATTGGTAATGCACTTGGTTTGGAAAATTATTGTTCTCATGTTTTTCGTTTTCCTAATGGGTTTATGTCTAAAAACTATAGTGGTAGTAAGAAAAGTGCTGTTTCTATTTTGAAAGATTTGAATTATGTTTATGTTGATTGGAATTGTTTAAATAAGGATTCTGAAGTTAAGGTCTCTGAATATCAACTTTTAAATAATTTGAAAAAGACTTCTAAAAATAAAGGTACTTTGGTTATTTTGATGCATGATTCTGGTGATGTTAATGATACCGCTTCTGTGTTAAAGGATTCTATTACTTTTTTGAAAGATCAGGGTTATGAATTTCATAATTTTTATGATTTTGTAAATAATTAGTCTATATTTATGATTTGTATTTATTATGTCTAATTTTTTATCATATCTACTTACTGGTTTTTGTCCTATTTTTTTGATATTTTCCTATTGGTTAATAATTCTTTATAGTTTTATAACTTTGGAAATTTATTTTTAACCTGTACGGTTATAGTTCTATAATATTAGTTATAGGAGGTTGACATGGATTTTGATATGGAGAAATTTAGTTATCGCTTAATTGTTTTGATGGAAGACTTTAACATGAGCCAAGTTGATTTGTCTAAGAAAATTGGTATTTCTAATGTTACAATTTCTAGATATTTAAGTGGTGATAGAATTCCTCGTTTAGATGTAATAACAAAAATTTCCTCTGCTTTTAATGTGTCTGTTGACTATTTACTTGGTCTTTCAGATAATAGAAATGGTGAAAATGCTAATACTAATACTGATGTAGATATTGCTTTATTGGCTAAAAATTTATTTGGTCTTGATGGAAATAGTCATTTGTCTAAGAAGCAAATTGAATTGATAAAAAATTTACTTATGGCTAATAAAAATTTTATCTTGTCAGCATGAGGTTATTTTAGATGTTAAGGTTAAAAAGTTATACAAAAACGATGCAAATATTAATTTGCATCGTTTTTGTTTTTGGTTTTGTTTTTTTCTACAAATATATATTATATTTTTGTAGAATTTTTGGGTTTTAGATTTGGTGAACATTATAAATATTGGTTTCTGTATTTACAAAGAATCCTTGTTTGTTCACATCAAATATTTTTGAATCTGCTGTTATTAAATTGCATTCCATTTGTTTTGTTATTTTTGTTATTATTTCTAGAATTACCAACTTTTTGTCTTCTGGTATATACAAACGGTCATTGTAAAATGCTACAGATTCTAAGTTTATTTGTTTTTCTAAAGAGATTTTTATGGATCCTTTTGATGGTATTATTAATGCACCATTTCCTTCTGATGTGAGTACACACCAATTTTTTGTTTTTTCACTATAAAATACTTTAATGCTTGTATTATTTAAAGCATTTTCGTTTTTTATACTGCAATAAAGGTTTCCATCTAACTTTATCAAAAATTCATCAAATAATTTTTGTACTGTTAGTGTTCTTGAATTATTTGAAAATGTTTCATTTCCTTTTTCGTCTATGGAATGTGTTAAATTTTCAAATTTTCTCTCTTCGTTTTTTTCAATTTTTTCTGCAACAAATTTAGGATTTATTTGGATAATTTCTCCTGAATTTGATTTCTTGTTTAAACCTATTATTTTTTGGATTATATCATTACTTGAACCATATAAAATTTTATATTGTTCTTTTAATAATGGTACAATGCTTTCTCTGTCATCTCCTTCAAATATTGCCAAAAATTTTTCTTGTAATTCTTTTTGCATCCAGTTCCATGGTTCTGCAATGTCTGGTATTTTGATTCCATGGTTTCCTAATAGGGAAATTTTTTGTTCTTTTCTAGTTTTCATGTCCATGTCTTTTTCTTCGCCGTTTACTTTTACAATGTATCTTCCTTTAAATGGATGTACGTGTGTTAAGTAATAAAATGCTTGAATTGCAAATGAATACCAGTCGTTTTCCTTTCCAAATTTATTGTTTTTTTGAAATCTCGGATCAACAAATGATGTCGTTAAATACTCTGGTACTATTTCGTCAATTCCCATTCCGTCAAAGTCTAAGAAATAGACTTTTTTGTTTTTGTCAAATAATACATTTCCCCCGTTTAAGTCTCCTATGAATATATCAGCCTTTTTGTGTAAGGCTTCTATTCCTTCACCCATTGATATTAGTATTTCCAGTATGTCTTTTCTTGTAAAGTTTAAGTCTTTTATGACACTTTTGTCTCTTAAGTATAAGATATCCATTCCGTCTACTTTTTCCATTGTGTAACCAAATGATTTTTCTCCTAGAATTATTTCTTCTGGTAATACATAATGGTATTTTGTGTTTTTTTGGTTTTCTTCTTTTAAGATGCTTTCTTTACTTAAAATTCTGGAAATCACAACTATTTTGGAATTAATATCAATTTGTGGCTTGAATACTTTGAGTACTTTTTCTCCTTCGTATTCATAGACATCTGCTTCTCCTCCATGGCCTATTTCTTTTTTGTACATTTTTAATGTATCTTCTAGGCTTTCTTTGGATTTTCGTATTCCTTTTACTTTTTTTAAGCATTCTGGACAGAATAATGAATCAGTTTTATAATACATTTTATGTGTCTTGCAGTAATTTTTGTTGGTTTGTATGTAATATTCTAGTAAGTTTTGAACAGTGTTTAAATTGATTTTTCTTCTTTTTTCACGTTCTATTGGTAAATTGATTTTAGGATCACTGTTTATTACTTCTTTTATATACTGAAAAACATATTCATCAGTTTGTTGTGTATTTATTCTTATTCTGAAATTCCAAAATTCTGGATTTACTACTTGAACCTGGTCTGTGTGACCTTTTACTAGAAAAACTTTTGTAAATGCATTTTTTTCTAAGTAACAGTTGTTCCAACTCCTAATGTTTATTATTTGTTGTATTAACTGTGTTAATGCTTTTATCCTTACTACATTTACAATTTGTGGATTTTTTAAGTCAATTATATTTTGTTTAGATAATCCTTCACTATTGTAAATGTATCCTACAAATGTACTTCCTGAATATGCTGTTTTTAGTGGTATACAGTAAGTCTGGTAAAATATACCTTTTTCTGCAAGATCTTTTTTTATTATGTCTTCTATATTTTCTTTTAATGCTTCTTTTTCTTGTTCGGTAAGTTCTTTTTTGTATACCTTTACTGCATAATCCTTTTGTGGAACTTTGTAATGAGTTGCATATTCATCTTCAAATATGATTTCATAATTTTCTATTTCGTTTTCTGGAAATACATATTTGGTTTTTTGGCATATTGGACAACATTTTTTTGAACTGTCATAATAAATTTGATGTTCTTTACAATATGAGTTCATATTTTTGGCGAGTTTTGCAAAATATTCTTTGATTTCTTCTGGTTCTAAATCATTTTCTATTTCTAATTCATAAAATGCATTTGGATTGTATCCTAATGACTCCATTTTTTGAAATAGTTTTTTTATGTATTCAGCTATACTTTTTCTTGTTGTTTCTAATTTGCATTCTAATGCATTTATATAAAATTCATTTGGTGTTTTCATATAAATTGCATCTAATGGTATTTTATATCCTTCGAATTTACAAAGGATATTGGACGTAACTTCAAATAGCTCTTTATTGTTGAGCTTTAGTATCTGGTCTGATAATTTCTGACCTTCTATTTTTGTTACTATTATTCCTGCTATTAGATAACAACTGTCTTCTCTTTTTGTTTTTGCTGAATAGATAATTTCTAGTAATTTTGTTACTGTTATTTTTTCGTCTCCAAAGTTTTGCAATGTTTTCATATTTAAGATTTTTTTGTTCATTTCTTCTACTGTTATTGCTCTTTTGAAAATTATTGCGTCTTTGTAATTATCTAGTTTTATCTTTGTTCCTTTTACCAGTTTTCCTATTTTGCTTTCTAACTCGTAGTTGAATACAAATGGATATTCTATCAGGCTTTCCATACTTCTATTATAGTAAATGCTGTTTGTTCCTTTTTGTGTGCTTTTACTATTTTCTAAAAATTCTTCTAATGCATCTTCTTGTGATAGCATTATTTCTTCAGTCCCTGAGCCGTAGTATAATATTATTTGTGTTGCTAAATTTGGGCTTAAATATTTTAGTTCTTCTTTTTTTAGAAGTTCTTTGCCGTCTTTGATTATTCCATACTTTCTTGTTAAAAGTTCTTTATATGTTTTATAAAATATTGTTGCCATTATGTATTTTCTTGTTTCTAATTTGGTTTTATAAATGGCATAATATTCTTTTATTCCTGTTACTACAGGTTTGTATGTTTCATCTACTTTTATTATTTGGTCGACGTCAAAGTTTCCGTTACATTTTTCGTCTTCTTTGATTTCTCCTAAGGCTCTATTCATGTTTATTGTGAACATAAATATTTTTGATGCATTATCAAAGTTGGTTTTACTTATTTCTGTTATCCTTCTGTTTTCTGTTTTTTTGAACTCATAGCCAATAACTTTGCCATTGAATTTTTTTAATTTTTTTTCTATTTTTTCTAACATAATATCTGAATTTTTTGGAATACAGTATGCGATTTCTTTTGGTAATTCTTCTTTATATATTTTGTATTTATTTTCGAATACATAGTATTCTTCAGTTTCCTCAGTGATATTATATGTTTTTAATAAATCTTCAATACTTGTTATTTTGTCTGTAAAATATACGTTAATGTATGATTTGTATACTTCTTGTTTTATGCTTTGATACAGTTCAGCTTCTATAAGTAAAGAATATGCTTCTTCAATTTCACATTTTTCTTTACTATTGTTTAAATATTCGTATAAATCTTTGTCTGAATATTCTTTCCCTTCTTCACAGATTTTGTAATAAAAGTATGTAAATCTTGCTATATTTATTGTGTATGGCAGATTTTTTTCTTCTATTACTGCATTTTTTGATAATATAATATCATAAAATTCTTTTATTTCTCTTATTTGTTCTAGTTCATAATGCATTAATTTTATGATACATTCATTATGCTTTCTTGCATATTTGATATCTTCTGCTGTTTCAATTGTTGCATTTTCAGAAGTTGTAACCATACTTTTTAATGTATTTACAGTGTATTTGTCAAGTTCTTCTTTCTTAAAATATGATAAAAATCTTGACATGGTGTTGCATTGTTTTTCATCAAATTCTTCTGCATTTATACTATACCCTTTGTTATTTATTGCCATTATAAATTGCATTGTTTGGAGTAGTTTTTGAGCTTTACTTTCTGTTGTATAACATTGGGTAAAAAGTCTAAATTTAAAGTTTTTTGTGTAACTTCTAATTTCTGCAAAGATTACTGTTATGCTTTTTTCTTTTTCGTAAAATTTAGTTATTACAAAATCCCATTCGTTGTCTTGTAAGTTCTGAATTTTTACTTTATTCCGGCATAAATCTTTTACAGTGTCATAACATTTTTTTCCAAGTTCTTTGTCTTCAACAAATACTACTATTTTACCATATTCTGGGTTATAGTAAATTTTTTCCTCATTTTCTGTTTCTGCAATGAGGTTGTAATCCATTCTTGCATAATTATAAAAATAGTATGTATATATTTTTTCTCTTATTGACATACTTTTTTCTCCCTTTTTGTTATGGGGAAATATTGCTATTTCCCCTTTTAATTTTATTTGGTTTACAGATTATTGAACCAATCGTCGCTGAAAGCCTGTGCAGTTTCAGTTGAATAGTTTGCTGATTCGCTGTTATTGTTTATCTGGCTGAAGAATTCTGAACCTAATGCTTCGTTTCTTTTTGATTGTTCTTTGCAGGAACTAGAAAGCTCCACTCCTAAAAAGTTTTCAATGTCATCAACATCTACTGTTGCTACAAAGCCCATATTTTTGCCATACTGTGCTTTCATTGCGTTTCCAAATGCTACAAATGCTGTTGTTACTCCCATGTAGTTTAAACTTTCTATTGCTTTTCTGCCGTCTTTTTCTCTTAATGGATCACCTTCAGGTTTTCCATCTGAAAAAACTAAGTAGGTTACTGTTGGTGTTACCTCGGTTTTTTCTACAACTTGACTTATATAGTCTTTTAAGTATCCTGCTGTTTTCACAATTGCATAATTAAGCCATGTTCCTCCATTGGTATAATATTTTAAATTGACTTCTTTTACGTTTTTGAAATCTCCAAGGCTTACTCCTTCGTTAAATTGACAAATAGATACAGCTATTGAGTTTGCTTCTGGAAATTTTTCGAAGCTCTTACTAAATTTTTTCAGTCCTCTTTCGACTTCATCTTCATTATCTTCCATTGATCCTGATGCGTCGATTACAAAAATAAATATATTGATGTTGTCTGTTGTGAATCCCATATAATTTGCCATAATGTATGTCCTCCTGCTAATTCTTTTTACTGGTTATTTGTTTTTAATTCTAAGATTTCCATTATATTTTTTAAGTTAGTGAAATAAAAACTGTTCAACAATATTTTATTTTCTTTTTCTACAAAATCAAAGTTTAATTCTGTTAGTGTTTCTCTTAAAATATCATTTATGTCTTCTTCACTTTCTTTTAATTCAAATACTACTAAATATTCTGTAGTAGAATTTTTTATACTTTTGACTGCTTTTCTTTTTTCTGCTATTTTTTCTCTGCTGTAGTTGTATTTCTCTTCATATTTTTTTATTTTGTTTTTTAATTCATTTGGTGTTTCATCAATATAGTGTAAAACATCAAATGTTAACAATGTGAAGTATATTTCTTTATATGTTACTTCTTTTGAGAGTTCTGCTAAGAATTTTAGTGTTAATAGTATTTTATTGTCGTTTGTGGTTGCAAAATTTTTGATTAATGTGTATTTACATTCTGTTATTGGAACATCTAATACTTCTCCTATTTTTACCGTTATTTTCATACTTGGTAATAATGGTATTTTTGCATTTTCTCCACTTACTCCTAAAATGCTGATAACATCTGTTTCATATTGCATAAATTCATTCCAGAAGTTTGTACTATAAAGAAAATTTTCTTCGTAAAAGGTTTCTTCTAATAGCTTCCTTTCTTTTTCTTTTATTTTGTCTAGCAGTTCATTGCTTAGTATAGAAATCTTATTTCTTATACCACAAGAAATTTCTTCTATTACAAATGCTAAAAATGCATTTATGTAATCGAAGTTTTTGAAATCTCTTATTATTGTGAGGCTTTTTATTGCTTCTTTTGGTGTTTGATTTGAATTTCTTATGCTTATTTTTAGAGTTAAATATTCTGCATAAGACATTAAATCTATTACTCTTTCTTTGAGTCTTGGATCTTTTAAGATTTCCTCACTTGTTTTAAATTCTTTTGCGATTTCAATTGTTTTGTTTTTGGCATTTTCTAATTGTTGTAACGCTTTTTGTTTTTCATTTGGTTTTGAATGTACTATTGATACATTATATAATGTGTTTAACATTACGATTAGTTTTTGCAGTTTTTGGGATATCTTTTTAAACCTTACTTCTTTGTTTATAAAGCTTTCTACTTCTCTTTCAATTTTAATTATTTCTTCCTTTTTTGCTCCATTTATTTCTGGGTCAATTTCAAAGGTTAATTTCTCTTTTGATTTTTCTAATGTTTCTATATATTCTGTTTTTAACTTTTGAATTTTGTCCAAAAATGTCTGGGCTTCTTTTGGATACATCTCTTTGAAAACTGCTATTTCTTGCTCTAATACATATAACCTTTTGGTTATTGTTCTTTTTGCTATATTTATTTTTTCTGTAATCTCCTCTTCTTTGCTTTCTGCTAACTGGTTTTCTGTTTCTTGTTCTTTTTTTTGTTCTTCTTTTTCTTCTTCTTTTTCTTTTATTTCGAATCTTGGATTAAATGTTGTTTTAAACCATTCGAGAATTTTTTCTAAAAAACTTTTCCGCATATATGATATCCTTTCAAAGTTAGTATGGTGTAGTGATTGAGCCAATCAAATGAAATCCTATTTCTGCTGCTTCAAGATATTCTTTTTCTGATAAGCAATAATATTTGTTTTTTATATCATATTTTTGAATAATTTCATTAAGTTCTTTTATTGCAGTTTCTTTGGATTTTTTTGATTTTTTATCTTCACAGTTACCTATACATATTAATTCTACACTGATTATTCTGAACATTTTTTGTTCAGTGTATAATCTTTTGACAAGTTCACTTACTTCTACTAAAGAATCATAGAATAATATTTTTTCTGACTCCTTTCCATCGAAAGCAATGCTGTCTCCTTGATTATAATTTATTGTTTCTATATTTTCTCCATATCTTACAATTGTTACAATTTGATCTGGGTCACTTGATATGTTTGTTGCAATCCGCTCTATTTTGAGCTGTTTCATAAAAGGTGTGTTTTCTAATAACATAATCGTGACCTTTTTGCTTTCTAATCTTGGTATTTGTAACGTTGGTATTACTGTACCTTTTGGAATTGCTTTATCTTCTTTAGCGTTTTCTGCATCTTTGATTGTAATTCCTTTATCTTTGTTTTTAGATATGGTTATTGTAACTGTTGTTGAATCTTGTTTCGTTGTTTCTTCTTTCTTTTCAACTTGTGGGATATTTTGGGTTTTTAAATTAAATATTCCACCTAAATTTACTTTTACTCTTTTTTTGAATTTTATTTTCATAATTTTGTTTTCCTTTCGTCATTTTCTTTTACCATTTTGCTAATTTTTTTTGCTAAATCTTCAGATTCTTCTATTAAAATCTCTGGCGCTTCTTCTAAATATTTAGTTTCTCCTGTTAAAATTTCAAGTTTTTCTGCTGAAGTTTGATTTTTTTCTGTTAAAATTACTGGTTCTTCAGTCTTGTTTTCTGATGGTTTTGATTCTTTTGTGAATCCTCCTATTGTTACATCATCAAAAAAAGATTTTCTTTCACTTTGTATAGCCATTTTTAACAGATTTTCCTTACATTCTATTATATTTTTGTCTTGATTTTTTAACATTCCTTTTTCAAATGGTGCTATTCCGTCTGTTGCTATTACGACTTGAGGAAAAATTTTTTTGTTAAAAGTAAATGTTTTGATGGTTTTTTGATATCCTTTATGAATATAGTTATATGCGTAATATGGCGGTTCTTTTCCATAGTAGCATTTTAAATAACTGATTCTGCCATTTGCGTTTTCAGTTATCATATAGCCGTCTCCAAACAATTTTACGATAAATTGTTCTTTTTCTTTGAACAGTGCTATTATTGTAAATAACATGTTGTCCATCATGAACTGTTTCATATCTTTTTCTTCTTTATAATATGGTTTAAACATTTGGACAATTTCGTCAAATGTTTCTTTGACTTTGTCCTCAAATTTTTCGACGTTATCCCATCCCTCCTTTGTTTTTAATATTTGTGCGAACATTTTTGTTCCAACTTCTGCATAAGGGGCTCCGCTGCATCCGTCTAAAATTAATATTGCCCGGCTGCTTTCAATCCCAAAATCTTGATTGTTAATCCCTTTTACAAAATGTCCAAAACCTTGACTGCTTATAATCATAATCAGTCTCCTTTCTTTAATGTATTTGCATTTTGTGCTATGTGTACATAATATCATATTTTTATGTAAAATTCAAGTTTTTTTCCTTTATTTTATGTAGTAAATAGCTATTTTTGTAATCTTTGTTTTTTGTCTTTAAATTTTTTTGTTTATTGTAGTTTTATATATTAGAAAAATTGCAAGCCTTTCTAATATAAACCAAAAAAAGCCTCACTCTTTCGAGTTTGGCTTTTTTTGGTTTTTTAGAACTTAAGTCCTGTATTACTACCTGCTCCACTTGAGGCAGGCTTTTCATTTAATGTTGCTGTTGTTTCTTTGTTGGTTGCAATTTTCGTTACAGCTGGCTCTAACTGTTCGATCAGTTTGTTGATTTCTTCGGTTTCGGCTTTCATTTTTGGCAGCATTTCTTCTGCTACTTTCTGGATTTCGTTGCAACTGTTAATTACTGTTTCTACAGCTTTTTTGGCTGCATCGGTATTGTAGAATGTTGTATACAAAATCTTTTCTGTATCTTCTGCTGTCATTCCGATACTTGTAGAAATTTCTTTTATCAGTTCATCATTAAGTCTTGTCATGGCTTTCTGTCCTTCCAAAACTTCTTTGGTTTTGGCGTTTAGTACAGCATTTCTTAACTGCTGTGCCATTAATGCCATGCTATTGTTTACTTGAGTCCTGATTGCAATCTGGACATTTCTGTTGCTTTTTTTGATTAATGCAAGCTGTCCAATACTTAGTCTGTACATTACTCTGGATTTTTCCAGATTTGCCATTGTAATTTCAAAAATGTCGTATCCCTCTTTTACAATAGCATATTCCTGTTCATATTTCTGCAGGCCTGTTTCCTGTGCGTTCTTCTGAATTTCAGAGATTTCTTCTCTGATTCTTTTTTCAGCAATTTTTCCTGCAATGATATATTTTTCTAACAGTATTGCCTGCTCTACATCATTTTTGCCAGAAACACTAATTTCTCCCATTGCTTCTACAAGCATTTCAATCCAGGATTCACAGGATTTCTTCAATTCTGTGAGTAACTGATAATTTGTTACAGCACTTTCCTGAATTTTTTCCATTCTTTCTTTTCTTGCTCCTTTGCTTAATTTTAACAGGAACTTTTGAAAAAGTGATGGCTCTTTAAGTGCTAAATTAAAGTCTTCATTGCTATCGCCTGCTTTTTGTGATAGCTCAATTACCTTTTTGATGACTTCCTGGTCAGCTGCTGAACCTTTTTCATTTTTAAGGAATTCTCCAGATGCCTCAAATGTTCCTAATAATACGTTTGATGCATAATTCATCAAGTTATCAACTTTTTTTGCGTCGATTTGATTTGCAAGGTCCATGATTTCTTTGCGCTCTGCTTCTGTATATGAAGCTAATGCTTTGTCAATGTTTAATGGTACTACATCTTCTGGCTTTGTTGGCACTTCTGTAAGTGTTTCTAATATTCCAATTGTCTCGTTTGCTGTTGTTTCTACATTTTCATTATTCCGTCTTTCCATTTTTTAATCCTCCATAACATTAAATGATTATAAATTTTTACTTTATTATTATATCATCGTAATGTTATTATGTCAATTTTTTCTGTTGATTTTCTGTTTTTTATAAATTTTACTTTTGGTTGGTGGTTTTATGTTTTGCTTTTGTTATTTTTTAATCTACTAGTTTTATATGTACATCTTTTAGTTGTTGTTCTGTTACTACTGATGGTGCTCTCATTAATAGGTCTCTTGCTCTTTTGTTTTTTGGGAATGCTATTATTTCTCTTATGTTTTGTGAGTCTGCTATTAGCATTACCATTCTGTCTACTCCTGGTGCTGCTCCTGCGTGTGGTGGTGTTCCGTATTGGAATGCGTTGTATAATGCTCCAAATCTGTTTTTTACATCTTCTTCTGTGTATCCTGCTATTTCAAATGCTTTTACCATTATTTCTGGGTCGTGATTTCTGACTGCTCCTGATGCCATTTCATATCCGTTGCATACTAAGTCATATTGGTATGCTAATATGTCTAATGGATCTTGTGTTTTTAGTGCTTCTAGTCCTCCTTGTGGCATAGAGAATGGGTTATGGCAGAAGTCAATTGTTCCTTCGTCTGATAGCTCATACATTGGAAAGTCTACTATAAAACAGAATTTGTATACGTTTTGTTCTATTAGTTCTAGTCTTTTTCCTAATTCTATTCTTACTAGTCCTGCTATTTTTTGTGCTTTTGTAAATTCGTCTGCTATAAAGAATATTGCTGAACCTTTTTCTGCTTTGTATTCATTTTCTAATTGTTTTTTGATGTCTTCTGTTATGAATTTTGCTATTCCTCCTGCTACTTCTCCATTTTCTTCAAGTTTTGTCCATGCTAGTCCTTGTGCTCCTACTTCATTTGTTTTTGCGTATTCTTCCATTTTGTCAAAGAATTTTCTTCCTTGTTTTGCTCCTTCTGGTACTACTATTATTTTTATTGTTTTTTCTTTAAATGCTTTAAAGTCTGAGTTTTTAAATAATTTTGTTCCGTCTTGTATTATTAGTGGGTTTCTTAAGTCTGGCTTGTCTATTCCGTATTTTTCCATTGCTTCTTTGTATGGTATTCTTATAAATGGTCCTTCGTCCACTTTCCAGTTTGTGAATTTTTTGAATGTGTATGGTACTACTTCTTCTATTACTTTGAAGACATCTTCTTGTGTTGCAAAACTCATTTCAAAGTCTAATTGGTAAAATTCTCCTGGTGCTCTGTCTGCTCTTGGGTCTTCGTCTCTAAAACATGGTGCTATTTGATAATATTTATTGAATCCGCTTACCATTAGTAGTTGTTTGAATTGTTGTGGTGCTTGTGGTAATGCATAAAATTCTCCTGGATTTAGTCTACTTGGTACTAAGTAGTCTCTTGCTCCTTCTGGTGATGAGTTTGCTAGTATTGGTGTTTGTATTTCTGTGAATTCTAGTTCGTCCATTTTGTCTCTTAGTGTTTTTAGTATTTTTGAGCGTAATAATATGTTGTTGTGCAATTTTTCGTTTCTTAAATCTAAAAATCTATATTCTAGTCTTAGGTCTTCTCTTACTTCTTGATTTGTGTTTACTTCAAATGGTAATATGTTTTTGCATTTTCCTAGTACTTCTATTTTTTCTGCTATTACTTCTATTTCTCCTGTTTTTATGTTTTTGTTTTTGTTACTTCTTTCTACTACTTTTCCTTCTACATGTATACAGCTTTCTGTTGTGAATTCTTTTGCTTGCTCTTGTAATTTTTCGTCGTTTATTATTATTTGTGTTATTCCAAATTCGTCTCTTAAATCAATAAATTCCATTCCTCCTAGGTTTCTCTTTTTTTGTATCCAACCTGCTAGTTCTACTTTTTCTCCTGCATTGTTGATGTTTAGTTCTCCACATGTTTTTGTTCTATACATTTTAATCCCTCTTTTCAATTTTATTGTTCAGCTGTTAATTGTGTTTAATTTTATCATATTTTGCTGTGTTTTTCAATAAATTTTGTTGCACTTTTAATATTTTAATGTTATTATAGTTTTATTAATTTATTCTTTTATAAATGTAGAAAGGATTGTTTTTGTATGAATATTAAGGAAAATGTTTTTGATTTTTATTCTCCAACAGCATTGAAATCATATAATTTGGATAAAACAATGCAATATCAATTAAATATATTAGGTAGTTTGGATGTTTTTACTAGGAAACATTGTGAGCATGTTGCAAATTTGACTTGCCGTTTGTGTGAGAGATTGCATTGTACTAAAGGTTTTACGGAGTATTGTACTATTTGTGCTTATTTGCATGATATTGGTAAACAGTTTATTCCTCAATCTATTTTGCAAAAGCCTTCTAAACTTACTGATGAGGAGTTTGAGGTTATGAAGACTCATACTACTATTGGTTATAAGATTTGCATGAATGATTTAAAGTTGCGTCCTTATGCTGCTGGTCCTCTTTATCATCATGAGGCTTTAAATGGTACTGGTTATCCTCAAGGCTTGACTAAAAAGGATATTCCTTATGAGGGGCAAATTATTAGGGTTGCTGATGAGTATGATGCTATTGTTAGTAAAAGGCAGTATAAAAGTCATATTGGTATTACTGATACCATTAAAATTTTGATTGATAATACTAAACCTTTTTCTAATGTTGATTCTTCTGTTGCTGTTAAGCATTTGAGTGAAAATGCTAAACTTGGAAAGGATAATCCTATTATTGTTAAGGCTTTAATTTCTGTTGTTATTGAAGATATTAATTATGAGATTAGCTGTTCTTTGGATTATTTGTCTAATTTGGAAAGTACTATTAAAAGATTGAAAATTGCTAAGGATTATAATGATAAGATGTTAAAGGCTTCTAATGATAAAAAAAGACAATATTATTTTGAGGGTGTTAAATCTTATTTGGCTCCTGAGGAAAATCCTGAGAATTTTGAAAATGTGCTTTCTGAATATGTGATTGCTTATGATAATAAAAAGGCTCATATTGCTCATTTGCAAGATGAAATTAAGAAGATTAAGAAATTACGTGTTTAATAATATAAAAGTGGATCTTAAAAACATTTATTATAAAAATGTTTTTAGTCCACTTATTTTTTCGTACTATATATTAATTTTTTATTTATTGTTGTGGGTTATTCTAGCCCGAAACTTACTCCTAGTGCATTGTTTATTTGGTTTATTACCTTTTCGTCTTCGATATGGCCTATTTTTTCTTTTAGTCTACTTTTGTCTATTGTTCTGATTTGCTCTGCTAAGATTACTGAATCGCTTTTTAATCCACATGTTTTGCAATCTACATCTATATGTGTCGGGAGTTTTGTCTTACTGGTTTGTGATGTTATTGCTGCTGCAATAACTGTTGGACTATACTTGTTTCCTAAATCATTTTGTATTATTACTACTGGTCTTATTCCTCCTTGTTCTGAGCCTACTACTGGACTTAAGTCTGCATAAAACATATCTCCTCTTTTTATTGTCATTTTATTCACTCCTAAGTTCTTATATTGTCAAGTTTATTTCTATATATGTTTGTATTATTAGCTCGAAGTAAAGTTTTGTTAATACTATATTTATTGATATTATTTATTAGTTTTTTTATTAATATTTAGTAACAGTAGTTACTTTTTTGTATGTGTTTCTTCTTAATTTTTTAGCTTTACCTCATTATATAATATGTAAACTGTTTCTTTTTTGTTCTCAGATTTGCATTCCATTTTTATTGGATTTCCTGTTTTTTTGTCTATTACTAATGTTCTATTTTTTATGTATGGGTTTGCATTTGGTACTGTTATATTTATTATTATGTTGTCGTCTTTTTCTTCTTCATTTTTTGTTTCACTTTTTTTATATTCTTTTATAAAACTGCTTAAGTCTATGCAACTGTCTGTTATATATTTGTAGTTTTCTATTATGTTTGTTATGCTTAGTTTACTGTTTTCTAGTGTTAGTTTATTTTCTTCTTGTACTATTTTTATTCCTGCTATATTATTTGGTTCTATTATTTCTTGACTACTTTTTTCTTTGTCTCCTTCTTTTTCGTATTTTTGCTTTATTTTGTATTTGTTTTCGTTTTTGTTGCTGTATACTGTCATTTCTATTTCTGCTTCATATGAGCTAATGTTTATAAGGTTTTCTATTATTTCTTGACTACTACTATTATTTCCTATTTTGTTATTTTTAATCGGTTTTTTTATAAATATTTGTACAATTATTATTGTTAAAATTATAATTATTATTGCAATTATTATTATTTTTTTCTTGTTATTTTGTGGTTCTTTGGTTAGTTTTTTATATTCTTTTTTGTTCAATTTTTTATCATTCCTTTCGTTTTATTTTGAGTTTTTTTGTGTTTTCCTTTTCTTAATTTTATTCTTTTGTTTTCTTTTTATGCACGAACAAATATGAACGTAATTATTATTACTTAAAAAAGCATTTGCACTTATTTAGCTTATAAGTGCAAATGCTTTTTTGATTTTGTATTATTCTAATTAATAAATTCTTATACTTAATAATTTGTTCCTGATTTTTTCTCTTCTTTTTCTAAGTATTTGAAATATTTTTCTATTTCTTCTTTTAGTTGTGGTAATTCGTCTATTTTGTTTATTTTGTCTCTAAATTCACTTGAGTCTTTTAATCCTTTTGTATACCAAGATATTGGTTTTCGTAGTTCTCTGATTGCTACTATTTCTGGTTTACTTTTTACTTCTAGTTCTATATGTTTGTTTAATATTTTTAGTTTTTCTTCTAATGTTGTTTCTGGTAGTTTTTCACCTGTTTGTAAATAATGTGATACTTTTTTAAATATCCATGGGTTTCCAAATGTTCCTCTTCCTATCATTATTCCGTCTACACCTGTTTTTTCAAACATTTCATGTGCTGTTTCTTCGTCTACTATGTCTCCATTTCCTATTACTGGTATTTTTACCGCTTCTTTTACTTTTTTTATTATTTCTAGGTCTGCTTTTCCTGTATAGAAGTCTGTTCTTGTTCTTCCGTGTATTGTTATTGCTGATATTCCTTTGCTTTCTGCCATTTGTGCAAATTCTACTGCTACTATGTTATTGTGATCCCATCCTTTTCTTATTTTTATTGTTACTGGTTTGCTTGTGTTTTTTACTACTGCTTCTATTATTTTTTCTGCTTTTTTTATGTCTAGCATTAGTTTGCTTCCGTCTCCATTTTTTACTACTTTTGGTGCTGGGCATCCCATATTTATGTCTATTATATCTGCTTTGTTTGCTAAATATTTTGCGGCAAATGCCATTGATTCTTCTTCACTTCCAAATATTTGGTATGCAATTGGCCTTTTTTCTCCTTCTGTGTCCATTAGTAGTTTTGTTTTTGTGTCGTCATGATATATTGCTCTACTGCTTATCATTTCTGTGTATACTAATCCTGCTCCCATTTCTTTGCATATCATTCTATATGGTTTGTCTGTTATTCCTGCCATTGGTGCTAAAAATATGTTGTTTTCTATTTCATAGTTTCCTATTTTTATTTTTTTATAGTACATCTTTTTTCTCCTTTTGATATGTTTTCGGGACAGAGTGTTTTGGGGACGGAGTGTTTTTTTGCCCCGTCCCCAAAAACATCATTGTACAAATATTGTTTTTTGTCTTTTTCCGCTGATGTTTAATAATATTCCTATCATTATATAATTTGTTATCATTGAACTTCCACCGTAACTTATAAATGGTAGTGGTACTCCTGTTATTGGTAATAGCCCCATTACCATTCCTATGTTTTCTATCATGTGGAATATGAAAATTCCTGCTATTCCTGATGCTATTAGTGTTCCTGCGCTGTCTTTGGCTGTTTTGGCTATATATATTATTTTTGTTATGAATATTACATATAATATTATTATTGTTCCTGCTACTATGAATCCCATTTCTTCTCCTATTACAGAGAATATGAAGTCTGTTGTTTTTGGATATAAGAATCCTAGTTGTGTTTGATTTCCTTTTAGTAGCCCCATTCCTGTTAATCCGCCTGCTCCTATTGCTAGTTTTGATTGTATTATGTTATATCCTGCTCCTCTTGGATCAGATTCTGGGTTTAAAAATATATCTATTCTTTTTTTTGCATGTTCTGGTAATACAAAGTTGTATAGTAGTGGTATTGCTACTGCTGCGAGTAATATTACTGCTATTATATATTTTTTGTCTATTCCTGCTGCAAATAGCATTAATACTGTTGCTACTATAAATGCCATTGCTGTTCCATAGTCTGGTTGTTTTATTATTAATAATAATGGTACTCCTAGTGCTGCGAATATTATTAATAGTTTTAGTGGTTTGTTTATTTCTTGTTTTCCATTTATTTGTATTCTTGTTATTATCATAGATAAAAATAATACTACAAATATTTTTGCAAATTCTGCTGGTTGAAATGAAAAACTTCCTATGTTAAACCAGCTTGTTGCTCCATTTATTGGCTTTGTAAATAGAACTGCTATTAATAGAATGATAAATCCTCCATAAAAAAATGGCGATATTCTAACAAGTGTGTCATAGTCTACCAACATGAATATTAGCATTATTATTAGACTGACTATAAACCATACTATTTGTTTTTTAAATTCGTCGTATTCTGTGTTTTGTGTTGCAGAGAATAATGCTATTAGTCCTATTATTGTTAGTATTACAGCTATTATTAGAATTCCCCATTCTACATTTTTTAATTCTCTTTTTCTCATGGTTACCTCTTTTTTATTGACTTATGCTTTTCTATTTTTTCTTATGATTATTTTTTTGCTTCTTCTTTTTCTTCACTTTCTTTGTTTTCTTGTTTTTCTTCTTCTAGTTTTGTTTCTTCTTGTTGCTCTTTTGGTTCCTTTTGTTCTTTTTGTTCTTGCTCTGGGTTATTTTGTGCATTTTCTTGTTGTTCTTCTATTTCAGCTTTTTGCTCGTTTTTATTTTTTTCTAGCTCTTTTTTGTCTACTTTTCTTGCTTCGTTTTTTATGTTTTTTATTGGAATGTTTGCATATAGTGCTGGTGCTCCGTTTGTTCCGTCTTCGTTTTCTTTGTTTGTTAGCCTTACATCTATTGCACCTTCGTCTACATCTATGTATTTTTTTATTACTTCTATTATTTCTTGTTTCATTAATTCTAGGAAGTCAGCAGATACATTTGCTCTGTCTTGCATTAGTACTAAATGTAATCTTTCTTTTGCTGCATCTTTTGAGTTTTCTGTTTCGTTGTTTTTTTCTTCTTTTTTTCCTATATTTTTAAAGAATTTTATTATGTTTTCAAACATTCTTTTTTACTCCCTCCACTTATGTATCTGTTATTTTCTAAATAGTTTTTTTAGCATGGCAAATAGACCTTTTTCTTCTTTAGGTATTGTTACTTCTATTTTTTCTCCTAATACTCTTTTGGCTATTTCCATATATGCTTTTCCTGATGGTGCTTTTCTGTTTTGTATTACTGGTTCTCCTTTGTTTGTTTGTGTTATTATGTATTCGTCATCTGGTACAACTCCTATTAAGTCTATAGATAGCAAGTCCACTATGTCGTCAACATCCATCATTTCTCCTCTTTTTACCATACTTGGTCTTATTTTGTTTATTACTAGTTCTGGATTTTTGATTTCTGATGATTCTAATAATCCTATTATTCTGTCTGCGTCTCTTATTGCTGATATTTCTGCTGTTGTTACTACTATTGCCCTGTCTGCTCCTGCAATTGCATTTTTAAATCCTTGTTCTATTCCTGCTGGGCAGTCTATTAAGATATAGTCAAATTCTTCTTTTAGTTTGTTTGTTAATTCTTTCATTTGTTCTTCGTTTACAGCGCTCTTGTCTCTTGTTTGGGCAGCTGGTAATAGGTATAATTCTTTAAATCTTTTATCTTTTATTAGGGCTTGTCTTAGTTTACATTTTTCTTCTACTACATCTACTATGTCATATACTATTCTGTTTTCTAACCCCATTACAACATCTAAGTTTCTTAGTCCTATGTCTGTGTCTATTAGTGCTACTTTTTTTCCTTCTACTGCTAGACTTGCTCCTAAATTTGCGGTTGTTGTTGTTTTTCCTACTCCACCTTTACCTGATGTTATTACGATTACTTCTCCCATAACTTTCCTCCTTAGGATTTATCATGCTTTTTTTATCTTATATATAATATAACGATTTTGCTAAAAAGTCAATGTTTTACATAATTTTTACTTATTTTCTCTTTTTGGTATATCCTTTTTGATATGCTTCTTTTTGTTCTTACTTAATTGTTATTTTTTCTATATTATTGGTATATCTTTTGGTTCTTTGTAATTTGTGTAATATATTTCATTTTCTTCTGTTGATATTCCTTTTATGTAAAATATATTGTGTGTAATGTTGTTTATTACATATATGTCTGTATATTCATTTGCTTTTTGTGTATTTGTGTTTTTTACATTTTCATAGTCTCTTCCATAGTTTAGACTTATTCCTTTCATTGCTTGTAAATCTATTACATAAAATTTACTTTCACTTGTTTTTTCTTTGTTGTTCATTATTGGTTCTAAACTACTTGTGTTAGTGTATTCTATGTCTGCTGGGATTTCTCCATATTTGTTATAAAAATTTGATACTTTTTCTTCTAATGTACTTATGTCTGATTTTAATTGTGATAATTTTGAAATGTTTGTTCTTGTTTTCATGTTTATTATTATTGTAAAACTTAGTATTGATAATACTACTACTGTTATTACTAGTACTGTTAATGTTATACCTCTTTCACTTCTTATGTTTTTTTTCATTTTATCACTTTCCTTTCCAAAGGCACAGGTTAAGTTAAAAATTATTCTTTTGTAACTTTTGTACTCTTTTTTGATATATTATAGTTTACTATTTTTTTCCTGTTTTTTCAATAGTTTTTTTCTAATAATTCGTATATTATTTTTCTATTTTTGTATTTTTTATTTTCTTTTATTACTATTGCCCATATATATATTATAAAAAATATTATTGCTATGTTTTTGTTGTTGATTACTGCTATTGTTCCTATTATTGTTGTTGCATATATAAAATTTATTTTTGCTATTATGTTTATTTTTGTTGTTGCTGATATAATTATTAGTAATATATTTATTGCTGGTCCTGCTATTGCTATTAGAATCTTTTTTATTTCTAGTTTGTTTGCTTTTTTTACTTTTTTGTTTATGTCTTTGATGTTTAGTTTAAATGTTATTCTGATTCCTATTGGTATTATTTCTAGTTTTTCTGGTTTCATTCCTAGTATAATTCCCATTATTAGATGTCCTAATTCGTGTAAAATTGCACATATCATCATTGTTATGTATATTTTTATTTGACTTGTCATAAAAAATAAGAATGTTATTAAAAAAATTTTTAAATCTATTTTAAATTTCATATTCATTTCTCTTTTCGTAATTAAATTTCTAATATCTTTTGTGGATCTACTGTTCTTTCTTGATATCTTATTTCAAAATGTAAGTGTGGTCCTGTTGAATTTCCTGTAGATCCTACTTCTGCTATTTCTTGTCCTTGTGTTACGTGGTCTCCTTGTTTTACATATAATTGGTTGCAATGTGCATATATTATTGCTACTTCTCCTATTATGATTTTTAAGTGTTTTCCGTAGTCTCCTTCTTCTGATGCTAATACTACTTCTCCTTCTGTTGCTGATTTTATTTTTGTTCCTGTGTTTGATGCAATATCTGTTCCTGTGTGGTTTTTCGGGACTGTTCCTGTTGCTGCTCCTCTGTATCCATAAGTTGAACTTATTTTTCCTTCTATTGGTTTTATAAATTGTGTTGTGTTTTTTATATTATTTATATCTTGTTCTTCTTGTGTTACTTCTTTTGTTTGACTTGATATTTGTTCTTGCTTTTGCTCTTCTGTTTGGCTTGATGTTTGTTCTTGTGATTGGTTTGGCGTTTGTTCTTCTGTTGCTCCTCCTATTCCTTCTTGTTCTTTGCTTCTTTCTTCTTGTTTTGTTTCTGTGTTTCCTTCTGAATTTTCTGTTTCTTTGTTGTTTTGTTCTTGATTTTCTTGTTGGTTATTATTGTTTTGTGTTTGGTTTATTATTCCTTGATTAAATGATTGTATTGTGTTTTTTATGTTTTCGTATATTTCTACAAAGTTTGTGTCTTCTGATAATATTTCTTTTGATTTGTTTAAAAAATCTTCTGAAAATATGAATTTATTGTTTTGTATAATATAGAATGTTCCATATATTATTCCACAAATTATTATTTGTATAATAAGTTTTTTTAATAGTTTTACATCTTTTGTTGGTTCATTTACGTGTAATTTTTCTGTTCTGTTTTCTTCTATGTTTATTCCTTTTCTTCTATTATATATTTCTTCTGCTCTTTTTATTTTTTCTTCTACTGACATTGTTTTTTCCATTAAAAAAACACCTCCTTGTTTCATTTTAAAATTTGTTCCTTTTTTCGCTTTGCTTAAAGGTATAACTAGTTATGTGAGCTTTGTTCTTTTAAACTAGTTCTTTTTTAAAATGTATTCGGTGTTTTTTGTTTTTATGATAGCTTGTTTTATTTTAAAACTATTATTATCATTTCTATTATTGATATTATCATTAATATTAGTAAATATTTTTTCATTCTTTTATTTTTCTTTTGTATTGATTTTAGTATTTTTTCTTTTTTTTGGTTGTTTTCTATTTTATTGCAGTAGTTATTTATTATCATTTCTGCTTCTTTTATTATATAATCTTGGTTTTGTTCTTTTTTTTCTGTCGTGCTTTCTGTTTTTCTTTTGTTTTGCAATTCAAATTCTTTTATTTTTATGTTTTTCTTTAATACAATTATTGCTTCTTCTATTATGTTTGATGGTATACTTTTTAATATAACTGTGTTTTTTAGGTTGCTTGTTTCCATATTTTTTTCCTCCCTTTGATTAATATATTTTTATTATTTCCATTTTTTTCAGGTTTATACAAGTTAAATTTTCTATTGTTGTAATATTATTTATTTTTTTAACATATTATGATAAATAAATTTATTTGAATTTGTTCATTTTTTTGTTTTTTGTATTTTTTGTGTTTTATTTTTTATAGAACAAAAGCGGATATTAATAACATTGTACTTATTTAGACATTTTAAAATCCTCGTCTTTATTTGTGTGTGAATTTTGCTTTGCAAATTTCTGTGTATTTTTTTATATATAGCAATTTTCAAAGAACTTTACTATATTATGGAAAAAGGGAGTGAAATTACTTTCACTCCCTTCGAGGATTACTAGATTTCGGCTATATTAGCTAAAATTCTTCTTGATGATGTCTTCAATCTTGGAAATTTCTTGTATTTTTGTTAGCAGCTTCAATAATTGAATCTAAACTTTTAAGCATATCCTCAAGTAACTTTACCATTTCTTTACGTGTGTAATCATGCATACGTAAGTTACATGCTTTCAATCTCGCATCTGCTATCCATACAATCATCTCGTCTAACAAACTGTCTTCAAAAGACTGTTTCATAAGACTAGCTAATTCTATGATGGCTTCGTCAATATCTTCACTTGTTGAGGCACCTTGCAGTTTTCTCTTAGCTGCTTCTACGTCAGAGCGGAACTGAATGTACCTCTCTTTCTTTATCATCATCTTATGAACATTGTTGTTTTCCATAGTGCTTTTTCCTCTCTTTTGCTTTTTGGTAAGAGCCTTTAGGTTCTTTACATAACTTTATTATATATTTTTTATTTCAAATTGTCAAATTTTCGAATATTGATTGACATATCATTATGATTGTTATAATATATATTTAGCTTTGGTTGTGTCTATTATTTGATAGTATGTGTATCGTAACTGCACATACTTTTTTTCAAATTATGTTTGACAAATAAAAAAAAAAATGCTATCATATAAGTACATTAAACAATGTACTCTGGTTCGGCTTGTGTATATTGTTTGCTGTAGATGTATCTGTAACTACATCTACTTTTTTTATGCTCAAAAAAAGCGAGGAAACCCTGTAACAAATTTCCCCACTCGACTATGTATGACAACAATTAGTCTTTACTCTTTTTGTATTCTTCAAGTTTTGATTGAAGTTCGTTATTTTTATCTCTTTCTGCTAATAGTTTTTCAATCAAATCTCGAATAAGTTCGGCTTGCGTCATCTCATTTGCCCCCTTTCCGTCCTTTAGTAAAAGACTTACCTTTCTGACTTTGAAAAGGTTGCCACTATATTAGCATACTTTTTTCTAAAATACAAGTAACTAAAATGTTTTTAACACTATAATAAATATTCAATTTTTTCCATAATAAAAAACTCCTCCTATTTAAAATTCATATTTTTAATAATCAAAACATGAACCAATAAATAAGAAAAGTTTATAGGTTTATTTTAAATATATTTATTGCTATAGTGGCAGATTTTTTACATAATTTATATATATTTTTAGTACCTTTTAGGTTTATAACTATTTTTGTAAGTTTGCTTGAACCGCTTCTTGCAAGGCTTTCATGCTGTTTTGTATTGTTTTATGCTGTTTTTAATTCTAAGCGTAATTTGTCTGCAATCATTGCTATAAATTCTGAATTAGTTGGCTTTCCTTTGCTTGCTGATATTGTGTATCCAAATATGTTTTCTACTGCTTCTTGTTGGCCTCTTCCCCATGCTACTTCTATTGCATGGCGTATTGCTCTTTCTACACGGCTTGGAGTTGTACAATATTTACTTGCTATTTCTGGATATAAACTTTTTGTTATTTGATTTATTACATCTATGTCGTTTACTACCATTATTATGGCTTCTCTTAAATATTGATATCCTTTTATGTGTGCTGGTACTCCTACTTCGTGTATAATGTTTGTTACTAGTGCTTCTAAATTTTTCTTTTCTCTCTTTTTTTCTTCTGGTATTTCTATGTATTGTTTGTTTTCTCTTGCTATGAAACTGTTGCTGTTGTTAGTTGGTACATAATTTTTTATTTGTCTTATTCTTTTTATTAGTACCTCTATGTCAAATGGTTTTACTACATAGTATTCTGCTCCTAGTAAAATTGCTCTTTGTGTTATTTTATCTTGACCAACAGCTGAAAGCATTATACATGTTGGTCTTTTTGGTAGATTTAATTTTCCTATTTTCTCTAATACTCCTATGCCATCTAAGTGTGGCATAATGATATCTATTAATGCTATATCTGGTATTGTGTTTGCTATCATTTCTACTGCCTCTGCGCCATCCTTTGCCATTCCTATAACCTCCATATCTTCTTGCTTTTCTAAGTATCCTGCAAGAGTTTGGCTAAAATCTTTATTGTCGTCTGCTATTAATACCGTTATTTTCTCTTTCATGCTTACACCCTCCTATTTTCTATAAGTTTTTTACTTCGTTCTTTGGTACTTTTTTGTACTTTTTTACTTTGTAAATCTTATATTTGAATTATATATGTTATTTTTTGGAATTGCAAGCATATTGGAATTATTTTCCATTTATTTTTATAAAAATGTCATTTTATTATACTTTTTTCTATAATTTTTTTATTTATTTCATTTAATTCTTCTAAATTTATTTTTTTTGTTTCATAATCTTTTATTATTTTATTTTTTACTTTGTTTTCTAATGCTATTTTACAATTTATTTTTTCATTATATTCTACTTTTTCTATTTTTATTTGATTTTTTTGGCAATAATATTTAAATTTTTCGTATTCACTGTATTCTACTTTTGCTTCCATTTCTGTTCCTAATATCATTTCTATTTTTTGTGCGTTTTCTATGGCTTTTTGGGTTGTTTCTGAATATGCTCTTACTAGTCCTCCTGTTCCTAATAATATTCCTCCAAAATATCTTGTTACTATTACTAATATATTGCATAAGTTATTTTTTTGTAGTATGTTTAGCATTGGTCCTCCTGCTGTTCCTGATGGTTCTCCATCGTCACTTGATTTTTCTATAATATTGTTTTCTTCTATTATTCGGTATGCTACACAATTATGTCTTGCGTCATGGTATGTTTTTTTTATTTTATTGATTTTTTCTTCTGCGTCTTGCTTGTTTTCTACTTTTATTAGATTTGCTATGAATTTTGATTTTTTTTCTGTGATTTCTGCTATTACATTTTCTTTTATTGTGATAAAATTTTCCATTTATCCTCCCTTTTACTTATAGCTAGATTTTTGTTTTTCCAGCTACATATCCAGTTGAATATGCTATTTGCAAATTGAATCCTCCTGTGTAACTGTCTACATCTATTATTTCTCCTGCAAAATATAGTCCTTTTACTTTTTTTGATTCCATTGTTTTTGGATTTATTTCTTTTATTTTTATTCCTCCACTTGTTATTATTGCTTCTTCTATTGGTCTGAATTTCTTTATTTCTAATTCAAATCCTTTTAATACTTCTATTAGTCTTGTTCTTTCTTGTTTTGTTATTGTGTTTACTTGTTTTTGTGGATCTATTTTACTCTTTTTTATTACTGAATTTATCATTTTTTGTGGTAATAGTTTGTTTAGGCTGTTTTTGAATTGCTTGTTTTTTTCTTCTTCAAAGTCTCTTAGTATTCTGTCGTTTAATTTTTCTTCTGATAGTGCTGGTTTTAAATCTATTTTTAATATTATTTTTCTTTCTTTAAAAAGATTTTCTATATTTTTATATCTTACTAGATGTGCTGAACTACTTAATATTGTTGGTCCTGATACTCCGAAGTGTGTAAATATCATTTCTCCAAAGTCTTCATATATTATGCGTTTTTTTGATGTATCTTTTAATTGAATTTTTACATTTTTTAATGATAGCCCTTGTAATTCTTTTTCTACTTCATATGTTTCTAATGGTACTAGTGATGGTTTTATTTCTGTTATTGTGTGTCCTAGCTCTTTTGCCATTTTGTATCCTTCTCCTGTTGAGCCTGTTAGTGGATAGCTTTTTCCTCCTGTTGCTAGTATTACTTTGTCTGCTTCTATTTTTCTTTTGTTTGTTTTTATTCCTATTACTTTTTGTTCTTCTTCTGTTTTTTGTGTTATTATTTGTTCGACATTTTCATTCAAATATATTTTTACTTTTAATTCTTTTAATCTATTTATAAAACAGTTTAATACGTCTGTTGATTTATCTGTTATTGGGAATATTCTGCTTCCTCTTTCTTCTTTTACTTCTAGTCCTTGTTTTTTTAGAAAGTTTATTATATCTTTGTTTGTAAATTGTTGAAAACTGCTATATAAGAACATTCCATTTCCTGGTGTATTTTTTATGAAGTCTTCCATTTCTAAAGATGATGTTATATTACATCTTCCTTTTCCTGTTATTAGTAGTTTTTTTCCTAGCATGTTCATTTTTTCTACAATTATTACTTCGTCTTTTGGGCTTCTATTTTCTGCTGCACTTATTGCAGACATCATTCCTGCTGGTCCTCCACCTATTATTACTGTTTTCAACTTTTATCATTCCTTTTTACTTTTTTTATTTTTTCTGTTTCCATTCTTTTGTTTTATTTATTGTTTTCCATTTCTTCTATTGCTTTTAATATTCCATATTTACCATATTCATAAGTTAGCCCTCCTTGCATATATGCTATATATGGTTCTCTAATTGGTCCATCGCAACTTAGTTCTATTGTTGATCCTTCTGTGAATGTTCCTGCTGCCATTATTACTTTGTCTTCATATCCTCCCATTTCTCCTGGTTCTGGGATTACGTTGCTGTCTATTGGTGATCCTTTTTGTATTCCTTGGCAAAATTTTATTAATTTTTCTTTGCTTCCTAAGTGTATTGTTTGTACTATATCTGCTCTTTTTTCGTTATATTTTGGTTCTACATTATATCCTAATTCTTCTAATATTTTGCTTGCAAATATTGCTGTTTTTAAGCTACTTGATACTACTTGTGGTGCAAAGAATAGTCCTTTTAGTAAGTTTGTGTTTTGGTTTAGTGATGGTCCTATTTCTTTTCCTATTCCTGGTGCTGTTAGTCTTTCTGCGCATAGTTCTACTAATTCTTTTTTTCCTACTATATATGCTCCACTTGTTGCTATTCCTGCTCCTAAATTTTTCATTAATGATCCTACTGCTATGTCTGCTCCTACTTCTATTGGTTCTTTTTCTTCTACAAATTCTCCATAGCAGTTGTCTATCATTATTATTACTTCATTATTTACTTCTCTTATTTTCTTTATTATTTTTTCTATTTTGTCTATATTTATGCTTTTTCTTGTTGAATATCCTCTTGATCTTTGTATTTCTATTAATTTTACATCTTTGTTGCTTAGTCTTTGTTGTATTGCTTTTTCATTAAATTCATCATTTACTAATTCTATTTGTTCGTATTTTACTCCGTATTGTTTTAATGAACTTTTACTTGGATTTTCTCCTAATCCTATTACTGTTTGTAGTGTGTCATATGGTGCTCCTGTGATGCTTATCATTGTGTCATTTGGTCTTAATAGTGCTGATAGGGTGATTGCTAGTGCGTGTGTTCCTGATATGAATTGTGCTCTTACTAAGCTGTCTTCTGCTTTGAATATGTTTGCATATATTTCTTCTATTTTATTTCTTCCTGGTTCGTCTATTCCGTATCCTGTTGATGTTTGTAAGTGCATTTCTTGTAAATTACATTCTTGAAATGCTTTTATTACTTTTATGCTATTTTTTTCGCATATTTTTTCTATTTTCTTAAATTCTGGTTCTATTTCTTTTTCTATTTTTTTTGTTATCTCTTCTATTTTTTTCATTTTTATTTTTCTCCTTATTTTATGTTTATATTTTTTATGATTTTTGAATTAGTTTTGATTTCTTTTTTGTTTTTTTCTTTTTTTATATTTAATATTTTACTATATTTTGTTTTTTTTTGCAACATTTATTGATTTCTAAGTATTTGTGTGTTGTATATTTATGTTAATTGTGGTATACTATATTTAATCCCAGTTGGGAAATTTATTATTTATAAGGAGGCTCTTTATATGAGAGAAAAAGTAACTTTTAATCTTCGGTCTCCTTTTCCAGAGTTAGAGTCTATTTGTTATTTGTTTAACAAAATGATGATTTCTGGTAAAGGGAACCATGCAGAATTGAAAATCGGAAAGTCAAAAGATATTGATTACATTACTATTAATGTTTACAGATGCAGGAAATATCCTTCTGTTACCTTAAACAGAGATGTTGATTTAATTGATTTTGAAACAGAAAATTTTGTTTCTTCGGTTGATTTTTCAAAATCTATTCTGTTTTTCGAATCGGATTCTACTGGTAAATTTATTACAATTTATATTTGTGATTCGTATAATGATTTACCGGATAATACCTGTAAACTGGCAAAGTTTCCACCTGTCAAATTTAATAATTCTTCTCCTTTGTTGGATGTTAAATTTGAATTAAGGAAACCTTTTGATGAGATTGCGTATTTTGCAAATATCATCAATTCTATGTTAGCTTCTGGTGTTCGTTCGCACATAAGTGTGAGCAGTGATAATCATTTTTCTATCGCTTTCCTTTACAGCGATTTGGATAGACCGTCACTTAAATTAGAAATTGGCTTAATTAAGGGTAGTTTCCCAAAAAAGAATGCTTATATTCTTTCTGAGTATAATATTTCTTGTTCTCGGGATATTCCTTTGAATTCGTCATTTAGCGTTTTTCGTTCTAATGATGTGAATTATGGTCAGGTTATTCACATTTATGTGTATAAGCCAAAAGACAAAAAGTTACTTGATGAACTGACAAAGCAGTTTGCTTTGTTTGCTATCTAAACAAAAAATTTAAACCGTTGATATTTCAACGGTTTTTTTTATAATAATAAAATTAGTTTTGTGCATAAGGTAGTATTGCTATGTGTCTTGCTCTTTTTACTGCTGTTGTTATGTCTCTTTGATGTTTGCTGCAAGCTCCTGTTGTTCTTCTTGGTAATATTTTTCCTTTATCATTAACAAATTTCTTTAATTGATCTGCGTTTTTGTAGTCTAATTCGAAATTTTTGTCACTGCATAATACACATACCTTTTTTCTTTGTTTTCTGAATCTTGGATTATAATCATCATCATAATTTTTGTTGTTTCTTCTATTTTGTTTTTTGTCTGCCATTTTTTATTTCCCCCTTTCAGTACTAGAATGGTAAATCATCTGTTGAAGATGTTACTTCAAAGTCTGAGCCCATTGCTCCTGGTGCTGTTGTTCCAAAAGTGTTTTCGAATACTCCTGCATCTCCGTTTCCTTCTCTTCTGCTGTCTGCAAAATATGCTTCTTCTGCTACTACTTCTGTTACATAGTGTTTTACACCTTGATCATCGTCCCATGTTCTTGTTTGGATTCTTCCGATGATTCCTACTTGTTGACCTTTTTTAAAGTATTTACTGCAAAATTCTCCTAGTTTGCTCCATGCTACAATATTTATGAAGTCTGCTTGTCTTTCTTCTCCTTGTCTTACAAATCTTCTGTTTACTGCTAAACTAAAAGATGCAACTAGTGTGTTGTTTGTTTGTGTGTATCTTACTTCTGGGTCTCTTGTTAATCTTCCCATTAATATTACTTTGTTCATTTTCTATCACCTTTCTTTGCTTTAAATAAAGGTCCCTTTTCTTTATTTAATTGTTTTTTGGACTATTATCCTTTTTTTACTATGATATATTTCATTATATCATCTGTTATTCTGTAGATTCTTTCTAATTCTGCTATAGCTTCTGGTTTTGATTCAAAATTGATTACTTCGTATATTCCTTCTTGTTGTTTTTTGATTTCATAAGCTAATTTTCTTTTTCCCATTTTGTCGATTGATTCTACTTTTCCATTTTCATTGATTAATCCTGTAAATTTATCTTCTAATGCTTTTACTCCTGCTTCGTCTAAATTTGGATTTACAATGATAACACTTTCGTATTTATTCATTGATTTCACCTCCCTTTGGATTTTTAACCCACTTTTGGTTTTGTGAGTAGAGATTCAAAAAAAATAACACTTTTTTTGAACAGTGCTATTTTATCACGTTTTTTTAGGTTTGTCAATCACTTTTCTTCTAAAAATTTCCTATTTTTCTACTATTTTAGTGCTTTTTGTTTTTGAAATTGTGAATTGTAACCTCTATTTTTTAACTAATAATTTTTGAGTTTTCGTTTTGTTGCTTTTTTATTTTCCAGTAGTCTTCTAGTCCTCTGTTTACATACCAGTTTTTCTTTTCTTTTAATTCTTTCATTAGTTTTTCTGCTTCTATATATGCCATGTCAAATTGCTCTTTGTCTATGATGTTTTCTTTTAATGCTTCTTCTAATTCATTGCAGTCAACTAATTGTATGTATGTGCCTTCTTTGGTTGCTGCTGGTTGAAAATATACTACGTCTAAGTATAAGTCATTGTAAAATGGTATTCCGTCTTTTATTTTGTTTTCTGCTATTATGTCAAAGTAATATTCTAATATTTCTTTTTTGTCATTTACATGTATTCTTACATTGTATTTTTTGTCTAGTGGTGTGTATTCTATGATTGTAAAATCTTTGTCTAATTTTTTTACTCTTTCTCCGTTTATATATACACTATATGGTTGTTCTACTGCTTTTACCTCTTTTAATGTTATGTATGTGTTTTTTTCTTCTAATTTTTTTATTGTTATGTCCATATCTGTTACTTCTCTTACTTGTTTTTTTCTGACATCTACCCATTTGTTTAATTTTTTCATGTTGTTTTTCCTCCCCTTGCTTTTTTATTTTATATGCTTATTTCTTCTGTTTCTTTTTCTTTTTTTGTTTCTGTTTTTTTCTTTTGTTCTTGTTTATTTTTTGTTTTTTGTTCCTCTGCTTGTTCTTCTTGCTGATAAAATTCTTCTAAAAATCTTTTGTTTACTGGATTTTTCATACTTTTTTTATATAAATATTCTATATCTTTTTTTGTTATCTTTTCCACTTTTTTTCCACTTTTTTGGATTATTAATATTATTTTTTCTATGTCATCTGTTGCTTTTTCTAATTCCTCGTTTATTACTAGCCATTTGCATACTTTTTCCGCATATTTTATTTGTTTTAGACTTCTTTGTAATCTGTTTTGGTTTCTGTTTTGCTTTATTCGTTCTTGTGTTGGTGGCATTACATATATTGGGATTATGTTTTTATATATTTGTTTTAATTCTTCTATTCCTTTTGCTCCTATGTCTATTATTATGCATTTGTCTGTGTATTTTGGATTGTTTAGGTCTATTTGGGGTGTGCCATAAAATTCTCCTTCTACTGTTGAGCATGCTAATATCTTTTCTTTTTCTTTTAATTTTTTATATTCTTCTTTTTGTATAAAGTAATGTTGTTCTCCTTGTTTTTCGCCTTTTCTTAATGGCCTTGTTGTGTATGTTGGGATTTGTATATATTTTTCTGAATCTCTTTGTATTAATTTTTTTATAATTGTGCTTTTTCCTGCTCCACTTGCTCCAGTAATTGTTACTAAAATATTATTAATTTTTATCACTTTCCTTTCGTATTAATAGTAGATAGTGCCAATATGTTTGTATTTTTCCATCTTTTTTCTGGATTATGTCTTGTACTTGTGATAAATATTCTATTTTGAATTTTTTAAATAGTTCTGGTATTATTTTTATATCTGCATAAAAGTGTGGTATTCCGTTTTTCTGGTCCTTCGTCCATTCTTATTGCTGTGTTTTCGTCTTTTTGTGGGTTATTTTTGTTTTTAAATGTTTCTGCATTTTTTGAACCTAGTGTTAAAAAACATTCTCCATCTTTTCTTAAAATATTATAAATTTGTTCTATTATTATTTTTATTCCTTCTGTGTCTGTGTGTGATATTACATTTCTGCATAATATGCAGTCTATACTTTCTTTTTTGTATGGTAATTGTATCATGTCTGATTTTTTTACATTTGCTTTTAGTCCTTCTTTTTCTAACCATTCTTTTGTTGTTTTTATTGCTTCTTCTGATAAATCTATGCTATTTACATTAAATCCTTTTTTGGCAAATTGTATGGTATGTCGTCCTAGTCCACATCCTATGTCTAGGAAGTCTTTTTTGTTTTGTTTTTTCCATCTGTTTATTAAATAGTATGATTCTATGCTTGGTTCTTTCCACTTTTTTTGTCCTTCTTCATTTAGTTTGCTCCATTCCCATGGTTTTGATTCTATCATTTTTCCTCCTTGGCTTTTATTTTTCCTTTGCTTTTCTGATCTTTTTTTTTTACTCTTTTATTTTTTTGCTTCTTTGTTTTTTGGCTCCTTTGCTCACTGAATTACAATTTTACTACATTTCTTTTTGTTTTACAATATTTTTTATTTTTTTATTTTGTTTGTTTTTGTATTTTCTGGTGTTTTGTTTTCAGATTTTGTTATAAACTTAGCAAAAATTCGTCTTCTCTTTTTAATAATTTGTCTGCTTTGATGTTTTTCTTGCATATATGTCTTAAATATGAAACTTCTTCTTGCCAAAATGTACCGTGTAATTCTATATAATTTTCTCTTATTTCAAATGTATTGGTTTCTTTGCCTATCTTTTTTAATAAGTTTTTGAATTCATTTTCTGTGATTATTTTTTGGCTTTCTTTTTTGCATACTTTAAAATTTGGACAGTCTGGATTGCAAAATCCTATTTTGTTTGTTCCTATACATACTGGATAACTTATACAGTTTGGATTGCAGTAGTGTATTCGTGCACTGTGTCCATTATAGTCTGGTTTTCCACATATATAGCTTACTCCACATGAGGTCTTTTTGAATACTGGATATTCTTTTTTTGTTTGTTTAAAAATTTCTTTTATTTTATTGTATGTTTCTGGATATAATACTTTGTGGTCTGTGTCATATTTTTCTGGTATTGTTATTCCATTTTTTTCGAAAATTTGCTTTAAATGTGTGTTCATGCGTATTCCTGATACTATACTTGCTCTACAATATTTTGTTACTATTTTTGCTATATGTTCAATTGTTTCTTTATCACTGTTTATGCCTTCTATAACTGGTCTGTAGTAATTTATTAGTTTACAGTTTTGTAGTTTTGATAGCTTTTTTAGTGTTTCTATTTGCGATTTTTCATTTCTGTTTTCTAGTTTTTCTGATAACCCTGAAAATGTGTATAATATTATAAGGTTTAAGTCGATTTTTTCTATTTGTTTTATTTGTTCTTCTGTTATATATCCTTTTGTTATTATTAGTATTGGATTTGGTACTTCGTTTTTTTCCATTTCTTTTAAAATTTTTATTGTGCTGTTAAATATTTCTTTGTTTAGTAGTGGGTCTGTTTGATTGTTTACTGATATTGGTATTTCTGGTGAATATAGCTTTAATGATAATAGTTTTTTTACAAGTTCTTTTTCGTCTTCTACTTTTCTTACGTTTTCTCTGTTTCCTAAGGAACTTAAAATACAGTATTTACAATTTATTGTGCATCCATTATATGAAGAAATTGAGATTGAAGATTTTAAATAATTAATCATACAAATTTCCTTTCTTTTAATAAATTGTTTTTTCTTTATAGTTTATTTTTGTTATATTCTTTTTGCTTAATCGTTCTTTATTTACCAATTTTTGTAATTCCATTATTGGTATTGGCATAAATGAAATTATTATTGTTATTATCCATTGTGTACTGTTTAGTGTATGTAATTCAAAAATGTCTGCAAATGTTGGTATTATTGCTACTATATTTTGTACAAATACTCCTAGTAAGAAACTTCCTATTAGGTATTTGTTTTCCATTATCCCTACTTCTAATATTGATTTGTCACTTTTTATGTTGAAACTGTGTATTAATTCTAACATTCCTATTGTTATAAATGCCATTGTTCTTCCTATTTCTAGGCTATAGTATTTGTTTCCTATGCTAAATGAAATTAGTGTTAACATTCCTATCATTATTCCTTCTATTATTATTTTGCTCCATAGTCCGTCTGAAAAAATTCCTTTTCTGCTGTCTATTGGTTTTCTGTTCATTATGTCTTTTTCCTCTGGTTCTAGTCCTAATGCTATGGCTGGTAAAGAGTCTGTTACTAAATTTATCCATAATAGTTGGATTGCTAATAATGGTGATTTCATTCCTAATATTAATCCCATAAATATTGTGACTATTTCTCCTATATTTGTTGCTATTAGAAAATGTATTGCTTTTTTTATGTTGTCATATATATTTCTTCCTTGTTTTACCGCTTCTACTATTGTTACAAAATTGTCGTCTGTTAGTATCATGTCTGATGCGTTTTTTGCTACGTCTGTTCCATTTTTGCCCATTGCTATTCCTATGTCTGCATTTTTTAGTGCTGGGCTGTCATTTACTCCGTCTCCTGTCATTGCTACTACTGCTCCTGTTTTTTGCCATGCTTTTACTATTCGTACTTTATGTTCTGGTGTGACTCTTGCAAATACTGAGTATTCTTTTATATTTTTTTCTAATTCTTTTTGTGTTATTTTGTCTAATTCTTGTCCTGTTATTGCTTTGTCATTTTGTCCCATTATTTCTAGTTCTTTTGCTATTGCTTTTGCTGTTTGTATGTGATCTCCTGTTATCATTACTGTTTTTATTCCTGCTTTTTTGCATGTTTTTACTGCTTCTTTTACTCCTTCTCTTGCTGGATCTATCATGCCTATTAATCCTAGATATTTTAAGTTTGTTTCTGTATTCTCACTTGTTATTTTATTTGGTAATGTTGTTATTTCTTTGTATCCTACTGCTATTACTCTTAGTGCTTTATTTGCCATTTCTAAATTTTGTTTTCTTATTTCTGCTTTGTTTGTTATTTCACATCTTTCGATTAATATATCTGGTGCTCCTTTTGTGATAACTATATATTTGTTTCCTTTTTTATGTATTGTTGTCATCATTTTTCTTGTTGAGTCAAATGGTATTTCTGCTATTCTTTGCATTTGGTCTTCTGTGGTTCTTTTGTTTATTCCTATTTCTAATGCTTTTTCTACTATTGCTTTTTCTGTTGGTTCTCCTATTACCTTGTGGTTTTGTGTTATTTCACAGTCTGTGCAAAGTGTTGCATATTCTATCATCTTTTTTTCGTCTGTTGTTTTTGTTTCTACTACTTTCATTTTGTTTTGTGTTAGTGTTCCTGTTTTGTCTGAACAGATTACACTACTGCTTCCTAATGTTTCTACTGCTGGTAGTTTTCTTATTATGCTATTCTTTTTGGACATTTTTGTTACTCCTATTGATAGTACTATTGTTACTATTGCTGGTAATCCTTCTGGTATTGCTGCTACTGCTAATCCTACTGATGTCATAAACATTTCTATTGGTTCTATTTTTTTTATTATCCCTATTAAGAAAATTAGTATGCATATTGCTAAACATGCTATTCCTAATATTTTTCCTACTTGCTCTAATTTTTTTTGGATTGGTGTTTCTGGTGCTTCGTTTTCTATCATCATATTTGCTATTTTTCCTACTGTTGTTCTCATTCCTGTTTCTGTTACTACTGCTTTTGCATGTCCATTTACTACTGTGCTTGCCATAAATGCCATGTTTTTCATGTCTCCTAATTGTTCTTCTTTATTGCATATATAGTTTGCATCTTTTTCTGATGGTAGGTTTTCTCCTGTTAAACTTGATTCTTCAATTTTTAGGTTGTATGTTTCTAGTAGTCTGCAGTCTGCTGGCACATAGTTTCCTGCTTCTAGTAATATTATGTCTCCTTTTACTAATTCTTCTGCATTTATTTCTTTCATGTTTCCTTCTCTTATTGTTTTGCATTTTTGTGGTGTTAACTGTTTTAGTGCTTCTATTGATTTTTCTGCTTTTGCTTCTTGTATTACTCCAATTATTGCATTTAATATTACTATTGCTATTATTATGAATGAGTCTATATAGTCATTTTCTCCTTGCATTTTTGAAACTATTGCTGATATTATTGATGCTATTATTAATATTATTATCATAAAGTCGTTAAATTGTTTGATGAATTTTATTAGTATACTTTCTTTTTTTTTGTCTTCTAATTTGTTTTTTCCTTCTTTTTCTTGTTTTTTTCTTACTTGTTCTTCTGTTAATCCTTGTTTTTCATTGGTGTTTAACTTTTCTATTGTTTCTTCTTTTTTTAATGTTTGCCACATTTTTATCCTCTCCTTTGCTTGTCTTTAGTTTATATTATGCTTGTCTTTTTTATTTATGCACAATTTTTTTATTTTTTATATTCTGGTTTTTTTGAAACTTTTGTCGAATTTTTTCATATTATACACTGGAGGGATTGTAATGCTTATAAATTGCTTTATTTTGGCTATTTCTAGTAGCATTGATTCACTTGGAATTGGTGTTACATATGGTATTAAAGATAAAAAGATTTCTTTTTCTAGTACTATAATTTTGTTTATAATTTCACTACTGGTTTCTTTTATATCTGTTTTTTTTGGTAAAATATTATTGGATTTTTTACCAGAGTTTATTACTGAATTAATTGGTTGTTTTATTTTGTTTATAATTGGGTTTTTTGTTATTGTTAAATCTTTTTTTGAAAAAAAATCTGGGAATCAAAATGATTTTGATTTTAATAATTCGAATTTGATTGATCCTAAAGAGTCTGTTTTTCTTGGTTTTGCTCTTTCTTTAGATAATTTTTGTATTGGTATTAGTTCTAGTCTAATTGGCTCTTCTTATATTTTGTTTCCTATTTTGATTAGTGTTTTTCAGTTTATGTTTTTGCGTGTTGGTATACTTATTGGTAAAAAAGTTTGTTGTTTTATAGGTTTTTCTGATTTTGCTTGTTCTATGCTTTCTGGTTTTTTACTTGTTCTTATTGGCTTATGGCAATTGTTTTCTGTTTTTTAAAATTTTGTCTTAAATTATTTGTTTTGCTTTACTTTTATAATTTTTTTTGATATTTTAATTATTTAGGTTAAGCCATACCCTATAGATTTATATAATTTATGGTATTTTGTCATTGTTGATGACATTTTGTTGCTTGTACTTGATTGAATTTTAACCTATAAAGTTAGAAAATAAATCATGTAATTAATTTTGAAAGGATGTATGTACATGGAAGAAATCACTTCAGCTGAATTATTTAAAGTAATTGGTAAAAATGTAAAATATTATAGAAAATTATATAATTTAAAAGTTGGTAAAATGACTCAAGAAGACTTAGCTGAAATTGTTGATGTTTCTACTGCTTTGATAGGTGGTTTGGAGAGTGACAAAATAAATCAAGGAATTAGCGTTTTTAATTTGTGGAAAATTAGTAATGCTTTGCAAATTTCAATAGATAAATTATTTGATAACTCTGATTCTTCTAATAGGTTTATAGAAAATTAATATATTTATAATTAGGACGCTTTATAACTCTTGTTTTTTCTTAAGCGTTCTTTTTATTGTTTTGTATAAAACTTTTATTTGAAACAAAAAACATTTGCATTATTTTGGTTGCAAATGTTTTTTGTTTTCATTTTATGAATACTATTCTTCTCTTAATTTCATTGAAAGTAATTTTGAGATTCCGCTTTCTTCCATTGTTACTCCATATACACTGTCTGCTGCTTCCATTGTTCCTTTTCTGTGTGTTATAACTAAAAATTGTGTATTTTGTGCGAATTTTTTTAAATATTCTGCATAACGATATACGTTAACATCATCTAATGCTGCTTCAATTTCGTCTAATACACAGAATGGTGCTGGATTTATTCTTAAAATAGCAAATAGTAATGCTATTGCTGTTAGTGCTTTTTCTCCTCCTGATAATAATAACATGTTTTGCAATTTTTTTCCTGGTGGTTGTGCTGTTATGTCTATTCCACATTCTAAAATGTTTTGTTCGTCTTCTAATTTTACTTCTGCTTTTCCTCCACCAAATAATTCTGCAAATACTTCTCCAAAGTTTTTGTTTATTTCTTTAAATTTTTCTTCAAATTGTTCTTTCATAATTGCTGTCATGTCTGTTATTATTTTTCTTAGTTTTGACATTGTGTTTTCTAGGTCTAGTCGTTGTTCACTCATGAAATCATAGCGTTCTTTTTGTTTTTTGTATTCATTTATTGATTCTACATTTACACTTCCCATTTCTCTCATTTGTGTACGTAGCTTGTTTACTTGTTTTTTTGTTTCGGAAACATTTTTTGGTTTTTCATATTCTTCTATTGAGTTTGGTGTTAATTCATATTCTTCCCATAGTTTATTTATTGTTTCTGTTATTTCTTCTTGTATTTTTGTTTTTCTTACATCTATTTTTACAATTTGTCCTTTTAAGTCTTCTATAATTTTAAATTTTTCTGTTATTTGTTCTTCTTGGGTTGTTAGTTTTTCATTTTTTTCTGCTCTGCTTTTCTTTAGTTCTTCTATTTTACTTCCACTGCTTTTTACTTCTTCTTTTATTTTTTCTATTTGTTCTTGAATTTTTTTTATTGCTTCTTTTAAGTTTTGTGTTTCTTGTTTACTTTGTTCTATTTGTTCTTGTTTATTTTTTATTGATTGTTTATTTGCTTCTACTTCTTGTTGTATTCTTTCTTTTATTTCTTCTATAGAACTTTCACTTTCGTCAAATGATGATACTGAAATCTTTAGGTTTGTTATGTCAAAGTTTAAGTCATCTATATATTTTTGATTGTCTTTGTTTAGTTCTGCATATTCTGTTATTATTTTTGATAGTTTTTCGTTTTCTGTATTAATTTCTTCAATTTCTTTTTGAATTTCTGCTTTTTTGTTTGTTGCAAATTCTTTTTGTTCTTCTAATTTGCTTTGTTCTTCTTTAAGTTTTTGTAATCTGTTTTCTATTTTTTGAATTTCTTCTTCGAAAGATACTACTTTTTGTTTACCTGTTGCATACGTAATTTCATTTTCTTGTAATTCTTTTTCTAGTCTTTCTGCTATTTCTAATATTCCTTCTATAGATTCTTCGTATTCTTCTTTTTCTTTCTCTATTTTTTCTATATTTTCTTGTGTTTTTTTGATTTCTTGCCCTATTTTTTTGATTTCATTTTCTCTTCCTAAAATATTTACAGTTTTTTTCATTACTGCTCCGCCTGTTATTGCTCCTGATGTGTTTATTATGTCTCCTTCTTGTGTAACTATTTTGAAGTTTTGTCCATTTTCTTTTGCTACTCTTATTGCTGTGTCCATGTTGTCTACTATTACTGTTCTTCCTAATAAATTATATATTATTTGTTCGCATTTTTTGTTGTACTTTACTAGGTCTGCTGCTATTCCTATTATTCCTGTTTTATTTCCTTTTATATTTTCTATTTTCTTTCCTTTTATAGATGTAATTGGTAAAAATGATGCTCTTCCTATATTGTTTTTTCTTAAGTATTCTACTAATTTTTTTGCGTCTTGCTCTGTTTCTGTTACTATATTTTGTAGTGCCATTCCTAAGCTCATTTCTATGGCTGTTTGTAATTTTTCTGGTACATCTATAAGATTTGCTAATACTCCTTCTACTCCTTTTTTTAACTCTTGATTATTTTCGCAATCTTTTAGTAGTGTTTTTACACTTTTAGTGTACCCTTCTTTTTCTTTTTCTGTTTCTATTAAGAATTTTTGTCTTGATTCTTTCATTCTTAATTCGTTTGACATTGTGTTGATTTTTATTTGATATGTTTTTATTTTTTGGTTTACTTCTTCTTTTTGTTTTGCTATGTTTTCTAATTCTTTTATATTTTTATTTCTTATTGCTTCTATTTCGTAAAAGTCTTTTGATACTTCTTCTTTTTTCATCCTTGTATTGTCTAATTCTGAAATGATATTTTGTATTTCATTTTTTAGTTGTTTTTGTCTTTTTTCATCGTTTTCAAAGTTTATTTCTTGTTCTTTTATATTTGCTTGTTTTTCATATTTTTTGTCTGTATTTTCTTCTACTTGTTTTTTGTGTTTTTCTATTTCTAATGCTTCTTTTGATAGTTTTTCTGTTATTTTGTCTAATTCAGCTTGTTTTTCTTCTAATTCTTTTGTAAATCTTTCTTTATTTTTTCTTAAGTTTTCTCTTTTTTCATCTTTTTGTTTTTGTTCTTCTTCTAATTCTTTTAGTCTTGTTGTTTTTTCTTCTATTTCTTCTAAAAATCTTTTTTCGTTTTCTTCATTGTTTGATATTTTTGTTTTTGATACATTTATGTCTGAATTTAGCATTTCTATTTCTTTTTGGCTTTCAAATCCTAGATTAGACATTTGTTCTATTTTATTAGTTATGTCATCTATTTCTTCTTTTAACTGTTCTTTTACTGTTTTTATTCTTTCTAATCTTGTTTCTTCTGTGTCACATTGTTCTTTTGTTATGTTTTCGTCTTCTGTTATTTTTTCAATGTCTTTTTTGTTTTGATCTATATTGTATAAAAATAAGCCTACTTCTATGTTTTTTAAGTTATCTCTTATGTTTAAGTATTTTTTTGCTTTTTCTGATTGGGCTTGTAATGGTTCTAAATTTCCTTCTATTTCTGATAAAATGTCGTTTATTCTTAGTAAATTTAGTTTTGTATGTTCTAATTTTTTTTCTGTTTCTTGTTTTCTTACTCTATATTTTACGATTCCTGATGCTTCTTCAAATATGTGTCTTCTGTCTTCTGATTTGTTGCTTAATATTTCGTCTATTTTTCCTTGTCCTACAATTGAATATCCATCTTTTCCTATTCCTGTGTCCATAAATAGTTCTTGTAAGTCTTTTAGTCTGCATGGTACTTTGTTTATGAAATATCCTGTTTCTCCGCTTCTGTATATTCTTCTTGTTACTGTTACTTCTGTATATTCAATTGGTAGCCCTCCATCTGCATTGTCAAATACTAATGATACTTCTGCAAATCCTAATGATTTTCTATTTTGTGTTCCTGCAAATATAATGTCTAATGATTTTGAACATCTTAATGCTTTACTGCTTTGTTCTCCTAATACCCATCTAATTGCATCTGATATGTTGCTTTTTCCTGATCCATTAGGTCCTATTACTGTTGTTATTCCTTGTTTTAGTTCTATTACTGTTTTGTCTGCAAATGATTTGAATCCTTGCATTTCCATTCTTTTTAAATACATGTTTTACCACCTTTTTTTGCATTATTTCATTTGTTAGCATCATATCATAAATAATGCAAATTTTCAACATTTTTGTATGTTTTACATTGGCAATTCTTCTGATACTACTTCTGCCATTTTGTATATAAATTTTTGTTGTTTTGGTGTACATTTTTCTAAAATTACTTTAAAGTCTTCATACAAATAGTTGTTTCCATCTTCTTCTATTCCTGTTAAAAAATATCCTGCTGAGACATTTAATATATTGGCTATTTCCATTATCCTTGTTAAATTAACATGACTTCTTCCTGTTTCTATTCTACTATAAAATGCTACAGATGTATTTAATTTTTCTGCCATTTCTTCTTGTGTAAATTTGTGCTTTGCTCTTTCTGCCTTGATTCTTTTTCCTATTATTTTATAATCTATTACCATATCAACCACATCCCTTTCATTTTTAGTTATATTTTTTCTAATATCTATTTGTAAATATAGCATTATTGGTTGTAGGTGTCAATACTTTTTTTAATTTATTTGTAAATATTTATTATTTTTAAATCTATAGATTATACCTATTCTCGTTTAGGTATATATTCATTTCTTTTTTTAATATTATGTAT
>QWCY01000475.1_pt1 | contig 66306 bp, 75 predicted proteins | sample 1972631 | NCBI WGS metagenome assembly QWCY01 (sample SAMN09866696, study PRJNA288562) | Human gut metagenome isolate pre1_stool, whole genome shotgun sequencing... | isolation source: gut | host: Homo sapiens | place: USA: California
ATGTTCGCGTCGAGCTTTAGCTCGGACTAAGTGAAAGGGTGCCATTAAATTATTTTAGAAATTCTTAGATTATGTATTGAACCGAGAAAAGTTTAAATTTATATAATAATAATTTTGCCCGTGAACATTACTCATTTTCTTGTAAAAGATTTTCTATTTTTCATTCCAATCAAACGTCATTAAATAAAATTCAAGTGTTATAGTGAGCCGAAGCTTAGACATCATAATCATTTCTTACTGAATTGTAATGTTTTTTATGCAAAAGTCAATATTTTATATATTCATAATTTAAATAATAAATAAAAAGCAACTAATACAATGTATATTATATACTAGTTGCTTATCTCATTACATTCCTGTAACAGGTAATCTTTTTATTTCTTTACTCGCAGTTTTATTAGTAATTATTTGTGGCTTTTCTTCTTTTTTATTATTAACTGTCACACTTACCTCTTGATTAAATCCAACTTCTACTTGAATTGGATATTCATATAATTCATAACCATCTATTGTTTTTATTTCTTTTATATAATAATTACCTGGAACTAAATTTTCTATTACTATTTTTCCATCTGAATCAGTTTTTAAATCTGCATATATTACTTCTTTTTTATCATTTAGCAATTGAAACTCTATGCCCTCTAGTACTTTTCCATCATCTTGATCTTTTTTTATAATAATGATTTTAGTTTCATTTTTATTATATTCATCTTTAATATTACCTATTCCATCTTCATATGTTGCTACTGTTAAAGCATAATCTTGATATGAACTACTTGGTGCAGTTCCATATAATACTGGTTTTGTTTCTACTTTAGATTTTACTTTTATATATAAAGTTCCAGTTTCTTTCATATTATTTATTGGAATGAAAATTTTAAAATTTTCATTTGGACTAAACTCCGATTTTTCTTGATTGTTTTCATCTGTTATTTTTATTCCTCCTATACTTTCTGAACCTTCCTTTGTTACATCAACAGTATAATTCATTATACTACTACCTGCCTGTACACTATAAACTTTATATGCATAACTTTTATCTATACTGTCTTGTTTCCATTCACTATCTATTCTATTTATTGTAATTGTATTTGAAATTTGAGTTTCATTAGAATTTTGTGCATTATTAATTATATTTTTCATAGCATTTAGTGTTCTTTGTCCAGCCGAACCAATTGCTCCATAATCTTCTGGATTATTTCCATGAATATAACAGTATATTGCTTGTTTTGTAGCTGTAAAAGCTTCTTCCTTATTTTCTACTCCTAATTCCTTTATTGTTTTATATGGATATCCATTAATAATTCTCCTCCATAGACCAACATCCTTAATTGCACTATTGATTGACACATCATATGGGCTAGTTTCTGCTCCTGGTTTTGTTTTATCTAAACAATAAGCAGGATAATTAACATTATCTTTAGTGTATTGAACATAACTTACTTTTACTATTACTCCTTTATAAGTTAATAAATTTCCGCAATCTCCTATTGAATAAATATTAGCTGAATTTAAACTTTCTGCTCGAACCGAATTAATAACGATTAATAAATCTATTATAAATAATATACTTATAACTAAAAGTATTTTTACTATATTAATTTTTCTTGTTTTTTTCATTAAATTAAAAATCCTCTCTTTCTTCTATTTTTTCTTTTCCTTGTACACATCTTCTATATTCTGGTTGGTTTTCAACACATGTAATTAATGTAATAATATTGCCATCACTTTCTTCTAAATTAGTCCAATCAGTATCTTTTATAATAATATTTTTTATAACAACATATTTTCTTTTTTCATTTTTATATTTATAATATATTTCATCATTTTGCTTTAATTCCTTTAAATTCTGAAAGTAATTATTTTTATACCCTCTATTATGGGCCGCTAATCCAATATTGCCAATATCTTTTTTAGTCTCTTCAAAATGTCCAATATAATCTTCCATAATTTCTTTAGTAGTTCCCTCTTTAATATTAGCTTTTAAATTGATACAAGGAATTTCTAAATACCATTCATCATTTTTATTTTCTACTTCTTCTTCAATTGTTTTTTCTGTATTTGTATCTTCTACATAATTTGAATTTCTTTGAATATATCCATTATTTACTTTAAAACTTATTTTAAATATTCCTTTTGTAGTAAATATATACATATTTGAGAAAAATAAGTTTACAATTAAAAATATTATAATTGATATAACGAAACTAACTATATTAATATATATTGCACTATAACGAAACATGCATATATAACACATACCTCCTAACTTATATAATTTTTCTTTGAAATTTTATAGATTAAAGAATCAAAAAAATTGATTTAAAAAATTTTGAGTTAACTCTTGTAAACATAATACAATATTTTTTTATATTTGTAAAGATTTTTTCATCGCAAAATTCGACAAACTACATTTTTAATATACTTTTTTACCAAAAGAGCTTTAGATTACAAAAAATCTAAAGCTCTTTTCTATACTATTAAATCTAAATCAAAATAAAACTCAACACCATCTTCCTTATTGGTTACACCATATCTATTTCCATAATTATTCATAATCGCTTTTACAAATGAAAGACCTATTCCTGTTCCACCATCTGTTCTATTTCTTGATTCATCCACCTTATAAAAACGATTCCAAATTCTGTTGATATGCTCTTCTGCTATATTTTCACCCGTATTAAAAATTTTAACACGTACTTTATTTTTTTCTATATTCACCTCATTAACAATACTTATAACTTTTTTTCCATCGATTTCTTTAACATGTTTTATAGCATTTGTTATATAATTACTAATAACTTGTTCTATATAAAAATCATCTGCAAAAACATTTATCTCTTCTGATAAATTAAATTCTATTTTTACTTTCTTTTCTTCTAACATTACTTTGGACTTTCTTACAACTTCTTTTTCAACTTCTACTATATTAAATTTTTTATCATTAAACTGTCTTTTTCCATATTCTAATTTCATTAATTCTAGTAATTGTTTTACTAATTTATCCATTTTATTCGTCTCATCCAAAATTACTTCTGCATAAAATTTTCTGCTTTCTTCATCTGTATTCACATTTTCCAATAATCCTTCACTATACCCTTGAATCAAGGCAATAGGAGTTTTCAGTTCATGTGACACATCTGATATAAAACTTTTTCTCATTTCATCTATTTTAGATTTTTCTTCTATATCCTTTTCTAACTCTATATTACTATTTCTAAGTTGATTTATAGTTCTCTCCAATTTATCAGACATAACATTAATACTTCGTCCAAGATTATTAATTTCATCATCTACATCTTTAATTCTATATTTATGACTAAAATCTAAATTAGACATTTTCTTCGCAATATCATTTAATTCCAATATTGGATCTGTAAACTTTCTAGATACATACGAAACTATTACAGCTGCTATTAAAATAGCAAATCCAGCCATTAAATATAGAAAATTATTTGATATTTTTACACTTTCCTGAATTGAGCTGATTGGTATTCTAATATACAATAAATACCCATTATCCAATGTTGATGATAACAATATATAAGTTATTCCGTTTTTACTATCTTTTATTTTTTTTATAACAAAATTATCACTTTGTTCTATTAGCTCCCCAACACCTATATTAAATCTACTTGTCATTTCATTCATTTGGCCAAAAGTAGAATAAAAATCTTTATTAGAAGTATATATATTAACATTTTCATTATTTCTAATTAAAATATCAAAATTGTTTTGAATAGCAATTTGTTCTAATTTTTCTTCAAAATTCTCACTTTTATCATTATTGTAATAATCATTTACAGTTCTATAAACAGATTTTAAAGTTTGTCTTTTACTATACAAATAAAATCTGCCTAAAACAAAGTTATTTACTAAAATTAGAAATATAATAATTAATAATATAACTAAAGACAAAGTCATAAACAATTTTACTCTTACTGATTTTAATGGATTCTGTTTTTTACTCATTATTATTCCTCTTTCTACTATTTTACTTCAAATTTATATCCTACACCTCTAATTGTTTTAATATATTTTCCTTTTTTACCTAGTTTATGTCTAATCTTTTTTATATGACTATCTATAGTTCTTGAGTCTCCATAATAATCATAATTCCATACATTATTTAATATTTTATCTCTAGATAAAGCTATATCTTTATTTTCTACCAAATATGTTAACAATTCATACTCTCTTAAGCTTAATTCAATTAATTTACCATCAACCTTTACTGTCCTTCCTTCTTTATCAATTTCTACTCCGCCATAATCTTTTACTTCTTTTGAATCAGGTGCTGTTCTCTTTAAAATAGCTTCAACTCTTGCTACTAATATTTTAGGACTAAATGGTTTTGATATATATTCGTCAACTCCAAGTTCAAATCCAAATAGTTCATCTTGTTCTTCTCCTCTTGCTGTTAGCATAATAATAGGAACTTTAGATTCTTGTCTAATTTGCCTTAATACAGACCATCCGTCTAACTTAGGCATCATTACATCTAATAATACTAAATTAATTTTATTCTTGTTTTCTTCAAATACTTCTAATGCTTTTTCTCCATCTTCCGCTTCTAGTATACTGTAACCTTTGGCTACCAAAAAATCTTTAATTAATTTTCTCATTCTTATTTCATCATCTACAACTAGAATACAATTATTAACCATTTTAATCTCATTCCTTCCATAAATTATATATATTATATATTATAACGACCAATTATGTCTATATTGTGAAGAATTTTAAGTTTCAATATTATTACAGTTTATTAAGAAATAATTATGATGTCCAAACTTTGGCTACCACTATAACACTTAAATTTTATTGAATGAACTGAAAAGGAGTTAAATAAAATTTAACCCCATGTAATATAACACAGGGTTTTTTCTTAATTTTTCACATATACAGTTTTTGTATCATAAGATAACTCAATATTCTCTTCTCTCAAAATTTTCATTATTTTACGATTAATATTTTCCTTTTCAGCTAAATAACTAGGATAATCCACTGAATCTGTATAACTACAAACTAATACATTAATTCCATTATCTTTTATTTCATCAAATTTTACAATAATAGAATCATCATAAATAGCATCTCTTTCTTGCAACATTTCTTTTACTCTTCTTTGGAACTTTTCTAACTTTTCTAATGGAGTATCAATTTGAATACATAAGTTAGTTTTATATCTTCTCTTTTCCATTTTACTCCAATTTATAATAGATGAATTAGCAATAATTGAATTTGGTATATTTACTAATGAATTTTCAAATGTTCTTACTCTTGTACTTCTAAAAGTAATATCTTCAACCGTTCCTTCGTATTCTGCTATTTCAATCCAATCTCCTACTATAAATGGCTTATCAACAAAAATAACCATTCCACCAAATAAGTTCTTTGCAGTATCTTGTGCTGCTAATGTTACTATAACACCACTAATTCCAAGTCCTGCTACCAATCCATTTAAATTAATTCCTAATAATGTTATTGCTATAAATCCTGCAATAATGTAAATAATTACTCTTACTACTTTTAATAGAAAATCAAACATTGAATCTTCCATTCCTCTGTTTGTCTTTTCCTTTATTTTCTTTGCTATTACTGATTGTGGTGTAAGACTTGCTGCTAATCCTTTTGCAAATATAATTACACTAATAATTTGGAATGCCTTTGTAACAAATCCTATTACTTCATCTGAAATCTTCAATGGTTGCCTTAAAAAAGCAATAGCTATATATACACCTAATAAACTTATGAATACTCTTAATGGATTGTAAAAAGCACTTTCTTTTATTTTCCTTTTGTTTCTAGTTTTAAATTTAAACATTTTAATACAAATATATGACAAACTAGAGCTAAAAATTCTAAAAAGTATAACAATAGAAACAGCAATAACAATGTCTATAATTTGCACTGCCATAATATTATCCATTAAACCTGATAATTGATTCATTTTTTCCTCCGTATTTATCCCATATAATCTCTTAATTTTTTACTTCTACTTGGATGTCTTAACTTTCTTAGTGCCTTTGCTTCAATTTGTCTTATTCTCTCACGCGTTACTTCAAATTCACGTCCTACTTCCTCTAAAGTACGTGCTTTTCCATCTTCTAATCCAAATCTTAGTTTTAATACTTTTGCTTCTCTTGGAGTTAATGTATTCATTACCTCTTCTAATTGTTCTTTTAATAATGTATAAGCAGCTGAATCATGTGGAGCTGGACTATCATCATCTTGTATAAAATCTCCTAAATGACTATCATCTTCTTCTCCTATTGGAGTTTCCAAAGAAACCGGATCTTGAGCAATTTTTTGAATTTCCATAACCTTTTCAACTGGTATTTCCATTTCTTCTGCAATTTCTTCTGGCGTTGGTTCTCTTCCTAATTGTTGAAGTAAGTGCCTTGAAGTTCTTATTAATTTATTTATTGTCTCTACCATATGAACAGGTATTCTAATTGTTCTTGCTTGATCTGCAATCGCTCTTGTAATTGCTTGTCTAATCCACCATGTTGCATAAGTACTAAATTTAAATCCTTTAGTATAATCAAATTTTTCTACCGCTTTAATTAATCCCATATTTCCTTCTTGAATTAAATCTAAAAATAGCATTCCTCTTCCAACATATTTTTTAGCTATACTAACTACTAATCTTAAGTTTGATTCTGCTAATTGCTTTTTAGCATCTTCATCTCCATCAAGAATTCTTTTAGCTAAATCTAATTCTTGATCAAATGTTAAAAGTGGGATTCTTCCTATTTCTCTTAAATACATTCTTACAGGGTCATCTACATTAATTCCTTCATAACTTGTATCTGTTATTTCATCTAATTTTAAATATTCTACTTCTTTTAAATCTTCTATGTCTGGTTCTTCGTCATCTAAATCATCACTTAAATTTACGCCTAAAGCTTCAAAAGCATCAAAAACTTTATCAATTTGCTCTGGATTAACATCATCAAGTTCTTTGGCTAAATCTCCATATGTTATACTTCCTTGTTCTTTTGCCTTTTTTAATATATTGTTTACTTTATCATCTTTTATTTTGTCATTTTCGTCTTTTTCCTTAGTATGTTGTTCTTTTTTATCTTTTGCCTTATGTTCATTTAATTCCTCAATCTTTTTTTCAGCCTTTCTTTTAGTATCTTTTCTTGCCTTTTCCATTTTTTCTAAATTTTCTTTATCTTTTTCAGCTTTCTTTTTAACTTCTTCTAATTCATCCTTCTTTTTTGCCATTAATTTTTCACCCCTATTTAATTTTTGCTAAGTGAATAATAATTTCACTAAGCTCTTTTTCTAATTCTTTTTTTTGATTTTCTTCTATTGGTGTTTCTAGCATTTCTAATATTTGAAACTTTCTTTCATTTAGTTTATCTTTTTCATAACTTTGCATAATATCATCTATTGCCTTTTCGATATTATTTATTTCGTAATCATCTGCTAAAATTGCTGTTATATGATTTTGTTCTTCATCACTTAAATTATCCAATATACTATTAATATTACTATTTCCTTTTTCTAATTCTTCATACAATTTTGTAGCAATTTGTTTATTTAAATTATCCTTAAAATCTTCTATTGTTATATTTTGTTTTATTATTTTAAAAACATTTAAATCACCCATTAATAAAAGCGCTAATACTGTATTTTCTCTTTTTTTTACTAATTCTGATACTTCAGTTTTCTCTACTTTTTGATGTTTTATAACTGCCTTTTCTTTATCTAATATTTTTTCACTTTTATTTTTACCATATGCTAATTTATTGACTTCTGCATAAATTGCTTCTTTTGAGATTTGATATTCTTTAGAAATTTTTTCTATATAAACTTCTTTTTCTATAGTGTTATCAACCTTTGAAATTAATTTTGCTATTTCGTTTAAAAATTTTATTTTATCATTAGTAATATCTAAATTTAAGTTTTGTTTTAAAATCTTTACTTTAAATTCAATTACTGAAAGTGCCTTATCTATCAATGTTTGAAATCTTGCATTTCCATATTTTATAATATATTCATCTGGATCCTTTGCACCTTCCATTTGCAAAACTCTAATATCACATCCCATGTTTTGTAAAATATCTAAAGCTCTTATTTTTGCTGTAAGTCCTGCTTCATCAGAGTCAAAACTTAAAATTATTTGCTCTGCATTTTTTCTTAATAACCAACCTTGTTGCTGAGTTAAAGCTGTTCCGAAGTGGTGCTACTACATTAGTTATTCCTCTTTGATGTAAAGAAATAACATCCATATATCCCTCTACTATTAACAGTTTTTTTGTATCACCTTTTTTAGCAACATTTAATCCAAATAAATTTCTCCCTTTACTATAAACTAAATTTTCTGGTGAATTGATATATTTAGGTTTAGAATCATCTAAAACTCTTCCTCCAAATGCTATAACCCTTCCTCGTGCATCACAAATAGGAAACATTAAGCGATTTCTATATCTATCTATATATCTTCCATTATCATTTCTATTTACTAAACCAGATTCTAGAATTTCAGCATCTTGAAATCCTTCTTTTTTTAAAGCATGATATAATTCATCAAATCTACCTGAAAAACCAAGTCTAAAAGACTTTAATGTTTCATTACTCAATTTTCTTTTTTTTATATATTCTTGAGCAATTTTAGATTCTGGTTTATACAAATTTTCATGATAATATTGTGCAGTAAATTCATTTACTTTTAATACTTTGGCTTTTAATTCTTCTTTTGCAGAATCTATAGTATTTTCTAAAGTAGGTAGTTGTATATTTGATCTTTCAGCTAAAGTTTGAACCGCTTCTATAAAGCTTATACCTTCTATTTTTGTTAGAAATGTAAATACATTTCCTCCGACTCCACAGCCAAAACAATGGAATATTTGTTTATCTGGAGAAACCGAAAATGAAGGTGACTTTTCATTATGAAATGGACAAAGTCCAAAAAAGTTTCTTCCGCTTCTTTTTAGGTGGACATATTGTGATATAATATCTACAATATCATTTGTTTGTCTTACTTCATCTATGATTTCATCACTATACCTTGGCATTTTTTCCTCACTTTCTCTCAAATTATTTCAAATAAATATTCACATATATATTATTCGACGCATTTTACATAAATCCTTCTTTAATGTAAAAAATATTTATATTATCTCTTTATGACATTAGCATCATTTTATTATCTAATTTATTAATGATTTTTGCACAATTTACCCACTCTTTTGATGTTTTCTTATCTATAACATCTTCTGGCTTGTATTTCATTTTATGTTCTAAACTTGACCAAAAATCCATTGCCATTGTTCTTATTTGTACTTCTACTTTTACATATATTATTTGTTGCGACAAAACAACAGGTATTCCTAATATTATATGATAAGCTGAATATCCACTTTTTTTGGGATTTGTCACATAATCTTTTTCTTTTATAGTTCGTACTCCTGGCAACTTTTGCAGTAAATTCTTAATTGAAAAAATATCTTTTTTTAATGAACATACTATTCTAATTCCTGCAATATCATTTATATTTTCTATCATTTCTTTATAAGTTAATTTGCATTCTTTATTTTTCATCTTTTTTATTATACTATCTGACTCTTTTATTCTAAAATTTATGTGATCAATTAAATCATAATTATAAAATAATTTATATTCTTCTTTTATTATTTCTACTTTTGTGTTTAATTCTTTTATTGCCATTTTGTATATAACCATTAATTTTTGAAATGTATTATCTTCCTTATTAATTTTTTTATTATAATCTAAAAAGTTTTTCATCTCTACTAAATTTCTACTTTCTTGTTTTTTATTTTTCATATATTTTTTCTCCTTAGTCAAAATTTTATAATTGCATATTACATATATATTGTTTCTATTTAGTATTTTATTTGTGTTCTTCTCGTGAAATGTTTTTATTCATAATAAAAAAGTAGAATTTTCAAATTAAAAACTCTACTTTATATATCTTTCAATTAACATATATATTTTATTTAAATCTTTTTATTAATTCTTCTAAAGTATATATTTCTTTTTCACCTGTTTTTATACTTTCTATTTCGAACTCATTTTCTTTTGCTTTATCTCCTAAAACAACTAAATATGGTGTTCCAAGTACTTTACAATCTTTAATTTTAGCTCCTATATTTAAATTTTCTCTATCATCTAAAATACAGCCTATTCCTTCTTTATTTAATAATTGATATAACTCGTTTCCTTGTTTTACTTTTTCTTCATTATCCATTTTTGGTACTATTTGAATTTTATATGGAGCTATTTCTTCTGGTAAAGAAAAACCACAAGGTCCCCATTTACTATCATTTATTAAACAATGTTCATATAATGCTGCTAAAGTTCTACTTACACCTATTCCATAACATCCCATGTAATATAATGCTTCTTTTCCATCTTTGTCTGTATATTTTCCATTCATAATTTCAGAATATCTTGTTCCTAATTGGAAAATATGACCTAACTCTGTTGTTCTAATTTCTTTAAAAGTTGATATATCATCAATTCCATATTCTTCTTTTAAATATTCTTTATAATTTTCCTTTTCTAATACCTCTGTATTAATACCTATTCCAATTTTATCATCATAAAGTATTTTGTCTTCACCTTGTTCAGAAATTATCATAAATTCTTCTGATTTTTTTCCTCCCATAGCACCATTATCAGCAACAATAGGAATAACCTTCATTCCTATTTTATCAAATATTTCTAAAAATGCTTTTCTTAAATTATCATAAGCTTTTATCATATCTTCTTCATTTTTATCAAAGCTGTATGCATCTAGCATTGTAAAAGATTTTCCTCTTAATAAATATCCTCTTGTTCTAATTTCATTTCTAAACTTTTCTCCAATTTGATAATATGTTACCGGTAAATTTTTATATGATTTTAACTTTTCACGTAAAAATTCTAACATTGCTTCTTCTCCCGTTGGAGCTAAGCAAAAAGTTCCTTTGTTTGATTCTGTAATCAACATCGTTCCATCATTAACATAATGATCATATCTTCCTGAGTTCTTCCATATAGAATCTGGTTGTAGAACTGGAAGTAAAACTTCTATACATCCATATTTATTTAAAGTTTCTTCAATTATTGACTCTATTTTCTTCTTTACTAATAACGGAATCGTATTATATCCAAATATACCTGCACCATATTGTACTAATTGTCCTGTTTGTAATAAAATACTTTGCCCTGGATACATCTCATCTATATTATTTAATTTTACAGTTCCCATTCCTGTTTGTGATAATTTCATATAAATCCTTCTTTCTATTTTTTATTATCTTCTTCATCTTTTACCCCTTCTTCTCCCTCATGGGGTTCTGGAGCCTCTCTTTCTTCTATTAAATCTTCAATTACAATTTGTTTATTTTCATCTAATTTGTATCTTGGAAGTTCTGGTAATTCTTCTAAAGAAGAATATCCAAACATTCTCAAAAAGTCATTTGTTGTCTTATATGACATTGGCTTTCCTGGTAAATCTATCTTTCCAGCTTCTTCAATTAATCCATATTCCAACAATTTATAAACACATGCATCTGCTGATACTCCTCTAATTGCTTCTATTTCAGCTCTTGTAATTTTAGGATTGTATGCAATAATTGCTAATGTTTCTAATGCTGCATTAGATAAATTTGGTTTATTTCTTTTATCTAATACAGGATATATGTATTCATACAATTCTTTTTTTGTACATAATTGATATGAATCTTCTACTTTTATTAATTCAATTCCTCTATTATCTTCGCAGTATTCTTCTTGCATTTTTTGAACTAAGTTTTCTATATCTTCCTCTGTTATTTCTAATGCTAAAACCATTTCTGATTTTTTTACTGGCCTTCCTGCCGCAAATAGTATAGCTTCTATTATTGATTTTTTTTGATTTATTTCCATTTATTTTCCTTCTTAAATTTTATTTTAACTATTATATTATGTCAAAAAAACGTGAATATGTCAATATTTTTTTGATTTTCTTGCACTTTTTATTTTTATATGATAAGATAGTCAAAATTAGTTTCGGAGGTAAATTTATGGAAGAAAAGAAAAACATAGAAGTAGTTTCTGGTGATGGTTCTAATTTAGAAATATCCCCTGTTTATGACCATTTAAATGTTTCTACACCAAAATCAGCAGAAAAAAAGCCAAAATATGTAGTAATTCCTGAAGAAAAAAAGAAAAAAGAAAAACACGAAGATAAAAAAGAGGAAGAAAACTAGATTCTTCCTCTTTTTTTTTTTGAAAGTCTGACAATAAAAACTATTCGTCAGCTTACAAAGTTAATTTTAATTATAAGGCATATCGAAGATGAACATTTACGCTATGAGTTAACCTTTGAATGCAACAGCGTACAAGAATTGTTTAGCTCTATTAATTAACCTAAGAGGACGAGAATTTTTCTCGTCCTACTTAATTATTATAATAAACTATTTTTCTAATATAACTTATTATTAGTCTAATCGTTCAATTCGACTATTTTCTCTTGACATTGCACATATTTAGGCATATACTAAACACGTAAAATAAAGGAAAAGGAGGCAATTTATCAATATGGATAACATGATAGAAATAAGATGGCACGGTAGAGGCGGTCAAGGTGCAAAAACAGCATCTTTATTACTTGCTGATGCTGCTTTTAATACAGGAAAATATATTCAAGGATTTCCTGAATATGGTCCTGAAAGAATGGGTGCTCCTATTACAGCCTACAATAGAATTAGTAGTACTCCAATTACTATTCATAGTAATATTTACGAACCAGATTATGTTGTAGTAGTAGATGATACACTTTTAGAATCTGTAGATGTAACAGCAGGACTAAAAGAAAATGGAGCAATAGTTATTAACACAACTAAATCTGAAGAATATTTAAAAAAGAATTTAAAAGGATATCAAGGTGATATATATACTATAGATGCTAGAAAAATATCAGAAGAAGCTTTAGGAAGATATTTTCCTAATACTCCTATGCTAGCAGCTATTGTAAAAGTAAGTAAAGTTATGACTGATGAAGCTTTACTAGAGGATATGAAAGGTTCTTTTAAACATAAATTTGCTAAAAAACCTGAGGTAATTGATGGTAATATGAAAGCTTTAGAAATAGCCTTAAAGGAGGTTAAAAAAATATGACAAATATAAATCCTAATACTCCTATGGAGAAAATGACTCCTGGTGGTGATATCTACACTGCAGGAAATGCAAGAGAATTTAAAACTGGTGATTGGAGAAGCGTAAAACCTATCTTTTTAAGTGAAAAGTGTAAACAATGTGGTTTATGTTTTCCTGTTTGTCCTGATGATGCTATACCAGTTAATTCTGATTTAAAAAGAGAAGATTTTGATTATGATTATTGCAAAGGATGTGGCGTATGTGCAAAAGTTTGTCCATTTGGTGCAATTGAAATGAAAGAAGAATAATAAATAAGAAAGGAAGAAAAAAACATGAGTATAAGAGAAAGATTAAGTGGTAATGAAGCAGCTGCAACTGCTATGAAACAAATTAATCCAGACGTTGTAGCAGCTTTTCCAATTACTCCATCTACTGAAATCCCACAATACTTTTCAACATTTGTAGCAAATGGAACTGTCGATACTGAATTTGTTGCAGTAGAAAGCGAACACAGTGCTATGTCTGCTTGTATTGGTGCAGAAGCTGCTGGAGCAAGAGCTATGACAGCTACTTCTGCAAACGGTTTATCTTTAATGTGGGAAATGATTTACATTGCTTCTAGCTTAAGATTACCAATTGTTTTATCTTTAGTAAATAGAGCTATATCAGGTCCATTAAATATCCATAATGACCATTCAGATGCTATGGGAGTACGTGATAGTGGATGGATTATGCTATTTTCAGAAAACAACCAAGAAGCATATGATAATACTTTAATGGCTCATAGAATTGCTGAACATAAAGATGTTATGCTACCTTTAATGGTATGTCAAGATGGATTTATCACTTCACATTCAATTGAAAATATTGAATTAGAAGAAGATGAAAAAGTAAAAAAATTTGTAGGAGAATATCATCCTGAGCATTATTTATTAAATCAAAAAGAGCCTATAGCTGTTGGACCTTTAGATGTACAAAGTTATTTATTTGAACATAAAGCTCAACAAGCAGAAGCTATGAAAAACGCAAAACAAGTTATTTTAGATGTTGCAAAAGACTTTGAAAAAATGACAGGAAGAAAATATGGATTATTTGAAGAATATAAATTAGAAGATAGTGAAATTGCTATTGTTTGTATGAATTCTACTGCAGGAACTACAAAATTTGTAGTAGATAAATTAAGAAAACAAGGAATAAAAGCAGGATTATTAAAAATTCGTGTATTTAGACCTTTTCCTGCTGAAGAAGTTGCTAATAGCTTAAGTCATTTAAAAGCTATTGCTGTTTTAGATAAATCAGATTCTTTAAATGCTGCTGGTGGTGCTTTGTTTGAAGATGTTACTTCTGCAATGTATGTAAATAACAAACATGTACCTGCTGTAAATTATATTTATGGTATTGGTGGTAGAGATACAAAAGCTGATGATATTGAAAAAGTTTATAAAGATTTACTAGAAATTAGTAAATCAGGAAAAGTAGAAAATCCTTATAGATATTTTGGATTAAGAAAGGATGGTGAAAAATAATGCCTTACAATGTAAAAGAAATCGTAGCAAATAAACCTTCTAGATTTACTGCCGGACATAGAATGTGTGCTGGTTGCGGTGCTCCTCCAGCTGCTAGAATGATTATGAGAGCTTTAAAACCTGAAGATCATGCAGTAGTTGCTGGTGCAACTGGATGTATGGAAGTTTCTACTTTTATTTATCCATATACTGCTTGGACAGATTCTTTTATCCATACTGCTTTTGAATGTGCAGCTGCAACTTTATCAGGAACTGAAGCTGCATACCAATCACTAAAAAAGCAAGGAAAAATATCTAATACTACAAAATTCATTGCTTTTGGTGGAGATGGAGGAACTTATGACATAGGGCTTCAAAGTTTATCTGGAGCTATGGAACGTGGTCATGATATGGTTTATGTTTGTTATGACAATGGAGCATATATGAATACTGGAATTCAAAGATCTTCTGCTACACCTAAATTTGCAGATACTACAACATCACCTGCCGGAAAAGTAATTCCTGGAAAAATGCAATCTAGAAAAGATTTAACTAAAATAATGGTAAGTCATCACCTTCCTTATGTTGCTCAAACAATTGGCTATATGAATTTTAAGGATTTATATGAAAAATCTGAGAAAGCAATTTATACAGAAGGTCCTACATTCTTAAATGTTATGACCCCTTGTCCTAGAGGATGGGGATATCCAACAGATATGCTAATGCAAATTAATAAATTAGCAGTTGATACATGTTATTGGCCATTATATGAAGTAATTGATGGAAAATATAAAATAAACTATAAACCTGCTAAAAAATTACCAATTGAAGAATTTTTAAAACCTCAAAAAAGGTTTAAACATATGTTTAAACCAGGTAATGAATGGATGATAGAAGAATTCCAAAAAGAAGTTGATAAAAGATGGCAGGAATTATTAGATTTAGAAGAAATTACTAATAAATAAGTATTTAAAAAACAAGATATTGATATCTTGTTTTTTTATTTATTTTTTACAGTATTTTCTGTTTTTTCTTCTCTATCGCTTCTTGTAGGAATTAAGAAAAATAATCCAACTAATATAGGTAAATAAAATGTATATAATCTCCAAAATAAGATAGACATATTTATTGTACCTTCTTTAAAAATAGTATTAAATAATATATAAAATCCTCCCTCTGCTCCTAGTCCTGAACCTGGAGTTGGAATAAACGTCATAATCAATAGCAAGAATGCTTGTGTAGGTATTATTTGCCAAAAACTTATACCGTAATTTCCAAATGCTCTATATACCATATATGTAATAGAATAATATGCAAAACTTTGTACTACAGCTGTTATAAACATTTCTAATACCATCTTTTTTTCAGATTTCATAAATTTAAATTGTTCACTAAAATTATCTATACTTTTATCTAATTTTTCTAATATTTCTATTGGATGTTTTAAAATGTGGATTTTTCCTAAAAATTTAATTATTGGAGTAGTGATTGATGAAATTATACTCTTTTTTATTCCAACTAAAATAACTATTACAATAGCTAATATATTTATTAAAAAACCTACTATAGCTACCCAAAGATAATTTTGCATTAAATTTTTAAAAAAGTCAAATTCAAAAAATATAACCACTATTGTAGTTACTACTAATGCTATCTGCGTAATAATAAATTTAATTGCCATAGCACTTAGAGAATCACTCACTCTTTTACCTGTCTTTGTTAATTCATACGCTTGCATTGGTTGACCGCCAGATGCAAATGGTGTAATGTTGTTAAATAATAAACCTATCATAGATACTTTTATAGAATTCTTTATATTTTGATTTGGATACATTTTTTTCAATGGTATGTGTAAATTAATAGCTTCACATGCCCAATGAATCAATAAACAAACAACACCTGCTAATACCCATCTATAATCAACTTGATAAAGTAAATTAATTATATTGTCAATACCATCTACTTGAATCATGTAAATTAATAATCCTAAAAAAATAGTTAAAATAAGTATAAAATTAAATATTATCTTCTTTTTATTAGTAGGTTTTAGCTCCTCTTTACTTATTTCTTTATTAACTTGAACATCATCTTTTTTTATTTCTTCTTCCATGATTTTCTCCTTAAATATGTTCACACAAAAAGACTGTTTTTAGTAATACATTACTATAACAGTCTTTTCCCTTTTATTTTATTCTTCCTCTGGAGCTTCAACTGGACAAACTCCTGCACAAGTGCCACAAGAAATACATGCTGATGCATCAATTACAAATTTATCTTCACCTTGTGAAATACATCCTACTGGACATTCAACTGCACAAGCTCCACAAGAAATACATTTATCTGTTATTTTATATGCCATTTTTTTCACCTCCTAAAATATTAACTTATTTTCGTTCTTTTTCATCTTCAACTTCTAATTTTTCTAATTCTTCTAGCTCTTTTTTATTTTTTAACTCTTCTTCATCTATTTTACTCAAAGAATTATTTTTTATTATCTTTACATCTTTAGCATTATATTTTTTATAGAAATATCCATCTCCGTCTTTTATTTTAACTCTTACAACTTCTTTTAAAGTCTCTATATTATCAACTTCTCCTTCTCCATCTTCGGTTTTTACTATTGCTCCTACATTTGGAAGTCTTTTTAACTTCTCTTCGTAAACATCACTTTCATATTTTAAGCAACACATTAATCTTCCACAATTTCCTGAAATCTTCGATGGATTTAGTGAAATATTCTGTTCCTTTGCCATTTTTATAGACACTGCTTCAAAGTCACTTAAAAAACTACAACAACATAATTCTCTTCCACAAACTCCGTTTCCACCTATCCTCTTTACTTCATCTCTTACACCTATTTGACGCAATTCAATTCTAGTCTTATAAATAGCTGCTAAATCTTTTACTAACTCTCTAAAATCTATTCTTCCATCTGCTGTAAAATAAAATAATATTTTACTATCATCAAATTTATATTCAACATCTGTTAATGTCATGTTTAATTTATGCTCTTTTATCTTCTTTTCACATACTTTAAAAGCTTCTTTTTCTTTCATTTTACATTCTTCATTATGTTTTTTATCTTTATAGTTTGCTATTCTAATTACTTTTTTTAATGGTGCTATTATTTTTTCATCGTCAACAAATCTATTTGGAATCACAACTTCTCCAAACTCTTCTCCTTGTGCTGTTTCAACAATTACTTTATCACCTTTATGTACTTTTAAATTTTTTGGATTGAAAAAATATATTTTACCTAATTTTTTAAATCTAACTCCTATAATATTTTTCAATTTACTTCCTCCCATATGTTAAATACCAAATTATCTATACACATATCATAATTTGCATTTTGTTGCAATCTCTTTTTGGTATTTTCCACAATTTTGATACAATTTGTGTATATATAGTCTTTTTTTGCCTTCTTTAGTAAAATAATATTTATATAATCTAACATATCATATATTTCTTCTTTTAATTTATATAAAACATCTGCAAATTCTATCAATTCAATTAAATCTACTTTATCTAATTTATCTATCATTTTTTCCAATTCTAAATATTGTTCTAGCTTAGTCCTTAGTAAAATTGCTTTTCCTATACTTCCTTGAAATACATCTAACATACTTTGTGAAATATTATTCATTTGATAATTATTCTCTAAAAACTTCTTTATATCTAAATCTTCTATTGGATTAAAATGTAAAATCATGCATCTTGATTTTATTGTAGTTAAAAAAGCATTTTCATTTGTTCCAACCAATATAATTGTCACAAATTCTGGCGGTTCTTCTAATGTTTTTAGTAAACAATTCTGTGCCTCTTTTGTCATTAAATCTGCCTGATCAATTATATACACTTTCTTTTCAGAAATAATTGGCTTTTCTTGGATCTTCTTTTGTAGTTCTCTAATTTGTTCAATTTTAATACTATTTCCCTCTGGCTCTATACAAAAAAAATCAGGATTATTATTACTGTTAAACTCAATGCATGACTTGCAATGATTGCAAGCTTTATCTTCACTTAAACATAAAATTCCTTTAGCAAATTCTGTAGCTATCATCTTTTTCCCAATACCAGACACACCAATCATTAAATAGCTATGTGATACTTTATTGCTATCAATAGACTGTTTTAGTATATTTTTAATTGAATTATTTCCAAAGATATTTTCAAACATTTTAAAAGTCTCCTTTTGTTATTCGACCTTACCCCATTTATCTAATGGCCATATTCTAATAGCAACTGTACTTTCTATTTCTTCTAAAGGTATACATCCAAATGACCTACAATCTGTACTATGATTTCTATTATCTCCCATTGCAAAAACACAATTTTCTGGAACGACAAAATCATCAAATCCTACACCTGTAACATCTGTTACTATGCCTTCTTGTAAATATGGTTCTTCCAATTCTTTTTCATTAATATAAACTTTTCCATCTTTTATTTGTACATGTTCTCCAGGAAGTGCTATTACTCTTTTTATATAACTTCTCTTTCCTATTTCTAGAAAATTATTAACAAACCATTTTAATCCTGTCTTTTTTTCATATTTAGCTACTGGATTTGATAAATCAATTTCTGAACTTGTATAACTTATTTTTGCAGGTTCTTCAAAAGTTATAATTTCACCTCTTTCTGGCAAAGTTTTTGTAGTCCTTCCCCATCTATTTAGCCATAATCTTTGATCTTGTATTAGTGTCGGATACATTGACACCTGCTTTACAATAGTAGGTGTTCCTATAAAATATCTAAATACCATTGCTAATACTAACGCTATTATAATACAATATACCCATTCTAATATTTCTTTTGCTGTTGAACTCAAATTTATCTCTCCTTTTTACTTTTGTTTTGCACTTTATATTATACATTATATTATAAATTTTAGCAATTAAAAAGAGGAATATATTTAAAATATTTTCCTCTTTTGGTTACAGTTCAGTAAAAAATTTTCTATTTTTCATTCCAATCAAACGTCATTAAATAAAATTCAAGTGTTATAGTGGGAGCCAAAGCTTGGACACCATAATCATTTTTTACTGAACTGTAACCTCTTTTGTATTAATATTATTACTCTCTATCACCTTTTGTAGGAATCCTTACAACAACTTCAGTACCTTGACCAACAACACTTTTTATATCAATACTACCACCATTCTTATCCAATATTTCTTTTGCAATTGCAAGACCTAATCCACTTCCGCCCATTTCTCTAGTACGCGCTTTATCCACTCTATAAAATCTTTCAAATATTCTACTTAAATCTTCCTCCGGAATTCCTATACCATTATCAAAAATTTTAATATATGCATCATTATAAACAAATCCTACATATATCTTTATTTCTCCACCATCTTTTGTATATTTTATACTATTAGTTAATATATTTAATACAACTCTTTCAATATCATATTTATCTGCATATACTGGTGGTACATCTGCAGTAACAAAACAATTTACAGTATGATTTTTCTTTTTTATTTCAATAGCTAATTTATCCTGACATTTTTTTACTAAGTCTCCTAAATCAAATGATTCTTTTTGTGCCCTTTTTTTATTACTATCATATCTTGAAAGAGTTAATAAATCTGTAACTAATTTAGCCATTCTCCTTGCTTCTGTTGCAATAACATTTAAAAACTTATCTTGTGTTTCTTTATTATAATCTCCTTCTAATAATGTATCTGCATACCCCATAATAGAAGTAATCGGCGTTTTTAATTCATGTGATACATCTGCCACTAATTCTTTTTGCATATTATCTAATTTCACATGTTCTGTAATATCTTGAATTACAGCAATTACTCCATCTGGTCTTTCTTCTTCGTCTTTAAATGGCGCAAAAAATGCTTTTACATATCTGTCATCTACTTGGATTTTTTGCTCTGTTGAAGTCCAATTCTCTAAATAAATTATTTTTTCCATATTAATATTCAAATTAAATTTTTTAAATATATCATCAAATGTATTATCTTCTGGTCTAATGCTTAAAAATTTCTTTGCCGCAGGATTAATTAAAATTATTTCTCCTTTTCTATTAAAAGCTATAATTCCATCTGTCATATGTAATAAAATAGTTTCTATTTGGTTTTTCTGTGTTGAAACTTCACTTAATTTTTCTTTTAATTCTGTAGTCATAATGCCAAATACATTTTCTAAATTGCTCATTTCTCCCTTTTTCTTATTTTTCTTTTCTTTAGATTCTTCTTCTGTTATTTTTTCTGCACTTTTAATAAGCTTGTTAATTGGATAAATAACAAATTTTGAAAGAATTACTGCTATAATTATTCCGACTATTATATATGCAATAGAAAAAATTATTACTGCTACTTTTGTATTATTTTCTAATTGGTTAATCATATCAGTAACTTGTCCAATATCTAAATTTTGTTCTACTTGAATTTTCTGACTAATTATATTTAATGAATTCAAAAAAAATCCACAAAATCCCCCAATAATTATTATGCCTATTAGAAAAAATACTAGTACGATTTTAATTGGTATATTTTTAAACATTTTATACTCCTATTTAACTAATTTCTTAATTTCTTTATAAATTTTGTCTTCTGCATCTCTAGTTGAAATCTTTAATGCATTTTTCCCCATCTCTTTCATCTTTTGTTTATCTAATATTATCTCTTCAACTGTTTTATTTAAAATTTTTCCATTAATTTCATTATCTAATATAATTTTAGCTGCACCAACCTTTTCTAAAGCCTTTGCATTATACAATTGGTGATCATGGCTAACATTAGGTAGTGGAACTAAAATGGCTGGCTTTCCTAAATTAGATATCTCTGTTATTGTCATAGCTCCACTTCTTGCTACAATTACATCAACAACATTCATTAATTCTTCCATATTATATATATATGGAAGAATCTTCATATTCTCTATATTGTTAATGTTTATATTAGACATTTCTAATTCTTCTTTTATAATATCATATTGCTTTGGTCCTGTTGCCCAAATTACTTGATAATCTTTATTTAATTTAGTTTTTATTATTTCAACTAAAGTATCATTTATTCTTTTTGCACCTTGGCTTCCTCCAAAGACTAAAATAATAGGTTTCTTATTATTTAATCCCATAGTCTGAATTATTTTATTTCTTTCATTTTCATTAAAATCCTTTTTCTTTATCTTTACAGGTGTTCCTGTAAAAACTACGTTTTTACAATTTTTAATTCTTGGAATAGCGTCTCTGAAAGAAACTAATATTGTATTTGTTTTATTTGCTAACATTTTAATTGCCATTCCAGGAAATGCATTACTTTCATGTAACAGTGTTGGTATTTTTAAATTATGTGCTGAAGATATTGTAGCACCACAAATATATCCTCCTGTACCTATTACAATATCTGGTTTAAATTCAGAAATGATTTTCTTAGCTTCTCCATATCCTTTAATTGTCTTACACATTTTCTTTATGTTTTCAATTGATATTTTTTTACTCAATCCATAAGCATTTATTGTTTTTAATTCGTATCCAGCTCTTGGTACTAAATCATTTTCAAGACCTCTGGTAGTACCTATAAAAATTATTTTAGAACCTTTTTCTTCTCTTTTTATTTTATTAGCAATTGCTATACCTGGATTAATATGTCCAGCTGTTCCAGCAGCTGCAATAACAACTCTCATTTTTAACTTTTCCTTTCTTGATTTTAATATCTACTGCTGTTTTGCACTAGCTCTAGATATATTAAGTAAAATTCCCATTTCACACAATAAAATAAATAATGCTGTTCCTCCGGTAGCTAAAAAATGGTAATGGCATACCGGTAGCTGGCATAGATGATGTTACAACTGCAACATTAATAATAACCTGAATTGCAACTAATGCTGTTATTCCTATTGCTATTAAACTTCCAAACATATCTGGTGCTTTCATAGCAATAAGCACTCCTCTCCAGATAAAAATAGCAAATAAAATTAATACTACTGCACATCCTATAAATCCTAGTTCCTCACCTAGTATTGAAAAAATAAAATCATTATGAGGTTCTGGTATGTATAAAAATTTTTGCTTGCTTTCTCCTAATCCTACTCCAAATAACCCTCCTGAACCAATTGCATATAAACTTTGTATAACTTGCCAACCATCTCCTGTTGCATCTTTCCATGGGTCTAAGAATGTAATTACTCTTTGTAGTCTATATGGTTCTTTTACAATTAATAAAATCATTGCTGGTATTCCAGCAACTGCTCCAGTCGCTAAAAAGTGCCAAAACTTACATCCTGCCATTATCATCATAGTCGCACAAATTCCAATAATTACAATTGATGCACTAAAATGAGGTTCTAATAAAAGTAACCCTATAATTGGTGCCAAAAGACACATGTTTTTAATAAATCCCTTTGTATATAATCCTAATTCATCTCTATTTTTAACTAAAATTCCTGCATAAAAAATTATCATTAATATTTTTACTACTTCAGAAGGTTGAAAAGATAATGTTTCTGTAACATAAATCCACCTTTTTGCTCCATTTACTGTTTTTCCTGCTATTAATACTAATGCTAATAAAATCAAAGCAATCCACCATGCATGTTTATAAAATTTTTGATAAAATCTATAATCTATTTTTGATATAAATAACATAGCTATAATTCCTAAAATTGCAAAGATTAATTGCTTTGAAAAAAATGCATAACTATTACCACTTTCTGATAATGCTGAAGGTGAACTTGCTGATAGAACCATAACTAACCCCATTGATAATAACAATAATATAGTAATTAACAATGTAAAATCAATCGGATTATTTACAAAACTTGAAAAGCTTTTTTCCTTTTTCTTTTTTGCCATCTTCCTTCTTCCTTCCTTAACTTTTGTTTATTATTAATACTACTAAATTTCATACACTATTTCTTCTCTTTTATAATCTTATATTATTTTTAGTCCAATTATGCATAATACTAATGTAATTAAACTAAATATAATAACTACTTTACTTTCTTTCCATCCTGATAATTCAAAATGATGGTGTAAAGGTGCCATTTTAAAGATTCTATTTCCTGTCTTTTTGAAATATGCCACTTGAATAATAACAGATAGCGTTTCTAATACTGGTATTAATGCTATCACAACTAATAATAATGGCATTTTTAAATATAATGCTAATGCTGAAATCACACCTCCGCAATAATAGAGAACCCGTATCTCCCATAAATACTTTTGCAGGATGTAAATTAAACATTAAAAAACCTAGTACTGAACCTATTACTATGCTTCCAAATATAGAAATTTCTGTTAAATTATATTGTATTCCAATAATTGTTAAGCAAGTAATAATTATTGCCGAAACACTTGATGAAAGTCCATCTATTCCATCTGTTAAATTTATAGCATTAGTAGTTGCTAATATAACTATTATTGCAAATGGAATATAAATATAAATTGGTATTGTTATAGATTGCTTTAAAATTGGAATATATGTTTCTGTTCCAATTTTTAAGCCATATACTAAATATATTACGTATGCTACAGATATAATAAGCAATCCTAACATTTTATAACTTGGTTTTAATCCTTTTGTATTTTTTAAAACTAACTTTTTAAAGTCATCTATAAAACCTATTAATCCAAATCCTATTGTTAACAACAATATTGGTAACAATTTATTAGCAATATCACTTTGATTATTATATATCAAAAAAATGTAAGTTCCTGTAACAACTATTATCATTGCTAATATCATAATAATTCCACCCATTGTTGGTGTACCTTGTTTCTTTAAGTGTGATTGTGGCCCATCATCTCTTTCTATTTGTCCTACTTTTAGTTTTCTTAATATTGGTATAATGATAATCCCTAAAATAATTGCAGTTATAAATGATATCATTAATATCAATGTTTCAAATTTCAATTTTACCAAACCTTTCCTTTTGTTTATTTCATTTTTTCTATTAAATCTCTTACTATAATTCTTTCATCATATGGATATTTAACTCCATTAATTTCTTGATATGGCTCATGCCCTTTTCCAGCTAAAACAATAATATCTCTCTTTGTTGCCATTTCAATCGCTTGTTTTATTGCCTCTGTTCTATCTACTATAACTGAATATTTACCTTTTGTCTTTTTCATTCCTTCTTCTATTTGGTTCACTATTTTTTGAGGATCTTCTGTCCTTGGATTGTCTGATGTAATAAAAGTATAATCAGCTATTTTTCCTGAAATTTCTCCCATGATAGGTCTTTTACCTGAATCTCTATCTCCTCCACATCCAAACACACTAATCACTTTTCCTCTTGTATAACTTTTTACAGCTTGTAATATATTTTGTAAGCTTTCTGGTGAATGAGCATAATCTATCATTATTGGAATTTCTAATTTATTATCTACTAATTCTGACCTGCCTGGTACCCTAACAGTTTCTAATGCTTCTTTTATAATTTCAGGTGAAATTCCAAATTTTTGTGCCACACAAATAGCAGCCAAAGAATTATAAACACTAAATCTACCTGGTATTCCTGTTTTTACTCTTTCATTTCTATCTTTTATTTTCACTCTAAAATCTACATATGAATTTGTAATTGTTATATCTTTTGCTAAAACATTTGCATAATTATCTATACCATATGTTGTTATATTACTTTCTGGAAATAATCTTGGTATCTTTGCTCCATGCAAATCATCTGCATTTACTATACCTGTATTGCACATCTTGAATAATTTTAGTTTTGAATTAAAATAATCTTCCATATTTGGATGTTCATTTGGACTTATATGATCTTCTGAAAAGTTTGTAAATAATACAATATCAAATTCACACCCTGTTACTCTGTGCAATTTTAAACTTTGAGAAGATACCTCCATTACTACTGTTTCCACTCCTGCATCTACCATTTGTTTAAATATTTGTTGTAATTCTAAACTTTCTGGAGTTGTTCTATCACTGTCTTTTATTCTTTTTCCATTTATATATGTTGCTATAGTTCCAATTAATCCTACTTTTTTTCCTGCTTTTTCTAGAATTTCTTTAATCATAAAAGTAGTTGTTGTTTTTCCTTTTGTACCTGTTACACCTATTAACTTGAATTTACTAGATGGATTTCCATAAAAATTACTAGCTATTATTGCTAAAGCTTCTCTTGTATCTTTAGTCATTACTACTGTAATTCCTTCAGGAACCTTAAATGCTTTTAAGTCACATCCTTCTTCTATAACAATTGCAATTGCTCCTTTTTTTATTGCATCTTCAATAAATTTATGACCATCTACAGCAAATCCTTTAATAGCTACAAATAAAAAACCTTCTTTTACATCTTTTGAATTTTTTTCAATTCCATTTATATCTAAATCTAAGTTTCCCTTTACTTTTAAACCTTCTAACCCTATTAATAACTTTTTCAATTCCATTTTTATCAATCCCTTCGATTATAATTTATTATTTTGTGTAATAAACTATATCTTTTTTAATAAACAAAAGGCACCAAAATTTTGTCGCCAATTTTTTTACATTATATAACTAAATTACTATTTTGTATAGACTTTTTTATAATTTTTCTTATTAATGCTTCCTAATATTACGCATATATCCACTCACTAAAATCAAATTATAATATCTTTATTACATTTTATTTTTATATTATATAACATAGAACTAAAAAACATTAAAACAAAAAAGCCAAGGCTAATTATTAACCTCTTGGCTTTTAAATTAATTTAATTATCTATCATTATATCTTTATTAAATAGTTATATATATCTTTCCTCCCTTATTTACTTTAATTCCAGCCTTAGGCATTTGTTCTTTAATTAATGTATTTTCTTTATCTAATTCTTCAGGTGCATTTTCTATCTCTAATTCTAATCCACTTTCCTTCAAAATACTTTCCGCTTCTTTTATGGTTTTGCCAACAATGTCTGGTGTCTCTATTTGTTCTACTTCTTCAACTTCCTCCGTATTTCCCTGATTCACTTCTAAATATGGTAAAATCTCACTAAACACTTGACCTCCTATAGGTGCTGCAACACCACCACCTTGGTGTATTTTGTCACTACAAAAAGTTAAACTCAATTTTAGCATTGATTGTAGGTTTAGTTTTATGCTTCTTTTACTCTTTCAAAGATACTTGATTTATTTTCTTCATCTATGTATTCTAAAATTTTATTTAATTCGTTCATAAATTTAAAATGAATGGTTATTTTTTTATTCTCATGTACTTCTATGTAATCAATTATCTCTGTTATAATATCTCTATCTAACTCTGTTATATTTTTATGTTTTTTAAAGTTTTCTATCCATAGACTATTTCCATTTATAATTTCTTCTTGTTTCTCTTTTTGTTTATCTAAATTTTCTATTATTTCTTTTATTCTATCTATGTTTTTTTCATATTTTTGTTTATACTCAAAATATTCCTCTTTAGTTATATAATCACTCTTCCAATCTTCATATAAACATCTTTTCAAATTACTTATTCTTTCTATTTCTATTTTTTTTGATTTTTTAATATTTTCCATATTTTCATTTGCTAATTTTTTAGTATTAGATTTATTAATTTGTTCTAGTAATTTTTCAGTATCAACAAGCAATTCTATATGTAATTTAATAGCCTCCATCACTGCATTTTCCAATTCTTCCACTTTTATAGTATGCTTTGTGCATAATTTATTGGACTTTTTTCTATATGTTCCACATATGTAATATTCATAAACAGTACCACTTTTATTTTTACAGTATTTTTTATGCATTGCTCTGCCACAATCTGCACATTTTAGTATTCCAGCCCACATACTTAAGTTTCCACTATTTTGTACTCTAGTATCAACTTTTCTCATACCCTGTGCTTTTTCAAATAATTCTTTATCTACAATAGACTCATGCATATTTTTTACTGTAATCCATTCTTCTTCTGGCACTTGCTCTACTTTATGAACTTTATAACTTTTTACTCTTCTTTTACCTTGAGTAATGTTTCCTATGTAAATATCGTTTTTCAAAATATTTCTAACAGTTGATGGACACCAAGAATAATCTTCTTGCATTATTTGCACATTATTATAATTTTGATTTAGCCTTTTCTTTTTATATCCTGTTGGATTTAAAACTCCCATATCATTTAATCTATGGCAAATGCTTAAATTCCCTAAACCTTCATTTACTTTCCATTCAAAAATTTTTCTTACAATTTCGGCTGACTCTTTATCAATGATTAACTTATGATTATCTTCTGGATTTTTTATATATCCATATGATGGAAATGCTCCCACAAACTCTCCGCTTCTTTTTTCTTCCATTTAATGCTGACCTTATTTTAATTGATGTGTCTCTACAGTATTCATCATTTATTAAGTTTTTAAATGGTACTAATATTGTATTTGTGCTTGTAGGATTTTTAAAACTATCTACACTATCATTTATGGCAATAAATCTTATATTAAATAGTGGAAATATTTGCTCTATATAATTCCCAACTTCTATGTAGTTTCTTCCAAGTCTTGATAAATCTTTTACAAGAACGCAGTTGATGTTTCCTTTTCTCATATCCTCTAATAGTCTTTGAAATCCAGGTCTATTAAAGTCTGTTCCTGTATAACCATCATCTACATAAGTATCATAGACAATCAAATCATCATGTTCTTCAATAAATTCATTTAATAATGCCTTTTGACTTGTTATACTATTACTTTCTTGCTTGTCTTCTCCATTGTTGCTATCTTCTTGTGAAAGCCTTATATATACTGCTACTGACCATATTTTTGTTCCTTTTGTATTTGAATTTTCTGAAGAATATTTTGATTTTCGTCCAGCCATTTATTTTTCCCTCCCTTCTCTTATAGTGTAACGTGTCCAGTATAATATGTCAGCCCATTTTGCTTTTTTGTCTTAAAATATTTAACATATATTCTTCAATTTTTTTATTATTTTTGGAGTATTCCATTTCAACTAGCATATCTCCAACTTTCATTTGATATTGGTTGTTTTTTAAACATATATTTTCAAATTTCATATGACAATTACCTCTTCTTAAACTTGATATTTAAGTTTATTAGTAATAAAAAAATTTTATTACTTTTTTCTCTCTACTAGGTAAATGCCACTTAAAACTCAAAAATCGGTAATTTTTATAAAAATTTTTAAATTTTTTATAAAATTTCGCAAAAAAATAACTAGATAATTAGTTTTTACTAATTTCTAGTTATTTTTATTTATACTTTTTGTCATAAACTCAATAATTTGCCATTAAAATATTTATATAATAAAATCTTACAGAAAACATCTTATTTTCATATCCCTCTTACTTTAGGATGTTAAATATATTTTTGTTATCTCTTATAAATATTTAAAAAAATCTATTTTTATATATTTATTATTATCATTAATTAAGCTATCTATAAGTTCATTTTTTTTTGTAATTGCTAATTCATATTCATTTTTATTTATTTTTCCATTTTCTAATGCTTCTATTAATTCATCTTCATCTAAAACATCTATATTTTCATCTTGTTTTACTACATCTAAATATAAATCATCATAATATAAAGAATCATTCAAACTATCAAAGCCATTTTGAAGTGTTATATCAAAATAATATAATATTATCTCTTTTTTATCATTTACAAATACTCTTATGCAATAATTTTCATGTAAAGGTACTATTTCTACAATGTAATAGTTTTGATTAATTAAGCATAAACCTTTCCTTGTAAAAAAAGGTTCATCTAATTCTAAAATCTTTTTTATTGAAATATAACATTTATTTTTTTTATCTTCAAAAAAATAGTGTTTATATTTATTAATACCTCTTAAATATGTATCTTTTATATATTTTCTTCTATCAATCATTTATCTTTCTTCCTCATGTATATTGTTTTTAACTGTTTCTTTTTCGTAAACTTTCAATACTGCTAGCATTTCATCTATAATAAATTCTCTTTCTTCTTCTCTAGCAACTTTCCTATTTTCTTCTAATGTATTTTCTAAATCTTTATATGATACATATTCAAGTCTAAAATCCTTTTTCTGTTCTTCAGGATCTAAATTTGTTTTATTTAAATCAATAGGTGCATCTGTTCTACCTTCAATAAATTCTATCGTAGTAAAATAATTTCTAGGTGAACCATAATAATTCTTTTCAAAAGATTGAAGTTTGAAAAAAGGCGCTGAAAAATTCCCTAATCTCATTGAAATTCCTGTTTCCTCTTTTATCTCTCTTTGTGCTGTTTCTAATACTGTCTCATTTTCCTCAATATGTCCTCCTATAAAGTTATAAACTCCATTTATTTTACATAGTAAAATTTCATCTTTAGAATTAAATAATAATACTTTAACTCTATGTTGTTCTCTATCTATATCATCCATTGTTAATTTGTTTGGGTTTAAAGTTACTACTTTCATTTTTCCTCCTTAAAGATTTAATCTTTATATATTATAAAGCTTTTTCCATTTTTTGTCAACATAATTGCAATTTCAAAAGTGTTATGTTATAATAATAAATGCAACATGAATAAGATTTAATGAAAGGAGATTTATCATGAGTGACAAAATTATTATTAAAAAACACCCTCGGGAGTTACATGATTTACAAGAGTTTTTCTGTTTGCTAACTAGACAATGTAATAGCAATTGTGCTTTTTGCATTGAGCGTGAAGTTCACACTGGAGGTTTTATAAACAAAGAAAATTTTATTTCTGGTGTTAACTTCGCTAAAGAGCATGGGCTTAATAATTTCTTTTTGCACGGTGGAGAACCTACTATGCATCCAGATATTGTAGACTTTGCTCATATTGCAAAGAACGCTGGCCTTACTGTCAAAATGTTTACAAACGGAAAAAAGGTTGAAGTTTTAAAACAGTTAGATGGAATTGTTGATGAATTCAAAATCTCTTATAGAGGTAGTGAATCTATGCAGTTTATTCAGTCTGAATGGAAAACCAAACTAGCTCTTGAAGTACTTGTAACAGAAAAAGAGTTTCCGACTCTCAATTCTCTACTTGACTTTCTTGCATATGCAAGACAAGCAACTGGCATGAATGTATATGCCAACACAATGAATCCTGTTAATCAAGGAGCTTATGATTCCCAGTATGTTTCATATTTGGAAGAACTCTTTTTAAGTATACCTATCGATGATATTTTCTGTACTTCAAATAAGGCTACTTTTATTCTTTCAGATGGAACAAGAGCAAGACTTGGTAACAAATCTTTAAATCCTAATCACATGAAATTCAGTATGACACCCGATGGAGTTATTCACGATCATTTCGAAAGACATTTTGAAATAATCGAACACAATTCTGAGTTAGATGAAAAACTGGCCTTAGCTGATAAAAGACTCGAACAGTTAAGAAAACTTTAATTTTTAATATTAAATTCCTTTCAGTAGGCAGACTCTATTTAGTCTGCCTATCTCTTTTATATTATATAAGTACAGATGTAACATGTATTGGAAATACTTGTTCTTTCAAAATTTTTTTAGTTTCATTAAGAATCCTTACATCATCATCTATTAAAATAGCAATTTTATCTTCTGTTATATTTGCTTTTATATATTCACATTTTATTTTATTAATATCAATTTTACCATATTCATGACTTTCTTCAGACAAGAATATTCTATTTTCTTTATTTATATATGGCATATTTATATCTAGCCATTTATTCTTTTCTTTTGTCATATCATTATTTCTTGAAAAGCTTAAAATTTTAATCTTTATATTAGGGTATAATCTATGTATTTTTTCCAATTGATTAATTACTGGTTTTATAGGTACTTTCTTTATATAATTACCTTTTTGAGTAAAGCTTTCTTCTATATCAAATATAAGTTCAATAATTGTTCCGTCCATATCTAAATAAATTTCTAATTCTTTACCATATTCATAAATTCTTTTTATATTTTCTATAAATTTCATATTTTATTCCTTCTTAACACTAAACTTTTTACATATGCATTTAAGTCTTTCCATTTAAAATATGTATCACATATTTCTTGAATTCTTGGCTTGTGTATTTTTATTAAATATTCATCATTCATATATTCACTTATTTCGAATGTTATTACTCTTGGTAAGCATTATATAATAAATTTTAAAACTTTTCTACTAATTCTGACAATTATTGTAATTTTTTATGTAGTATAAGAATAGGTATCTGACATACACCCCTAAACACTAAAAGGCAAAGCCTTTAACTTGTCGGATTTTCAAAAAAAATTTCAGATTTTTGCCTGACATTTTATACAATAACATTTTGCAATATTTTCTTACTCTCTGTATATCTTTATGATTTTTGGACATATTGTCCAAATTACTAATTCATCTGCTTTATTATAAATAAAATTATTGTATTTTGCTAATTCTATAAAACTATCTGTATTAGGTTCCTTACATTTATTTTTTAGTTCATCTATAATAGAATTCCTTATATTATTAAATTCTTTATCTTTTAATTCTAAAAAATTATTTATAGTTTCATTCATTATTAATTCTTGATAGCTTATTGGCTTATATTCTTCTAAATATTTACTATATAAAATTCCATATTTACTCAACATCTTAATTTTCCTCCTATGCATTCAATAATCAAATTAATTCCATCAATAAATCCAACCTTATAAAATTTTTCATTTTCATAACCACCAATATTAACTAATTTATTACAATGTTTATCTATTTTCTCAAGTATTTTTTCTTTATCATCTTTGTTAGCTAATTTAGATATTTCATCTGCTATTATTTGATAGGTATCTTCTCCTTTTGTTATTTCTTCTATTTTCTTTTTATCGACATCATTTAGTATATATAAATTTTCTGCTCTATTATTATACCAAGAATCAATAAGAGATTCTTCTTGAAATGATTTTAACTCTTCCTTATTTAACATCTTTCATCTCTCCTTACACTTATTTTTTTAATGCATACACCCTCATTGCATTCGGTTGCATAAGTTATTTATAACTCACTTTGTTCGAACAACTAACTTAATTCTAACGTGCTCATTTTATAAATTCAGCCCATTTTCAAATTTTTTTTACTTTTTTCACGTAGTGCAAGAATAGATGTATTACATCTTCCCCTAAAACCTTTGAAAGCAAAGCTTTCTAATAGTATTACTTTTACAAAAATGTATTACAAAAAGGCATACATTTTTATAATATACTTTTATTAATATAGCCTTACTCTTTGTAAGATTATATCAATTGTGGACAACCTGTCCACTTTTTATAATGAACTATTTACAAAACATATTTTCTTTTTTAGGTACATATCTTTACTCTCTGTAAGGATATGTACATTTAGGACAACTTGTCCAACTTTATATTTAATGATATTCTTCAATCCAAGATTTTTATGTGTGTGTTATTATTTATTATTTTTTTATTATTATTACTTATTATTATTTGTGTTAAATTTTTTAACAGACTGTAGTCAACATTTTTAACACCTAGTCGTTTAAAATATGAATTACTAGTTGTTCACCTCGTGCACTACTGAATTTTTCAATACTTTCAAAAGTTTTTCTTCATTAATTTTATAATAAGTCTTTGGCGGAATATCAATATGTTTTACATCTAAAATTTCTACAGCTTGCAAAATTGATGTTGCTTTTCTTTGTTTATATGGACTTAATTTTGTACTCTTTTCTATGCTCTCTTTAGTGGCAAAAAAGTATCCAAATTTTAATTCATTTCTTTTTCTAAAATAATTCATTCTTCCATATAATTCGCCTAGCATTACAGCTGAATTCACTCCAAATTCAGCTATTATATCTCTATTAGTCATTATAAAATTTGTACTAATAATATTTTCTTTTTCCATAGCTTGTCCTCCTTCATATACTTTAAAAAAGAAAGCAATTTTAAAATCACTTTCTCTTTGATTTGATTGTTCTATTTTCTACCTAAATTGTAAGACTTTTTTGAATGTTGCTTAAAGTGTAGCGACAAAATGAACCACGCACCTCCTTGGTGTCCCCCCTCTCCTGTTGGATTATATAAAGTAACTAATACCACAACTTGTGGATTATCAATAGGTGCTACTCCACAAAATGATGTAACATATTTATTAGTATTAACACCATCTTCTGAAGTACCTGTTTTACCACCTATTCTATATCCTGCAACTTTAGCATTTTTTCCGTGTTCCCTCTGATACTACTGATTCCATCATACTTAAAACCTTTTCTGACGTTTCTTTTGATATTACTCTTTCTTCTTTTTGAACTGGAATATCTTTAACTTTCTTTGTTTGACTATCAATAATTTGTTTTACAAGTCTTGGCTTTACACTTTCGCCACCATTAGCAATTGCAGATACTGCCGTTACTAACTGAATTGGTGTTATTTCAAATCTCTGTCCAAAACTAATAGTAGCAAGTTCTACTGGTCCAGCTTTATTTTCCGCTAAAAATATACTATTTGCTTCTCCTGGCAAATCAATTCCTGTTTTGTTCAATAATTTAAATTTATTTAAATAGTTATAATAAGTATGTACTCCCATTTTTTGTCCTAGCCCTATAAAAACCGGATTACATGAATTCATAAGTGCCTGTCGCAAACTTTCTGATCCATGTGGTCTATAATATCTCCAACATTTTATTCTTACTCCAGCTACTTCAATTCCTCCTGTACAACAAAATTCTCCTTCTTTATCAGTATCAGTTATTCCTTCTTCTAATGCTGCAGACGAAGTTATTAACTTAAATACGGAACCTGGTTCATATGTATCTGCTATCGCTTTATTTCTCCAAACAGCTTGCAAATTTTTTGTTTTCTCGGCTTGTTCCATTGAATCCCAACTTTGTTTTAATTCTTCTGTATAAGCTTCATATGGTGTATTCAAATTATAAGACGGATATGTAGCCATTGCTAAAATATCTCCATTTTGTGGATTCATTACCACAATATTTCCTCCATCCGTACATTTATTATCAATACATGCCTCTTCTAAATATTTTTCTACAATAGATTGAATTGTAAAATCTACAGTTAAAACCAAATCATTTCCATCAATAGCAGAAACATAATTTTCTCCTTCATGCCCAATCTCTCCGCCCTTTTGCATCTGCATGTCTTTGAATACTTCCCTGTTTTCCTTTTAATTCTTGATCATATTTTGCTTCTATTCCATCTAGCCCTTGATTATCACTCCCACAAAATCCTATAATTTGTGCCGCAAAATTTCCATATGGATAATACCTTTTTGTATCTTCATCTATATTTATTCCTGTTGTTATATTATTTTCTTGCATCCATTTTCTTAATTCATCTGTTTTTTCTTTTTCAACTTTTTTACTAATCGTTTCTATCGAACTTCTTTTAGTTACTTTTTTTAGAACCTTTTCATAATCCATATCAAATAATTCTGATAATTTTTTTGCTACTTTTTCTTTGTTTTCTTTTGCTATATTCCCAGGATTTATTGTTACTGTTTCTACTGTACTACTAACTGCTAAAATCTTTTTTCCTGTACTATCTAAAATTGTTCCCCTTTTTGGATTTATTTTTCTATCTAATGTCTGTTGTTGATATGCCAAGCTCGACAATTCTTCTCCCTGAACAAATTGTATTATCCCTATTCTTCCAATCAAACATAATAAAATTAGAAAACAAATAAAAAGTGTATTTCGCATTTTTTTCTTACTTGAAAGTTTTGTTGTAGCCATAAAAAAATCCTCCTAATTAATTTTATTAGGAAGATTTTTCTTTATTCTCAAAAATTTCATTCATTTATTTATTAAATATTTTATCTACAAATTTTTCAAACCAATTTTTATCTTTTTCAATTACAACTTTTTCAGATGCTGATTCTACATAATCTTTTTTTGGCAAACTAACATATACAGTTTGCTTATTGGTTAATTTTTGCATTCCTAGCTTTTCTTTTGCTAATTTTTCAATATTATTAAAATTTAAACTATTTTCTATATTTACCTTTAGTTGTTCATTTTCTTTTTGAAGAGAAGATAATTCTTTCTTTAAGCTTTGTACTTCTGTAAATTTTTCATTTATCTTTGAGTTTCTATAACTTATGGTCAATAATAATGCAAATATAGCAATAACTACTAAAGTTGCCTTTGTTCTTTTTTTCTTTTGTTCTGTTGATATTTTTATCCCTTGTCTTGGTAAATCTTCTACTACATGTAATTTTCTTTTTTTATTTTGTTTTTGTTGTGGTTTATATTCTGGTTCCAATTTTCGTGGACTAGTACTATATTCATATCTGCTTCTTGCCATAAGTTATTCACCTCCTCTTTTCTTATGTTTTCTCAAATATTCTCAATTTTGCGCTCTTACTTCTTGAATTCTCCAATTGTTCTTCTTCTGAAGCTACAATTGGTTTTTTTGTTACTACTTTTCCTAATGATTTTGCTCCACATACACAATATGGTAAATCTTTCGGACAAGTACATTTTCCCTTAGCTTCTATATAGGCATTTTTTACCGCTCTATCTTCTAAGGAATGAAATGTTATAATACATAACCTTCCTCCTGTTCTTAATGAATCTATGCAGTCCTTAACTGTATTATATAATGGTTTTATTTCATCATTAACTTCAATTCTAATTGCTTGAAATGTTCTTTTAGCAGGATGCCCTTCTTTTTGTTTTGATTTAGGAATAGATTTTTCTATAATTTCAACTAACTGTTTAGTTGTTGTAATTGGCTTTTCTTTTCTTTCTATGCAAATATTTCTAGCAATCTTTCTTGAGAATCTTTCTTCTCCATATTCATAAATAATATTAGCAAGTTTTTCTTCTTCATAATTATTTATTACTTCTTTTGCTGTTAATTTTTGTGTTTTGTCCATTCTCATATCTAATTCATTTTCACCTAAATAACTAAATCCTCTATTTCTCTCATCTAACTGATAAGAAGAAACTCCTAAATCAAGTAATATTCCATCTACTTTTTCTATATTTAATTTTTCTAATATATTTTTTATATTATCATGATTATCATGAACATACTTTATGTTATGAAATTCTTTCAGATTATTTTGAGCAGCTTTTAAAGCTTCCTGATCTCTATCTATTCCTATTAACATACCTTTTGATGATATTCTTTTTGCAATTTCTTTGCTATGCCCTGCTCCTCCGAAGAGTTCCATCTACATAAATTCCATCCGGTTTTATTTTTAATCCTTCTATACATTCTTGTAACATGACCGGCATATGTTTAAATTCCAATTTAACACCTCTAAATAAAACTTTTTAACGTATTGCAGCTGGTAATTATTGAACTACCAGCTGTATTTTCTTTTTGTTTTTTCTTTTGGTTCTTAACTTTCTTTCGTAGATATATCTTTTGCATATATATCATATCTTTTGTAAATTTTTCTTTTGTACTATCATCTTTCGTTTGATTTTTATCTTTTGTATTAATTTCTTTTGTTAATTATAATATTTTTCTTTTGTATTAGTATCTTTTGCATTATTGTCTTTTGTACATTTTTCTTTAGCACCTATATAAACTTTTACAAGTTATATACCTAACATTGTCATATTTTCTGCTATTTCATCTGCTGATATATTTTCATCACATTTTTCCCATGTTGCTTTATTCCATATTTCTAATCTTGTTCCTACTCCAATTATAACTGCTTCTTTTTCTAATCCTGCCGCTGTTCTTAAATTACTTGGAATTAAAAATCTGCCTTGTTTGTCTATTTCACATTCAGTTGCTCCTGATAAGAAAAATCTTACAAAATTTCTAGCGTTTCTATCAGATAAAGGTAATGCTTTTAATTTTGTTTCAAAATTTAACCACTCATTTTGTGAAAACGCAAATAAACATCCATCTAATCCTTTTGTTACGATGAACTTCTCTCCCATGTCTTGTCTTAATTTTGCAGGCATAATCAATCTGCCTTTTGCATCTAGAGAATGCTCGTATTCACCAATTAGCAATTACCTTTCACCTCTTTTCACTTTTCTACCACTTTGTCCCACTTCTCTCCACTTCAATTAAATTTTAATATAACTTTTTATATTTTGCAAGCTTTTTTGTAAATTTTTTTATTTTTTTTATTTATTGCATTTTTATTAATAATTATCTAAAATTACTTTTATCCCAACAGTAAAACTATTAATTGTAGTTTTGAATCGTTTCTCTTATTAATAGTTCGTTTTATTTTAACTTTCTAATTGCTATACTTTTGATATATAAAATCAAGGAGGAGCTATATGAATGATGTAGAAAAAAATCTAAGAAAAAATATAGGAAAAAAAATAAAATTAGCAAGAACTAAAGCAGAATACACACAAGAACAATTAGCTGAAAAGCTTTCTCTTTCGGCAAGGTATATCAGCCAACTAGAACGAGGAATAGCTTTTGGAAGTGCAACAACAATAACTAATATTTGTAAAGCTCTAAATATCACTTCTGATTTCTTATTTTATGACCTAATTAAAAGTAACTCACCTATTATGAATGATTTAATTGATGAAAACTTTTTAGAAGATTATTTAAAATTAGACAATTATAATAAAATAATTGTAAATTCTATAACAAAAGAGCTTGTTAAATTACAAAAAGAAAATTTTGAAATAAATAAGCAATATAAAAAGGCATAACCTTTTTATATTGCTTATTTATTTCATTTAATTTATAGTTGTTCCTGTAGCACCAGTTCCAACAACATCTTCTTGTAAAGAGCGCCATGTATTGCACCCAACAATTCCATCTACAGTCAATCCTCTTGAACGCTGATATGCTACTACAGCATTATAAGTAGCAACTCCAAAAATCCCATCTAATCCATTTGTTCTATAGCCTAATGTATTTAAATCATCTTGTGCTATTAATACATAATTACTCAAACTTCCTTTCTTTAAAAGCGGAAATCCTCCAGTAGAACATGCTGGTTTCCCGAAATCTTTTATCAAAATGTACCCATGTAGGGGTTCTTTTGGAAGTAATTGAAATAAATCTTAATATATGCTATAATAAAAAATGGATAAATAAGGTAATTTGCAAGGAGGTTTGTATGGACGATTGCTTTGATGATGATACAAAAATTAAAAGTGTGGGTAAAGGATATTGGGATACTTTACATACGAGTTATGAAAGAGAAAGAATAATATATGACGATTGGCTAGAACTTTTTGATAGGGCTATTGAGCAATGTAAAACTCCAATAATTGATTTGGGTTGTGGAAGTGGTAATGATACAAAATATTTAATTGAAAGAGGCAAAAAAGTTATTCCTTGTGATTACTCTACACAAGCTATTGAAAATATTAAGAAAAACTTTCCAGAAGTTGAAAGAACAGAATGTTTTGATATGAGAAATGGATTACCTTTTGAAGATAATTTCACTAGTATCATAATAGCAGATTTATCATTACATTATTTTTCAAAAGAAGATACTAGAAAATTATTAGATGAAATTAAAAGGGTATTAAAAAAAGATGGTATATTACTTTTTAGAGTAAATTCTGTTAATGATGTGAATCACGGAGCTGGACAAGGAGAAGAAATAGAAAGACATTACTATAAAACTTCAGATGGTAGATATAAGAGATTTTTTGATAACGAAGATATATCATCATTTTTTGAAGGTTGGGAAGTACTTTATATAAACGAAGAACAAATGACAAGATATGAGAAAACAAAAGAATTATGGAGAGGAGCTTTTAAAGCAAATAAATAATATTAGTATAATTCTCAGCACTTACTTTTTGTAGGTGCTTTTTTATCATTCTTTTTAATGTTTTCTGTACTTAGATGACTGTTAAGTATTGAAAGGATATATATCATAAGTACAAGTTTTATTAGAATATGATATATTAGGTGGTTTGGGTGGATAATATTGAAGTTGAATATGTGTTTGATAATGACTCTACTACTTTAGATAACATTCTAATTTATATACTCAACTCTAAAATTAGGGTAGTCGACTTTGAAGAAGAAATTTAATATAATTTATCTAAAGGAGTGTTCAAGTGGAATATAAAGTTGGTGCATATGTTAGACTTTCTAGAGAAGATGAAACAAAGACTTCAAACTTTTCTGAAAGTATAAATAATCAAAAAGAATATATTTTAAAATATATTTCAGATAATAACTTGAATTTAATAGATATATATGTAGATGATGGTTTTTCTGGTACAAACTTTGATAGACCAGGATTTAAAAAATTACTTCATGATATTGAACTTGATAAAATTAATATGGTTATTACAAAAGATTTATCTAGACTTGGTCGTGACCATATTGAAACTGGAAACTTACTTGAAAAATACTTCCCTACTCATAATATTCGTTATGTTGCTATAAACGATAACTATGATAGTTTAGAAGATGAATCTTCTGCTAATGATATAGCGCCATTTAAAAATGTATTTAATGATATGTATGCTAAAGATATTTCTAAAAAAGTACGAACTGCACTCCATACTAAGCAATTAAATGGAGAATTCATTGGAACAAATGCTCCAATTGGATATGTTAAAGATAAAAATAACAAGCATAGATTAGTTATAGATAAAAATACTGCTTACATTGTTAAAAGGATATATGGTGAGTTTTTAAGTGGCAAACGGAATAAACACTATATGCAAAAATTTAATAAAAGACAATATACCTTCTCCTACAAGTTTAATTAATAATAAAAATTATGTGCTTTGGAACGGAACAACAATTAGAAGAATTCTTAAAAATGAAGTATATATTGGAAATACTGTAGGACATAAAGTTAAAAAAATCAATTACAAAGTAAAAAAACAAGTTATACTTCCAAAAGATAATTGGATAAAAGTAGAAAACACACACGAACCTATAATATCAAAAGAAGATTTTGCAAAAGTACAAAACATTTTAAATAAAAGGTCATATATTCCTAAATCTCGGTGAAACACACTTACTTACTGGACTTATTTATTGCAAAAATTGTGGCTCTAAATATACTTTTGTAAAAGGATATAAAAACTCCAGTTATGCTATATGTAGAAATAAAAAAATATATGGAAAAATGATATGTGATTCTAAAAATATAAAAGAAGATATACTAAATGAAAAAATCCTAAATTCTTTAAAAGATATATTTTCAAAATATGCTAAAAAAGACTATATAGTAAATAATTTAGAATATGAGAATGAAAACAATATAAAAGAAACTTTGCTACAAGAAAAAGCAAATTTAGAAGAAAAGCTTTCTGAAAACAATAATATAAAATTCAATTTATATAAAGATAAAACAAACAACATTATATTAGAAAAAGATTATATAGAGTTTTCAAATAAATTAAGTAAAGACATTTTAAGCTTAGAAAATAGGATTAAATATATAAATGATGAAGTAGAAAAAATATCTGCAAATCATAAAAACAAAGAAAATATACTACAACTAGTAGATAAGTTTCTAAACACAGAAAACATTACTAGAAATGATATTTTACAATTAGTGGATAAAATTGAAATAGGTGCTCACATTGAACACCTAAAAATATTTTTTAAATTTTCAATATAGTTGGTTAACAAAATAATAAATTGGCAATCACCCTAACAAATATTTTTCATTTTTTACTTGCTCTTGAAGATTTTCTAACTCTGCTATATTTTTATTATTTTGTAATGTTTTCATTTGTCTTCTAGCAGAATTATTTAGCCTAATTAACCTTTCACTTTGCGAAACATTATTTTCTATTAATTCTGCATTAGCTTCTCTCCACTGTTTAGCTGTCATTCCAAATAGAGCAACATTTAATACATCTGCTTCTTCTGCATAAATATATTTAATTTGTTTTTCAGTAAGTGTTGGTACTATATATTCTTTTATCGCATCAGTATGAACTACATAATTCAATTTTGAAAGAATTCGATTAGCTTGCCAATCAATCTTTTCTTGATATGCTTCATTTACTTTTAATCTTTCGAACTCTGTTATTAAATATAATTAATATTTCAAACCCTTAAAATTCCAACTTTATTTTCTTTTACTATTATTTTACGGTCGTTAGATAAAATTTAAATAGGTGCTAAATGTGTTTTTGAACGCTTTGTCAACCTTGGCAAAGCATTCAAAATTTTCCAAAAGAACTCCCACCCAAGTAGGAGTTAATGAAATTGGTTCAACATAATACCATACCCCAGAATTTTTTGCACTATTCCATAAACGTGTTCTTTGAGTGCTAGTTAATGTTTGCCCAACATCAAAAGCTACTCCAGCATAATGTTGACTTTGATTTCCATGACCTCCTTCATATGGTCTTTTAAATGCAAATCCAACCGGTATTGGGCTTCCATAAATATACCTTTGACTATTCCAACTTTGCATCGTTCTTTTCGTCGTCCATAATATATTACTTTTACTTGTTCCTCTAAATTCTCTTACTCTTAACGTTCCATTTGTATTATATGGCATCGGCTCTGCTTCTCCCCTATAATACGTTTCCATCCTATCTGTATCATTATTAAAAACCAAGATTTTTGCCATAATAAAAAATCCTCCCATTTATATACTATTTGTATATATTATGAAAGAATTTTTAATTTGTTTATAATTTATTTTATATTCTTATATATTATACTACCCTTGCTTTTACAATAACTCTCATTTTGCTATCATTAGTACATGTAATCAATGTAATCTCTTTTCTTCCATTTGTTAATTGAGATGTACAACTTAAATCTTCTGGAATCACCTCATATTTATTATAAACTGAATATCTAAGTGTATTTCCACTTGTATCTGTTATCTCTATAATATCTCCATTTTCTAAGCTAGGGACCTTACTAAAAAATCTAGTATTACGATAATTATGACCTACAATACAGAAATTTCCTACTTCATTTGGATCTGCTCCCCAAAATTTTGTAGGAGATATCTTCAACAATGCTTCTGTCTCTGCTTCTGAATCTGTTTCTCCATCTAATATCGGATATTGCACATTAATTTTAGGAATATTAATTGTAGCTATTGTAGTATATCTATATCCATCATTTGTTTTTTGAACATTTTTCTTATTTGAGCCATTTTGAGTTTGTTTTTGTGGCGTATTATCAAATTCATTGTTAGTTGAACCATTATTTTGTTCCGAGTCATCCAAAACAACTATTAAAATATTATTTTTTGCAACTGTAGTATCTTCTTGTGCATCTGTATTAAATTCACTCATGATTTCTTTTGAAGTTTCTTCACTCTTATTTCTGTCATATTCTGCATAAATACATAGAGAGATTAAAATGCATACCAAAAAAATAGACAAAAGGAAATCAAACTTATAGATTTTCTTTTTTCTTTTTAGTTCTGGTGTTATATATAATTTCTTAGTAACTAAAATTTGATTCATTGCACTCTCCCTACTTTATATTTCTATTTTATTATAACATAGTTTTATACATTTTTAAATACCTTTTTTTAAAATCCTATTAGTAATATCCGCAAAATTTTCTAATGTTAATTTTTCCGCTCGTACACTCTCATCTAATTTAAGAGATTCTAAAATTTGATTTCCTTCTTCCTTATTTTGAAATATTTTAGCATTATTTAACGCATTTATTAATGTTTTTCTTCTTTGCATAAAAGCACTTTTTATTATCTTAAACATAAGCTCTTTATCTTGCACTTCTATTGGAGGCTCTTTTCTTATATTTAACTTGATAACTTTTGATGTCACTTCAGGTTCTGGAATAAAAGATTCTTTCGGAACTTCTAATATTGCTTCTGCTATCGCATAGTAATATACTGCATATGTAATAGCTCCAGTCTCTTTTTCTCCCGGAATAGCAATTAATCTATCAGCAACTTCCTTTTGTATCATAACTGTTATGCTTTCTAAATCTAATTTTTCTTCTAATAATTTCATAATAATTGGAGTAGTTATATAATATGGCAAGTTAGCTACTATTTTTACCTTCTTTATATTAGTATTTTCTTTTTCTTTCTTTATAAGATGTTTTAAATCTATTTTTAAAACATCTTGCTGATATAATTCAAAATTATTATATAATTTAAATCTATCCTGTAAGATTTCTACCATTTTTTTATCTAATTCAATACCTATTACCTTTCCTGCTTTTTCCAATAAGTATTTTGTTAACGTTCCTAAGCCTGGTCCAATTTCTATTACCAAATCTTCTTTATCTATTTTACTACTTTCTACTATTTCATTTACTACCTGTTCACTAATTAAAAAGTTTTGTCCTAATGATTTATTAGCTCTAATATTGTATTTTTTCATAATAAACTTAGTTTCTTCTATTAATGTTTCCATATTTTAACTCTCCATATCTTTGTTAATTTATTTTTTTTGCACTTATATTTTATTATAAATAGGCTGTTTTTTCAAGTTTTTATTGATTTTTATATTTTTTTCATATAAAATATAATCACTATTAGATTCTTGTATATTTTAACATTATATTTTTTATCTAATAGTTAAAATTAATTTAAACAAAAGAGGCTAGTTTATGGAAAAAAATAATAATAATTATAAAAAAAATAAAAATTCTTTATCCAAAGATTTTTCTAATGATTCTAATATAATAAAAATGAAAACATCTTTTAATTCCAAAAATTTAATGCATTACAAGAAATTAAGAGTTACTTTAATTGTAGTAATATTAATACTTTTATTATTGATTGTAAGAATTGGATTTTTACAATTTGTTCAAGGCAATTATCTTAAAGAACTCGCTTATAATCAGCAAACAATTAATCAAATCATTAGTCCAAAAAGAGGAAATATTTATGATTCTACTGGAAAAGCTTTAGCTATTAGTGCTCAAGTAGACACAATAACTATTAATCCTAATAAATTAGTAAAAAACTCTAATGACGAAACCAAAGAATTTAAAGAAAAAATAGCAAAAGGTCTTTCTGAAATTTTCGAATTAAATTATGATGAAGTTTTAGAAAAGGTAAATAGTTCTTCTCAAGTTGAAACAATTGCAAAAAAAGTTGAACAGGAAAAAGTTGACACTTTAAAAAAATGGATTGAAGAAAATAAAATTTCAGTAGGAATCAATATTGATGAAGATACTAAAAGATATTATCCTTATAATACAGTTGCTTCTAATGTAATCGGATTCTGTGGTAATGATAATCAAGGATTAAGTGGTATTGAATCAAAATGGGATTCTATCCTAACAGGTACTCCTGGAAAAATAGTTAGCTCTAAAGGAAGTAATCAAGAAGAAATACCTAATGCAGAAGAAACTTATATCTCTGCTGAAAATGGTAGCGACTTAACCTTAACTATTGACTTAAATATTCAAACTATTATTGAGAAATACTTAAAGCAAGCTGTTGAAGATAATGATTGTAAAAAAGGTGGAAACGTTATAGTTATGAATCCTAAAAATGGAGACATACTAGGTATGGCTTGTTATCCAGATTATAACTTAAATTCTCCATATACTCCAAATGCTACATTAGCCGAAACTTATGATTCTCTTTCTAGTGAAGAAAAAAGTGAATCTCTTTACAAAATGTGGGCTAATAAGTCAGTAGCTGAAACATATGAACCAGGTTCTGTTTTTAAAGTTATTACAGCTTCTGTTGCTTTAGAAGAAAATATTACAACTACTGATAAATCAAATGATTTTTATTGTAAAGGATATGAAGAATTTGAAGATTCTTCCGCATCTCAACCTTTAAAAATTTCATGTTGGAGAGCAAATCCTCATGGTGTTCAAAGCTTAAGGCAAGCGTTATGTAATTCATGTAACCCTGCATTTATGCAACTTGGAAAAAGAATTGGTGCTCCAACTTTATATAAATATTATGAAGCTTTCGGATTATTTGATTCAACAAATTCTGGATTATATGGTGAACAAAGTAGTATTTTCCAAAAGTTGGACAAAGTTGGACCTGTTGAATTAGCAACAATGTCTTTTGGTCAAAGATTAAATGTCACACCTCTTCAAATGGCAACAGCCATTGCTTGTGTTGCTAACGATGGTGTTTTAATGAAACCAAGAATAGTAAAACAAGTTACTAATACTGATTCTGGATCAGTTAGCGAAATTCCAGTTACACAAGTTAGACAAGTTATTTCAAAAGAAACTGCTCAAGAAGTAAAATCTATGATGGAATCTGTTGTAACTATTGGAACAGGAAAACATGCTGCTGTTTCTGGATACTCTATTGGTGGAAAAACTGGTACATCAGAACCTGTTTATAATAAAACTGAAGAAGGTTATGTTGCTTCTTATGTAGCTATTTCTCCAGTTGAAGATACTCAAGTTGTTTTACTATTAACTTTATATGACCCTCCAAAAAGCAATCACCAAGGTGGTCAATTAGCTGGACCTGTTGTATCACAAATGTTATCAGAAATATTACCTTATTTAGGCATACCTTCTAATGAAAATTCTTCTAATAATTCTTCATCAGATAACCTAATTGTAGTTCCTGATGTAAGAAATAAAACTGTATCTGAAGCTGAGAAAATCTTAAAGAACTCTGGTTTTTCAACAAAAACATATGTAAATGGTGATGCTAACAATACACTTGTAGTAGATCAAACACCAAAACCAGGAATATCTTTATCTAAAAATTCTGTTATTGTACTTTATGGAGAAGGAAATGACGTTGCTACTTCTGTTACAGTTCCAGATTTAAAGGGAATGAACGCATCACAGGCTTCTAACACATTAAAAGAGAAAAATCTAAATATTAGTATAGAAGGTAGTGGTATTGTTATTTCACAAGATGCTGCCAAAGATGAACAAGTCCCAGAAGGAACAGTTATCAAGGTTACTTTAAAGCAAAGTTTGACAGATGCTCATTAAATAATTAAAATAAAAAAATGGAATAAGAAAAATCTTATTCCATTTTTATATTTCAATTATTTTTTCTACTTTTTCTAAAATTTCTTGTATACTTTCTTCTGGTGTAGAAGCTCCTGCCATAATACCAACTTTATTACTTTTTTCTATTTCTGCTATATCTAGCTGTACAGCTGTTTCAACACATATACACTTTTTACAATTTGCTTTTGCTATTTCATATAATTTTTTAGTATTTGAACTATTAACTCCTCCAATAATAATCATATAATCCACCATTTTTGAAATTTTTTCAGTTTCATTTTGTCTTAATTCAGTTGCTTTACAAATTGTATTTTTTAATATCAATTCTATATTTTTTGGCAACTTACTTTTTACTCTTTTTTCTATTTCATTAAATTTTTCTAAACTATATGTAGTTTGTGAAATAATTAATAATTTATTAATATTTGAATTTTTTAATATTTCTAAGGCCTCTTCTACATTATCTTCCTTTTCTATAACATACACATTTTTACCGCAATAGCTTATTGTTCCAATATTTTCCGGATGTTCTTTGCTTCCACACAAAAATATAAAAAATCCTTTTCCAGCATATTCTTCTGCAATTTTATGAATTTTTAGAACATTAGGACATGTATAGTCTTTTAATTCTATACCCTTTTTATTAGCTAAATCATATATTTCCTTTCTTATCCCATGTGCTCTTATTACAGTTTTTCCTTTAGCATCTTCAATATCATCTATAAAAATCAAGCCCTTTTCTTTTAAAGAATTTATTACTTGTCTATTATGTACTATCTCTCCTAAACAATATATATTATCTTCTTTATTTTCTTTGATATCTTTATTTACTCCATCAACTGCCCTTTTTACTCCATAACAAAATCCTGCTGTTTTCCCTATTATTATATTTTTTATTCTCTTTAAAAATTCAGTAATAAATTGTACACATTCTTTTTCCATATTTTCCATTTCTTGTTTTGTATACATTAAGTATTCGTGTTTTTCACACATATCAATAATAAATTTTTCTCCATTTATATATTTATTTATATATTGTATTGTTTCTTCAGACTCTTTTTTTGTAATAGCAAACTCATCTACTATCTGATTTACAGATAATATTTTTTCATCAAATTTAAGATCTTCAAATTTACTATTTTTATAAACATAATCTGCATATATTCTAAAATCATTTCTTTTCAATTTTCTTAGCTCTTCTTTGTTACATTTTATTTGTTTTCCATTATTTAGTTTTACTCCTATTATGTTTTCCCTTTGTTCATCCCATATAGCCTTTTTAGTATATGTTATATTATTATAATAATAATCTGTCATTAAATGTGTTAAACTTCCTAATATTACAGGGTCTTGAATATATTTTGCATATTTTATATAAAATCTTCTATATCCTTTAAAATCTTTTTCTCCATCATAATGTGTTATCTTATGTGCTATTATTTTACTTACATTTTTTATTACATATCCATTATTAATATCTGGTGTCACATTTCCAAACATAAACAAATTTTTATCAATATTATCTATATTTTTTAATACTTTATTTGCTATTCCCAAATGTACTCCCCAAGATGGCATTATTATTCCTCCTCGTATTTTATCATTTTTAAAATTTCTTTTTCTAATTCTTCTACTATTTCTTCTTGTTTAACTTTTTTTATTATTTCTCCCTTTTTAAATAACAATCCCTCTTTTACTCCTCCTGCAATTCCAATATCTGCTTCTCTTGCTTCCCCTGGGCCATTTACACTACATCCCATTACAGCAACTGTAATATCTGATTCTATTGTTTGCAAAAATTCCTCTACCTTTTTCGCAATTGGTATTAAATCTATTTGGGTTCTTCCACAAGTTGGACATGCTACTAAAGTTGGCACTTTAGAATATAAATTGCAATCCTTTAAAATCTCTTTAGCAACTTTTATTTCTTTAATCGGATCATCTGATAATGAAACTCTAATTGTATCTCCTATTCCTTTTCTTAACATGTATCCTAGGCCTATACTTGATTTTATGGTTCCACTAAATTCAGTTCCACTCTCTGTTATCCCTAAATGAAGTGGACACTTAAATTGTTTCGCAGCTTCTTCATAGGCTTCTATACATAAATCTAAATTTGAAGCTTTTAGTGATAATGCATAATCATAAAAATTTAATTTTTCTAATATATCAATATGTCTTTTTGCACTTTCTACCATTGCTTTAGCTGTTGGTTTTCCATACTTTTCTAACAAATCTTTTTCTAATGAACCTGCATTTACCCCTATTCTTATAGGAATATTCTTTTCTTTACATTTATCTACAACAGCTTTTACTCTTTCTTCTGTTCCTATATTTCCCGGATTAATTCTAACTTTATCTACTCCAGAATTAATTGCTTCTAATGCAATTCTATAATCATAATGTATATCTGCAACAATTGGAATATGTATTTTTTCTTTTATTTTCTTTATCGCTTTAGCATCTTCTATATCTAAGCATGCAACTCTTATTATTTCACATCCAGCCTTTTCTAATTCCAAAATTTGATTTACTGTATCTTCTACGTTTTTTGTTTTTGTATTACACATTGATTGTATAACCACTTTATTTTGTCCACCTATTTGTACATTACCTACCATTATTTTTCTTGTTTCTGTTCGCTTCATTTTTTATTTTCCTTCCTAATACTTTTACATATTCTACAATAAAATTTTATTATAACATAATAAAGTATATAACATATTATTTTATTATGTTATATACTTTATCTTTTTTTATATATCACGTCCTTATTTATAATAATTTATCTTTTAGCTATATAATAGCCAACTCCCCTTTTAGTAATTAATATTTTAGGCGCTGATGTGTCTTTTTCAATTTTTTCTCTAATTCTTCTAACAGTAACATCAACTGTTCTAATGTCTCCATAATACTCATAGCCCCAAACTCTTTCTAACAAAGTTTCTCTTGTTACTACTTGTTCTGGTTGAGAAGCTAAGAATTTTAAAACTTCAAATTCTCTTAATGTTAAATCTATAATTTCTCCACGTACTTTTGTTTCAAATTTATCTAAATCCAACTCTAATTCCCCAACTATAATTTTATTTTCCTTCTTTTTATCTTCTGCTATTTGCTCTACTACTACATTATTAGAAACAGCTTCTACTTTTCTTAAATTTGCTTTTACTCTTGCAACTAATTCCCTTACACTAAATGGTTTAGTAATATAATCATCTGCCCCTAATTCTAATCCTAATATTTTATCTATTTCTCCATCTTTAGCAGTTAGCATAAGAATTGGAACATTTAAAGAATTTTTAATTCTTTTACATACTGACAAACCATCTAATTTTGGAAGCATAATATCCAATAAAATTAAATCAGGTTTTTGTTCTAATGCAACATTAATCGCTGTTATCCCATCACTTGCTTCTATTGTATTATATCCCTCTTTTTTTAAATTATAAACCAATATATCTACAATTGGTTGTTCATCATCAACAATTAATATTGTTTTTGCATCTTTTACAATTTCTTCTTCCACAAAAATTCCGCCTTTCTAATTTAGCTTTATTTTTATAGTATATTTATATCATACTTACATCTTTAATACAAGTTTTTTTTAGAATTTTTAGCTTCTTGTAATGCAATTGCTAATTGATCTGGGCAAGAAGTTCCTCTCATACCGCAAGGCACTCCTTTTAATCTTTTAATTGCTTCATCAATATTCATGCCTTGTATTAAATTTGACAATCCTAATGTATTTCCAGCACATCCGCCAATAATAGTAACTTTTTTTATAATATCTCCATCAAGTTCAATTATCATTTCTTGCGAACATACCATATCACTTGGTTTATATCTATACTCCATATAAATTCACCTTCTATTATTTATTTTTTCTTAATTCAATATGTACATCTTTCAATTGTTGTTCTGAAACTATTGATGGCGCTCTCATAAGTAAATCTCTTGCTTTTTTATTTTTAGGGAACGCTATAACTTCTCTAATATTTTGTGAATCAGCAATTAACATTACCATTCTATCAACTCCTGGTGCAGCACCTGCATGTGGAGGTGTTCCATATTGAAATGCATTATAAAGTGCTCCAAACCTATTTTTTACATCTTCTTCTGTATACCCTGCAATTTCAAATGCTTTTACCATAGTTTCTGGATTATGATTTCTTACTGCTCCAGAAGCCATTTCATATCCATTACATACTAAATCATATTGATATGCCAAAATATCTAATGGATTCTTTGTCTCTAATGCTTCCAATCCTCCTTGTGGCATTGAAAATGGATTATGGCTAAAATCTATAGTTCCCTCATCTGATAATTCATACATAGGAAAATCAACTATAAAACAGAATTTATACACATCTTTTTCTATTAATTCTAATCTTTTTCCTAATTCAATTCTTACCAATCCTGCTATTTTTTGTGCCTTTTCTAGTTCATCAGCAATAAAGAAAATTGCTGAATTTTTTTCTGCTCCTATTTGTTTTTCTAATTTTCCCTTTATATCTGATGTTATAAATTTAGCTATTCCTCCTGTTACAGAATCGTCTTGTTCTATTTTTGTCCAAGCTAATCCTTTTGCTCCTACTTCTTCTGTAGTTGCAAATTCACCCATTTTATCAAAGAATTTTCTTCCTTGAGTTGCTCCATTTGGCACTACAATAGCTTTAACAGTTTTTCCTTTAAAAGCATTAAAATCAGAATTTTTAAATATATCTGTTACATCTTGGATAATTAAAGGATTTCTTAAATCTGGTTTATCTATCCCATACTTTTCCATAGCTTCTTTATATGGAATACGTATAAAAGGTCCTTCATCTACTTTCCAATTCGTAAATTTTTTAAATGTATAAGGTACTACTTCTTCCATTACTTTAAACACATCTTCTTGTGTAGCAAAACTCATTTCAAAGTCTAATTGATAAAATTCACCAGGTGCTCTATCTGCTCTTGGATCTTCATCTCTAAAACATGGTGCTATTTGATAATATTTATTAAACCCTGATACCATTAACAATTGTTTAAATTGTTGTGGTGCCTGAGGAAGTGCATAAAATTCTCCTGGATTTAGTCTACTTGGTACTAAATAATCTCTTGCTCCTTCTGGAGAAGAATTGGCTAAAATTGGTGTTTGAATTTCTGTAAAATCTAATTCGTCCATTTTTTCTCTCAAAGTCTTTAGTATTTTTGAACGAAGTAAAATATTGTTATGTAATTTTTCATTTCTTAAATCTAGAAAACGATATTCTAATCTTAAATCTTCTCTTACTTCCTGATTATTATTTATTTCAAAAGGTAATACATTTTTACATTTTCCTAAAATTTCTACTTGACTTGCTACTACTTCTATTTCTCCTGTTGGAATTTTGTTGTTTTTACTACTTCTTTCCACAACTTTTCCTTTTATGTGGATACAACTTTCTGTGTTCCATTCTTTTGCTTCTTGTTGCATTTTTTCATCATTTATAACAATTTGTGTTATTCCAAACTCGTCTCTTAAGTCTATAAATATCATTCCACCTAAGTTTCTTATTTTTTGAATCCAGCCACTTAATTCCACAACTTCTTCTACATTATGAATATTCAATTCTCCACATGTTTTTGTTCTATACATATTTATCTCCTTTAGTTTTATTATTTATTTTTTCTTTTTTCGCTTTTATATAATATCACAAATTCACTTAAATATCAATGTTTTGATTTAAGTTTCAATATTTTTAAATATGCAATATGAGGAAAGCTTGAATTTTTATAACTTTAATGTTATTATTTATTTAATATTTAAAAAAGGAGATTTTTAATATGAATAGTGGCAATTTTGACTTTTATGATAAAACCAGTTTAAAATCTTACAACTTAAACGAAACTATGAAATATCAATTAAATATGCTAGATAGATTAGATGCCTTTACTAGAAAACACTGCGAAAACGTAGCTAACCTAACTTGTAGACTATGCGAACATTTACATTGTCAAAAGGGATTTATAGAATACTGTACCATATGTGCTTATCTACATGATATTGGCAAATTATTTATTCCACCAGAAATATTACAAAAGCCAGCCAAATTAACAGACGAAGAATACGAAATAATGAAAACTCATACCACATTAGGATATAATATGTGTATGAAAGATTTAAAATTAAGACCCTATTCAGCAGGTCCTCTATATCATCACGAAGCTTTAAATGGTTCCGGATACCCTCAAGGATTAACAAAAAAAGATATTCCTTATGAAGGGCAAATTATTCGTGTAGCAGATGAATATGACGCTATTGTTAGTAAAAGGCAATACAAATCACACATCGGTATTTCTGATACCTTAAAAATTCTTATTGAAAACGCAAATAATGGAAAAAATAATCCACTTATTGTTCGTAAATTGTTAAAAGTTGTTATTGAGGACATAGAATATGAAATTTACCTTACTCAAAGTTATGTTGAAAACCTTAACGAAGAAATAAAAAGATTAAATGAAATCAAGAAATATGAAGATCGCATGAATAAATCAAAAAAAGAAAAAGATAAAAACTATTATTTAGAAGGAATTAATTTATTACTAAAAGAAAATGAAACTCTTGAAAATCTTTCATTAATATTCGAAGAATATAAAAAAGCTTATGAAACCAGAAAAGCTATTATTGATAATTTATATAATGAAATTAAAATTATAAAAAAATTAAAAGTTTAAGAACTTTCTTTAATATAAATAAGAGGTTAGTTAATACTACATTTTTAGTATATCAACAAACCTCTTTTATTTTTTATTTTATACAAATTATTCTTCTAGTCCGAAACTTACTCCCAAAGCATTATTCACTTTATCAATTATCTTTTCATCATCAATGTGCCCTATTCTCTCTTTTAATCTACTTTTATCAATAGTTCTTATTTGTTCAGCTAAAACAATAGAATTACTTTTTAAACCACATGAAGAAGAATCTATCTCTATATGAGTTGGCAACTTTGTTTTACCTGTTTGAGATGTTATTGCTGCTGCAATAACTGTAGGACTATATTTATTTCCCAAGTCATTTTGAATAATTAATACTGGTCTAACTCCTCCTTGTTCTGAACCTACTACTGGACTTAAATCTGCATAAAACATATCGCCTCTTTTTATTTGCATATTCTTCACTCCTAATATTATTGGATTGTCAAGTATGTTTCGTATTATTTTAAATATCTCTTGAAGTAAAGAAATAGTTTTTTAGCTATTTACACTTACCTCCTTATATAATATGTAAACAGCTATATTTTTGTTATTATCTTTTATTTCCATTTTTTCTGGATTACCACTTTTAGCATCTATGTACAATATTTTTTGTTTACTTTTTCTATTGGTTTCCATAATAATTTTTCCGTCTTTTTCTTTCCATTCTGATTTTTCGCCTTTTTTATAATCTTCAATAAAACTACATAAATCCAAACTATTATCTGAAATATATTGATAATTTTCAAACATAGAAGTTAAATTTAAATTCGAATTTTCTAATCGTAAATTTTTTCCTTCTTTTATAATTTTTACTCCTGCTATATTATTAGGTTCTATTACTTCTTGGCTATTGTCTTCAATTCCATTGTATTTTTGTTTTATAATATATTTATTACTATTCTTATTGCTCTTTACTTCTACTTCTACTTTAGTTTCATAAGAATTAATACTTAAAATATAGTTTACAATTTCTTGACTAGTAGTATTATTTCCAATTTTTAAATTTTTAGACATCTTGCCTCTAAAAAAAGCAAATGATGCTATTAAAATAATAACAATCACTAAAATTAAAATTATTATAATTTTTTTATTTTTCAAAATCCCCCTCCTAAAATCTCCGCATATATCCTTTATATTATAGAAAGTTCTAAACTTTATTTTATACCTCCTCTACAATATAAAAGTAGTGAATTTTTTACAATCCACTACATTATTATTCTATAAAGTTTCAAAATATTCATTCAATGTTTTTATTAATTGTTCCTTTGTTTCTATCATATTAATACTATTTCTAAATTCACTAGAATTTTTTAAATTTTTTGTATACCATGCTATATGTTTTCTAAGTTCTTTAATAGCTATTTCTCCTTTTTCTTCTACAGCCAAATCAATGTGTTCCTTTATTATATTAAGTCTTTCACTATTTGTAGGGCTAGGCAATTTTTCTCCTGTAATTAGAAAATGTTTTATATTTCTAAATATCCATGGATTTCCAAAGCTACCTCTTCCAATCATTATACCATCTACTCCTGTTTTTTCAAACATTTGATATGCTGTTTCTTCATCTACTATATCTCCATTTCCGATAACTGGTATTTTTACACTATCTTTTACTTCTTTTATAATATCCCAATCTGCTTTTCCTGTATAAAATTCACTTCTTGTTCTTCCATGTATTGTTATAGCCGAAATTCCTACTTCTTCAGCTATTTTTGCAACTTGTACAGCAACAATATTCTCTTTATCCCAACCTTTTCTAATCTTTACTGTAACTGGCACACTTGAATTTTCAACAACAACTTTCATAATTCTTTTTGCCTTTTCTAAATCTAGCAATAGCTTACTTCCATCTCCATTTTTTACAACTTTTGGAGCAGGACATCCCATATTAATATCTATAATATCTGCTATTTTACTCATATATTTTGCAGTATAGCCCATTGTCTCCTCATCACTTCCAAATATCTGAAAACTAATAGGTCTCTTCTCTCCTTCTGTATTAAGTAATCTTCTTGTTTTTTGGTCATTATAAAATATAGCTTTTGAACTCGCCATTTCTGTACATACCATACCAGGTTCAAATTTTTCGCATATAATTCTAAAAGGCAGGTTTGTTACACCTGCCATAGGAGCTAATATTAAATTATTATCTAATTCTACGTTTCCTATTTTTATTTTTTTTAAATACATTTTATTCTCCTGCTATATATATCAAATATAGCCTTTTTTAATTATTTAACAAATATTGTTTTTTGTCTCTTACTACTAATGTTTAATAGTACACCAATACATATAAAATTAGTTATTAAAGAACTTCCTCCATAACTAATAAATGGAAGTGGAACACCTGTAATTGGTAAAAGCCCCATTACCATTCCTATGTTTTCAAACATATGAAACAAGAAAACACCTGTTATTCCTGATGCAATTAATGCTCCTGTTTCATCTTTAGCAGTTTTAGCTACATACAAACATTTCGTAATTAAAAATACATATAATATAATAACAGATCCAGCTACTATGAATCCCATTTCTTCTCCAATTACTGCAAAAATAAAGTCTGTTGTTTTAGGATATAAGAAACCTAATTGCGTTTGATTTCCTTTTAATAGCCCCATACCAGTAAGTCCTCCAGCACCAATAGCAAGTTTTGACTGAATAATATTATATCCAGAACCCCTTGGGTCTGATTCAGGATTTAAAAATATATCAATTCTTTTTTTTGCATGTTCTGGTAAAACAAAATTATATAATATTGGAATTGATATTGCTACTATTGCAGCAGTTATTATAATATATTTCTTATCAATACCAGCTGTTATTAACATTAATGCAGTTGCTATTATAAATGCTGCAGCAGTTCCATAGTCTGGTTGTTTAATAATTAGTAATACAGGTACTCCTAATATTGCTAATAATATTAATAATCTAGTTGGTTTATTAATATCACTTTTATTTCTTTCTTGTATTTTAGAAATTGCTAAAGCTAAAAATAATATAACAAATACCTTAGCAAATTCTCCTGGTTGAAAAGAAAAAAATCCTATATCAAACCAGCTAGTTGCTCCATTTACTGGTGAAGTAAATAATACTGCAATTAGTAATATAATAAATATACCATATAATATTGGAGATATTTTTATTAATGTTTCATAATCAATCAGCATTATTGCTCCCATAATAACAAGACTTACTATAAGCCATATACATTGTTTATTAAATTCATCATAATCTGTTGACTGAGTTGCAGAAAATAATGCAACTAACCCTATTGTACATAAGATTATTGCAACAATTAACAAACTCCATTCTACGTTTTTTAATTCTCTCTTTCTCATTAAACCACTCTTTTTCCAAATTAATCTTCTGATTTAATTTTCTCTTCCGTTTTCTCTGTTTTTACATCTACATTTAAATCTGTAGCTTCTTCTGTTTCAGAATTATTCTTTTTTGATTTATCTTCTTCTATTTTTTCTTCCTCTTGCTTGTTTTCTATATTATTGTCTTTCTTATCTTTTTTGTTCTCTTTTTCAACTGTTTTTTTATCACTTTTCTTTTCTTCTGCTGTTACAGTTTTTGCATCTACTTTTCTAGCTTCATTTTTTATATTTAAAATTGGAATATTGGCATATAATGCTGGTGCACCATTTGTCCCATCTCCATTTTCCTTATTTGTAAGTCTTACATCAATTGCACTTTCATCCACATCAATGTATTTTTTAATTACTTCTATGATTTCTTGTTTCATAAGTTCCAAGAAGTCTGCAGAAACATTTGCTCTATCTTGCATTAATACTAGATGTAGTCTTTCTTTAGCCGCTTCTTTAGAATTTGAAGCAACTTTAGTTTCTTTTTTATTTAACTTCTTAAAAAAATTCATTATGTTTTCAAACATTATTCCTACTTACCTCCAAATTGTTTTATTGTTTTTTGAATAGTCTTTTTAATTTTGCAAAAAAACCTTTCTCTCTGCCAGGAATTGTTACTTCTATTTTTTCACCTAATACTCTTTTAGCAATTTCAATATATGCTTTTCCAGATGGAGCTCTTTTATTTTGAATAACTGGTTCTCCCTTATTTGTTTGAGTAATAATGTATTCATCATCTGGAACTACTCCTATTAAATCAATTGATAAAAGATCCACAATGTCATCAACATCCATCATTTCACCTTTTCTTACCATATTAGGTCTAATTCTATTAATAACCAATTCAGGATTTTTAATTTCTGATGATTCTAAAAGTCCTATAATTCGATCGGCATCTCTAATTGCTGATATTTCTGCAGTTGTTACTACTATTGCACGATCAGCTCCTGCTATAGCGTTTTTAAATCCTTGCTCTATTCCAGCAGGACAATCTATTAATATATAATCAAATTCTTCTTTAAGTTTTCCTACTAAATTTCTCATTTGTTCTTCATTTACTGCGCTTTTATCTCTTGTTTGAGCAGCTGGTAGTAGGTACAATTCTTTAAATCTTTTATCTTTTATTAGAGCTTGTCTTAATTTACATTTTTCTTCCACAACATCTACAATATCATATACAATTCTATTTTCTAATCCCATAACGACGTCTAAGTTGCGTAGCCCTATGTCTGTATCAATTAATACTACTTTTTTTCCTTCTAAAGCTAAACTTGAACCTAAATTTGCTGTTGTTGTTGTTTTTCCTACTCCACCTTTTCCTGATGTAATAACGATTACTTCTCCCATAATTTTCCTCCTTAGGATTTTAAAAACACATTTTTAATAGTTATATAATATAACGAAACCGCCAAAAAGTCAATGAATTTTACAGGAAAATAACAAAATTGTTTCTAAAATATTACAAAATCTTTACAAAAATATTTTATATCTACTTTTTCTTTTTATCTATAGTATAGAAAGTTGCCCCTTACAGTAAAGCATAAGTTCTAATAGTTTTTATACAATTCAAAAAGCTGTAACTTTATTACTATAAAATTACAACTTTTAAAAACATTTTTCTATTTTATTAATACAAAGTAACTCTAAAACCTATAGTAGAAATACTGCTTGATATGCTTTTAGAATTTCTTTCTGACATTGCCCCTCTAGCAACCGCAATATTCTCACCATCATTTATATTTTGTTCCAATGTCCATTCATACATATTTCCTGACAAATCATAAATATTTAAAACACTTGCATTTTCAGTATTTAATTTTGATTTTTCTATATATTTTAACATTAAATCCCATTGTAATCCAAACATTAAACTACTTGTTTTATTTTCTATATTTAAGTTATTTGCTAAATTTTGTGCTTGTGATACTGTGACGTAATTATAATCATTTAATCCATCTTTACTTACAGGTGGTTCTATTAATGAGTCTGAAGAATTTGTCCTATTAGCCTCTGTTTTCATAATATATTGGCTAACCCAAAAACCATTATTTTTATAAATACTTGCTAGCATATTATTTTTTTTAGTTTCATACTCTTGTTGATTTTCAATTCCACATCCTTCATAATAAACATCTTTATAACCTTCTTTTGTATAATCTGATACATACAATTTCAAATCATCTTCAATTTTTTCATAATCAGTATCAGAACTAGCTGTTTTAAATATGTTATTTGGGATAGAAATCCAAACATATCTATCATCTGTTGTTGCATTCTTAATTACTAATCCTTTAATTATCGTATCTTCTCCTGTTTTTCTACTTACCTGAAATCCTTTTGGTATCATTACTGTATCTTCATTTATATCTTTATATATAGATACACCATCATATATAGGAGACCAATTTTCTTCTGAATTATTAGTTATCAAATTGACTGCTACTTTATCAATATCATCTTTTGTATAATCTGTATAAAATTTTTCTCCATCCAAAGTTATTCCTTTAACATAAAAAATATTATGACTATCTTCATTGATTATATATATATCTTCTAAGTTATCTACTTGTTGTTCAGATTCTATTTTATCATAATCTTTACCATATGTTAGTGTAAGATTATCAATAGCTGATAAATCTATTATATAAAATTTTCCTGTATCTACTTCATTGCTAATTACACCATCATCTTTTATATTTGTAATATTTGTGTATTCTATTTTAGCTGGTATATTTCCATATTCAATATAATAAGACTCTATTTTATCCCTTAAGTTTTCAATATCTGCTTGCATACTTTTTAACTTTTGAACACCTAAGTTGTCCTTTACATTATACAATACAATTCCTGTTAAAATTAATATAACAATAACAGTTATAGTTAAAGTAACTAAACTAACACCTTTTTGATTATTAACAATTTTTTTTATCATTAGCATTCTCCTTTTTTCTTTAGTATTAGTTTACTATTTATTTTCACTAATTTCAATAGTTTTTTCTATCAAATCATAAATTTTATTTTTATTTCTATCTATTTTATCTTGTTTTAAATATAATCCCCAAAGAAAAATAGTAATTACGAATATAGAAATATTTTCCATGTAATATATCCCTATACTTGCTATAAACGTTAATATTATTAATATAATAAATGAAATTGAATTCGTATATCTTTCTGCTTTTCTTTTTCCTAGAAAAATATGTAAAATTCCCTTTAAAATTCTTCCTCCATCTAATGGATAAATAGGTACTAAATTAAATAATATTAATAATAAATTAGCATAAATTATAATTAAGTTCGAAAATAATTCTATTTTTAAATGAGTTGCAAAAATAATAATTAATAAGTTAGTAAACGGCCCTGCTATAGCCACTAATATTTTCTTAATTTCTAATAAATTTGCTTTTAATATTTTCTTATTGTAATCTTTTGGCTTTAATTTAAATGAAATACTTATCCCATATGGCATCAGTTCTATTTTTTCTGGTTTCATTCCCATAATCAATCCAGCCATCAAATGTCCTAATTCATGAATGATTGCAAATACAATAATTATAACATATGTTTCAATTTGTTTTGTGAAATAAAATAATATTAAAAACAGGAATATTTTTAAATCAATTCTAAATCGCATTTTTTTCTCCTTTACAATTCTAATATACTTTGTGGATCAACTGTTCTTTCTGAAATTCTTATTTCAAAATGTAAATGTGGTCCTGTTGAATTTCCTGTACTTCCTACTTCTGCGATTTCCTGTCCTTGTGTTACTTTATCTCCTTGTTTTACGTATAAATTATTACAATGTGCATAAATAATACTAACTTCGCCTATTTGAATCTTTAAATGTTTTCCATAATCTCCTTCCTCAGAAGCTAAAACAACTTCTCCATCTGTAGCAGATTTTATTTTTGTTCCTAAATTAGCAGCAATATCTGTTCCTGTATGGTTTTTTGGAACCCTTCCTGTTGCTGTATCTCTTTGTCCATATTTAGAACTTATAATCCCTTCAATAGGTTTTATAAAAGTTGTTGTATTCTTTACATTTATAATATCTTGTTCTGACTGAGATAATTCTTTAGTAGTTTCTTCTTTTACATCTGAAGTATTTTGCAAATCTTCTACAGCTCCGCCTATTCCATCTTGCGTTGTATTTTCCTCCTGTTCTTTTGTTTGCTCCGGTTGTTCTTGTTCATTATTGTTAACAATTATTTTATTATATTGATCTTTTATCGTATTATATAAGTCCATAAAATTGACATCATATGATAATATCTCATTTATTTTATTTATAAAATCTTTTGAAAAAACATATTCACTATTGTTTATAAAATATATTACTAAATATATTGAAATACATATTAATATTTGTACAATCATTTTTTTTAATAGTCTTATATCTTTTTTTTCATTATTAACACTTACAGTTGCAATTTGCTTATCACTCCCCTGTTTTCTTCTTTCATATATTTGCTCAGCTCGTCTTATTTTTTCTTCGACAGACATTGTTCTTTCCATAAAAAAACACCTCTTCCTTAGTTTCTTTGTAAACTATATGTTAGAAAAAGGCGTTTTATTCACTATCTTATAAACAATATTATACTTTCTATTAAAATAGCAAAACTACTGATGTATGCATAATTTTTTATTCTATTATATTTTTGTTTTTCTTTTTTATTAGTTATTTCTCTTGTTTTCTTCTTATCTTCTAATTTAGAAATATAAGTATTGACTAGCATTTCAGCTTCTTTTAATATATAATCATCTTCTCTAGTTTTTGTATCTTTGTTTTCTGTCATCTTTTCTTTTTCTATTTTTTCTACTTGCTTTATTTTCTTGTTTGTTTTTAATACAATAATCGCTTCTTCTACAATATTAGATGGTAAGTTTTTTAAAACCACCATATTTTTTAATCCTCCTTGATTCATTTGTACCTCCTTAAAAATATGTATTTATATTAGTTTTTCCAATTTTTTTAGGCTTATACAAATTATCCATAATTTTACTATTTATTCTATATACTCTTTGCATATGTAACCGTAAACAATACACATACTATTTTTAAAAAAAAGTTTATACTAACGACTAAAATTGTACTATTATTTTGTTTTTCACATATTATCATTAAAATGTAATATTCATTAATTAGTTTTTTTTAAGTTCATTTATAGTAAAAATAACCTCCCATTTACCAAATCTTTAATTTAATAAAAATCCGATAAACAAAAGGTCATTTCTACCTTTAACCATATCCAATAAATAAAAAAGTTAGTTGCCTTTTTCCAAAACAGTTTGTAGTTTTTTTACCTGTTTCCACATTGTTTCAACGCCATAAACTCACGAATTTATCGGTATAATGAAAATATTTTACTATTTTTGTAACATTTGGTGCTCTATGATTACACATAATTTTTACGCACTTTTTAATTCTAAGCGTAATTTATCTGCAATCATTGCTATAAATTCTGAATTTGTTGGTTTTCCTTTAGCAGCTGAAATAGTATATCCAAAAATACTTTCAACAGCTTCTTGTTGTCCTCTTCCCCATGCTACTTCTATAGCATGACGAATTGCTCTTTCAACACGACTTGGTGTTGTATTAAATTTATATGCTATTTTAGGATACAAACTTTTTGTTATTTGATTAATAACATCAATATCATTAACTACCATCATAATTGCTTCTCTTAAATATTGATACCCTTTAATATGAGCTGGAACACCTACTTCGTGAATAATATTTGTAACTAAAGCTTCTAGGTTCTCCTCTTTTTTACTTTCTTCCCTTGAGATATCAATATATTGCTGTTTAGTTGTTTCCTTTGCTATAAAATTATTTGTATTCTGACTTGGTTTAAAAAATTTTATTTCTCTTATTCTTTTCATCAACAATTCTATATCAAAAGGTTTTACCACATAATATTCAGCACCTAATGCTATTGCTTTTTGAGTTATTTTATCTTGTCCTACAGCTGATAACATAATACAAATTGGTTTTTTATTAATTTGCATTGTACTTATTTTTTCTAAAACCCCCAATCCATCTAAATGTGGCATTATTACATCTAATAAAACTACATCTGGAGTAATATCTTGCATTATTTCTATTGCCTCTTCTCCATCTCTTGCCATTCCTACTACTTGCATATCATCTTGGGCATTTATGTAAGTTGATAATGTATGACTAAACTCTTGATTATCATCTGCTATTAAAACAGAAACTTTTTCTTTCATTTTTTACCTCCTATAATCTTCTGTAAATTTTTTACAGTTTTGATTATAGTCCTTTATTTTATCATTTTCAAGAGTTTGTGGTAATTTTTTCCATTTTGTTTATAAAAGCACAATTTTTATATACTTTTCGTTATGTATTTTTTAGATAATTCTTTTATATTTTTTAGATTCACCTTTTTTGACTTAAAATCTTCTATTAATTTTTGTTTTACTTCTTCTTCTAGTTCTATTTTACAAATAATACTCTCTTTGTACTGAAAATCCACAATACTTATTTTGTTATTTCTACAATAATATTTAAAATTTTCTAATTCACTATATTCTAATTCTATCTCTAACTCTTCTCCAAAACATTTCTTAATAATCGAACATTTATCTATTGCTTGCAATAAACTAGCCGAATAAGCTCTTACTAATCCTCCTGTTCCAAGCAAAATACCTCCAAAATATCTAGTTACTATAATTAATACATTTGCTAAATTATTCTTTTGTAAAATATTTAACATAGGTGCTCCTGCTGTCCCTGATGGTTCTCCATCATCACTAGATTTCTCAATTATATTTCCATCTTCTATAACTCTATACGCTATACAATTATGTCTAGCATCAAAATATTTTCTTTTTATTTCTTTTATAATCTTCTCCGCTTCCTCACTATTTTCTACATAAAATAAATTAGCTATAAACTTAGATTTTTTCTCAGTAATTTCTGATTGAACACTTTCTGCAATTGTTATAAATTCTCTCATTTAATTTTTGTATCTCCTTAAAATTTCGACAAAATGAATAGGACAAACTAGACCTGTCCCTCATGTGTCATACCTGCAACATATCCTGTTGAATATGCTATTTGCAAATTAAATCCTCCTGTATATGCATCTACATCAATAATTTCTCCTGCAAAATATAGTCCTTTTATTTTTTTTGATTCCATTGTTTTAGGATTTATTTCTTTTATATTAATTCCACCACTTGTTATTATCGCCTCTTCAATAGGTCTAAATCCTTTTATTTCAATTATGAACTCTTTTAATAATTTTACCAATCTTCTTCTTTCTTCTTTTGTAATTTCATTTACTTTTTTATTAGGATTTATACTACTTTTTTTTATTATTGGTTGAATAAGTTTTTGTGGTAATAATTTATTTAGACTATTTTTAAATTGTTTATTGTTTTCTTTTCTAAAGTCTCTTAATACTCTTTCATCTAATTTTTCTTCTGTTAAAGCTGGTTTCAAATCAATTTTTAATATAATTTTTCTGTTTTTTAATTTTTCTTCTATTTTTTTATATCTTACTAAATGTGCTGAACTACTCAATATTGTTGGACCTGATACTCCAAAATGTGTAAACATCATTTCTCCAAAATCTTCATAGATATTTTTTTTAGCTTCTATATCTTCTAATTGTATTTTTATATTTCTCAAGCTTAATCCTTGTAGTTCTTTACACATATCTCTATTATAGCTTTCTAATGGTACAAGTGATGGCTGTATTTTTGTTATTGTGTGTCCTAATTTTTTCACTAATTCATATCCATCTCCTGTTGAACCTGTTAAAGGATAGCTTTTTCCTCCTGTTGCAAGTATAATTTTATCTGCTTTTATTTTTGTACCTTCTGCAATTACACCTATTATTTGGCTATTTTCTACCAAAATTTCTTCTACTTGTGTATTACATTTTACTTTTATCCCTAATTCTTTTATTTTTTTTGAAAAACATTTTAAAACATCTAGTGATTTATCTGTAACTGGAAAAATTCTATTTCCACGTTCTTCTTTTACTTCTAATCCTTCTTCTTTCAAAAAATTAATTATATCTTGATTTGTAAATTGTTTATAACAACTATATAAAAACATACCATTTCCTGGAGTATTTTTTATAAATTCATCCATGTCTAAAGAAGATGTAACGTTACATCTTCCTTTTCCTGTAATTAATAATTTTCTTCCTAATGATTGCATTTTTTCTAAAAGAATAACTTCATTTCCATCTTGTGCCGAAGATATCGCTGCCATCATTCCAGCAGGACCTCCTCCTATTACAATTACTTTCATATAGTTCCCTTCTTTAATTTAAATATAATTTCTATTTTAAATTAATAATATTTTATTTTTCCATATATTCTATAGCTTTTAATATTCCCATTTTTCCATATTCATAAGTAAGTCCTCCTTGCATATACGCAATATATGGTGGTCTAATTGGACCGTCACAACTAAGTTCTATCGTTGATCCTTGTGTAAAAGTTCCAGCTGCCATAATTACTTTGTCTTCATATCCTCCCATATCTCCTGGATATGGGATCACTTTAGAATCAATTGGTGATCCCATTTGAATTCCTTGGCAAAATTTCACTAATTTTTCTTCTGTTCCTAATGCAATTGTTTGAACAATATCTGCTCTTTCTTCATCAAATTTTGGTTCTACTTGATATCCTAACTCTTCTAAAATTCTACTAGCAAATACTGCTGTTTTTATACTACTTGCTACAACAGATGGAGCAAAAAATAGACCTTTTAATAATAAAGTGTTTTGATTTAATGATGGCCCTATCTCTTTTCCAATGCCAGGAGATGTTAATCTTTCTGCACATAATTCAATTAATTCTCTTTTCCCTACAATATATGCACCAGAAGTAGCAATTCCAGCTCCTAAATTTTTCATTAAAGAACCTACTGCAATATCTGCTCCTACTTCAATTGGTTCTCTATCTTGTACAAATTCTCCATAGCAATTATCTACCATTATAATAACATCTTTATTAACTTCTCTAATAGCTTTAATTACTTTTTCTATTTTTTCAATAGTTAGACTCTTTCTTGTTGAATATCCTCTAGATCTCTGTATTTCTATTAACTTTACATCGTTTTTAGTTAATCTATTTATAATTTCTTTAATATTAAAATCATTTTCTATTAATTCTATTTGTTCATATTTTATACCAAATTCTTTTAAAGAACTTTTGCTATTCCCTGAGATTCCAATTACTGTTTGCAAAGTATCATAAGGCTCTCCTGTTATACTAAGCATAGTATCTCCTGGTCTTAACAAAGCCGACAAAGTCACAGATAATGCATGTGTACCTGAAATTAATTGTGTTCTAACTAAAGCATCTTCTGCTTTAAATATATTGCTATATATTTCTTCTATTTTGTTTCTTCCAGGCTCATCTATTCCATAACCTGTTGATGAATTTAAATGTGCTTCTTGTAGATCACATTTCCAAAAAGCTTCTAATACTTTTTTACTATTTTTTTCACAATTTATTTGAATTTTTTCAAAAATTAGTCTTATATCTTTTTCTACTTGTTCTGTTATTTCTTTTAATCTATTATCCATTTTTCATTCCTTTCATGTTAATGCTTATATTTTACAATATTTTCGTACTTTTTGCAAACTTATCATTTTTAAGTTTAGATTTTTTTTGGCAAGAGGGGATATATCCATAATTTAAATAATAAATAGCTTGATTGAAGAGAAAAATAGAAAATATTATATAAAAAAATGAGGGATGTTCACGGGAAAATGTATATATGTATATGTTTTTATGATTTTTTTGATTTCAATGCACAACATAAAAATTTCTAAAATAAATTAATGGCACCCTTTCACTTAGTCCGAGCTAAAGCTCGACGCGAACATTTTCCATTAATTTAT
>QWCY01000787.1_pt1 | contig 66175 bp, 50 predicted proteins | sample 1972631 | NCBI WGS metagenome assembly QWCY01 (sample SAMN09866696, study PRJNA288562) | Human gut metagenome isolate pre1_stool, whole genome shotgun sequencing... | isolation source: gut | host: Homo sapiens | place: USA: California
CGGTCCTGTCCAAGGGCGTCGCGGGCGCGCACAAGATCCAGGGCATCGGTGCGGGCTTCGTGCCCGCCACGCTCAACACCAAGGTCTACGATGAGATCATCACGGTGGAGAACGAGGACGCCTTTGCCACCGGCCGCGAGCTGGCGCGCAAGGAGGGCCTGCTCGTCGGCATCTCCTCCGGCGCGGCGGTGTGGGCTGCTGCCCGGCTCGCCAAGCGTCCCGAGAATCAGGGCAAGCGCATCGTCGTCCTGCTGCCCGACACCGGCGACCGCTACCTTTCTACCCCGATGTTTTCGGACTGATCCCACGCTACCCTTTTGACGCAGATCTCCTCCGCGCGCAGCGCGAGGGAGGCATACCATGCGGCGAGGAGCTGCTCCGGCTCCCCGCCGCATTTCTCTGCCCGCTCGTCTCCGTAGGTCACGCGCAGCGACGCAGCGACGAGCGGCAGGACAACGCCCCGCGCCGCGTAGGTCTCCGCCGCATCGTCGAAGCAGAGCACGATGTCCGCGCCCTCCGGCACGCGCAGGACGGGAGCCGCGACGCCGAAGCGGCTGCGCAGCGTCTGCGACAGCTCCCAGCCGCCCTGCGCCGTGCAGAGCTGCAAATAGCGCGTGTCCGCCGCCAGTGTCTCCGCCGCCGCGGCATAGGCGCGCGTCACGCGCGCCGCGCAGAGCGCGACGGTCGCTCTGCGCGGCGCGATCTCCTGCTGTGCCATCACGCGGCGCGCGATGGCAGCAGCCGCCGCCTCGCGCAGTGGCCGCACATCCACCGGGACGATCCCCCGCGCGGCAAAGCGCTCATACAGGGAAAACCCCCGCGGAAAGACCGCCTGCGTCACGCCGTACCGTTCCAGCGTCCGCGCGGCGGTACGCAGGCTCCACACCGCCCGCAGACCGTCGTCGCGGCGGATGCCTACGGCAAGGAACCGCACGCCGTCCAAACGCTTCTCCCGCGCGCCGCAGCGCTCGCCCGCGCCGCGCCATTCCACTAAGCCAAACATGGTTCCCCTCTCTCCCCTATCCCACGACACAAAAAAGGACTCTCCCTACTCTATGGGAGAGCCCTTTGTTTCCATACCGGTAAATTCAGTTCCACGCCTTAACGTAGTCCGTCAGGTACTTGAGCGGATCGACGAGCTGCCCGTTCTCCGTGATCTCAAAATGCAGATGCGGACCGCTGCCGACGCCGCTCGAGCCGGTCACGCCGATGGCCTGTCCCTGCTTGACCACCGCGCCGACGCTCACCGAGCGCTTGGAAAGGTGCTGGTAGGTGGTCGTGTTGCCGCTGCCGTGGCTGATGACGATGTACTGCCCGCGCACACTGTTGCTCGACGAAATGATGACCGTGCCGGCCTTGGCGGCATAGACGGTGGAGCTGTAGTATACGCCGCCGATGTCAATGCCGCGGTGGTTGGTGGAGGCGCCCTTGATGCCGGTGTTGCGCTTGCCGAAGGGCGATGTGACGCGCTTGCTGGTCGTCACGGGCCAGATGTAGCCGCCGTAGGTCACCGTTGTGTTGCCCTGCTGCGCGGCAAGCTCCTTGCTCAGGCGGACGATCTCCTTCTGCGTTTTTTCCTCCTCGGCCTCGATCTCGGCGAGCACGTCCTTATAATCCGCCTCGTTCTCCTCCATTTCCTTGATGAGACCGGTCGCCTCGGTGCGCTGATCGCGCAGCTCGTTGTTCTTGACCGCCAGCGCCTCCTTGGCGCTCTGCTGCTCGGCGAGCGAGGTCTCGAGCGTCTGCTGCTTTTCCGCGATCTGCGCCTGCAGCACGCGCAGGTCGTCGATCACGCGCTGATCAGCCTCCATCACCTCGCTGATGAAGTCCATCGCGCCGAGCAGCTCCTCAAAGCTCGACGACTGGAAAAGCACCGACCAGTAGGACACCGTCCCGCGCTCCTCCATCGCGCGCACGCGCTTGCAGAACAGCTCGTACTGATCCGCCTCCTGCGCCTGCGTCTCGCTGAGCTCCTGCTCGGTCTGCTCGATGAGCGCTTCATACTGCGCGATCTGCTGCTCGGTGTTGGCGATCTCCTCGCTGATGAGGTCGATCTGCTGATCGAGCAGCGCCTTGCGCTTGAGCGTGTTGGCCTTGTCCTTTTTGAGCGCGCTGAGCTGCTTGTTCACCTCGCTCTTCTTGCTTGAGAGCGCGTTGGATTCCTTTTTCAGCTTGTCGATGTCCGCCTGGGTGACGGCGGAGGCCGTCTGCGGCGGCAGGCGCACCGGCGTCAGGTCCGCCGCGAGCACGCCGAAGGCAAACAGGAACGCGACCGCCGCGCGCAATACTCGTTTTGTTCTCATGGGCAGCCGCCCTCCTTTTTCAGACTTGCAGGAATTTGCGGATCGCCGTCAGGCTGCCGCCGACGCCGACGAGCATTCCCACGCCGACGAACACCAGCGCGACCGGCTTCCATATCGTCGCAAAGTCCACAACGCTGAAGAGATTCAGCGCATCGGACACGGAAATGCTCCGCGCGACGGTCGCGTACAGCAGCCATTGCAGGCCGAAGGCGACGCCCGCGCTCAGAAGGCCGATGATGAAGCCCTCATACACAAAGGGCCAGCGGATGAAGCCGTTCGTCGCGCCGACCATCTTCATAATGGCGATCTCGTCGCGCCGGTCGAAGGTCGTGAGCTTAATGGTATTGGAAATGATGAACACGGAAACGACCAATAATATCGCGATGAGCGCGATGCACACCACGCCCGCCACGTTCCGCAGCGTGATGAAGCCCTCCGCCAGATTTTCGTCCGCGCGGGCGTCCGCGATACCGGTCACCTTCTTGACCGCCTCGCGCGTCTCCTCCATCCGGCCGAGGTCGATCACCTTAATGGCAAAGCGGTCGCGCAGGATCTCCGGGTCCAGATCGCCGAGGGCGTATTTCCCCTCGTACTTTTTCTCGAAGGTCTCGCAGGCCTCCTCGCGCGTGATAAAGCGCACGCTCCTCACATTCGGCACCGCCTCGACGGCAGACTGGAGCGAGCGCCCCTGTGCCTCCGTGAGCGTATCGTCCACAAAAGCAAGGATCTCATTTTCACTTTCCAGCTGACGAAGCTGCTCGTTGACGTTGTAGGCCACAAGGGAAAACGTGCCCATGACGAGCAGGCAGGCCACGGTGATGCCGACAGCCGCAAAGGACATAAAGCCGTGGCTGAACAGATTCACCACACCCTCGTGGACAAAGTAACCAAAATCGTGTCTTCTCATCGCGCCTCACCTCATATTGTAGCCGATGCCGTCGCTCACGACGATACCGCGCTCAAGCGTAATGACGCGCTTCTGGAACTTGTTGACCAGATCCTTTTCGTGCGTCACGACGAGCACCGTGGTGCCGAGCTGGTTGATGCGCTCGAGCAGCATCATGATCTCCAGCGAGCGGGCGGGGTCGAGGTTGCCGGTCGGCTCGTCGGCGATGATGGTATAGGGGTTGTTGACGAGTGCGCGCGCGATGGCCACGCGCTGCTGCTCGCCGCCGGAGAGCTGGTTGGGGAACTGATTGGCCTTGCCGTCCAGTCCCACCAGCTTGAGAACGTAGGGGATGCGCTTTTTCGCCTCGCGCGGCGAGGAGCCCACAGCGCGCATGGCAAAGCTCAGATTTTCATAGACCGTTTTCTTCTCGATCAGGCGGAAATCCTGAAAGATCACGCCGATGGACCGGCGCAGCAGCGGGATCTGCCGGTCGGAAATGTTGTTGAGGTTGAAGCCATTGATCATCAGTCGGCCGCCGCTCGGCAGGACCTCGCCCGTGAGGAGCTTGATGATGGTCGATTTGCCGCTTCCGGAGGGGCCGACGAGAAAGACGAATTCGCCGTCGTTGACCTCCATCGTCACACCGCGCAGCGCGTGTGTCCCGTTCTCATATTCCTTCTGCACGTCGGTCAAGCGGATCATCGCCGTGTTCTCCCCTTTTTCTCCAAGTTTGCCTATTTTATTCTATTATACGCGAGCGGCGAAGAAATGGCAATAAAAATTATGTAAACAGCCGCTGTTTTTTTGACGCTCCCCAGCGGAAAAAGTTCCCAAGGCGCAAAAAAAAGAGGCTTTCCCTTCGGAAAGCCTCCTTCGCTATTCTCTTACGCCTCGATGCCGCGGGAGGCAAGGTACTTTTTGACCATCAGCGCCACCTTGAAGGTGATGGCGTCGTCGAACTCACGCAGGTCAAGGCCGGTGAGCTTCTTGATCTTCTCCAGACGGTAGACGAGCGTGTTGCGGTGGACGAACAGCTTGCGTGCCGTTTCGGAGAGAACGAGGTTGTTCTCAAAGAACTTGTTGATGGTAAAGAGCGTTTCCTTATCGAGCGAATCGATGGGGTTCTTCTTGAAGACCTCCTGCAGGAACATCTCGCACAGGGTGGTCGGCAGCTGATAGATCAGACGGCCGATGCCGAGGTTTTCGTAGCTGACGACATATTTCTCCGTATCAAAGACCTTGCCGACCTCGATGGCGATCTGCGCCTCCTTGTAGCTCTTGGCGAGGTCGCGCAGGTGCGCGGCGACCGTGCCGATGCCGACAACGACCGTGCTCTCGCCGTTCTCACGCAGCGTCTCTTCGATGAGCTGGGCGGTCTTCTCCAGATCGCGCGTGCCGACATTCTCGCCAAGCTGCTGGATGAGCACCACGTCGCTCTCGCCCATGGAAAGCGCAAAGCTCGTCTGGCGGTCCGGGAAGATGTTCTGCACCGCCTCCACGGTCAGGCCCTCAAAGCGCTCGTCCAGGCGGCGGATCAGGAACACGCCGCGGTTGAGCTCGGTCTCAACGTGCAGCTCCTTGGCGCGGATATAGAGGTCGCTGAGCATGATGTTGTCGGAGATGATGTTCTTGATGAAGGAGACCTTGTCGTACTTCTCCTCATAATAGCTCTTGGCCGCGTTGAGCGCGACCGCCGCCATGGAGCAGGCCGCGCGGCTCATCTCGTTCTCGCCATAGGAAAAAACCGCAAAATCAAAGTGACCGTTCCAGCCGGACAGCGCCTTGAAGGTTTTGCCGGCGAGCGGAACCACGCTCTCCTCCGCGTCGTTGATGCTGCTCACAAGCTCGCTCCAATGACTGCCAATCTCGCTCAGCTCCGTACAGGCAATGACGGTGCCCTCGGCGTCAATCACGCCGATCTCGGTATCGACCGCATCCTTGAATTGCAAAACGATGTTCTGGAAAACTCTCCCTGACATGGTGTACCTCCCGAAACCCTTACGCGGGTAGTTTGTGCAACTTGCTGATTGAATGAAATTATTATACTTGGCTTCGACATAATTTGCAAGCTATTTTTTCTTTTTTCCACAAAAAACTTTTTCTTTTTTGTGGAAAGCGTAAAGGATATTGGGACAAGTGTTCAATCTCCCGCAAATTTCGTTGGGCATTTTGTCTACCGCTGAAGCTGTGCCTCCTCCGCTGCCGTCAGCAGGCGGAATTCGCCCGGCGCGAGCGTGTCATCGAGCCGCAGCGCCCCCATCGAAAGGCGCTTCAAATACGTCACCGGCTTGCCGCGGGCAGCCAGCATCCGCTTGACCTGGTGAAACTTTCCCTCGCGCAGTGTGACGAGGCATTCGCTCGTCTCTCCCGCGGCGAGGATCTCCAGCCCTGCAGGCAGGCACTCCAGCCCGTCGCCGAGCGTCATGCCCGCCTCGAACGCCGCGCAGTCCTCGGGTGTCAGCCTGCCTGATACGCGGGCGTAATAGACCTTATCGACGTGCTTTTTCGGACTGAGCAGCGCGTGCGCCAGCTCGCCGTCGTCCGTCAAAAGCAGCAGCCCCTCCGTATCCTTATCGAGCCGTCCGACCGGAAACACGCCGATCTTGCGCAGCTCCGGCGTGAGCAGGTCCAGCACCGTTCTGCCCCGCCCATCCTCGGTCGCGCTCAGCACGCCCGCAGGCTTATGCAGCATGACGTAGGTGTACCTTCGGAGCACCAGCTCCTCCCCGTTGACCGCGATGCGGCAGCTCTCCGCGTCATACTTTTCCTCCACGCTGCCGGCGATCCTCCCGTCCACCAGCACGCGGCCTTCGCGCACGAGCGTCTTGACCTCGCGGCGCGACCAGCGTCCCGTCGAGGCGATGAGCTTGTCCAGCCGTTCCTTCGCCATACCCGTTCTCCTCTGCTTTCACTTTCATTTCTGCGCCCATCCTATCATACTTTTCCTCGTTTGGGAATAGTCTTTCGTGAAAGGGTGTGACGCTGTGTTTATCTGCACGATGAAATATTCCCGCCGCCGGCTGCTCGGCGTTTTGTGGCTGCTGCTGCTTGCCTTTCTCGGCTTTCTCCTGCTGCGCTCATGCGGCTCGGACCGTACCGCTGCCGCCGCAACGAACGAGCAGCGCGTCGCCTACCTGAACTCCCTCGGCTGGCAGGTCGAGCCGGAGCCGGTCGAAACACTCTCGCTCACCCTGCCCAAGGAGCTGGAGGAGCCCTATCTGAGCTACAATGTGCTCCAGCGCGCGCAGGGCTTTGACCTGGAGCCCTGCTGCGGCAAAACGGTCGAGCGCTGCACCTACACGGTGAAAAACCATCCCTCGGGCAAGGTCTGTCAGGCCGACCTCTACATCTGCGGCGGCGAGATCGTCGCGGGCGATATCCTCTGCACCGGCGAAGGCGGCTTCATTGCGCCGCTGGCCTTCCCGAAGGACGCCTGAGCGCTCACCTTCCCCGCTTCGCTCTCGTTTTCCGGCGGAGCTTCTTCACAGAGCAAAAAGAAAGACAGCCTTTCGGCTGTCTTTCTTCTATCTCATTCAGGAATTAGTCCTTGCACTCGATAACAACACCGGAACCGACGGTACGGCCGCCTTCACGGATAGCGAAGCGGAGGCCCTTCTCGATCGCGATGGGGGTGATCAGCTCAACGTTCATGTCGACGTTATCGCCGGGCATGCACATCTCGGTGCCCTCGGGCAGAGTGATGACGCCGGTGACGTCGGTGGTACGGAAGTAGAACTGAGGACGATAGTTGTTGAAGAACGGGGTGTGACGGCCGCCTTCATCCTTGGTCAGAACGTAGACCTGGCCAACGAACTTGGTGAGGGGGTGGATGGAGCCGGGCTTGCAGAGGACCTGGCCGCGCTCGATCTCGGTCTTGGCAACACCGCGGAGCAGAGTACCAACGTTATCGCCGGCTTCGGCGTAGTCGAGCAGCTTGTGGAACATTTCGATACCGGTGACGACGGTCTTGCGACGCTCGTCGGTCAGGCCGATAATCTCGACTTCCTCGCCGAGCTTGAGCTGACCACGCTCAACTCTACCGGTGGCGACGGTGCCGCGGCCGGAGATGGTGAAGACGTCCTCAACGGGCATCAGGAAGGGCATGTCGGCCTTACGGTCGGGAGTGGGGATATAATCGTCAACAGCGTCCATGAGCTCCTTGATGCAGGCATACTCGGGGGCGTTGGGATCGGTGGACTCGGAAACGAGAGCGTTCAGAGCGGAGCCCTTGATGATGGGAATCTCATCACCGGGGAACTCGTAGCTGGAGAGCAGCTCACGGACTTCCATCTCGACGAGCTCGAGCAGCTCCTCATCGTCGACCTGATCGCACTTGTTCAGGAAGACAACGATGGCGGGAACGCCAACCTGACGGGCGAGCAGGACGTGCTCGCGGGTCTGGGCCATAGGACCGTCGGAAGCGGCGATGACCAGGATCGCGCCGTCCATCTGGGCAGCACCGGTGATCATGTTCTTGATATAGTCGGCGTGGCCCGGGCAGTCAACGTGAGCATAGTGACGCTTCTCGGTCTCATACATGGTAATGCCGCGCTCGCGCTCTTCGGGAGCCTTATCGATGGAGCTGTAGTCGGTGTACTGGGCCTTGCCCTGCATGGCGAGCCACTTGGTGATGGCAGCGGTCAGGGTGGTCTTACCATGGTCGACGTGACCGATGGTGCCGATGTTTACGTGGGGCTTAGTTCTCTCGAATTTCTGCTTAGCCATTAGAGTGATCCTCCTATTATGATTTTTTCATTGTTTTCGGTGTCACTTGCATAACACCATGATTTTACCGTAAATCGAGCCGATTTGCAACTGTTATTTTCGTGCCTCAGCTCATGTGGCGCCCGGTGCGCTGATCGATGATCTTTTCCTGAATGCTCTTCGGGATCTCGATGTAGTGCGAGGGCTCCATCGTGTACTGACCGCGTCCCTGCGTGCGGGAACGGAGGTCGGTGGCATAGCCGAACATCTCGGCGAGGGGAACGAACGCATCGATCTGCTGCGCGCCGGAGCGGGCCTCGAAGCCCTGGATCTGACCGCGGCGGCTGTTGAGGTCGCCGATGACATCACCCATATACTCGTCGGGGACAATGACGCTGACCTTCATGATCGGCTCGAGCAGCGTGGGGCCGGCCTTCTGGCAGGCTTCCTTGAACGCCATGGAGCCGGCGATCTTGAACGCCATCTCCGAGGAGTCGACCTCGTGGTAGGAGCCGTCGTACAGCGTGACCTTGACGTCGACCACCGGATAACCGGCGAGCACGCCCGCGAGCATCGCGCCCTGGATACCGGCATCGACCGCGGGGATATACTCCTTGGGAACGCTGCCGCCGACCGTGGCGTTGACGAACTCGTAGCCCTTGCCGGACTCGTTGGGCTCAACGTGGATCTTGACGTGACCGTACTGGCCCTTACCGCCGCTCTGGCGGGCATACTTGGTGTCCTGATCGACGGCCTTGGTGATGGTCTCCTTATAGGCGACCTGCGGCGCGCCGACGTTCGCCTCGACCTTGAACTCGCGGAGCAGACGGTCGACGATGATCTCCAGATGGAGCTCGCCCATACCGGCGATGATGGTCTGACCGGTCTCTTCGTCCGTGTAGGTCTTGAACGTGGGGTCCTCCTCAGCCAGCTTCATCAGCGCAATGCCCATCTTCTCCTGACCGGCCTTGGTCTTGGGCTCGATGGCAACGCGGATCACAGGCTCGGGGAACTCCATGCTCTCGAGGATGATCGGGTGCTTTTCATCGCAGAGCGTGTCGCCCGTCGTGGTGTTCTTGAGACCGACCGCCGCGGCAATGTCGCCGGAGTAAACGGTCTCGATATCCTCACGATGGTTGGCGTGCATCTGCAGGATACGGCCCATGCGCTCACGAACATTCTTGGTAGAGTTGAGAACGGAGGAGCCGGTGTTGAGTGTACCGGAATAGACGCGGAAGAAGCTCAGGCGGCCGACATAGGGGTCGGTCATGATCTTGAATGCCAAGGCGGAGAAAGGCTCGTCATCGCTCGGCTCACGCTTGTCTTCTTCGTCCGTCTTCGGGTTGATACCCTCGATGGCGGGGATATCGGTCGGCGCGGGCATATAGTCCACAATGGCATCGAGCAGCTTCTGCACGCCCTTGTTGCGGTAGGACGTACCGCAGACCACAGGGATCATCTCGACCGCGACGGTCGCCTTGCGGATCGCTGCGCGGATCTTGGCGGTGGGGATCTCCTTGCCCTCAAGATACATCTCCATGATCTCATCGTCAAACATGGAAACGGCGTCGAGCATCTTCTCACGGTATTCCTCCGCGAGCTCGCGCATATCCTCGGGGATCTCCTCCACGCGCATATCCTTGCCCATTTCGTCGTAGTAGACGTCCGCATTCATCTCGACCAGGTCGATGATGCCGCGGAATTCGGCTTCCTTGCCGATGGGCAGCTGGATGGGCACCGCATTGCACTTGAGACGCTCGTCGATCATGCGCAGGACGTTATAGAAGTCCGCGCCCATGATGTCCATTTTGTTGACGTAGATCATGCGGGGCACATGGTAGTGATCCGCCTGACGCCAAACCGTCTCGCTCTGCGGCTCAACGCCGCCCTTGGCGCACATGACGGTCACAGAGCCGTCGAGCACGCGGAGGCTGCGCTCCACCTCGACCGTGAAGTCGACGTGGCCCGGGGTGTCGATGATGTTGATGCGGTGGTTCTTCCAGAAGCACGTCGTGGCGGCAGACGTAATGGTGATGCCGCGCTCCTGCTCCTGCTCCATCCAGTCCATCGTCGCAGTACCCTCGTGGGTCTCGCCGAGCTTGTAGTTGACGCCTGTGTAGTACAGGATACGCTCGGTCGTGGTGGTCTTGCCTGCATCGATGTGGGCCATGATGCCGATATTTCTTGTTTTCTCCAGAGATACTTTTCTCGGCATAAGATTCTCCTTGCTTTCTTACCAGCGGAAGTGGGCGAACGCCTTGTTGGCCTCGGCCATCTTGTGGGTATCTTCGCGCTTCTTCACAGCCGCGCCGGTGTTGTTGGCAGCGTCCATGAGCTCGCCGGCGAGACGCTCGGCCATGGTGCGCTCACCGCGGGCGCGGGAGTAGGCCGTCAGCCAACGCAGACCGAGGGTCTGACGACGGGCGGGACGAACCTCCATAGGGACCTGATAGTTGGCGCCGCCGACACGGCGGGTCTTGGTTTCGAGAACGGGCATGATGTTTTCCATCGCCTGGGTAAAGACGTCGAGCGGCTCATTGCCGGTCTTTTCCTTGATGATGTCAAACGCACCGTAGACAACCTTCTGTGCAACGCCCTTCTTGCCGTCGAGCATGATGCTGTTGACGAGCTTGGTCACGAGGACACTGTTGTACATAGGATCGGGCAAAATTTCTCTCTTGGGAACATTACCTCTTCTGGGCACTTTGCTTCCCTCCTTCTTATAATATAGAAATCATAGGTACTCGCGGACGGGGCTTGCCCCCGCCGTGTTTCGGCCTGCCAAAGAGGTATCCTTATATGATAAGACCTTTTGGCAAAGCTCTACTTTCATGCAGACCTTACTTCTGCTTCGGGCGCTTCGCGCCGTACTTGGAACGGCCCTGCATACGGCCCTGCACGCCCTGCGCGTCCAGAGTGCCGCGGATGATGTGGTAACGCACACCGGGGAGGTCCTTGACACGGCCGCCGCGGATCATGACCACAGAGTGCTCCTGCAGAGAATGACCGACGCCGGGGATGTAAGCGGTGACCTCGTAGCCGTTGGTAAGACGCACACGGGCGATCTTACGAAGAGCGGAGTTCGGCTTCTTGGGGGTCGCGGTTCTCACAGCGGTGCAGACGCCGCGCTTCTGAGGAGAAGGAAGGTTGGTTTCCTTGTTCTTCAGCGTGTTGAGGCTATACTGCATGGCGGGAGAATTGGACTTGTAGGTGGCCTGCTCTCTGCCCTTGCGGACCAGCTGATTAAAAGTAGGCATTCAAAAGTTCTCCTTTCTGAAAAATTGCGAGCCGGAGGCTCAATTTATTTTTTACAGGATATCGGTAAAATATCCCGAAAAAACCATATTTATCCGTTCAGGAGCGTTACGACCGCGGCGCCGACGGCGATGCCGGCCGCGCTGCCGAGCTGCGCCATCGTGAAGTTCCGCTCTACGGGGACCGACGCACAGGCGTCCTCGACCCGTCCGGTCACGGTGGGGGCTGCGTCGCAGGCGAGAAAGACCTTTCGGGCTCTCCCCTCGCGCAGCGCGCGGAGCGATTGCTTCACGCCGACGACCTTTTGGGCGGTGCTGAGCTCTTCTAACACGGCACGCCCTCCTCACGGCATAACAAAATCCGCGAAACAGTCTCGCGCAAGGTAGAATTATAGCATAGTTGTCCCCCACCGTCAAGCGATATTTGCTCTTCGCGGCCTAAAATTTTCTCTGAAATGTACGATTTTTTCATTTTCTTTTCGGTACTAATGTATAAAGGAAGAGCCGACCGGTGCGGTCGGCTCTTCTTCTGCGATATTTAGACCTCTTCGGAGCTCTCGCCCGCCTCGGTCGAGGCGGCCTCGGAGGCCGTTTCGGCGGCTTCGCCGTCATACGGCTCTGCCGCGGTCTCCTCCTCGACCGGCTTTTCGCGGTCGGGGACGATCTCCTCGGCGAACTCACGGTAGGCGTTCAGGCCCGCGCCGGCGGGAATGAGCTTACCGATGATGACGTTCTCCTTCAGGCCGAGCAGATGGTCGACCTTGCCCTTGATGGCGGCCTCGGTGAGCACCTTGGTGGTCTCCTGGAAGGACGCGGCGGAGAGGAAGGAATCGGTGGCGAGGGACGCCTTGGTGATACCCATGAGGAGCTGGGTGGCCTCAGCCTCACGCAGCGGCTCGCCGGTCTCGGCATTGACCTCACCGGCGGCATTGCGGCGCGCAATGTCCTCGTTGGCGTCCATCAGCTCCAGAACGTCGACCATCGCGCCGGAGAGCAGGTTGGTGTCGCCGGATTCCTCCACGCGCACCTTGCGCATCATCTGGCGGACGATGACCTCGATATGCTTATCGTTGATGTCAACGCCCTGCTGACGGTAGACCTTCAAAACCTCCTGAATGAGGTAGTTGTGAACGGCGGAAGCGCCGCGGATGCGCAGCACGTCGTGCGGGTTGAGCGCGCCCTCCTGCAGCTGGCAGCCCTTTTCGATCACGTCGCCGTCCTTCACGCGCAGGCCGGTGTGCGGCACGGAGTAGGTGCGGGTGTCGCCGTCGTCGGCGGTCACGATGATGTTCAGCAGGCTGCCCTTCGTGGCCTCCTCGAACCTGACCTTACCGGCGATCTCGGAAAGCGTCGCCATCTTCTTGGGACGGCGCGCCTCGAACAGCTCCTCAACACGCGGAAGACCCTGCGTGATGTCGCCGCCGGCAACGCCGCCGGTGTGGAAGGTACGCATCGTCAGCTGCGTGCCGGGCTCGCCGATGGACTGTGCGGCGATGATACCGACCGCCTCGCCGGGGCCGACGGGCTTGCTGGTCGCCAGGTTCATGCCGTAGCACTTGGCGCACACGCCGGAATGGGCGCGGCAGGTCAGGACGGTGCGGATCTCGACCTCGTGAATGTCGAACTTCTCGAGCAGATCGGCGTCGGAGGCGTCCATCATGTGATCCTTGGAGATCAGCACCTCGTCGGTGCCGGGCTTGAGAATGTCGTGGACGGGATAGCGGCCGTGGATGCGCTCGGAGAACTTCTCGATGACCTGACCGTTCTCGCTGATCTCGCTGGCGATGATGCCGCGGTCCGCACCGCAGTCGTCGGAGCGGATGATGACGTCCTGGCAGACGTCGACCATGCGGCGGGTGAGGTAACCGGAGTCCGCGGTACGCAGCGCCGTATCGGCCAGGCCCTTACGGGCGCCGCGGCTGGAGATGAAGTATTCCAGCACGGACAGACCCTCGCGGAAGTTTGCCTTGATGGGGATCTCGATGGTCTTACCGGCGGTGTTGGCCATCAGGCCGCGCATACCGGTCAGCTGACGGATCTGCTTCATGGAGCCACGGGCGCCGGAGTCCGCCATCATGAAGATGGGGTTGTAGCGGTCCATGTTCTTCTGCAGGGCGTCGGTAACGTCGGCGGTGGTCTTTTCCCACTCGGCGACGACCGCGCGGTAGCGCTCGTTCTCGGTCATGAAGCCCATCTTGAACTGGTCCTCGATGTCCACGACGCGCTGCTCGGTCTCGGCGATGAGGGTGTACTTCTCGTCGGGGATGGTCATATCCGCGATGGAGATGGTGATGGCGGCGATGGTGGAGTTGTGGTAGCCGGTCGCCTTGATGTTGTCGAGCACCTCGGCGGCAACGGTGAAGCCGTGCTTCTTGATGGTGCGGTCAACGATCTTGCCCAGCTGCTTCTTGCCGCAGGTGAACGTGATCTCGTAATCGAAGTAATGCTCGGTGGGGTTGCCGTTCTCGTCCACACGCTCAACAAAGCCGAGATCCTGCGGGATGTTGTGGTTGAACACGATGCGGCCGATGGTCGTATCGACGATCTTGTGGCCCATCGTGCCGTCCGGCAGCGCCTTCTCCACGCGCACGCGGATGGGCTGGTGGGTGCCGATGAGGTGATCCTTGAAGGCGAGCATCGCCTCGTCCTCGTCGCGGTAGACGTTGAGGTGCGTGTTCGCGCGCTCCTCGTCGGTCAGCTCGCTCAGGCTCTTGCCGGCGAGGGAGAAATCGACGTTGGACGGCCAGAACTCGTCGTTGTCGAGCTGGCTCACGCCGTTTTCAAAGCGGTCGAAGGTGAGGTAGTAGGAGCCGAGCACCATATCCTGCGTCGGAACGGTGACGGGGCCGCCGTCCTGCGGACGCAGGAGGTTGTTGGCGGAGAGCATGAGGATGCGGGCCTCGGCCTGCGCCTCGGCGGACAAAGGAACGTGAATGGCCATCTGGTCGCCGTCGAAGTCCGCGTTGAACGCGGTGCAGTTCAGCGGGTGCAGCTTGAGCGCGCGGCCCTCGACGAGCACCGGCTCGAACGCCTGGATGCCGAGGCGGTGGAGCGTCGGCGCGCGGTTGAGCATGACGGGGTGATCCTTGATGACGAAGTCCAGCGCGTCCCAGACCTCCGGGCGGCCCTTATCGACCATCTTCTTGGCGGACTTGATGTTGTTGGCGGCGCCGTCCTCCACGAGCTTCTTCATGATGAACGGGCGGAACAGCTCGAGCGCCATTTCCTTCGGCACGCCGCACTGATAGATCTTCAACTCGGGGCCGACGCAGATAACGGAACGTCCGGAATAGTCGACGCGCTTGCCGAGCAGGTTCTGACGGAAGCGGCCCTGCTTGCCCTTGAGCATATCGGAAAGGGACTTGAGCGCGCGGTTGTTCGCGCCGGTGACGGCGCGGCCGCGGCGGCCATTGTCGATCAGGGCGTCCACAGCCTCCTGCAGCATACGCTTTTCGTTGCGCACGATGATATCTGGGGCCTTGAGCTCCATGAGCCTCTTGAGGCGGTTGTTGCGGTTGATAACGCGGCGGTAGAGGTCGTTCAGGTCGCTGGTCGCGAAGCGGCCGCCGTCGAGCTGAACCATCGGGCGGATCTCCGGCGGGATGACGGGCAGCACGTCGATGATCATCCACTCGGGCTTGTTGCCGCTCAGGCGGAAGGCGTCCACGACCTCCAGGCGCTTGACGATACGCGCCTTTTTCTGACCGCTCGCACCCTTGAGCTCGGCGTGGAGCTGCTCGGAGAGCGCTTCGAGGTCGATCTGCTGCAGGAGCTTCTTGACGGCCTCGGCACCCATGCCGGCGTCGAAATCGTCCTCATACTTCTCGCGCATATCGCGATACTCTTTTTCGCTGAGGATCTGGTTGCGGATCAACGGCGTCTCGCCGGGGTCGGTGACGATATAGGCCGCGAAGTACAGCACCTTCTCCAGAATACGGGGGCTGATGTCGAGCAGCAGACCCATGCGGGAGGGGATGCCCTTGAAGTACCAGATGTGGGAAACGGGCGTCGCCAGCTCGATGTGGCCCATGCGCTCGCGGCGCACCTTCGCGCGGGTGACCTCGACGCCGCAGCGGTCGCAGATCTTGCCCTTGTAGCGGATCTTCTTATACTTGCCGCAGTGGCACTCCCAGTCCTTGGTCGGCCCGAAGATACGCTCACAGAACAATCCGTCGCGCTCGGGCTTGAGGGTGCGGTAGTTGATGGTCTCGGGCTTTTTGACCTCGCCGTGGGACCACTCACGGATCATTTCGGGAGAAGCGATACCGATCTTGATGGCGTCAAACGTTGCGTAACTCATAATTCATGCTCCTCCTTTTCTCAATACTCGTCTTTGTCGTCGGCAAGGTCGGCCTCGACCTCGTCGTCGGGAACGTATTCAAAGCCTGCGTCCTCCAGCTCCGCCTCGTCGGCGAACGGGTTGCGGCTGCGCTCGTCGTCCGCGTCCATGCGGGCGAGGTTGAAGGTGTCGAGCGCGTCCTCGTCCTCCTTGAGCTCGATCTGGTTGCCGTCGCGGTCGAGCACCTGAATGTCGAGGCAGAGAGACTGCAGCTCCTTGACCAGGACCTTGAAGGACTCCGGCACGCCGGGCTGCGGGACATTGTGGCCCTTGACGATGGCCTCGTAGGTGCGCACACGGCCGGTCACATCGTCGGACTTGACGGTCAGGATCTCCTGCAGCGTGTAGCTCGCGCCGTAGGCCTCGAGCGCCCAGACTTCCATTTCGCCGAAGCGCTGGCCGCCGAACTGCGCCTTGCCGCCGAGCGGCTGCTGCGTGACAAGGGAGTACGGGCCGGTGGAACGGGCGTGGATCAGCCAGCTCTTGCCCTCGGGATCGAGGCCGGCAAGCTGAAGCGCTTCGGAAATATCCTTATCGGTCGCGCCGTCGAAGATGGGCGTGGCGACCTTCCAGCCGAGCGTCTTGGCAGCGTAGCCGAGATGGACCTCGAGCACCTGGCCGATGTTCATACGGGACGGAACGCCGAGGGGGTTCAGAACGATGTCGAGCGGGGTGCCGTCGGGCAGGAAGGGCATATCCTCCTGCGGCAGAACGCGGGAGACGACGCCCTTGTTGCCGTGGCGGCCTGCCATCTTGTCGCCGGGCTGGATCTTACGGCGCTGCGCGATGTAGACGCGCACGACCATGTTCACGCCGGGGCCGAGGTCGTCGCCGTTCTCGCGGGAGAACACCTTGGCGTCGACCACGATGCCGCTCTCGCCGTGCGGCACCTTGAGGGAGGTATCGCGCACCTCGCGCGCCTTCTCGCCGAAGATCGCGCGCAGCAGGCGCTCCTCCGCGGTCAGATCGGTCTCGCCCTTGGGCGTGACCTTGCCGACGAGAATATCGCCGGCGTGAACCTCCGCGCCGATGCGGATGATGCCGCGCTCGTCGAGGTCCTTGAGGGCGTCCTCGCCGACGTTGGGAATGTCTCGGGTGATCTCCTCGGGGCCGAGCTTGGTGTCGCGGGAGTCGAGCTCATACTCCTCGAGGTGGATGGAGGTATACAGGTCCTCGCGGACAAGGCGCTCGTTGAGGAGCACCGCGTCCTCGTAGTTGTAGCCCTCCCACGTCATGAAGCCGACGAGGATGTTGCGTCCGAGCGCCAGCTCGCCCTGATCGGTGGCAGGGCCGTCCGCCAGCACGGTGGGGTCGACGGTCTCGCCGTTTTTGTTGACATACTTGCCGTGCACGCGCTCGCCGACGTCGACGATCGGGTGCTGGTTGATGCAGGTGCCGTGGTTGGAGCGCAGGAACTTGGTGAGCTTGTATTCCTTCGTCTCGCCGTTGTCGTAAGCCACGGTGATGGCGCGGGCGTCCATCTTGGTCACGACGCCGTCGCCCTCGGCGAGGACGGCGACCTCGGAGTCCATGCAGATCTTGTGCTCCATGCCGGTGCCGACGATGGGAGCCTCGGGGCGGAGCAGAGGAACGGCCTGACGCTGCATGTTCGCGCCCATCAGGGCACGGTTCGCGTCGTCGTTCGGCAGGAACGGGATCATCGCGGTCGCGATGGAGACCATCATACGCGGGGAAATGTCGATGTAGTCAACGCGGTCGCGGTCGACCTCGACGATCTCGTCGCGGTGGCGGCAGGTGATACGCGGGTTGACGAGGCAGCCGTTCTCATCGACCGGCTCGGCCGCCTGACCGACGATGAACTGATCCTCAACGTCGGCGGTCATGTAGGTGACCTCGTCGGAGACATGGCCCGTCGCATGATCGACAGCGCGGAAGGGCGCCTCGATGAAGCCGTATTCGTTGATGCGGGCGTAGGTCGCGAGGTAGGAGATCAGGCCGATGTTCGGACCTTCGGGGGTCTCGATGGGGCACATACGGCCGTAGTGGCTGTAGTGGACATCGCGGACCTCCATGTTCGCGCGCTCACGGGAAAGGCCGCCGGGGCCGAGCGCGGAAAGACGGCGCTTGTGCGTCAGCTCGGCGAGCGGATTCGTCTGATCCATGAACTGGGACAGCGGGCTGGAGCCGAAGAACTCCTTGATGGCCGCGGTGACCGGACGGATGTTGATGAGGCTCTGCGGTGTCACGATGTCGAGGTCCTGAATGGTCATGCGCTCGCGGATCACGCGCTCCATGCGGGAAAAGCCGATGCGGAACTGGTTCTGCAGCAGCTCGCCCACGCAGCGCAGGCGGCGGTTGCCAAGATGGTCGATATCGTCCTTCGTGACGATGCCGTGCGCCAGCGCGTTCATGTAGTTGACGGAAGCGAGAATATCGTCCGCAAGGATATGCTTGGGCGCAAGGCGGTCGGCATTGTCGCGGATGGCTTCCTTGAGCTCCTCGCCCTCGTACTTTGCCAGCAGCTCCTCGAGCACGCTCTTGCACACGCGCTCCTTGATGCCGCACTCGGCGACGGGGTCGAAGTCCACAAAGCGGGAGAGGTCGACCATGTTGTTCGAGAAGACGCGCAGCGTCTTGCCGTCGAGGTCGAGCGTCACGTCGTTGACGCCGATGGCGTCAAGCTCGCGGGCCTCGTCGCTGGTCATGACATGGCCGGCGTCGAAGAGGATTTCGCCCGTGCGCGGGTCGGCGACGGGATAGGCGAGCTTCTGACCGTGGATGCGGGTCCACAGGGAGAGCTTCTTATTGAACTTGTAGCGGCCGACCATGGACAGATCATAGCGGCGCGGATCGAAGAAGAGGTTCTTGATGAGGCCCTCGCTGGCCTCGACCGTGGGCGGCTCGCCCGGACGGAGCTTGCGGTAGATCTCCAGCATGGCCTCCTCATAGGTCTTGCAGGCGTCCTTCTCCAGCGAGACCTTGATGCGGTCGTCGTCGCCGAAGAGGTCGAGGATGCCGGTGTCGGTCTTGAGGTCGGCGTACTGCTCAGCCTGACCGCCGATGGCGCGGATCAGCTCGGTGATGGGGATCTTGCGGTTCTTGTCGATGCGGACCCAGAACACCTCGTTGGTGTCGGTCTCATACTCCAGCCACGCGCCGCGGTAGGGGATCACGGTGCTGGTGAGTAGGGGCAGGTCGGTCTTGAGGTCGATCTCCTTGCCGTAGTACACGCCCGGGGAGCGGACGATCTGGCTGACGACCACGCGCTCGGCGCCGTTGATGACGAAGGTGCCGGACTGGGTCATGAGCGGGAAGTCGCCCATGAAGATCTCCTGCTCCTTGATCTCCTGCGTCTGGTTGTTGTACAGCCGCACGTTGACCTTGAGCGGAGCGGCATAGGTGGCGTCGCGCGCCTTGCACTCCTCCACGTCGTACTTGGGGGCCTCGTCCATCTTGTAGCCGATGAAGCTCAGCTCAAGATTGCCCGCGTAGTTGGTGATCGAGGCGACGTCGGTGAACACCTCCTGCAGTCCCTCGTCGAGGAACCACCGGTAGGACTTCTTCTGGAGCTCCAGAAGATTCGGCATCTCCATGATCTCCTCATGTCGAGCGAAGTTTTTGCGAAGGGTCTTGCCGTACATCTTGTCTTTGGCCATTTTTGCTCTTCACGCCTTTCCTTTCCCGCCGGTCTGTCTCCGGCGGGGAATGTATTGGTGTGCCGTGCGACACGCACGGCTTTGTTGATAGAAATGTCACATTTGCTCTTGTGCTTTTTTGTTTCCTGTGCTATCCTTGTGGCAATGGGTGAGGGTTCGCTTTGCGCATACTCTCACATATAAGCGCCTTATTTTATCAAAGTCAAGCGCGCAAGTCAAGTGCTTTCCGCAAAAAAACAGCAGCTTTTTCAAGCTGCTGTCTCTTTTTTGTTTATTTCTCCTGCTCCTCGGGCGTTTCCTCCTCCGGGAGCCGTGAGACCAGCGCCCATTCCACGCGGCGTTCGTTGAAGCTCTGCACCTCGATGTGCAGGCCGCAGGCGTCCACCGTGAACTGGCTGCCGTCCTCGGGAATGAATGAGAGCTGGGCAAACACCAGTCCGCCGAGCGTGTCGGACTCCTCGTCCTCGGGGAACTGCACGCCCGTCGCCTCGGCGACGCGCTCAAGCTCGCACGAGCCTGCCACACGCCAGAGATTGTCGCCCACCTTTTCGATGTCCTTTTCCTCCTGCGGGTCGAACTCGTCGTAGATGTTGCCGACGATCTCCTCGAGAAGATCCTCCATCGTCACCAGGCCGCTCGTGCCGCCGTACTCGTCCACCACGATGGACATGTGCACCTTCTTGCTCTGCATATCGCGGAACAGCACATCCGTGCGCACGGACTCGGGTACGAAATACGCGGGGCGCAGCAGCTCACGCATGGGCTTGGGCGCTTCCGCCTGCGCGTTGAGCAGATACTCGCGCGTGGAGAGGATGCCGATGATGTCGTCCGCGTTCTCCTCGTAGACCGGGAAGCGGGACAGGCCGGACGAGCGGATCGTCGCGAGGATCTCCTCGCGCGTGTCCTCGACCCACAGCATCACCATGTCGGTGCGGTGGATCATCACGTCCTCGGCGGTCGTGTTGTTGAATTCAAAGATGTTGTCAATGAGCTCTTTCTCATTGGACTCGATCGCGCCGCGCTCCTCGCCGAGGTCCACCATCATGCGGATCTCGTCCTCGCTCACGTCCTCCTCATCGGCCTTGGGGTCGATGTGCAGCAGGCGCAATACGCCGTTCGTGGACTTGGAGAGCAACCAGATGACCGGGCGGAACACCGCCGCCACGCTCGTCACCGCACCGACCGTGAAGCGAGCGACCGCTTCGGTCTTTTTCATGGCGATGCGCTTGGGCACCAGCTCGCCGAGCACAAGGCTGAAGTACGAGAGCACGATGGTGATGAGCACCACCATGATCGTGTTGAGCGTCGAGGTGGGAATGGCCGTGAAGCCCTTGTCCACCGTCAGCCAATGCACGAGCGGATCGGAAAAGCTGTCCGCCGCGAAGGCCGAGGACAGGAAGCCGGCGAGTGTGATGGCGATCTGAATGGCGGAAAGAAAGCTGTCCGGCGCCTGCATGAGCACAAGCAGCTTCTTCGCCTTCTTGTCGCCCTCCTCCGCCTGCTTGCGCAACTTCGTTTCCGAAAGCGAGATGACCGCGATCTCCGCCGCGGCAAAGAATGCGTTGATAAGAATAAGTATGACCAGTACCAGAATTTTCGGCAATAACGGGTCAGCAGGGTCCAAGTAGATAACCTCCTAAGCATCCGGCCTGTTGAGATTGGCTGCTCGCGCAGCGCAGACCGGTTTAGCGTAGGATAACATATTCCCGTCGAAATTGCAACGGATTCTTTTCTGCGGATGAAAAATCCGTTTTTTTCGCCATCGGTCAACAGGGGCAGGCACAGGAAAGAGCGGTTTGCGGCGGCCTTCGCCGCGCAAACCGCCGCTTTCCCTCACCACGGCACAAGCGCGTCGTGTACGGCGCAAAGCGCCGCGTCCTCGTCGTCCCGCTTCACCAGCAGCGTGACGCGCTGCTCGCCCTCCTCGAGTCCGAGGACCGTAATGCCCGCCGTCTCCAGCGCAGAGACCGCCGCACGAATCGCCGCGAGCGACGGCAGCGCGCGCCCGATGGCCGTCACGCGCGTGACCTCCCCGCGGCGCGAGCGCGTGACGCCCGTGACCTCCCCGCTCTCCGCGCGGGGCACGACGAGCGTGCCGACGCTCCCCTCCTCGCACGAGCGCACCTCGACGGTCACGCCGTGCCTTGCCGCCAGCGCGACCGAACGGTCATGGAGCACCTGCGCGCCGTTCGCGGCGAGGCGGAGCATCTGGTCGCAGGAAACGGCGGCGAGCCGCCGCGCCGTCGGGCACACGCGCGGATCGGTGGTATAAACGCCGTCCACGTCCGTATAAATGATACAGCGCTCCGCGCCGAGGAAGGCCGCGAGCGCCACGGCGCTCGTGTCGCTGCCGCCGCGCCCGAGCGTGGTGACGTCTCCCGCCGCGTCAACGCCCTGAAAGCCTGCCGCGAGCACGACGCGCCGCTGCGCCAGCTCCTGCCGGATGCGCTCCGCACCCACGCTTCTCACGTTCGCGCCGCCGTGCGTGCCGTCCGTCCCGACCGGCACCTGCCAGCCGGAGAGCGAGACTGCCGGCACACCGAGCGAGGCAAGCGCGATCGCGCCGAGGGCCACGCTCGCGGTCTCCCCCGTGGCGAGCAGAGCGTCCAGCTCACGCGGCGGCGGCTCTTCCGTCAGTTCGCGGGCGCGCGCGAGCAGCGCGTCGGTCGTGTCGCCCTGCGCGCTGAGCACGACCACCACGTCGTCCCCCTGCTCCCAGGTGCGCCGGACGATCCTCATGGCGCGCAGCAGCCGTTCGCGGTCACGCACGCTGCTGCCGCCGAATTTCTGTACGATAAGGCCCATAGCAGCCCCCTTCTCTACCCAGCAAAAAAATGAGTCGGCAAACTGCAAGCAGTCTGCTGACTCATTGTATGCCGTACCCTCTCTGCGGGTTCAGCCCGCAAGGATCTCGAACTTGACCACGCCCGCCGTCTCTGCGGCGCTGGCGATGAGCTCCTCGAGCGATTCGCGCATATCGCTCGTCTCCGCCGAGATGGTCACGGCGGCGCAGCCGTTTGTCGGGATGCTCTGGTTGATGGTGAGTATATTTGCGCCCGAACCGGCAAAAATAGAAAGAACGTTGCTCAGCACGCCCGGATTATCCTTGAGCAGAGCGTAGAACGTAATGATGCGGCCGGTCTTCATGTCGTTGAAGGGCTGCACGCTGTCGCGATACTTATAAAAGGCGCTGCGGCTGATGCCGACCTGCCGCGCGGCCTCGCCCGCCGTGCTCACCTCGCCCGCGTGAAGCATCCGCTTGGCCTCGGCGACCTTGAGAAAGATCTCCGGCAGCGCATCCGCAGCGACCAGATAGAATTTTGTCTTTTTCCCCATGTCCTGTTCTCCTCCCGTGGGCATTTGTCCTTTTATGGAGATATGATACCATAACGATCCACAGAGTGCAAGTAGCTTTTTCCTATAACATTCGACAGGAAGGAGGCCGGTCTTTTTGCAGAGCGAACAAAAAAAGGAGTTTTTGCTCACCGGCGCCTATTATGCCGTGCTCGCCGCAGCGCTCTATCTCTTTCTCCGCTATCTTCTCTGGTGGCTGCTGCCCTTCCTTCTCGCGTTCGCCGCGGCCCGCGCGATGGAGCCGGTCATTCTCCTCCTGCGGCGGACCGTTCATTTCAAGCGCGCCTTCTCCGCCGCGCTGCTGACGCTCTTTCTGCTCTTTCTCCTCGGCGGTCTCCTCTCGCTGCTGCTCTCGGCGCTTTTCACCGAGGCGACCGCCTTCCTCACCCAGCTCCCGACGCTGCTCGACGCGCTGCCCGCGCTGACCGGCGGACTGCTCGATCGGCTGCGCGCCTACGGCGCGCTCTGTCCTGACTGGCTGCGGGAGCTTCTGGCCGCCGAGCTCTCCGACTGGGCGGCCTACGGCAGCACGGCGCTCGCCGGTCTCGCCTCCCGCGCCCTCGCCCTGCTCGGCTCGATGGCCGCCGCCGTGCCGGCGCTGGTGCTCTTCGCCGCAACAACGCTGCTTGCCGTCTTCTTCCTCGCCGCCTCCTATCCCACGCTCTGCGCGGCGGCGAAACGCCGCCTGAGTCCTCGCGCGCAGAAGCGGCTCCGCTTCTGGCGTGACGGCGTGACGCACTCGCTCACGCGCTGGCTGCGCGCACAGGCAATCCTCTGCTCCCTCACCTTCTGCCAGCTCCTCGCCGGCTTCTGGCTGCTGGGCGAGCGCTACTCCCTGCTCGCCGCCTTTCTCATCACGCTCGTGGACGCGCTGCCGGTGTTCGGCACAGGAACGGTGCTTATTCCATGGGCACTCGCCGAGCTGCTGCTCGGCTCGGTGCCGCGCGGGGCTGCGCTCGTCATCCTCTACCTCTGCACGCTCACCGTGCGCAGCATCACCGAGCCGAAGCTCGTCGCCGCGCAGGCGGGGCTGCCGCCCATCGCCTCGCTCATGGCGATGTACCTCGGCGCCCGCGCCTTCGGCGTAGCGGGCATGGTGCTCTTCCCATTGCTCCTGCTGCTCGCCGCCCAAATGCTGCGTACAAAAAAGGAAGGCTCGTTGTGAGCCTTCCTTTTTCCGTTCAACTTTACGCCGCGGTGTTGAGCAGCCAGTTGAGGAAATCCGTTCCCCGCTCCGGCGACACCTCCTCCGATCCCTCCGGATCGGTCGGGTCGGTCGGGTCGGTCTCGCCGACCGGAACCCAGTTGCCGTTCTCGTCGTAATAGCCCTCGTCCGGCGTCGGCTCCGGCTCGACGTACTGGTGGAGCGTGCAGGGGCCGAGCATCATCAGATCGCTGAACACGCTGCCGCTGTCGTTCGCCTGAACGGGCTTGCCCGCAGGGATCACAAACGTCGGATCGGCGGCCTGCTGCGCGGCATACGCCTCGTACTCCGCCGCGCTCAGCGGCAGGAGGATCGTCGTGCGCTCATAGCCCCACGCCGCCGTCAGATTCTCGGTCGTGAAGTCGATCGCATTCACGCTCTGCACGCACTCGGCGGGACAATACTCGGTCGCGAGCTTGCCGCTCTCGGTGCAGAGGTTCACCGCCACATGGCCGTCGCACACCAGCGCGGGCGCGTTGCTCGCCGCCACCCAGACCGTCTGCACATCGGTGCAGCCCGGGCCCTGCAGAAGCCCCGTGCGGGTGCAGACCGTCACCTGCGTCATGTCGGCGGTACTCCCATTGAAATTCTGATTGGGCAGGTTCTCGTGCGCCTCGCTCATGACCTTCTTCCACAGCTGCGCGGCGGGATTGCCGTTCGCGCGGATGCTGGCATTCTGGTCGTAGCCGATCCACACCGCCGCGGTGTAGTACGGCGTATAGCCGACGAAGTAGCGGTCATAGTTGCTGGAGGTCGTACCGGTCTTGCCGGCGATGGTCATGCCGGAGAAGGCCGCCTCGGTGCCGGTGCCGCTGCGCACCACGCCCTTGAGCAGCTCATTGATCGAGTACGCGGTAGACTCCTTCATCGCCACCCACGACTCCTGCTTGTTCTCCAGCACAAGGTTGCCCTTGTTGTCGCGCACCTCGATGTAGGTGCGCGGCCTTGTATACACGCCGTTGTTGGCAAAGGCGGAGTACGCCGCCGCCATCTCGACCGTGTTCACGCCGTAGGTCAGGCCGCCGAGGCCGAGCGCTGCGGAGTTGAGATCGCTGTTGACCAGCGTGGTGAAGCCGAGGTTCTGCGTCATGAAGTCGTAGGACACGGACGGAGAGAGCGCCTCGAGCACGCGCACCGCCGTGGTATTGGTGGACACGCGCAGCGCGGTCTGAAGCGTGATAAGACCCTTGTAGCCGCTGTAGGAGTTCTTCGGCCACGCTTTTTCCGTGCCGTTCTCGTTCGCCTGCAGGCGCACGGGATAGTCGTCGAGCACCGTCGCCGGCGTGATGACGCCGGTATCCAGCGCGGGCGCGTAGACCGCGATGGGCTTGATGGCGCTGCCGCAGGGGCGGGTGGCGGTCGCGTAGTTGAAGAGGAAGCGGCCCTCGCGCTCGCCGACGCGGCCCGCCATCGCCACGATGTTGCCCGTGGCGTTGTCGATGACGGTCATGCCGGACTGCAGCTGCTCGCCCTTGGACGAGGTGTAGGGCAGGTTGTTCGTATCGGCGTAGACCTTCTCCACGATGCTCTGCAGCTCAGGGTCGATGGTCGCGTAGATCTGATAGCCTCCGGTATAGAGCAGCTTCTTGGCGATCTCCTCGGAATAGTTCTTCTCGCGGCGCAGCGCATCGACCACGTCGTTGAAGACCTGCTCGACGAGATACGGATCGAACTCCTCCGCGGCGGTCTCCGCCACCTTCTCCTTCGAGCTGTCGGAGGGCACATAGTTGTCGTCCCACACGAACACCAGCGGCTCGTTGACCGCCGCCTCGTATTCCGCGTCGTCCAGATAGCCGAGCTCGTGCATCTTGTCGAGCACCGTCTCCTGCCGCTCCTTGTTCTTCTCACGGAAGGTCTTGCCGCTGTCGAGCGTGCCCTGACGGGAGGGGTCGTAGAGGTAGGGGTACTGCGTGATGCCGACAATGGCCGCGCCCTCGGCAACGGTCAGGTCCTTGGCGTCCTTGCCGAAGTAGTTCTCGGCGGCCGCCTGGATGCCGTAGGAATGGTTGCCGAAGTAGACGAGGTTCAGATAGAATGTCAGCGTCTCCTCACGTGAGTAATTCTTATAGAAGCGCAGCGCCTGGAAGATCTCCGTCACCTTGCGCTTGATGGTCGGCTGATTGTTGCCGGTGGCGTTCTTGATGACCTGCTGGGTGATGGTCGAGCCGCCGCGCTGCGTTCCGCCGCCGGTGAGCATGGTGAACACCGCCTTGCCGGTCGATTTCCAGTCCACGCCGTGATGCTGGAAGAAGCGCTGGTCCTCGATGGACACCAGAGCCTGCCACACATGGTCGGGGATGTCGGAAAATTCAATGTTCGTGCGGTCCTCGGTGCCGTGAATCTTCTGCAGCTCCTTCCACTCGCCCGTGCTCTTGTCCTGATAAAAGATGACCGAGCTCTGGTTGAGCGTGATGGCGCTCATATCCACATCCAGCACCGGCTCGAGCGTGGTGTGGACATACTTCATAAAAATGCCGAAGAACATCAGCGCCGTGCAGACGCCGATGGCCAGGAGCGTGCCGAGCACCTTCAGCGCCGTCATGCCGGCGCCGCTCCTTCTGTGGTTTTTTCGAGGCGCACGGGCGGCTTCGTGTTTCCCTTCCATTGCGCTACCTCCTTTTGCAAATTGAAAAAGCGGAGCTCCGCTTTGCTGTCTTTTGACAATAGGTAATTTATTGTAATACAAAATCGCGCAGATGTCAAACTTGCATTGCGCTTGGAAATGCGCTATACTATCTCCATCTCAAATACCGACTGTTGGAGGAGGACACCCCCATGAGCGAAGAATACGGCCCGAATTTCGTCACACTGACGGACGAGGAGGGCAACGACATCGAGCTGGAATACATCGACGCGCTCGAGCACAACGGCACGACCTATATGGCTTTCTTCCCCGTTGTGGAGGAGGGCGAGGAGGAGAATGAGGACGAGTACGGCCTCATCATTCTCAAGAGCGAGACGGTGGACGGCGAGGAGATGCTCGCCAACGTCGTCGACGAGGACGAGATCAACGAGGTCTACGACCTCTTCATGGAGCAGATGATGGAGGACGAGGAGGAATAACCTCGCTTCCGACGGATTTTTCCCGCCGCTCCGCTTACAATGGCAATTACCCTGCGTGGTTCGTGATAGGCTCTTTATAAACCCACATTTCGTCATACGGGACGCCGGTACGCTCCGGTGGTTTGCAGGCCTCCCGGCCGCCTTTTGCGGCCGGACGTTGGAAGCAGTAAAACCGGACAGAGGCGACCCACCTGCAATTCATGTGCAGGTTTGGCGGGGTCTACACGGCCAACGCGGGGTAACTTTTTTGCTCCTTCATCGCTTTGCACAAAAATCAAAAGGCGATTTCTCTGTTTTATCAAGGCTCTTTTCACGGATTTTGACGAAATTTCCATTGAAATTGTTCCCGCCTTCGTGTAAAATAAATCTACAATCTATGACTGATAGCTGTAACGAAGTGCTGCGCGCACGGGCTGAAACTATCACTCCGGCAGAAACGCTGACGTTTCGGGCGAGTGACTCGCTTGGAGCGTCTTTTCTTTTTGCCTGAAGGGTTCGTCAGTTGAAACCATTTAACAGGAGGAAACCACTTATGAAGCTCATCACCAACGGACGTCTCATCACCCGCGACGCAGAGGGCCGCGGCTACTACGAGCACGGCGCGGTCGCCTACGAGGGCGCGAGGATCGCCGAGGTCGGCGAGGAGGCCGCCCTGCGCGCGAAGTACCCCGACGCTGAGATCGTCGATGCCAAGGGCGGCGTCATCATGCCCGCCTTCATCAACGCGCACACCCACATCTATTCCGCGCTCGCGCGCGGCCTGTCCATCGTCGGCAACAACCCGACAAACTTCTACGAGGTCCTCGACGGAACGTGGTGGGCCATCGACCGCCACCTGATGATGGACGGCACCAAGGCCAGCGCCACCGCGCTCTACATCGACTCCATCAAGCAGGGCGTCACCACCGTCTTCGACCATCACGCCAGCTACGGCGAGATCCCCGGCACGCTGCACACCATCGCCGAGGAGAGCAAGCGTCTCGGCCTGCGCTCCTGCCTGTGCTATGAGGTCTCCGACCGCGACGGCGAGGAGAAGTGCCTGCAGGCCATCAAGGAAAATGCCGACTTCATCACGGAATGCGAGCAGCGCAAGGATCCCATGCTCGCGGCGATGTTCGGCGGTCACGCGCTCTTCACCATCTCCGATAAGACCTTCGACCGTATGGTCGAGGCCAACAACGGCCGCACCGGCTATCACATCCACGTCTCCGAGGGCATGAACGACGTGTACGATTCCCTCCAGAACTACGGCCGCCGTCCCGTCCAGCGCCTTCAGGATCACGGCATCCTCGGCCCCAAGACCATCCTCGGTCACTGCATCCATGTCAACACCGCCGAGATGGAGATCATCAAGGAAACGGGTACTATGGTCGTGAACAATCCGGAATCCAACATGGGCAACGCCATCGGCATCTGCCCCGTCCTCCAGCTCTACAAGCGCGGCATCCTGCTCGGCATGGGTACCGACGCCTACACCAACGATATGCTCGAGTCCCTCAAGGTCGCCCTCTGCTCCCAGCGCAGCCAGAACTGCCTGCCCAATGTCGGCTGGTGCGAGGTCACGGATATGCTCTTCAAGAACAACGCGAAGATCGGCGCGAAGTACTTCCCCGACCAGCTCGGCGTGCTCAAGGCGGGCGCGGCGGCGGACATCATCGTGATGGATTATAAGCCGTTCACGCCGTTCTCCGACGCGAACATCGACGGCCACATGATCTTCGGCATGACGGGCCGCCAGTGCCAGACCACCATCGCCGCCGGCAAGACGCTCATGCTCGACCGTCAGCTCGTCGGCATCGACGAGGAGGCCGAGAACGCCCACATCCTGGAGGCCGCGAAGAAGCTCTGGGGCAGCCTCAATCACTGCGAGTATTAAGGAAACATTACATAGGAGGAACAACGATGTCTGAGAAAATGTATCCCATTCCGTTCGCGTCCCTGATGAACTGGGTCGTGACCGAGTACGCCCAGAGCGGCGACATCTTCGGCGTCCACAAGAAATATGAGGCCACGGGCAAGAGCCTGCCCATCTTCGGCGAGCGCATCGAGACCCCATTCGGCCCCGCCGCCGGCCCCAACAGCCAGCTCGCGCAGAACATCATCGCCGCCTACTTCGCGGGCGCGCGCTTCTTCGAGGTCAAGACCGTACAGAAGATGGACGGCGCGGACCTCGCCGCCTGCGTTCCCCGCCCCTGCATCCTCGCCGCCGACGAGGGCTACAATCAGGAGTGGTCCACCGAGCTGACCGTGGCGCAGGCGCAGGACGAGTACATCAAGGCGTGGTGCGCGCTCAAGGTCATCAGCAAGGTCTACGGTCTCGGCGATCCCGACGGGTTCGTGTTCAATATGTCCGTCGGCTACGACCTCGAGGGCATCAAGGGCCGCAAGGTCAACAGCTACATCGACAACATGATGGACGCGAGCAGGACCGCGCAGTTCAAGGAATGCAAGAAGGTCCTCGCCGAGCTGTTCCCCGCCGAGCGCGATTTCATCGCGCACATCTCCCCGCGCGTTTCGCGCTCCGTCACCGTCTCCACGCTCCACGGCTGCCCGCCGCAGGAGATCGAGCGCATCGCAAGCTATCTGCTCACAAAGAAGCACCTGCACACCTTCGTCAAGTGCAACCCCACCATCCTCGGCTACAAGACCGCCCGCAGCATTCTCGACTCCATGGGCTATGACTACATCGTGTTCGACGAGCATCACTTCAACGAGGATCTCCAGTGGGAGGACGCGGTGCCCATGTTCGAGCGTCTGCAGAAGCTCGCGGACAAGGAGGGTCTGGAGTTCGGTCTCAAGCTCTCCAACACCTTCCCCGTGGACACCACGCGCGGCGAGCTGCCGAACGACGAGATGTATATGTCCGGCCGCAGCCTCTTCCCGCTGACCATTGAGATGTGCAATCGCATCTCCCGCGCGTTCGGCGGCAAGATGCGTATCTCCTTCGCCGGCGGCGCGGAATACTTCAACTGCGATAAGCTCTTTGCCGCGGGCATCTGGCCCATCACCGTCGCCACCACCATTCTCAAGCCGGGCGGCTACAACCGCCTGCTCCAGATGGTCGAGAAGGTCGAGCCGATGGAGTACCGCGCCTTCGCCGGCACCGACTCCGCCGCCATCTCCGACCTCGCCGCCTCCGCCCGCACGAATTACCATCACCTCAAGCCCATCAAGCCCCTGCCCAGCCGCAAGTCCACCGAGCAGGTGCCCTGGCTCGACTGCTTCATCGCCCCCTGCAAGGGCGGCTGCCCCATCGAGCAGGACATTCCCGAGTACCTCGAGCTGTGCCGCAAGGGTCTTTACGGCCCTGCGCTCAAGCTCATCACCGAAAAGAACGCCCTGCCCTTCATCACCGGCACCATCTGTGCGCACCGCTGCCAGGGCAAGTGCTCCCGCAATTTCTATGAGGAGAGCGTCCATATCCGCGACACCAAGCTCCTCGCCGCGCAGAAGGGCTACAATGCCCTGATGGCGTCCATCAAGCTGCCCGAGCGCGTCGAGGGCAAGCGCGTCGCCATCATCGGCGGCGGCCCGACCGGTATCGCCGCGGCGTACTTCTGCGGCCGCGCCGGTATCGAGACCACCATCTTCGAGCGTGAGCGCAAGCTCGGCGGCGTGCCGCGCTACGTCATTCCCGCCTTCCGCATTTCCGACGAGGCCATCGACAAGGACATCGCCCTGATGCTGCGCTATGGCGTTGAGGTCAAGTGCGGCAAGAGCGCCCCCTCCGTCGCGGAGCTGAAGGAAATGGGCTACACCCATATTCTTCTCGCCACCGGCGCGTGGAAGGCCGGCAAACTCGACATCGAGGGCAACGTGCAGGGCGTCATCGAGTGGATGAAGAAGGAAAAGAAGCAGGTCAAGCCCAACCTCTCCGGCAACATCGTGGTCGTCGGCGCGGGCAACACCGCCATGGACGCCGCCCGCGTCGCCAAGCGCATGGGCGCGCACGCCACCATTCTCTACCGCCGCACCAAGAAGTTCATGCCCGCCGACGAGCACGAGCTGCAGCTCGCCATCGACGAGGGCGTGGAGTTCATCGAGCTGGCCGCTCCCGTCAAGCAGGCCAAGGGTATGCTGCTGTGCGACAAGATGGTGCTCGGTGAGCCGGACACTTCCGGCCGCCGCAGCCCCGTGAAGTCCGGCGAGCAGTTCTCCATCCCCTGCGACCTCGTGCTCTCCGCCGTCGGCGAGCAGGTCGATTCCGACCTCATGGCCGCAAACGGCATCGAGATGGAGCGCAAGGGCCCCGCGTTTGAGACCAATGTCGAGGGCGTGTACTGCGCGGGTGACGCGCACCGCGGCCCCGCGACCGTGGTCGAGGGCATTGCCGACGCCGCGCGCTTCGCCGAAGCCGTGGTCGGCGCGCCCTACGAGTATGAGATCCCCGCGCAGGCCTTCATCACCGAGTCCGACGCCATCGCCAAGCACGGCATCCTCAAGATGTCCGGCAAGTGCGAGGGCGAGCGCTGCCTGCAGTGCTCCACCGTCTGCGAGAACTGTGTGGACTCCTGCCCGAACCGCGCGAACGTCGCCGTCGTCATGCCCGACGAGAGCCACCAGATCATCCACGTCGACAAGATGTGCAACGAGTGCGGCAACTGCACGCAGTTCTGCCCCTATGCCAGCGAGCCCTGCCACGACAAGTTCACCCTCTTCCAGACGGCGGAGGATATGGCGGAGAGCAAGAACCCCGGCGTCCTCTTCCTCGACGCCGACCACGTCCGCGTCCGCATGGCGGAGGAGCGCGACTACGATCTCACCACCTCCGACAACGATCTGCCGGTGGACATCGAGGCGCTGATCTTCACCATCCGCGACAAGTACAGCTATCTGTTCGCGTAAGCGCAGACTTTCTTACAAAATGCAGGAGCGGCTGCTTTTCAGCAGCCGCTCCCCTTTTCTTTCATACGAACAGTCCCCGCAGGCCGCCGCAGTCGCGCAGGCTTTCGGCGCGGACGGCGACCTCGCGGGCGCAGCTGCTCAGATATTTTCCAGCGCCGCGTGGGAGGGCGAGCCGCTCCGCGAGCGCATCCGCCGCCGTGAGCAGGTCGTTCTCGATCCGCTCGGGCCGCACGTGCTCCCAGCGCTCGCGGAGCGCGCCGATCTCGCCATCTGAGAGCGTCAGCCCCTCCCCGCCGAGGAGCGTGCGGGCGAGCACGTTCGCCGCGGCCGGTGCGTAGAGATTCACCAGCAGCCCGCGCCAATCCGGGCAGGAGCGCTCCAGCACCGCGCGGACCTCGCCCTGCGGCAATCGCGTGAGCAGACTATTTTCCGCCGCCAGACGGGCCAGATATTGGTTGACATAATTTATCCCCAGCAGGCTCTCCGACACGCTTTGGGAAAGCTGATAGTCAATGTCACAATCAAACCGCTGCGGGAAAAAGCGCGTGTCATAGCAGCGGAAGCCCCTGCCGATGCTCCGCAGCGTATCGCGGAGCGAGCGGTTCTCCAGCGGCGGCAGCGTCTCAACGACCTTTCGCCAGAGCGCGATCGTCAGCGCGGCATCCCGCTGCGCACGGCGTTGCCCGCGCGCCAGCTCGTCCGCAAGGTCGCACGAGAGAAGTGTACGGATACGCGCCGCGCGATCCGCTTCGCCTCCGCCGTCCGCCTCCTCCGGCACAGCAAGGAAAAACAGCACGCCGCGCAGCAGCTCCCGCGCGGCGGCAGCCGGCACGGAGCTGCTTTCATTCGCGGTGTAGAGCGCGATCTGCCGCACGAGCAGCGCGGCAAGCTTTTCCTGCCACAGCCTCTCTTCGGCGCCCGTCAAGGGGCGCGTCAGCTCATTCATCATCGTCCCCCACCCTTCCCGTGCGCGCAAAGCGCAGCATCGCGCGGCCATCGAGATCGGCGATGCGGTCCGCGCAGCCGCCCGCCCAGCCGTTGTATAGCCGCACCAGCGCGGCGAGCAGCTCGTCGTCGCCGAGACGTTCGCCGCACGCGCCCTTGAAGTGGTAGAACAGCTCCGTCAGCCCGCCGAGCGTTTCCTCCCAGTTCTCCGGTCCAACGCAGGGCGAGTCGCACAGCGCGACCGCCAGCTTCGGCAGGATGCCCTCGCCCAGCTCGATGCGCTCCGTCTCCCGCAAGGCCGAAGCGCGGCGCTCCAGCAGACGTCCGCATTGTTCCGGCGTGAGCGTCAGGCCGAAGCGTTCCGTCACGGCGTTCCCGCGCAGCAGCGCCGCCTCGGTCCGCTGCGCGGACAGCGCGCCAAATAACATCAATTCATCCATCTCTTTTTCACCTCGCCATGTTATCTACACCCCCGGCAAGGAAAAGACAAGACTTGAAAAATTGCCCGAAATGTGGTAATATAGGACTCGTAAAAAGCAAAAAAGCGCAGAAGAAAGCCGCCCAAACGGGCGGCTTTCCTAATTGTGCGGTTTTTTACTTGGCGGGAACGGTCAGGATCTGGCCGATGTAGATGATGTACGGATCGGCGAGCTTGTTGGCCTCAGCCAGCTTGGTGTAGAGCGTGCCGGTGCCGTAGAGCTTGTAGGCGATGTTCCACAGGCAGTCGCCCGCGACGACGGTGTAGGTATCGCCCTCGGTCACGGTGGTATCGCGGCCGGCGATGACCTTATCGCTTTCGTTCGTCGGGACATCGGAAGCAGCAGTCTTGATGGTGATGCGGCCCTGCGGGGCGGCATACTGCTCGCCGACCACGCCGCCGAGATTATTGACGATGTAGTTGATGAGGACCTGGTTGTCAATCATCACGCCGTCCTTGAGGAGCTTGACGTTCTTGGTGCCGAACATGGTGTAGCCGTCGCCGGCATCCTTGAGCATGTAGTTATGGGAGGCGAGGGTGTAGGTCTTGCTGACGTCGAGGGGCTGACCGCCGACCATGATGTCGGAAACACGGTACGCGCCGTCGACCTTGACGAACTCGGACTTATCGTTCTTCACCACGGAGCTGGGAATGTCCGCATTGATGGTGTAGGTCAGGCCGGAAACCTGCAGGAAGCCGCCGCTCTCGCCGGGATAGGCCGCGGAGCCGAGCTCCAGAGCGTCCTTGATCTGCTGACCGGTGACCTCAACGAGGCATGCCTCGTTGCCGAAGGGATGAACCTTGATGATATCGCCGTAGGTGATGTCGCCGACCTTGATGTTGTCGCGCACGCCGCCGCCGTTGACGAAGGCGATGTCAGCGCCCAGCAGGATGCGGTAGGCGTCCGCGCACAGGTCGCCGAGGTTGGTCTCGGCATTGCGGACCGCGCGCTTGCCGTCCGCGCCGTTGATGGTCAGCTCCACGCTGGTCTTGGCAACGACCTGCTTCTGCAGGGCGTCGAACTTATCGGTGATGGTCTGGATATAGGCCGCCGCCTCGGCGTCGGGCTCGACCGTGTTCAGATCAACGTTCTCGTGGGTGATGGTACCGTCGGCCTTAATGATGATCTTGCCAACGTTGGCGAGCTTGGTGCCGGTCTGCTCAAAGACAACCTCCTTGCCGGACTTATCCTTGATCGTTTCGGAGAAGGTGGAGTGGGAGTGGCCGTCGATGAAGGCGTCAAAGCCGGTGGTGTTGGCAATGACTTCCTTGCTCATCCAAGGGGAGGACTGCTCGTCGATGCCGAGATGGCCGAGGCCGATGACATAATCGGCGCCCGCGGCCTTGGCTGCGTCGATGGCCTTCTGCACCGCCTTATAGAGGTCAGCGCCGTTGTTGCCCTCGCAGAAGCCATAGATGTAATTGCCGTTGGCATCCTGGAAGTAGGTCGGGGTGGACTTGGTAAAGGTCTCCGGCGTGCAGACGCCGACAAACGCGACCTTCACGCCCTTGACCTCGAACATCTTATAAGCGTCGAAGTAGGGCTTGCCGTCCTTGCCGGTGAAGTTTGCGGAGATATAGGGATACTTCGCCAGATCCTTGGCAATGTGCAGGAACTGATCCATGCCATAGTCGAACTCATGATTGCCGGGAACGGCAGCATCGTACTTGAGGTAGTTCATGATGTCGACGATGTACTCGCCCTTGGAGAGCGTGCCGATCACGCCGCCCTGAACATGGTCGCCCGCGTCAACGAGCAGATCCGCGCTCTTGTGCAGCGTTGCGACCTTGGCATACTTCTCGTAGTCGCAGTGAACATCGTTGGTGTGCAGAATGGTGATGTCCTCCTTGGGGGCGGCGGCATTGACCGTCACGGCAAGGGAAAGGACCATCGCCATCGTCAGCAGCAGGGACAAAAACTTGCGCATAGCTTTTTTCCTCCTGAAAATTTTTGCCGGAGCGCTTGTCCGTATCGGGCGCACAGCTTCGGCAGGATATGTTTATTGTATCTTCTTTTCCGCTTTTTCACAAGCCGCATTCTCTCGCCATAATCACAGATTTTCGCCGCGCTTTCTTGTCGCTTTTGCCGATTTCTCTTTTTCTGTGGAAATCGCGGCAAAAACGTGCTATGGTAAAGGTGTATGAATATTTTTCAGACAAAGGAGCTGAATGGATATGAAAAAACTGCTCAGGGGCGGCTTTGTCGTCACGCCCCGCGGCTCCCGCCGCGCGGACGTCCTGCTCGACGGCGAGAAGATCGCGCAGGTCGGCCACATCTCCCCCGCCGAGGCAAAAAGCGCCGAGGTGACGGACGTTTCCGGCTGCTACCTCTTCCCCGGCTTCATCGACGCGCACACGCACTTCGATCTCGACGTGTGCAACACGACCACCGCCGACGATTTCGCATCCGGCACCCGCAGCGCCATCCGCGGCGGCACGACCACCATCATCGACTTCGCCTGCCCGAACAAGGGCGAGACGCTTGCCTACGGTCTTGATCTCTGGCACAAAAAGGCCGACGGCAAATGCTCGTGCGACTACGGCTTCCACATGACCATCGACGACTGGAACGAGGGCATTGAGGGCGAGCTGGACGATATGTTCGCCGCAGGCATCACGTCCTTTAAGATGTACCTCACCTACCCCGCCATGATGATTGGCGACGGCGCGGTGTATTCCGCGCTCAAGGCGCTGAAAAAGCGCGGCGGCATCGCGGGCGTCCACTGCGAGAACGCCGGTGTGATCGACGCGCGCATTGCCGAGCTCAAGGCCGCCGGACGCGCGGCGGACGTTTCCGCCCACCCCGAGGCGAGGCCCGACTATCTCGAGGCCGAGGCGGTCGCGCGGCTGCTGCGCATCGCCGAGGCGGCGGACGCGCCGGTGGTCATCGTCCACCTGACCAACCGCGAGGCGCTCGACGAGGTCGCCTTTGCCCGTGCCCGCGGGCAGAGGGTCTATGTCGAGACCTGCCCGCAGTACCTTGCCCTCGACGACGGCGTGTACTACGACGCCAACTGGTCCATGGCCGCGCGCTATGTCTGCGCGCCGCCCATCCGCGCCGAGGAAAATCAGCGCGCGCTCTGGCGCGGTCTGCGCCGCGGCGAGATCCAGACCATCTCCACCGACCACTGCTCGTTCACCCTCGCGCAGAAGGACATGGGCCGCGAGGACTTCACGAAGATTCCCGGCGGTCTGCCCGGCGTGGAGACGCGCGGCGAGGTCGTCTACACCCGCGGCGTCGCCGCGGGCAGAATGACCGTCGCCGGAATGTGCCGCGCCCTGTGCGAAAATCCCGCGAAGCTCTACGGGCTCTATCCCCGCAAGGGCGTCATCGCCGCGGGCTCCGACGCAGACATCGTGGTCTACGATCCCAAGGCCAGCCACATCCTCTCCGCGCGCGACATGGTCACAAAGGCCGGCTACACGCCCTTTGAGGGTCTGCGCACCGAGGGCGGCATCGCCAAGGTCTACCTGCGCGGCAGCCTGATGGTCGAGGACGGCAGGATCGTCGGCGGCCCCGAGGGTCAATACCTCCGCCGCGGGCTCTGCACCCTCTGAGCAAAACAAGAGAAGAAAAGAGGAACGCTTCCATGAACCTTCGTACCATTCTGTTTTCGCAGTATCCCGCGCTGTTCCTGCTCGCGGTGCTGTTTCTGATCGCGCACCTGCGCGTGCGCAAGACCTCCGCGGTCAAGTCGGTGCTGTGGGTCATTCTCTTCGGCGCGGCGCTCGCCGCGTCGGTGGTGTGCTGCTTCCTCGGCATCCAGGCCGAGCTGTGGACGCTCAAAACGCTCATCACCCTCGGCTTCTGGAGCTGGTTCGGCGTGGGTCTCGTGCTGCTCTTCCTCGTGCTGCGCGTCGTGCACGGCGTGGAAAAGCGCTCCAGCCGGCGCAGGCTCGACAAGGCCATGAAGCAGGCGGAGAAGCAGAAGGAAGAGGAGGTCTCCCGCGCCCGCGCCGAGGGCGCCGCCGCCGAGCGCGAGCGCGCCGAGGCTGAGGCCGCCGCGCGGGCAGAGGAAGCCGCTCGGGAAGAAGCCGCCCGTGCCGCGGCGGAAGCGGCTGCCGCGCAGGAAACGCAGGACACTCCTGCCCCGGAAGCCGAAGAAAGTGAGGTCTGAATATGGCAGTAGAACATTCCGTCTCCAAGCGCGTGATCTATTTTGATATTCTTCGCGTTGTGGCGATCTTCGCTGTTGTCGCCGTTCACATTTCAGCGCAGCATTGGCTTGATGTCGATGTCAGCTCACGCGCATGGTTCGCCTTTAATCTGTACTGCACTACAGGCAAGTGGTCGGTTCCCATTTTCGTCATGATCAGCGGCGCGCTGTTTTTAGGCCGCGATACCACGATCCGCACCATACTGAAAAAGAATGTGTTGCGCATGGCCGGCGTATTCGTTTTCTGGTCGGGCTGCTACGCACTCATCAGCCTCATTTTTCGCCGCAGCCCGCTCTTTGATGTCTTTTCGCAATTCATCACAGGACATTATCACCTGTGGTTCCTCTACATGATCGTGGGATTGTATCTGCTCATCCCGCTGCTGCGTCCTATTGTTCAAAACGAAACGCTCACGCGGTACTTCCTCCTGTTGGCGCTTGTCTTCACCTTTCTTCTGCCTCAGCTTGCCCTGTTCTGCTCTTTTGTCTCGCCTCGGGTAAGCACGGTCATCACCACGGTAATCATGTACACTTACTGCTATTTTCCGCTCGGCCTTACCGTTTATTTTGTCGGCGGATACTATCTCAGCCGGAGGGAGTTCAGCCGCAGGGAGGAGATCATACTCTACTGCATCGGTGTCGCGGGGCTTCTTTTCTCTATATTCGCACCGGTCATTCACGCCAAGGCGCAGGGTGCGCCCAGTGGAATTTTTTATAACTATAATTCAATCAATGTCCTGTTCACCAGTGTTCCCATCTTCGTCTTTGCCAAGCAGCACCTGAATTTTCCGCACATAGGAGAACGGGCATACGCCATTCTCCGCAAGCTGTCCAAGTACAGCTTCGGTGTCTACCTTGTTCATCCGATGGTCATTGAGCTACTACAACATTTCGGCATCGACACCTTCTTCTGCAACGCCTTTTTCTCCGTGCCGCTGCTCGCGGTCTTTGTGTTCGCGGTCTCCACGGCGATCTCCGCGCTGCTGAGCCGGGTCCCCATCGTCAACAAATACTTCGTCTGAGCGCAAGAGGAGCGCGGGCCAACGGTCCGCGCTCCTGTGTTCGTTCACTTTTTTCTTGCTGCGACAAAGAGGTTCGGCGGCGCGGGAAACAGGTTTTCGGTCTCCAGCACCTCAAAGCCAGCCGCGGCGATGGACGCCTCCAGCGTGTGCATACGGTCAAACGACACATAGGGCATTTTCCCCGTGTGGCTGCGCCACCACTTGCGAACGCCCTCGCGTGTGAGCCGCTCGCCCAGGCAGTCCGTCGCCGAAAGGAATACTCCCTTCGGCCGCAGCAGCTCATGGATGCGCGTGAGCACCTCCGCGCGGTTTTCGAGGTAGAGCAGTACATTGCAGGCCACCACCGCGTCAAAGCTGCCGGGCCGCAGGCTCTCGTCAAAGAGATCCATGTACGAGGCGCTGACGTTGCCGACCCCCTGCTCTGCTATTTTTTTCTTCAGATGCCGCACCATCTCGTCCGAAATGTCGATGGCGCACACCTCGGCGGCCATCTGCGCGACCGGCAGCGTAACAAGTCCCGTGCCGCAGGCAAAATCCAGCACACGGTCGTTCGGCGTGAGATAGGGGCGGATGCACTCCGCCGTTTTGCGGTAGGCGTCCGCATACGCTGCTCCCGATTGCCCGTCATAATGCTGCGAGCGGCGGTTCCAAAACTCGCGCGGCGCTATTTTTTCTCTCATTTTGTTTTGATCCCGCGCTTGGCAAACTCCTCGACCAGCAGGTCAAGGTCGTTCGGCAGGCTCATCGGCTCGCCGCAGAACTTGATGGCGTTGGCAACATCCTTGAGGCCGTTGCCGGTGACGACGGAGACGACCGTGTCGTTCGCGCCGAGCACGCCCTGCTCGCAGAGCTTCTTCACGCCCGCCGCGCCGGTCACGCCCGCCGGCTCGCCGAACACGCCGCAGGTGGTGCCGAGCAGCTTCTGCGCCGCCATGATCTCCTCGTCGGTCACGTTGACCACGATGCCGTTGGACTCGCGGATCGCCATGAGCGCCTTGTCCGCATTGCGCGGCACACCGACGGCGATGGAGTCGGCGAGGGTGTCCTCCTCCATCGGCTCCCAGGGCTTATTCTCCGCGATGGCGCGGTTGATGGGGTGGCAGCCCTCCGCCTGTGCGGAGATCAGGCGCGGCAGCTTGTCGATAAAGCCGATGGCGTAGAGGTCCTTGAGACCCTTCCACACGCCCGCGATGGTGCAGCCGTCGCCGACGGAGATGGCGAGGTAGTCGGGCATCTTCCAGCCGAGCTGCTCGGCAATCTCGAGCGAGACAGTCTTCTTGCCCTCGGAGAGGTAGGGGTTGATGGCGGCGTTGCGGTTGTACCAGCCCCACTTGTCGATGGCCTTCTTGGAAAGCTCGAAGGTCTCCTCATAGTTGCCCTGCACGGAAATGACGTTCGCGCCGAAGGTCATCAGCTGCGCGACCTTGCCCTTGGGGGCGCGGGAGGGAACGAAGATGAAGGTCTTGAGACCCGCGGCGGCGGCGTTGCCCGCGAGCGAGCTGGCCGCATTGCCGGTGGACGAGCAGGCGATGATCTCCGCGCCCGCCTCCTTCGCCTTGGCGACCGCCATAGCGGAGGCACGGTCCTTGAGGGACGCGGTGGGGTTCTGGCCGTCGTCCTTCACCCACAGCTTCTTGAGGCCGAGGAGCTTCGCAAGACGGTCCTCCTCGTAGAGCGGGCTCCAGCCCACGCGCAGGGGCGTGTCGGGCGTGGTCTCCTCCACGGGCAGCAGCTCGCGGTAGCGCCACATCGTGTTCGGGCGGCTCTTGAGCTTTTCCTTGGTGAGATTGGCCTTGATGTAATCGTAATCGTAGATGATGTCGAGGATACCGCCGCACTCGCAGTTGGTGAGGTTGGGCACGGCCTCGTATTCCTTGCCGCACTTGACGCAGCGCGCGCATTTCACATTTTTCAGCATAATAATTTCTCCTAAAACGGAAGATTGAAAATGGTCTCGAATCCCGCAGCAAAAGCAATCGCTTCGTAACCCCGCCGCAGCAACGGCTGAGGAGACATATACCTGCACGGGCGCAGACGCCGCTCAAAAGGGGATATCTCTTACCGTAAGAGATATCCCCTTTTGGAAACCCCAGAGAAGCGCAAGGGCTGCGCCCTTGACCTGCCATCGCCGGCCCCTATCTGCGGGGATGCTGCACACGCTGTGCAATGAAATTTTATTCGGCTTTCGATCCGGTCTGCTCCTCTTTCCGCTCAGCCGCTGCTGCGGCGGCGTTTCGGAGCAGGCTTTGTCTCTGCTTCTTAGAGCGCCTTGAGAAGGCCGGTGGCCTCATTGAACTCGTTGATGAGCTCATCGAGCTCGGCAGCCTGCGCGTGAACGGCGTCCCAGGTGCCCTTGGTGTCGTACCAGAGCGCGTTGAGGTCCTTGACGTCGCGGGCCTGCTGCTCGACCCAGGTGTAATACTTGAGGTTGTGGATGCGCTTGCGGTCGGTGTAGGTCAGCTCCATCAGGTTGTCGGTCTTGAGGCCGAGCATGTGGAGGTTGTGGTCGAGCTTGGCTTCCTCGACGTTGTACGCGCCGTGCATCTCGTTGAGCTCCTCGATGCGGGACTGATACATCGCGGCGGAGTCGGTCAGAACCGTGCCGACGACATCGTTCTCGGTCAGCTCATAATACTTCGCCATCTTGATGCAGCAAAGGACATTCGCGATGCCGGAGATGCCGAGCCAGGTCAGCTTCTCGATCAGCTCGTCGGAGAGCTTGAGCTCTTCCTTGAGGTACTTCTGGCCTTCCTTGGTGTTGAACAGGCGCAGCAGGCGCTGGCTGTCCTCATCGTCGATGGCGATGGCCATGTCGGTGTTCTTCACGTTGTGGATCCAGGGAATGTGCTTGTCGCCGATGCCCTCGATGCGGTGGCCGCCGAAGCCGTTCTCGAGAATGGTGGGGCACTGCAGCGCCTCGCCCACGCCGAGCTTGAGGCCGGGATAGCGCTCCTTGAGCAGGTCGCCCGCGCTCATGGTGCCGGCGGAGCCGGAGGTGAAGCAGGCGCCGGCAAAGTTCTGTCCGGGCTTCTTGACGGCTTCAAAGAGGTCCGCGAGGGCGTAGCCCGTGACGTTGTAGTGCCAGAGGGGATTGCCCATCTCCTCGAACTGGTTGAAGATCATCATGCTGGGATCCTGCTTGAGCTCCCAGGTCTTGTCGAAGATCTCCTTGACGTTGGACTCGCAGCCGGGCGTAGCGATGACCTGACCAGCGATCTTGCTCAGCCAGTCGAAGCGCTCCTTGCTCATCTCGGCGGGGAGAATGGCGACGGAGTCAACGGCGAGCAGCTTGGAGTTGAACGCGCCGCCGCGGCAGTAGTTGCCCGTGGAGGGCCAAACGGCGTGGTGATAGTTGGCGTCGAACTGGCCGGTGACCAGACGCGGAGCGAGGCAGCCGAAGGAAGCGCCGACCTTGTGGCAGCCGGTGGGGAACCACTTGCCCGCCATGGCGATGATGCGGCAGGGTACGCCCGAAAGCTCGCTGGGGATCTCTACATAGTTGGGGACCTCCTGAAAGAGGCCGCCGGACTCCTTGGCCTCGTTCTTCCAGGTGATGCGGAAGAGGTTGAGGGGGTTGACGTCCCACAGACCCACGTTCTTCAGCTTGGCCTGGATCTTCTCGGGAATGGTCTCGGGATGCTGCATCTGCGCGATGGTGGGGATGATGACGTTGTTTTCCTTGGCCTTCTGGATGTTATGCTCCAGTCCGACCTTGTTGATGCTCAGATCGATTTTACCCATTTTGCTTGTCCTCCTGTTGTTTGTCAATGTAAGAATAAAGTGTATATTTTGAAATTCCGAAATATTTGGCGACCTTGTCGCCGGACTTGGTGACGAGGAATGCACCGCTCTGGCTCAAAAAGCCGATGGCGCGCATCTTGTCCTCCTTGTTCATCAGCGCCGCGGGCTTGCCCACGAGGGCGACCGACTGGGCGATGAGCTCGTCGAGCACGTCGTTGACGTTGATGATCTTCTCCGGCTCCGTCTGTGTGCTGTCGCCCGCGGCGGTCAGCTCGCGCACGGCGCTCTCGACCATCAGAAGCGAGGAGATGTCGTAGTTGATGCCGAGGATGGCCACGACCTTGCCGCCCTTGCCGCGAATGTACATCGTGGAGGACTTTAAGATCTTGCCGTCCGGCGTCTTGGTGAGGTAGCTGAGATGATCCATGGGCTGCGCGTCCGCGTTGCGCACCTGCTCCATCGCGACGTGGGATGCGCCGTCGCCAACCTTGCGGCCCGTGACGTGTCCGTTCTCGATGATGACGATGGAATGCTCGGGATGCTTGGCAGCCACGTCGTGGACCACGACCTCGCAGCTGCTGCCGAACTGGGCGGCGATGCCCTTGGCAATCTGCCGCAGAGTCTCCAGCTTTGACGCTTCTATAGTTTATCTCCTCCCTTACGCTGTTTTCACGTTTACATCATACCATAGATAAAAGAAAAAGCAATCATTTTTTCAAAAAAATTTTCAGATTTGCAAATTTTTTGTTTGACTTTGCCGAAGCTTATGCTATGATAGAGGCAGAGTAAAAGGAAATGAGAATTACAATAGACAAATCTGAATTTATGTACGGAGGTTTTCTCATGGATTTTGAAGCGATCAAAAAGGCTGCTCAAGGCTATCAGGCGGACATGACCCGTTTCCTGCGCGACATGATCGCCATTCCCAGCGAGAGCTGCGAGGAAAAGGGCGTCGCCAACCGCATTGCCGAGGAAATGAAGAAGCTTGGCTACGATAAGGTCGAGTTCGACAAGCTCGGCAACGTCATCGGCTGGATGGGCACGGGCGACAAGATCATCGCGCTCGACTCCCACATCGACACCGTCGGCATCGGCAACATCGAGAACTGGACCCACGACCCCTATCAGGGCTATGAGGACGAGAAGGTCATCTACGGCCGCGGCGGCTCCGACCAGGAGGGCGGCATGGCCTCCGCCACCTACGGCGCGAAGATCATGAAGGACCTCGGCCTCATCCCCGAGGGCTACAAGATCATGGTCGTCGGCTCCGTGCAGGAGGAGGACTGCGACGGTATGTGCTGGCAGTCCATCGTCAACGAATACTTCAAGGGTCCCGAGGACGCGCGCGACCAGATCGAGTTCGTCATCTCCACCGAGCCCACCGACGGCGGCATCTACCGCGGTCACCGCGGCCGCATGGAGATCCGCGTCGATATGCACGGCGTCTCCTGCCACGGCTCCGCGCCCGAGCGCGGCGACAACGCCATTCACAAGATGGCTGAGGTCCTGCTCAACGTCCGCGACCTCAACGAGAACGACGCCGGCGACGACAAGGAAGTCAAGGGCCTCGTGAAGATGCTCGACCCGAAGTACAATCCCGAGCACTGGGAGGATGCCCGCTTCCTCGGCCGCGGCACCTGCACCACCAGCCAGATCTTCTACACCTCTCCCTCCCGCTGCGCTGTTGCGGACTCCTGCTCCATCTCCATCGACCGCCGCATGACCGCGGGCGAGACCTACCAGTCCTGCCTGAAGGAGATCGAGGATCTGCCCGCCTGCAAGAAGTACGCCAAGGACGTCAAGGTGTCCATGTATATGTATGACCGTCCGTCCTGGACCGGCCACGTCTATGAGACCGAGGCCTTCTTCCCCACCTGGATCAACAAGGAGACCGCGCCCCACGTTCAGGCGCTCGTCGACGCGCACCACGCTCTCTGGGGCACCGAGCGCATCGGCGCGGACGAAAAGGCCATGTCCACCCGCACCGGCCGTCCTCTGACCGACAAGTGGACCTTCTCCACCAACGGCGTTTCCATCCAGGGCCGCTACGGCATCCCCTGCGTCGGCTTCGGCCCCGGCGCCGAGTCTCAGGCCCACGCCCCCAACGAGATCACCTGGAAGCAGGACCTCGTCACCTGCGCCGCGCTCTACGCCGCCGTTCCGGGTCTCTATCACCCCGAGAACAAGGACGGCTCCGCCACCAGCTTCCGTCAGGAGCTGACGGGCAACGACATCAAGTAAACCGCCAACAAGCGATACAAAAAAGATAAAGGAGAATCATCACCATGAGCAAGACTGTCGAACTGGCGCGTCACCTCGAAACGCTCCACATCAACAATATGTACAAGAACGACTTCTACTGGACCTGGGACAAGACCGACGAGGAGATCGACGCGGTCTTCACCGTGGCGGACGCCCTGCGCGACCTGCGCGAGCGCAACAAGAACACCAAGGTGTTCAACTCCGGCCTCGGCATCTCCATCTTCCGCGACAATTCCACCCGCACCCGCTTCTCCTTCGCCTCCGCCTGCAACCTCCTCGGTCTTGAGGAGCAGGTGCTCGACGAGAAGGTGAGCCAGATCGCCCACGGCGAGACCGTGCGCGAGACCGCCAACATGGTCTCCTTCATGGCTGACGTCATCGGCATCCGTGACGATATGTTCATCGGCGAGGGCCACAAGTATCAGAAGACCTTCATCGACGCGCTCGAAGAGGGCTACCGCGACGGTATCCTCGAGCAGCGCCCGACGCTCGTCAACCTCCAGTGCGACGTCGACCATCCCACCCAGTGCATGGCCGATATGCTCCACATCATCCACTACTTCGGCGGCGTGGAGAACCTCAAGGGCAAGAAGGTCGCCATGACCTGGGCCTATTCCCCCAGCTACGGCAAGCCCCTGTCCGTCCCGCAGGGCGTCATCGGCCTGTTCACCCGCTTCGGCATGGATGTCACCCTCGCCCATCCCGAGGGCTATGAGGTCATGCCCGAGGTCGAAGAGATCGCCAAGAAGAACGCGGCGGCCACCGGCGGCAGCTTCAAGAAGTGCAACGACATGAAGGAAGCCTTCCGGGACGCCGACATCGTTTATCCCAAGTCCTGGGCTCCGTTCAAGGCCATGGAGGAGCGCACCAAGCTCTACCAGAAGGGCGACAAGGCCGGCATCGACGCGCTGGAGAAGAAGCTCCTCGCGCAGAACGCCGAGCACAAGGATTGGGCCTGCACCGAAGAGATGATGAAGCTCACGAAGGACGGCAAGGCGCTCTATCTGCACTGCCTGCCCGCCGACATTTCCGGTCTTTCCTGCCCCGAGGGCGAGGTCGACAACTCCGTGTTCGACCGCTACATCGTTCCTCTGTACAAGCAGGCCTCCTACAAGCCCTACATCATCGCCGCGATGATCTTCCTCGCACAGGTCAAGGACCCCGTCCGCGCTCTCATGGAGATGGACAAGTCCGACGCCGAGCGCAAGATGTTCTAAGAGACCGCGCACAACTGAAAAGGGCGGCTTCTGCCGCCCTTTTTCTTCGGCCGCTTCACTCAGGAAAGCGGTAAAATACAAGAAAAATCACGGGAAATGTCTCGCAGTCTCGTGCAGCATTGCCTATAATATAGGCGGAAAGCAATGGAAATTCGGCCATTGCGCCGACCGAACGGTTCAAATTTATTTTTTAAGGAGATATATCACCATGGGTAAACGCATCGTCATTGCGCTCGGCGGCAACGCGCTGGGCAACACTCCCTATGAGCAGCTCGCTCTCGTCACCGAGACCGCCAAGCCCATCGTCGACCTGATCGCGCAGGGCAACGAGGTCATCATCGCTCACGGCAACGGTCCCCAGGTCGGCATGATCAACCTCGGCATGGCCACCGCCGCCGAGGCCAAGGCCATCAAGTCCGATATGCCCTTCCCCGAGTGCGGCGCCATGAGCCAGGGCTACATCGGCTATCACCTCCAGAACGCCATCGGCAACGAGCTCGCCTCCCGCGGCATGGCCAAGGACGTCGCCACCGTCGTCACGCAGGTGCTCGTCGACGAGGCCGACCCCGCCTTCCAGCATCCCACCAAGCCCGTCGGTGCGTTCTACGATAAGGAGACCGCCGACCGCATCGCCGCCGAGAAGGGCTACACCATGGTCGAGGACGCCGGTCGCGGCTACCGTCAGGTCGTTCCCTCCCCCAAGCCCATCGACGTCATCGAGAAGAACACCGTCAAGGCGCTCGTCGATAATGGCACCGTCGTCATCACGGTCGGCGGCGGTGGTATCCCTGTTGTGCGCAAGGACGGCAAGCTCTACGGCACGCCCGCCGTCATCGACAAGGACTTTGCCTCCGCCAAGCTCGCCGAGCTGCTCGACGCCGATATGCTCGTCATCCTGACCGCGGTCGAGAAGGTCGCCATCAACTTCGGCAAGCCCGACCAGAAGGGTCTTGACGATCTCACCCCCGCCGACGCCCGTAAGTACATCGAGGAGAAGCAGTTCGCGCCCGGCTCCATGCTGCCCAAGGTGCAGGCCGCTCTGTCCTTCGCCGAGTCCAAGCCCGGCCGCGTTGCCCTCATCACCCTGCTCGAGAAGGCCGCCGACGGCATCTCCGGCAAGACCGGCACCCGCGTCCACCAGTAAGAGCGGTTCGGATAAATCTCCAAACGTTCCGTACAACTTATACAAAAGGTTTGCCCGCAATGGCAAACCTTTTGTTTGCTTTTTCAGTCCTTTTTCCGTTTTTTCGCCGCTTTCGCTAAAAATTTTTCAGCAACTTTGGTTATGTTTTCAATTCTTTTTTTCGTTTGCCCGTTGCGTTTTGCTTGAAAATTTTGTATGATACTGTTCAAAGGTATTGTCCTCAGGGACATACCAATTTTTAAGGAGGATTTATCCAAATGAAGAAGCTTCTTGCGATCCTGCTCTCCGTCATCATGGTGCTGTCTCTCGTTGCCTGCGGCAATAAGACTCAGGGCGAGACTCCCAGCAATGACGATCAGCAGCAGAACACCGAAACCGAGACCAAGACCATCAAGGTCGGCCTGATCTGCATCGGCGACGAGAACGACCAGGGCTACACCTACAACTTCATCCGCGGTAAGGAATCCGCCACCGAGGCGCTCGCCGCCAAGGGCATCAATGTTGACTGGGTCGTCAAGTACAACATCGGCGAAGACTCCACCTGCGAGGACGCCAACATCGAGCTGGCCGAAGAGGGCTGCGAGCTCATCTTCAACAACTCCTACGGCTTCGAGCCCTTCATGCTCAAGGTCGCTCCCGACTATCCCGAGATCCAGTTCGTCGGCTGCACCAACCAGGGCTCCTGGAACGATGGCCTCGACAACACCCACAATGCCTTCGCCAACATCTATGAAGGCCGTTACCTCGCCGGCGTCGCTGCCGGTATGAAGCTCCAGCAGCTCATCGACGAAGGCACCATCAAGCCCGAAGAGGCCGTCATCGGCTACGTCGGCGCGTACTCCTTCGCCGAAGTCATCTCCGGTATGACCTCCTACTTCCTGGGCGCCCGCTCCGTCTGCCCGAGCGTGACCATGAAGGTCCAGTTCGTCGGCTCCTGGTCTGACGCCACCGAAGAGTCCAACGCCGCCTCCGCTCTGTGCGACCTCGGCTGCAAGCTCATCTCCCAGCACTCCGACAACACCACCCCCGCCACCATGGCGCAGTCCAAGGGCGCGTTCCATACCGGCTACAATAACGACATGACCGGCGTTGCTCCCGATGCCTCCATCATCGGCTGCCGCATCGACTGGACGAACTACTTCGTCTATGCCATCGAGAGCGTTGCCAACGGCCAGGAATTCGATCAGGATTACTGCTACGGCTATGATCACGGCGACGTCGTCCTGACCGAGCTCAACGAAAAGATCGCCGCCCCCGGCACCGCTGAGAAGCTCGCCGAGGTCGAGGCCGGTCTGGCTGACGGCTCCATCAAGGTCTTCGACACCTCCACCTTCACCGTGGAGGGCGAGACCCTGACCTCCGCCTTCGCTCTGGATACCGACGGCGACTTCACCCCCGACTCCGAGGAAGCCGTGTTCGACGGTGCCTTCCACGAGTCCTACTTCCAGTCCGCTCCTTACTTCGCCATCAAGATCGACGGCATCGAGTGGCTCAACTCCGCGTTCTAAGATGTCCCTTACATCAAAGGAAGCCGCCTGCGGGCGGCTTCCTTTTTTCACTTTTTTCTGAAAATTTTTTAGGGAATCAAACTTTTTGTGGATTGTTCCGGTTTTTTCTTCCGATTTTTGACGGATTCGACGATAGCTTTTCCATTTACATCATGCTTGAATTATGTTAGTATAGGTATTGAATAATCAGCAATTATCGGAGACGCGGTCCCCCTCTCCGGTAAGGTGGCTGCAGCCTGATCCCGACCGCCGGTCTCCCCGCCGGCCGGGTTCGAAAGAAAGGATGACAGGACCTTGGACAACAATTGTGCAGTTGAACTCAGACACATTACCAAGCGCTTTGGCAAGGTCGTCGCAAACGACAGCATCGACCTGACCATCAACCGGGGCGAGATCCTTTCCCTGCTCGGTGAAAACGGCAGCGGAAAGACGACGCTGATGAATATGCTCGCCGGCATCTATTTCCCCGACGAGGGTGAAATTTACGTCAACGGTGTGCTCACCTCCATCCGCTCGCCGAAGGATGCCTTCGACAACCACATCGGCATGATCCACCAGCACTACAAGCTCGTGGACGTGTTCACCGCGGCGGAGAACATCGTCCTCGGTCTCGACGAGCCGGGCAAGCTGGACATCAAGGCCGCCAACGCCAGGGTCAAGGAGATCTGCGACCGCTACGGCTTCGACATCGACCCGACCAAGAAGATCTACGATATGTCCGTCTCCCAGAAGCAGACGGTCGAGATCGTCAAGGTCCTCTACCGCGGCGCGGACACGCTCATCCTCGACGAGCCCACCGCCGTCCTCACCCCGCAGGAGACCGAGAAGCTCTTCAACGTGCTGCGCAATATGCGCGCCGACGGCAAGGCCATCGTCATCATCACCCACAAGCTGCACGAGGTCATGTCTCTGTCGGACAAGGTCGCGGTGCTGCGCAAGGGCCAGTACATCGGCACGGTCAATACGAGCGAGACCAACCCGCAGGCGCTGACCGACATGATGGTCGGCCACGCGGTCACGCTCAACATCGACCGTCCGCGCTATGAGAATCCCGTCCCGCGCCTGACGCTGCAGGACGTCACCTGCTACGACAATGAGGGCGTCGTCCGCCTCGACCACGTCTCCTTCACCGCCATGGGCGGCGAGATCCTCGGCGTGGCGGGCATCGCCGGCAGCGGTCAGCGCGAGCTGCTTGAGTCCATCGCCGGCCTCTATCCCGTCGCCGAGGGCAGCAGCATCCGCTATACGCCCGAGGGCGCTCCGGAGTCCGAGCTGGTCGGCAAGACGCCGATGCAGATCAAAAAGTCCGGCGTCGCGCTCGCCTTCGTCCCCGAGGACCGTCTCGGCATGGGCCTTGTCGGCTCGATGGGCATGACCGGCAACATGATGCTCCGCTCCTGGAAGAAGGGCAAGGGCGTGTTTGTCAACCGCAAGGATCCGAACGAGCTTGCCATGAACATCTGGAAGGAGCTGGAGGTCGTCACCCCCAGCACCGAGTTCCCCGTCCGCCGTATGTCCGGCGGCAACGTGCAGAAGGTGCTCGTCGGCCGCGAGATCGCGTCCGCGCCGAACGTGCTGATGTCCGCCTACGCCGTGCGCGGTCTGGACATCAACACCTCCTACACCATCTACAACCTTATGACCGAGCAGAAGATGAAGGGCGTCGCCGTCATCTTCGTCGGCGAGGATCTGGACGTGCTGCTTGAACTGTGCGACCGCATCCTCGTGCTCTGCGGCGGCAAGGTCAGCGGCATCGTCGATGCCCGCACCGCCACCAAGGAAGAGATCGGCCTGATGATGACCCGCGTCGGCGGCGGAAAGGAGGAAGCGGTCCATGCATAACGAGAATAAGGTTCCCCTGATCCGTCTCGCCAAGCGGGACATGATGGAGCCCTGGAAGGTCTGGTGCATCCGCCTCGCCTCCATCGTCCTCGCGCTCCTGCTCGGCGGCCTCGTCATGATGATCGCCCTGCCCGACGGCGCTACGCCGATCGACGGCTACGCCACCATCATCACCGGCGCGCTCGGCAAAAAGACCGCCATCCGCCAGACCGTCAAGCTCGCCGTGCCTCTGCTCGGCTGTGCGCTGGCCATCGCCCCCTGCTTCAAGATGCGCTTCTGGAACATCGGCGCCGAGGGTCAGATCACCGCGGGCGCCATCGCCGCGAGCTACTTCGCCCTCTACTGGGTCGGCAAGGTTCCGTCCGCTGTCCTGCTCCTCATCATGGGTCTGGCGGGCGCTGTCGCCGGCGGCATCTGGGCGCTGATTCCCGCCTTCTTCAAGGCCAAGTGGAACACCAACGAAACGCTCTTCACTCTCATGATGAACTACATCATCATCGGCGTCGTCCGCTGGCTGCAGGGCGGTCCGTGGGAAGGCCGTCCCGGCTCGCAGATCATCCCCCAGTTCGATAGGGCGGCCACGCTGCCGAAGGTCCTGGGCGTTCACTGCGGCTGGATCATTGTGCTGATCCTCGTCGTGTTCATGCACGTTTACATGAACCACACCAAGCACGGCTACGAGATCGCCGTCATCGGCGACTCCATCAACACCGCCCGCTACGCGGGCATGAACGTCGGCCATGTCATGATGCGCACGATGTTCCTCTCCGGCGCGATCTCCGGTCTGGTCGGCTTCATCGTTGCCTCCGGCGCGAACACCACGCTCTACGACGGCGTCGCCGCCGGCGTCGGCTTCACCTCCATCACGGTCGCGTGGCTCAGCCAGCTCAACGCCTTCGCGATGATCGTCATTTCCATGATGCTCGCGATCATCTCCAAGGGCGCCGAAACGCTTCAGACCCGTCTGGCCGTGCCCGCCTCGATCTCCGACATCATTACTGGCATCCTGCTCTTCTGTATGCTCGGCTGCGAGTTCTTCATCAACTATCGACTCATCTTCCGCTCGTCGAAGACCGAAAAGGAGGCGGCTAAGGAATGACTTTGCTTATCACCCTCATCATCGCCGCCATCACCTACGGCACCCCGCTGCTGTTCGGTACGCTCGGCGAGATCCTGACGGAAAAGTCCGGCAACCTCAACCTCGGCGTGGAGGGCATCATGTTCATGGGCGGCGCGCTCGGCCTCGGCGGTGTGTACTACTATGAAAAGCTCTCCTCCTCCCCCAACGGCTTCGTCGCCATTCTCGTCGGCATCTTCTTCGCCTTCCTCGCCGGCGCGATCGCCTCGCTGATCTTCAGCTTCCTGACCATCACGCTGCGCGCGAATCAGAACGTCACCGGTCTGGCGCTGTCCATCTTCGGCACGGGCATCGGCCAGTTCATCGGCGAGTATATGCGCGTGAGCGAGAACGGCTACATCTCTGTGAGCAATATGCTCAAGGGCTACTTCCAGAACTCCCCCTTCCCCAAGGGCCTGCAGGACATTCCGGTGGTCGGCGGCATCCTCTTCGGCAACAGCTTCTTCTTCTACCTCGCCGTTGCCTGCGCCGTCGCGCTGTACTGGTACCTCAACAAGACCCGCAGCGGCCTGTACCTGCGCAGCGTGGGCGAGAGCCCCGCGACCGCAGACGCCGCCGGCATCAACGTCACGCGCTATAAGTACCTCGCCACCGTCATCGGCGGCGGTGTGAGCGCCGTCGGCGGCATGGTCTACATCATGACCATCGCGGGCGGTGTGTGGAACCACGAGGGTCTTTCCGGCGTCGGCTGGCTCGCCGTCGCGCTGGTCATCTTCTGCCTGTGGCGTCCGCTGGGCGCGATCTGGGGCAGCGTGCTCTTCGGCGCGCTGATGATCCTCTACCTGCGTCTGGTCATCGCGTTCATTCCCACGCAGCTCTATAAGATCCTGCCCTATGTGGTCACGGTCATCGTACTCATCATTTCGAGTATGCGCAACAACAAGGAAAAGCAGCCGCCCGCTTCTCTGGGTCTGAATTACTTCCGCGAAGAGCGCTGAATTATCAAAAAAGGAAGCGCCTTGCGGCGCTTCCTTTTTCATGAGGAGGAAACCATTATGTCAACTTTACTCATCAAAAATATCCGCACGCTCGTCTCCTGCGACAGCGCCGACACCGTATACGAAAACGTCGACCTTTACGCCGAGAACGGCTTCATCAAGGCCATCGGCGCAAGCCTCGACCGCAAGGCCGACAAAACCATCGACGCGAGCCATATGCTCTGCTACCCCGGTCTGGTCAACACGCACCATCACCTCTATCAGGTCTTCTCCCGCAACCTCCCCGAGGTGCAGAACATGGAGCTGTTCGACTGGCTCAAGACGCTCTATGAGATCTGGAAGAACCTCGACGCCGAAGTCATCCGCCTCTCCTCCCTCACCGGCATGGGCGAGCTGATGAAGCACGGCTGCACGACCTGCTTCGACCATCACTACGTCTTCCCGAAGGACACCGGCGACCTGCTCGGCGCGCAGTTCGGCGCCGCGGACGAGCTGGGCATCCGTATGTACGCCTCCCGCGGCAGCATGGACCTCTCGGTGAAGGACGGCGGCCTGCCGCCGGACAGCGTGGTGCAGACGGTCGACGAGATCATGAAGGATTCCGAGCGCGTCATCGCGCAGTACCATGACCGCAGCTTCGGCGCAATGCACCGCGTCGCGCTCGCGCCCTGCTCGCCGTTCTCCGTCAGCGCCGATCTGCTGCGTGAGAGCGCCGTCCTCGCCCGTCAGCTCGGTGTGCGTCTGCACACCCACCTGTGCGAGACGAAGGATGAAGAAAACTTCATGCTCGCGCGTGAGGGCGTCCGCCCGCTCGAGTACATGGAGCGTCTCGGCTGGACCGGCGACGACGTCTGGTTCGCCCACGGCATCCACTTCAACGACGAGGAGCTGCGCGTCCTTGCCAAGACCGGCACGGGCGTGTGCCACTGCCCCATTTCCAACATGAAGCTCTCCTCTGGCATCGCCCGCATCCCCGAGATGCTGGAGCTTGGCGTTCCCGTCGGTCTCGGCGTCGACGGCTCCGCCTCCAACGACGGCTCCAGTCTCATGGAGGAACTGCGCGTCGCATTCCTGCTCCACCGCCTGAACTCCAGCAAGGCGGCCCCCAGCGGCTATGACGTGCTGAAGATGGCGACGCGCGGCAGCGCACGTCTGCTCGGCCGCAGCGACGACATCGGTATGCTCGAGGTCGGCAAGTGCTGCGACCTCTTTATGATCGACGCCCGCCGTCTTGAGCTGGTCGGCTCCTGCTTCGACCCCACCAGCGTCCTCGGCACGGTCGGCGTGCGCGGACCGGTGGACTACACCGTGGTCCATGGCCGCGTGACCGTCGAGCACGGTCATCTCGTCACGGTGGACGAGGAAAAGCTCGCGCACGACGCGGAAGCGAAGTGCCGCGCGTATCTGAACCGATAAATCAAGCAAAAAAGCGACCGTTTTCACGGTCGCTTTTTTGCTTTACCGGATGAAGTGCGTCGCGACGCGCTCCTCCTGCTCGGGCAGGCCAAACGTCTCGCGGCCGAGCGCGATGCTTTTCATCAGGAACGTCATGTTCCGCGCAAGCGTCCGCATGGTCTGCAAGCCCTCGGCGTCCATCGCCGCCTCGCCCGCAGCCCTGCCGTGGACGCTGTTCCAATACTGGCTCGAGGCGATGGGCATACCGGAAATGGTGAAGTATTTGTTCAGCTCGTCAAAGGTCGCCGAGCAGCCGCCGCGCCGCGCGCACACCACGCTCGCGCCGACCTTCATGGTCTTGTCAAAGGGCGTGGAGTAAAACAGGCGGTCCAGGCAGGCGATGAGCGTCGCGTTGGCCGAGGCGTAATAGACCGGACTGGCGACGACCAGCCCGTCCGCCGCCTCAAGCTTCGGGGCCAGCTCGTTGACGGCATCGTCGAACACGCACCGTCCCAGCTTCGCGCACGCGCCGCAGGCCGTGCAGCCGCGGATCGCCTGATTCCCGAGCAGTACCGTCTCCGTCTGCACGCCGTTCTGGGCAAAGACCTTTTCCATCTCGTGCAGCGCGAGCGCGGTATTGCCGTTGGCCCGCGGGCTGCCGTTGAGCAGCAGAACCCGAATTTCGTTCATGTTCTCTTCCTCCTCGTTTGTGTCGGTTCTTTTTCGGTCGGCAAAAGCTGCCTACCATTCCTTTTCAAGCTTTTCCCGCAGCGCCTCGCGCGCCTCGTCGAAGCCCTCACGCAGCTCGCGGCGGAGCCGTCCCGTCTCGCCGCGCATCTCGGCGACGCGGCTCATGGCCTCCATCAGGTCGCCCTGCGTGTTGAAGAACTCGTCGCTGAAGCGCTCGTGCTTCGGGTATTTTCCGCTGCGGTAGCGGTCGAGCACGACCGCGTAGCGCTCATTGGCCCGCGCGACCGCATCCTCCCACGAAAGATACAGCTCGCGCATGGCGTTCTTGCCCACGCGGCGCATCGCCTCACGATCCGCACAGAGCGCGGTCAGCTTCGCGCACAGGCTCACGGCGTTCTCCTCGATCAGGAAGCCGTTCCGCCCGTCGGTCACGCCCTCGGCGGCGCAGCTTCCCGCAATGAGCACGCTGGGGCAGCCGCTCGCCGCCGCCTCGCGCACGACAAGACCGTTCGTGTCAAAGGTCGAGGGGAACAGAAACAGGTCCGCGCGGCTATACCACGCGCGCAGCGTCTCGCGGTCGGCAATGGAGCCGGTGAAGAAGCAGCGGTCCGAGAGCCGCAGCGTCTCCACCTCCGCGCGGACCTCCTTCTCGTCGCCGCCCGCGCCGATGAACACCATGCGGAAGTCCTGTCCTTGCTCCCGCAGCGCGCGGAGCGCGTCGAGAATGATATGCAGGCCCTTATACCACATCAGCCGCCCGACGAAGAGGAACAGCGGCACGCCGTCCGGCAGGTCATAGCCCGCTGTCGCAGCGGCGACCGCCGCGGCGCTCACGCGCCCGCGCGGCACGTCCACGCCATTCTCCATCACAGTGTACGCGCCCTCGTAGCCGAGCGAGCGCAGATTCTCGCCCGCGCCGCGGCTCACCACCCACACCTCGTCGCAGGCGTTCACGTTCTGCACAAGGGCACGAATGGCGCTCTCCTGCAAAAGCCTGCTCTTCACCGCCTTGGCAATGTCGATGTCGTACTTCGTGTGGTAGGTCAGCACCAGCGGCGCGTCCACCACCTCGCGCAGCGAGCGCGCGAGGATCGCCGAGGCGATGGGGCAATGCGTGTGCAGCAGCTCGACCTTCTCCTCGCGCACGCGCAGCGCCGTCTCCGGCGAAAACGGATAGCCCGCGACGTAGCCGACGAGCCGGCGCGTGTCGATGCTCGGGTAGCGCACCACCGGAAACGGAAAGCCGCTGTCGTCCGCGCCCGGCACGGCGGGCGTGACCACCACGGCGTGACCGTGATGCTTTTCAATGTTTTCCGCGTAGTTCACCACGGCGTTCGCCACGCCGTCGATGATGGGCGGAAAGGAATCGTTCAAAAGGCAGATCGTGTGTTTGTCCACGGGCACACCTCCGATAAAATTTCTGCCGTTAGTATATCATTTTTCCCGCCGGAATGGTATACTGTCTGTGAATTTTCAAGAGAGGAGCCGATCGCCATGCGCACCCTGCAATGCACCGTCCCCGCCGCCTTCGACGGCCGTCCGCTCAAGCACCTGCTGCGCGGCGAGCTTGGCATCTCCTCCACGCTGCTCAAAACGCTCAAATGGCGTGAGGGCGCGATCCTGCTCAACGGCGCAGGCGTCCATGTGAACGCCGTCGTCCGCACCGGCGATACCGTGACCGTCGTTCTCTCCGAGCGCGCGCCGCGCGAAACGGACGTCGCGCCGCTCGACATTCCCCTTGTCATCGTCTACGAGGACGAGGATCTGCTGGTGCTCAACAAGCCCGCCGGACTCGCCATGCACCCGATGTCCACCGACCTCGCCGCGCCGAACCTTGCCGGAGCGCTGGTCGCCTACCTCGGCGAGGGCACGGTGCCGCACTTCGTCAGCCGCTTGGACAAGGGCACCTCGGGCCTGCTCATCGCGGCGAAGTCCGGCTACGTTCACGAGCTGCTGCGCCGCGCGCTGCATTCTGAGGAGCTGCGGCGCGAATACCGTGCCCTCGCCCTCGGCCGCGTCACGCCGCCGCGCGGCGTCATCGACGCTCCCATCGCCCGCGCCGAGGGCTCGCTCGTCAAACGCTGCGTCGCGCCCGACGGTCTCCCCTCCCGCACGGAGTATGAGGTGCTCTCCTATCACGGCGAGCTGACGCTCCTGCGTCTCGCGCCCCGGACCGGACGCACGCACCAGCTCCGCGTCCACATGGCGTCCCTCGGTCATCCGCTCGCGGGCGACTGGCTCTACGGCACAGAGGATCGGGCGCTCATCGCCCGCCCCGCGCTGCACTCGTATGCGCTGTGGTTCACCCACCCGCTCACACACGCGGTCCTGCACTTCACTGCGCCGCTGCCGGAGGATATGGAACGGCTGATAAAATAAGACGGCTCGCCGAACCGTCTTATTTTCATTCTTCTCTTTTTTCCATAGTCAACGCCCGCGCCGTTCTGACGCTGTAGCTGCCCTCGATGAGCACCAGCAGCACCCAGCCGCTCGCGACTGCCACGCAGATGCCGTACATTCCCCACACCGGGATCAGGAAATACGACAGCACCACGCGCAGCACCACCTGCAAGAGCGATGCCACCATCGTCAGCCGCAGCCGCCCGAGTCCGCGGAAGAAGCCCTGAATGACCTCGCCCATGTAGGCAAAGAGGTACAGGTATGCCATCGTGCCCGTGTAGCGCGCGCCCGCGGCAATGACCTCGCCGTTGTCCGAGAAAAGGCCGACGATCTGCGACGGGAACAAAAAGCACACCGTGCCAAGCACGGCGATCAGCGCGGCCTCCACGCACACGCTGACGCGGTAGAAGCGCCGCACGCGCACCCTGTCGCCGTGGCCGAGGTTCTGCGACAGACAGACGACCATCGCCGCGCTGACGCCCTGTGAGAAGCAGAACAAAAACTGCTCAATGCGCAGCGACATATTGTAGCCCGTCACCGTGTTCGTGCCGAGCGGCGTCAGCATACCCTGCACCAGCAGGCGTCCGATGCACACCACCGCCTGCTGCAGCGCCGCCGCCCAGGCGTAGGAGAGCACCATACCGCCCATCCGCCGTTCAAAGCGCAGCTCGCTGCGCTTGAGCGTCAGCGGCGGGCAGCGCCGCTCGGCGTACAGAATGCACCACGCCGCCGAAAACGCCTGGCACAGCACCGTAGAGCACGCCACGCCGCGGATGCCCCAGGCAAGCACGCCGACAAACAGCACGTCGAGCAGCGCGTGGAGCGTGGACGAGACGAGCAGAATGACGAACGGTGTGCGCGAGTTGCCGCACGAGCGCAGCATGGAGGCGTAGTAGTTGTAGAGGAAGCAGCAGATCAATCCCGCGAACACCAGCTGCAGATAGACCGCCGCCTCGCGGCAGACGGCCTCCTCCGTGCCCTGCGCGCGCAGGAGCGGCACCGAGCAGACGATGCCGACCGCGGCAATGACCAGCGTCAGCGCCGCGCCGCCGAGCAGCGCGGTCGCGTTCATGCAGCGCAGCCGCATCCAGTCCTCCGCGCCGCACATCTGCGCGCACAGCACGCCAATGCCAATGGTCCCGCCGATAACCAAGGCGTTCGCCACGTCCACAATGGGCGCGGCGACGCTGATGCCGGCAAGCGGCAGATCGCCGAGGAACTTGCCCACCACGATGGCATCCACAATGCTGTAAAGCTGCTGGAAGATGTTGCCCAGAATGATGGGCAGCGCAAAATAGAAAAGGGTCGGCAGCGGCGCGCCGGTCAGCAGCGCGTCGCTTTTGCGTGCCGCGCGATACATCTGCGCAGCCGATCTGTGCGGCATGACGATCACACCCGCTTTCGTGTTATCTCTTATTTCTCTTTATAGTAAAGTCGGCAATGGCAGTAGCCCTCGAACTCCGGGTCGGCGATCTGCTCGCGGAACTCGCGGCACATGCACACGTTATCCTCGATCTTCTGCAGCCGGCAGGGGCAGTAAAGTCCCCTCTTCAGCAGCGCCTCGCGCAGACGCGCGACGACCTCCGCATCCTCGTTGTAGCGAATCTTCATCGTCTTCCCTCACTTGCAGCCATCAAGCATGGCCTTGATCTCTTCCTTGCTGCGCAGACCGACCGAGCCGGTGAGCGTGTGGCGGTCCTGCACGACGGCGAGCGTCGGGATGGACTCGATGCCGAACATCTGCGCCAGCTCGCCCTGCTCGTCAACGTTGACGCGGCAGAACTTGACCTGCGGCTCCTCGCGGTTGAGCTCCTCAAAGGCGGGCGCGAGCATCCGGCAGGGCTGGCACCATTCCGCCCAGAAGTCGATGAGGATGAGGCCCGGATCGTCGAGCACCTCGGTCTGGAAATTCTCGCTCGTGAGCGTCACAATGTCGGTAAAGGTGCGCGTTTCGACGTAGGGCTCGCGCTCGGCTCCGCCGCCGCAGCCGGAGCAGCCGGCGCACCCGCCGGAGGCGCAGCCTCCTCCGCAGCCGCCGCAGCCGCCCTCTGCGGCAAAATCGCCGTCGACGGCCTCCAGGTTTCCCTGCAAAAAGCGCTCGAGCACATCGTCCGCCGCGCCGGTGATGCCGGAAAAGACAAGCATATGCTCGCCCTCGACGGCCTGCCGCGCGTGCTCACCGATGCTGCCGCAGAGCACGACGTCCACGCCATGCTCCTTGAGCACGCGGGCGACCGCCGCGTGGCTCAGATCCTCGGGCGCGATGACCTCGCTCGTGACCGGATCGAGATCCGAAACGTTGTAAATGATAAACTCCTTGGCACGGCCGAAATGCTCCAGCAAAACGCCGTCCTGATACGGCATTGCGATCTTCATAACAGTAACTCCTTTGCCTTTTTGATTTTGAGGATAGCTTATCACAATTTCCACCATTCTACAACCGGAAGTTTTCTATCCTCCCTATGCAAAAAATTGCAGAGCGGCCCTTGCGTCTGCCGCGCATTTTCGCTACAATAGGCATAGAAAGCTTCATGCGTGAGCACCGCAAAAAACGCAAGCGAAAGGAAGCGTTATCCATGAACGACGAGCTGACCGCACAGGATATTCAGAAAATGCAGGCGGAGCTGGACGACCGCCGTCTCCGTCTGATGCCGGAGCTGATCGAGGAGGTCAAGCGCACCCGCGCCTTCGGCGACCTGAGCGAAAACTACGAGTACAAGGCGGCCAAGCAGGAGCAGAACCGCAACAAGAGCCGCATCCGCTACCTCGAGCGCATGATCGCCTCGGCCCGCGTGATCGAGGATCATTCCTCCGCCGACGAGGTCGGGCTGTACGACAGGGTGACGGTCCGTATGGTCGAGCTGGGGAAGGAAAAGGTCTTTCAGATCGTGACCACCGTGCGCTGCGACGCCCTCAAGGGCCTCGTGAGCAAGGAGTCTCCCGTCGGCAAGGCGATCCTCGGCAGGAAGGTCGGCGACACCGTGACCGTCCGCGTCAGCGACACGAACAGCTACCATGCCGAGATCCTTTCCATCGAAAAGCAGGCGGACGACGGCAGCGCTCCCCTGCGCAGCTTTTGAGCGCGATGGACGAGTCCGTCATTCTTCATGCCGAGCGCAGCTTTCTCGTCTGCCGCAAGCCGGTCGGCGTCGAGTGCGAGCACGAGCTGCCGGCTCTGCTCGCTGAGGAGGTGAAATGTAAAGTAGATTCGCTTTACTGCGTTCACCGCTTAGACCGTGCCGTCGGCGGCGTGATGGTCTGGGCGCGGACGCCCAAGGCAGCCGCCGAGCTGAGCCGTCAGGTGCAGGAAAAAGCCCTGAAAAAGGCGTATTTTGCCGTTTGCTCCGGTATTCCCACGCCCGATACGGGCGAAATGCGCGATCTGCTCTTTAAGGATTCTGTAAAGCAAAAATCCTTTGCAGTAAGTTCTTTCCGCCGCGGCGTCAAGGAAGCCCTGCTCGACTATCGCGTGCTGCAAACCGCCGCACTCAACGGCTCTCCTGCCGCCCTCGTGCGCGTCACGCTGCACACGGGACGCTTTCACCAGATTCGCTGCCAGTTCGCCACGCGCGGCCATCCGCTGCTCGGCGACGGCAAATACGGCAGCCGCGAGCGCGGCTGCACGACGGCGCTGTGGAGCTGCCGCCTCGCCTTTTTCCATCCCGAGACGCACGCGCCCCTCGTCTTTGAGGCTGCGCCGCCGCGCATCTTTCCGTGGGATCGCTTTCCATGGAACTGAATCGACAACGAGAGACGGCACGCGCCGTCTCTCGTTTCTTCATGGGATGCGGATGATCTTGGTGAGCGACTCCAGCCACGTTTTGCCGTTCGCCCGCACCACCGTCAGCGGCGTCACCGCGACGGTGTTCACCGCGCGCGGCTCGCCGCCCGCGCTCCCCGGCGGCAGAAAATTTCCCGCCGCGCTCAGACACCGCGGCTCGCCGTCCTCCACACCCCAGCTGAGCATGACGTGTCCCGGGAAATAGAGGATCGTCCCGACCGGCAGCGTGCAAAGCGCCGCGCGCTTCTCCTCCGTGGAAAGCGCCGACACGTCCTCCGCGCCGGGCAGCAGCGCCAGCCCTGCGGCGTCGCGCGGCAGGCGGAAGCCGAAGCAGCGGTAGACATCCCCCACCAGCGCGGAGCAATCCCGCCCGCCGAGCATCCCGCCCCAGCCGTACACCTCTCCGCGCATTTTCGCCGCCTGCGCGGTGACGTTCTCATGCGTATAGGGCAAGTCGCCCACGCACACATCCGCGCTGACCGGTACCATCGCCTCGCGATATTCCAGCCATCCGTCCGCGCGGCGCACAGGCAGACGAACAAGGTAGTTATCATAGCTCATGCGCCCGCGCAGCGCGCGCACCGTTCCCGGCGAAGCGGCGAGCGGCAGGCTCGTTCCCATTGGAAGCGTCGCGCCGGAGACGCGCGGCTCATAGGGATCGCAGCAGAGCGTGACGCGGCTGCCGGTCACGCGCAGGAAACCGCCCTCCTGCGCCGTCCGCCATGCTTCCAAATCCCGGCACAGCCCGATGTCTTCCGCCGGCACCCAGCCCGCATAATACGAGGTCTCGGCGCGGCAGAAGCTCCCGTCCGCGCTCTCCCCGAGCAGCGCCATCGGCTCGTTCGGCAGCACCGCGGTGAGCTGAAGCGCGTCGTCGTACCGGTCCCCCGCCCGCGTGGGGCACAGGGCATCCGTCGGTTTCGCGCGCAGACTCGTGCGCCGCACGCTGACACCCCAGCGCACGTCACGACCGCGCAGCCGCGTCAGGTCCCAGAGCCTTGCCGCCTCGCCCGGAACGCACAGAAGCGATTCATTGTACCGCGCAATCTCCTCTGCGGTCATCAAGACCGCATCCTCTTTCCGCATAAAAAGCCCCCCGTCCGGCGTTTTCTCTACTCTATGCGCCGCAGCGGGGGAGCTTTCCGATTTTTATTGAATCATTGTAAGCAGGGCCAGCACCAGCATATGCGCGGGGTAAAACGCATAGCAGGCATACTGGAACGCCTTGCTGTGGTGTCCCTGCCGCCCGCGGTAGAGCCAGATCGGCACGAGGGCAAGCAGCGCAAGCCCCTGCTCGCACAGCTCGATCTCACGTCCGAAGAGCGTGACCGGATACATCTGCCCGCCGAGCACCGCCACGTTGAGCCAGTACAGCGCCGCAAGCTGCCCGAGCAGGCACCACCACTTCCGCTCGCGGAAAAAGTAAAAGGCAAACACCGTCAGCACGCCCGCGCCGTAGTAGTCCACCATGCCGAGCGTGCCGAGGGCAAAGCCCAGCACAACGACCGCCGCACAGGTCAGGATGTAAAGCCAGCGCTTTCCCTTCGCCCGCGCCGCCTCCATCAGGCGGATGCCGAGCAGGCCGAGGAGCAGCGTCCAGATCACGTTCTGGTGCACGGGGTAGAACACTGTTCCGCCGTACATCAGGTCGAACGGCACCTCGGAGAGCACAGCAAAGAGCAGCATCCGCAGCGCATAGCGCTTGAAGCTGCGCGTGTGGAAGTACCCCTCCACCGCCAGAAAGGCAAAGATCGGAAAGGCAAGCCGCCCGACGTGCGTCAGCCACATCTGCGAGGAAAGCAGCGTCGCCCATAGGTGGTCCATCAGCATAAACGTCATGGCGAGAATGTGCAGCGCCGCGGCGCTGAGATCAAAGGTCTTTTTCATCATGGTCTCCTTTTTTGTCCGGCGTCTCCGCGCCGTGTCCTCACATCATAGCACAGATCCTGTCGAAATGTCTATCAAAAATGAAATGACCCACTTTAAAAATGTGAATCGCTCCGCCGAACGCCTTTTACGGCAACATTTCCCAAGTATTCTGTAAAAAAGATGCTTATATTTTGTTAAGATTCCGTAAAAAGAAATGCTTTTTTCCTTCCCATGCGGTATAATGAATTGTCTTAAAATGATTGGCGGAAGCCCAGCGGCCCTTATCCGGTCAGGCTTCCGTTTTTTTATGGATACAAAAAGGATGCCTTCTGTACCATGGTCGAATCCATGAAGCAGGTCTCGGAGAATTATCTGAGCACGGAAAAGGGCTACGCAGACGACTGGGCCGCCTACATCGCCAGCTGTCACATGACCGCCGAGGAGGCGCTGGACTACATCCGCACCACCAACACGCAGGAGGACCGCGCGGCGCACCTCGTCGACATGGCGGACCTCTCCGCCCGCTCGACCTTCGTGCGCAACGGTAACCCCTGGGTACACTGCTACGAAGAGCAGCAGAAGCTCGCGACCATGGACAGCAGCGCCTTTCTGGACAAGATGGAGCAGCTTTTCAACACCGGTCCCGACGAGGTGCCGGTGCTGGGTAAATACCGTGTGGGCGAGTCACAGCGGACGGTCGTCAGCGTGGGAACGCGCGTGATGATCCGCGAGGCGGACGGCTCCGACCGCCCCTATCTGCTCCTGCGTCTCATTCCCGTGGAGTATCTGCAGAACACCTGGACCTTTCCCACCGAGTTTCCGCTCGCCGAGATTAGCATGATTGTCAGCGACGGCGGCTATGTGGTGCGGTCCCCCTCGCTGCGCTCGCGCACCTTTTTAGACTTCATCCGCGCCTATAATTTCACCGACGATTACAACGCCGTCGACTCTCTAGCCGAACGCCTCCTCACAACGGAAAACGGTTTGCTCACCTACAAGGATTCCCGCGGCGTAGACTGCTACTTCTATTACTCTAGCTTCGGCGAGGGCTCAAACATCGACATTCTCGGCTACATCCCCGCCTCACAGATCCAGCCGGAGGCCGTGGAATGGAGCATTGTGCTGCTGGTGTGCGGAACGCTTTTCCTGCTCTTTCTCATCGACGGCGCGTACATTCTCTCCATCAACCAGAACCTGCGCCGTGCCGTCGATATGGCAGAGCACGCCAACCAGGCAAAAACGCGGTTCCTCTCCACCATGTCGCACGATATCCGCACGCCGATGAACGCCGTCATCGGCATGACGGAGATCGCCAAGCTCCATCTGGACGACGCTGGCTATGTGAGGGACTGTCTGGACAAGGTCTCCGCGTCGAGCAGTCACCTGCTGACGCTGGTCAACGATATTCTGGATATCTCCAAAGTCGAAAGCGGCAGGATGACGCTCGACCCCTGCGCCGTTTCCCTCTCGGAGGAGGTGGAGAAGCTGAGCGGCATGGTCCGCCCAAGCGCCGCCATGCGCGGCGTTGCCTTCACCCTGCGTATGCAGGACATCACGCAGGGCATCGTCGTTACCGACCCGCTGCGTCTGCGTCAGGTGCTGATCAACCTGCTGACAAACGCCGTCAAGTGCGACGGCTCCATCATGGCATTCTTTGAAGGCGACGTTCCCTTCTACGTCTGCAACGCCGAGTGCGTCAGCGGCATGAAAAAGCGCGAATCGAAATCGGAGACCTTTCGCACCGCGCCGTTTGAATACGAATTTCTTTACGCGCCGCTGGGGGATTCCGGCGCTTACGCCTATCTTGAGCCCTGGTACGGCTTCTCGGTCAGCAAGGACAGCGACGAGGCCGAGCTGGCCGTCGAGTTCCTGCGCTTTATGTCCACAAGGCTCGACGAGATGGCGGGCATCAAGGGGCTTCCCTCCGTCGCGGCGGACAGCGCCGACGAGCGCTACGCCGGTATCCGGCATACCGATGCCGCCGAGTTCTCCTTCACCAACGACGGCCGCATCACCGAGACCGTGCGCAACGCCTTCCAGCAGGTCTGCGGCGACCTCGGCGCGGGCATCTGCGCGACTGCCGGCGAGGCGGCCCGCGCCTTCGTACAGCAGTGCGCCGACTGAGCTTCCGATTTTCCATATCGCGGCAGGCGCAGTCCCGAAAGGGCCGCGCCCGCTTTTTGCATGAGTGCCTGTGGAACCGGAAATACTATCCTCACCAAATCAAGGAGGTATTTCCATGTCCGATATGTTTTGCTTCCAATGCCAGCAGACCGCCGGCGGCAGCGGCTGCGTCCGCACCGGCGTATGCGGCAAGCAGCCCACGACGGCACATTTACAGGATATTCTTGTCTGCCGCCTGATCCGGCTCGCGGAGGTCTGCGAACAGAAAAGCGAGCATCCGCGTGAGGTCACGCAGCTGCTCGCCGATGGGCTTTTCACCACGCTCACGAACGTCAACTTCGATGATGGGGCCATCCGCGCCTTTACCGTCCGCGTGGAGGACGCCCTGCGTTCGCACGGCGGAGACGTGCGTGAGGAGGACCCCTCATGGCTCTGGCGCGGCGAGACCGATCTGGTGTCTCTGCGCTCCACGCTGCTCTTCGGGCTCAAGGGCATGGCCGCCTACGCGCACCATGCCATGCGTCTCGGCTGCGAGGACGAGACGGTGAGCGCGTGGTTCTACAAGGGGCTTTCCGCACTCGCACAGGAGCACAGCGTCGCGGAATGGCTCGCGCTCATCACCGAATTCGGCGAGGTGAATTTCAAGTGCATGGCGCTGCTTGACCGCGCGAACACCTCGGCCTTCGGCGATCCCGTGCCCACGCGCGTCCACACCGATATTCAGAAAGGCCCGTTCATCGTCGTTTCCGGTCACGACCTTGAGGACCTGCATCAGCTCCTCGAGCAGACCGCCGGAAAGGGCGTCAACATCTATACGCACAGCGAGATGCTGCCCGCGCACGGCTATCCGGGTCTAAACAAATATCCCCACCTCGCGGGCAACTTCGGCACAGCATGGCAGAATCAGCAGAAGGAGTTTGCCGATCTCCCCGCGCCCATTCTTTTCACCACCAACTGCATCATGCCGCCGCGTGAGAGCTACGCTGACCGCGTCTACACCACCTCGGTCGTCGGCTACAAGGGGCTGCGACATATCGAGGAGGACGCGCAGGGCCGCAAGGACTTCTCCCCCATCATCGAGCAGGCGCTTGCCCTCGGCGGCTATAAGACCGACCGCAGCATGAGCGGCATCAACGGCGGTCACATGCTCACTACCGGCTTTGCCCACGCGGCAGTCCTCGCGCAGGCGCCGCAGATCATCGAGGCCATCAAAAGCGGCACCATCAAGCACATCTTTCTCGTCGGCGGCTGCGACGGTGCGCACCCCGGGCGCAATTACTACACGGAGTTCGTCAAGCGCACACCGATGGACACGCTCGTCCTCACCCTCGCCTGCGGCAAATTCCGCTTTAACGACCTTGACCTCGGCGAGATCAACGGTATCCCGCGCATCCTCGATATCGGGCAATGCAACGATGCCTACAGCGCCGTCCAAATTGCACTCGCTCTCGCGGACGCCTTCGGCTGCACGGTCAACGACCTGCCGCTCACGCTTGTGCTGACCTGGTACGAGCAAAAGGCCGTGTGTATTCTGCTCACGCTGCTCGCTTTGGGCATCAAAAATATCTGTCTCGGCCCCACCATGCCGGCTTTTCTTTCGGAGACCGTCATCAAAACGTTGGTAGACGCCTATAACCTCCAACCCATCACGAATCCGCAGCAGGACCTCGACGCCATCCTGCATCGTGGATAAATTCACGGGATGAAAGCAGGGGGCGGAGCCTGTTGCATAGTGCAATTTTAGACCCATTAGACCCAGGCGGGAAATGTAGGTATTAAAAAAGTTTCTGCAAATTCATATTTTGTAACAGTCTCTCTTTTTCTCTCTTCTGGAAAAGAAAAGCGACGGTCATAGACCGTCGCTTTCGTGTTGGCGCTACCTATCTTTCCGGGCCGTTTCCAGCCAAGTATTGTGGGCAGAAGCGAGCTTAACTTCCGTGTTCGGGATGGGA
>QWCY01000481.1_pt1:0-30000 | contig 65783 bp, 67 predicted proteins | sample 1972631 | NCBI WGS metagenome assembly QWCY01 (sample SAMN09866696, study PRJNA288562) | Human gut metagenome isolate pre1_stool, whole genome shotgun sequencing... | isolation source: gut | host: Homo sapiens | place: USA: California
GCATGGTTTAACAAATGCATTGCATCTTTAGGGACTTCTGATTTTATATTCTTTTTCTTTGAAATAATCTGAAACGCTTTATGTCTGTTTATATCTTCCTTTTCCACAAGAAGCTCTATAAAATTATCATATTTCGTACCATATGATTTAAATATTAAAAGATTAAATAAATCTTTTTTGCTAAACATATATAATGCAGATTCAATTGACCCTTCAATGTTAATTTTTGATAAATCTTCTCCACAATTTTTTTCTATGTTTTGAAAAGATTCCTCTTCAAACTTGCTATAAAAACCCAAAAGTTCGTTTGCCAATGGATCAACTAAACTGATAAATAAATCTTCTTTATCATTAAAATGCCTGTAAAAAGCACCCGTTGTAACCCCAGCATCTTTGCAAATTTTTCTTAAATTAGCTCGTTCATAACCATCATTTAAAAAATTAACTTTACCACTATCCATAATCTTTTTATGTGTTAAATCGTAACCAGTAATTTCTGTCATATCCTCACCGCCTCGACTAATTGCTCAATTTATAATTTTGCGGAATAATGATAACTTTGTTATCATTATATACACTTATCTTCTTTATGTCAATATGAATAGTAGAAAATCATACTTAAGTATGATATAATCATTAATAATTTTAATACACGCTTAACGCTTGCTACTCTAATTATTCTTTTGTAGCAAGCACAGTAAATGTACGTGCACTTACGAAAAATTAATGGATCAGATTTTTATGAGATGTATAGTCCCATTAGGCTCATTTGCTTACTATTTAATTATTTCATTTACCTTTTTCTGTATATCATAATAATCATATCCAGCTTCTAGCAAGCGTCTTTTTCTTTCGCTCCCCGTGCCCCAAAGTCCTCGAATGACTTCTCTGGCAATCATATCTGTTTTACTATCATTTTTTATTTCATAAACAATAGCACCTTTATCGTCAAAAACTTTATACTGTGGATTTTTATTAACACACTTTTTAGCAAGTTCTAGATACTTAAATGCTCCTATCTGGCTTTTTGCATCTTTCCATGATTTTCTTACTCGATACATTGTTGATACTTCCATAGGCTTGTTATTGTCTGCTCTTAGTTTTTTATTGACTTCGTCAGCGATAAATGCTAGCTTATTTGAAAGGTATGGACCAGGGCAGCTTGTTTTTGCATACCATTTATGCATTTGCAAAACACCATCTTTTCCTCCAGTATATGTGCATGGATAAATTTCATTTCTTCTACAAATGTCTGTAACCAAATCAATAAGTCTTTTTAATACATAATTAGACACCAGCCACTGTGGTGCACAGGTAGAATTTCCCACTTCAATTGTTACTGCCCTGTTGTCGCACCAAGATGAAGATGTAGTCCAAGCTCTATTTTGCTCATCAACACCAAGAACTATAACTCCATCTGATCCTAAGCAGTAATTTGCTGAGGCTTTTCTTGTTTTTGATACAAATAGAGATGCTAAATTTCTTCCATTAATAACTCCAGCAGCATGGTGTATTGCAATCTTGCATATTTTTTCACTTCTCTTTCCACTATGATTTGGAGATAGTATCTTATCTTGGATTAGTGAGCTGTTTGACATTTACTTGTCCTCCTTTAGCTGCTCAAGCATTTCTCTAAGTTTTTCTGGAACAGGTAAACCTATTGCCATTGTATTTTCTAATATAGATAAACCTTCATTAGCTATATAAAAAAAGATGATGGCTGTTCTTATCATAGTACCATCACCTTTAATTAAATTTACATCGCATAAGTTTGCTATACCAACAACAATAAATATAACAATCTTCTTTGCTATTCCTTTAAATCCTACGCTTGATGAGAGCTTTCGTTCTACTCCTGCTCTTAAAACACCCGTTATATAATCTGCTATCACAAATGCAAGTAAGGTGTAGATAAAGGCGTCAATTCTTCCTAAGTAAAAGCCTATATAGCCACCTATGACTATAAAGACGTATTTGAGACTTTCTAAAATTTTATTCATTTCCTTCCTCCTCTGTTAATGTATAAGTAATTTTCATAGTTTTATCTGCCGTTTTTAATATTGGTGTAGATAAGTTATTGATAGTTCCGAGATATTTAATATTTATAAACAAAACTTTGGATAAATACCTGCCACTATCGTAGTAAGATCCATATCCTAATAATAATGAACCAAATTTAATAAATGGGGTATTTACCAAGTAAAGTGTCCTATTTTGTTTAACTCTAACTACGTCATCTCTATCCACACTAAATCTGTTACCAATAATAAAATCGTTTAATTTATATAGTCTATAATTTCCTCTATAATTGTATTCTTCCTTAAAACCCAAATCTATTAATTTTACATCTACTGGGTTATTTAAATTGAATTTAACTAATTTATCACCGCTTTTACAAATTGTATATACATAGCCATCCCTATAGACCATATTGTCATTACGCTTTGGCATATTACTATCAAAGGACGGATAATCTCCACATGCCTTAATTTGTATGTTTTCTAAGACAAAAGTATTAACAGTGAATGTATAGTCTTTTTTGCTAATTTTTATCTTATTTATTTTACTACTCTTATCATAATCACCAGATGCATTTACAAGTCCATAATAGAATCCATCTTCTCCATCAAAAAAACAGGACTCGTTCCAACTATTAGCATTTTTGTAAAAATCCTTCATGTCTAAAACCGTTTTTTCTATTTTTTGATTTGTAAAGCTCTTAATTGTATCATTCAGTCCAAGACTCGTGAAAGATTCTTTAAATTTGATAATCTCTAATGTTTTGTTTTGAGCAGGCCATATAGAAATAAAATAGTTTTCTTTAGGAAAGGCTTCGACCATACCTAGGTATATTCTCATAAAATTATCATCCATAATAATCCCAGTTTCATTAAGAGCTATGACATCTCTATAATTTCCATACATATGTCCATAGTAAGCATAACCTGAACTTTCATGGCTTAATGATAGTGCCGATATTTTACCATTTGCTTGTGACGTAGCAAAGTCCCATACAAATTTATAACCATTATCTAACTGTTTTGTTTCTTGCAAGTTAATAGAGCCTCTCAATGGATTCTCAGTATCATTTACACTTTGAGACGCATATCCTATCACTTTGTTATTAGATGGAGCATAGTAGTTATCTACGTCTTCTTTTAATGAATCTTCAAAAAGCAATAATCCACCATAACATCTAGTTGATACAGGAAACATCTCTTTATAAAAATTAGAGTCTGAAGAATATTGAACGGGATACATTAAACAGCTCGGATTATATTTGAATATATCAGGAACTGCATTTGTTACCATATTCTCACTTTCATATACTTCTTTTTTATTAGTTTTTACATCTGTTAGTTCTATTGTTGTTCTGCCTTTAAGCAATGTATCTACCTCCCTATATTTTAATTGCTTAGCTTTATGCCTAGATACTGAAATCTATTAATCTTTTCATTAACAGAAAACTTCTCTGGTGCTTGTGTTGTAAGATTATATTTTTCCTTAATGCGTTTTAGCACGGTCATATTTCCAATTGTAATTCTATTCCAAGTTTCATCAACTTTAATCTTTCCATCCCACTCTTCATTAGAACCTAGTGATTGACCCGATATTGCTGCTATGGCATTATCCTTGCTTATCATAGCCTTGCCAGATTCTAATCTAATAAGTACTGAGAAGTTATTCATTGTTTTCTCTTTAATCTTAGTCAAAGGATAAAAAAGGTTTAATATATGCTCGCCACTCATGTAAGTTTCCTTTGGTATGTGATGCTCAATTTTCGCATCATTGAAAACGTAAGTGACAACTAAACGAGTAGGAACTTCAACTGTTTCTATAAGTTCAAGATCTTCAATAACTTCTTTGTCTTCAAACTTTGGTGGGTTGAATGATTTTTTCTCGTCATTAAGAACCTCAACTTTTTTAGTTTCTTTTCTTTTTACCTTCCTGTGTTTTTCTTCTGTGTCGCAAATAACATTTAATAAAATTGCTGCATTAAATAATGCTTCAGTTTCTTTATCTGAAGCAAACTCAATTCTAATAATTGGTGTGTCTGCTGTAGATAGATTGATAGCTGAATAGTTAGAATAAGAATGCACCACTAGCTTCTCAGATTCAATCTGATTTATTAGACCAGTGATGTTTTTATCATTTTTGCTTTTAGCTCTTGAAAGATATGGATTTTTTCCAACACCGATAATTCTATGCTTACCATTTATCTTATATTCAATATCTGTAATTAAACCTTCTATAGTTTCATTGGAATATATGATTTCAATCCTATCTCCAACATCTAAAGAAGGATCACCTATTGTTTCCATATCAAAAGGTGTGTGCTGTATTTTACATACTTCATTTAATAAAGCTTCACACATTCTTTGTCTTTTCTCTTCAAGTCCAAGTTGCATAAGAGGGTTTATCCCTAGATTCATAGTCAAACCATTGTCTTCATCCAAGGAGTAGTATTCTGCAATTTTAGTCTTTGCATTCGTTGAGTTAATTGCTGTATACCTAGTTTTAAAATCAGATATTGAAGATGAGAACCTCTCCTTAGCATTAATGCTTGTTGAAACTTTTTCTGAATACTTCATAAGAACCAGCTCGCCTGTTCTATTAATTTGAGCAAAAACTCCCAGTGTTGATGCAATATAGTGAATAAAATCTCTATAAGTTTCTATATCATTTTCTTTATAAATTGCTAAGGCCTCCTGCCCATTAGCAAAAGCTTTTATCTCATCCTCGCTCATTCCTAGCTTAACTTTACATTTTTCACAAGAAAGGCTTAAAAGGTCGTACGCAGATCCAAAGGTGTCTGTAATAGGAAAGTTCTTATCAAAGCGTAGCATATAGTCATATCCTTTAAGTTCCAGTATCTTCTTAGACCTATTCGCTTCTGTTACATCAAATATTCCCATAGGTATTGTTTCAACTTTTCCATCAGATAAGACTTGATGATAAAAAAGCTCAAGCTTAGAATCTTCAAGGCTGTATCTGTCGATATTTGAAAATAAACTGATGCCAAACTCTGCAGCATAAACTGTTCCTATCTCAAGCTCTGATGAGCCTGAGCACGATCTATGAATATATCCAGATCCTTTTAATATGTCGCTATTTGTAAAAGGGATTACTTTTTTATCTTTTAAAATGATATTGCCAGTCCAATAAAAGCTACGAGAATTTTTCTTTATTTCTGTTTTGAAATCTGCACTTGTAGAATACATTAATATTCCTCCAAAGAAAACGATACATTCCAAAGCCCTTTATATGAAGTATCTTTCACTAGCTTTGTTTTAAAACCATCAATGTACATCTCTGCTTCTTTTAATGATAAATCTTCTGTGTCTAAGTATTTAACTTTTAACTTAGCCTTCTTAGTAAATTTACTTAATACTTTCACTAGCTTGGGACTACATGAGAAGTCAACAGATATGCTAGCTACTTTACTTCTAATAATATCTCTTTGAATAGTACCTGCTTCTGTTTCTCCTCCTGTGTCTGCCTCTATATCTCTAAAATCAATAGAATAAGAGTTAGGTAGAGGCAGGTCTATTCCTTCAATTATTAAATATGATTGATGCTTCATTTACCTACCTCCACTTCTTAAATTTCTTCTTTGAGATGCACTTACTATGGCCTCATCTAGCAATGTTCCTCCTAAATAAACAGGTATAACTATGTCGCCAGATTGTTCAGCTTTTAAATCAATATTTGATAGTGCAGCTTTGATTTGTCCTCCTATATCAACCGAGCTAGCTTGAGTGACGCTTGCTCCAACCGTTGCTAAACTTGGACTTAAAACCATATCGCTTGCCACATTCTTCATTGATGATTGGACTAAATTTCTACTCTTCTCTATTCCTTTTGCTAAACCTTTCATAAAGTCTGGCATCCATGTTTCATAATCTGTTAATGGACCTACATCTGGTACTGAGAAGTGCAGGAAGGATTTTATTGTAGATGCTACATTAGAAACAGCAGATGCGATTCCACCTATAGCACTTTTTATACCATTAATAATTCCGTTAATTAAATCTGCTCCCCAGTTATATGCACTAGATATAAGGTTTTGAATAAATGATACTGCGTTATTAAAGCCAGTTTTTATTGTATTAACAATATTTGACATTGTATTTGAAATAGTTGAAAACATCGCATTGAATACATTAGATACAGTTGATTTTATTCCATTTATAACTGAAGTAACGCTATTCTTTATATTATTCCAAGTATTAATAACAAATGTTTTAATTGCATTAATAACTGTTGATATAGTGTTCTTTATCGCATTCCATATAGATTCAATTGTTGTTTTCAATGCATTTACAGTATTAACAACTGCTGTTTTTATGTTGTTCCATGTTGTACTTATAAAGGTTGATATTGTTGTAAGTATCGTAGTGAAAAATGTGCTAATTGCATTCCATACTGTTTCTATACTTGTTTTAATGTTTTCAATACTTGTTACTACAAAGTTCTTAATATTTTCCCACGCTGTTTTGAAAAATTCACTTATGCTATTAAAAACAGTTGTCGTTGTATTCTTTATTGCATCCCATGTATCAGTAAATATTGTAGATATTGAATTCCAAAGTTCAGTAAAGAAATCTTTTATTGCATTCCATACTGTTATTGTCGCTTCTTTTATTGCTTCCCAAACTGCAATAACTCCATTTCTAAACCATTCACATTTATTCCACAAAAGAACTAAAACAGCAATTACAGCACCTATTACAATAGGTACTATACCTATAGCTGATACGACAGCTGTTATTGCAGGGATGATAGTTACAGTTACAAAGCCAGCTACTTTTGCAAAGGCTCCAACTACTAGTGGACCTTGTGTCATAATCGTACCAATCGACCATACAAGTTTACCTACTATAACAAGAATAGGACCAATAGCAGCAATTAAAACTCCTATCGTTGCAATAATACCTTTAACAGGCTCTGGTAGTGCATTTATTCCATTTACAAGCTTAGTCAAGAAATCTACTAAGCCTCTAACTGCTGGCATCAACAGTTCTCCAAAAGATATAGCTAATTCCTCTAAAGCTGATTTTAATATTTTAAGCTGTCCACCTAAGTTATCCTGCATAGTGTTTGCCATTTTCTCAGCCGATCCATCAGCGTTATATATGGCATCACTTAAATTATTGTAATCTTGCTCGCTTGCGTTAATTATTGCAAGCATACCAGACATAGCATTTTTACCAAATATCAATGAAGCAGCCTGTGCTTGTTGAGTTCCATCTAAACTAGCAAAAGCGTTTCTAAAGGTCATCAATGTTTCATCAAGTGATAGTCCTTGAATATCCTCTACAGTTAATCCAAGCATAGCCATACCATTTGAAACTTCTTTAGTCGGTGATGCTAATCTTGTTAATGCAGCTCTCAAAGCAGTACCTGCCTGTGAGCCTTTAACACCAGAGTTTGCCATCAGACCTATTGCTACAGCCATGTCCTCTACTGAATATCCTAAAGCTCCAGCTATTGGTGCAGCATACTTAAATGTTTCACCCATCATAGATACATTCGTATTTGCATTAGAAGATGCAGCTGCAAGGACGTCAGCAAAATGAGATGAATCTTCTGCTTTTAATCCAAAGGCCGTAAGAGCGTCTGTAACAATATCTGAGGTAGTAGCTAGATCCTCGCCACTGGCTGCAGCAAGGTTCATAACACCATCAATACCGTCTATCATTTGCTTAGTTTTCCATCCAGCCATTGCCATATAGTTCATTGCATCTGCAGCTTCGCTGGCTGAAAACATTGTCTTTGCACCCATTTCTCTTGCTTTTTTGCAAAGAGCATCAAAGTCAGAGCCAGTTGCTCCAGACACAGCCTTTACCTTTGACATGCCAGAATCAAAATCTGCTGCTGTTTTTACAGCTACTGCACCAAGTCCAGCTACAGCGAGAGATACTGGCATAATCTTTTTGCCGACATTTTCAATGTTCTGTCCAGTGTTTTGCCATTTTTCTCCTGCAATGGCTACATTTTGTAGTGTTTGATTAGTCGTTGCACCTTGCTTTTCAAGGGATTTAAGTGCTTGTTCTGTTTCTATTATCTCTCTTTTTAAGGCATCATATTGCTCTTGTGAGATTTTGCCTTCAGCTAGAGCCTGTTCTGCTTGTTTCTGTGCCTCTTTTAGTGAATTAAGCTTGTTTTTTGTTTCTTCTAATGTTTGTCCTAGAAGTTTATGCTTTTGTGAGATAAGCTCAGTATTACCAGGATCTAATTTTAAAAGCTTATTAACATCACGAAGTTCTGATTGAGTATGTTTTATTTCAGTGTTTACTGCCTTTAGTGCCTCTTGAAGCTTGGTGGTATCCCCTCCAATTTCAACAGTAATCCCTTTTATTCTGTTTGCCAATATCTCACCTCCTTAAAATTAAATAAAAAAGCATCTGTTGCCTAACAATGCTTAAGTGGTATATTCTTTAAAATTTATCAAAATCATCTTGTGTTGCTACTTCTTTGTACTTGTAATCGTCATTGCTTTTTTCTATAAACATATCGTTTACAAGTCCAATGCTTAATAAATCTAAGTCAGAAACAGAAAGACCAAGTTCCACTGCCCTTAATAAAAATAAGGGTGTAGTCATTGGTCTTTCTGTCGGTCTTACTTTTTTTTAGATTTTTCCTCCATCTTTATATTAAGTCCCCATAGCTCTATTAGCTGAGGCAGTATTTGATATATAGAAAATGTTGAAAAATTATCTAACCATTCTTCTGTACTGTCTGGAACAGATTTATCTCCATGCCTAGCCATTACATAGGCTATATTTTCAAACAATTCTAATGAACCTATATCAAGATTAGATTCATTTTTATCATTCTTTTTTATTGACCTTTCTAGTTCTATTAGGTCTTTAAAAATATCTCTGCCAAATTTTATTCTATAGATTCTTGGAATAGCTGCTGATGCACGAAAGACAACATCTTTGCCGTCAATCTCTATTGTTTTTGTTAATGCCATTATTATTTTCCTCCTACGCTTGCTTTTGTAGGTGTTACTGCAGTTTCTGTAGGCATATAAACTGACTTATACCATCCTTCGTAAGTCTCCTTAGTTGTTGAATCTCCTGTTCTTGCTTTTACATTTCCATTTGGAAGAGGTCTTGCTTGAATTGATAAAGTTTCTGGTTGCACTTCCCTTGATTCCTCATTTGTCTCTCCTTCAAGTTTTGGTCTTGCGGCAGAACAGTTATACATAATGTGACGGATTTTCTTTTGATCTCCATCAAACTCAAAAAGAAGAGCAAAGTTTGCTGTCTCTGAGTTTGATGATTCAATAAGAACTTTATTTGTATCTACTTTTTCCATTAAAACATCTGTTCTAAACGACTCTGGGATAAGTGCTATTTCTAGGTCACCATCATAACCCATGTTATTAGAAATTGTGTAGTATTCTATCCCATCAGCATAAAAGCTTTCTGGCTCTCCATTAGGTTCTAATGAAATGGATACAGCACCAGGCATTGGCACTGGTTCTTTATATTTAATCGTACCATCCTCTGTTTTATCAAAAAGAGCATAGTGAACATTACATATGTTAAATTTAACTTTATTAGCCATTGTATTCCTCCTTATAATTTATCTTTAAAGTAAACTCGTAGAGAACTTCATACAACCTTTCAGACTCAATCCATACTTCTGATTTTTCATAGTAGATTTTTTCTCTATCAAGTATTTCTTCTATTTTTTCTTCTAATTGTAAATCTTTTTTATCTGTATAGACCTCAAGATTCACTTCTGTATTCTTATAATAAACAAGCCCATCTGCCCCAAAGTGTTTATTCTTTGGAAACAGATATACCATAAAAGGTGGGTCTGGACTCTCTCCTTCAGCAAAATGCGAATAAGCAAAAGGAAGTCCTATCTCTTCTAAAATTTTTATTAGTCTATCCATTCTTTAACTTCCTTATAATGTTTTCTTCCAATTCTCTGACTCCTTTTTCTTCTGCTGGTGCTATATGAGGCTTTGACTTTACTCTACCACCCTGTCTAAGCACATGACCTTTTTCAAGTAAGTGTGCAAGCTGATATCTATTCCTTGAGTGAACTATAAGCTCGATTGAATTAGAAGTCTCTCTATTGTTTTTTACAGTCCATGACTTAGCATATCTACCAGTCCTTCCTACTGGAGCTGTATCCTTTATATCTTGCTTGATATTTTTAGCTGCTTTCTTGACCTCACTCTTAAGTTCATCGCTAGCCATCTTAGAATAATCTTCTAAGCCTTTCATTATTTCACTAGCTAAGTTATCTATCTTCACATTCATCTTGACACCTTCTTGCATCTTAGTTTAATCAGCTTATTTTTATAATTCATAAAATCAACTGATAGTATATTGTATATATTTTCATCAAAGCTAATTCTATATTCACTAGAGTTTATTGATTTTAATTTTTGCTGATATCTAATTGTAAAAGATATATCAGAGCTGTCCTGCTCCATACCTAAAAATACTGCCTCTCCTTTTCCTTGAAAGGATATATATGCATTAGTTGTAATATAGTCACTCCAAATAGATTTATGGTTTCCAATCTTGTCTGTTTCAACCCTCTTATTTTGTATCTTTATTTTTTATTAAGGTCAACTATCTTCATTAAAACTCAGCCTTTCTTATACCAAATAATAGAGCTCTAAGTGTTAAATTAAGCTCTGCGTGGTCAGCCTCTTCTCTGTGTTCATAAAGATATGCAATCATATATAGTACAGCAATTTTAGCATTTTTATGGCTAGCAAGCTGCTCATCGCTATCTACTCTTGCAATTTCTCTGCAGTGCTCTATTGATGAAAGGATGAGCGTCTTTATATACTCATCCTCATCATCAAAATCAACTCTTAAATACGTCTTAGCCTCATCAAGAGTTATCATGCTCATTTTCCTATGCTGTAGTTCCTATTTTTAATAGCTTAACAGCCTCTCTTAGTACTAGCACTCCATCAACTCTTTCTTTGCCTAAGAAGCCTACCATGCCATTACCAGCGAATAATTCTTTTAAATCTTGGAAGGATCTGTATCCTCTATCACCAATCTTGTAATAAGAAATATCGCCAAAAGCTATAGCAAATTTTCCTTTTTCTGCCTTTGGTGCATATGCAGATGTATATGCTGGATATCCTAATAGTCTATCTGGTTCTCCATCTTTTAGTGAAGGTTGCCAAATATATGCACCATTAATATCTTTTAGCTTTCTTATTTGAGCTACTGTAGCATCATTTAGAATAAATACAGCTTTTTTTCTGTATGGTCTATCTAATGAATAAACAAGGTCAACTAATTCATCTGATGTTATTGTAGCAGCTTTAGATGTTACTCCAATTTCTCCACCTTTTTTAGCATCAAAGATTCCTGTAGGCTTATTTACACCATCTCCATTTAAGAATGCATCTTCTTCAGCATTAGCTAATGCTTTTGTAAATTCTTCTGTGATATAGCTTTCCAAATCAAAAGCTGAATCATATAAAAGCTCTTCTGTTACTTTAACTCCAACATGAAGCTTGTGAGCATCAAGTGAAACTTGGTCAAACTTGCCATCACCAAAAGTAAGTTGTCCGCCTTCTTCAACCCATAAAGCTGCTGGCTTAGTAGCTGCAATATTTATTTTATGAAGTCCTGAAGTTTTAACTTTTGAAGCAAGCTTTCTGATAATGTTTTCATCTTCAAGTCCACTTACTATTTCTTTCTCAAGTTCTTCCGGAACTAAATATCCGCCACTCTCGTCTGCTCCAACTTTTAATTCGTTTGAAATGTCTCTAAAGTTTGATCTTAGAGCGTTCATCATTGATTTTTTATAAACGTTTCTAGATCTCATTGGTATTTCTTCTTCATTACCTACTGTAGGCTCATTTGTTAAGGCTTGAGTAGTAGGTTTTGCTAGGTCTTTGTCCATTTCTTCCTCCCTCTTTTTTCTGTTAATTTCACGAGTGTAGTTCTCGATTGTCTTCTCCATTTCTTCGTAAGTCTTAAAGTCCTCGTCAGACATTAAGCCATTCTCGTCTTTTTTGGAATCAGCAAAATTCTTTGCATTGTTCCATGCCTCTGTTCTTTTTTCAATTAATTCATTTAAAGTCATATAATTACCTCCATTTATTTTTTATTTGACTTAGTCTTTCTTCCACTTCGTTTATTGAGTGGTGCTTTACTTCTTTCTTTATTTTTGTCATGAGTGAATTACTTACTGCTCTTCTAGAAAAGACCATATTTGTTACTTTTTCATCTTTTCTCTTATCGCTTAGAGTGCCGTCACAAAATCCCATCTCTATGGCTTTGTTTTTATCAAACCAAGTCTCTCCATCCATAAGATTAGAAATCTCTTCTCTAGAAAGTCCTGTCTTGATTTCATAAGCGTTTATGATTGATTCTTTGACTTCGTTAAGCATCTCTATAGCTTTCTGCATTTCTTTCGAATCGCCAATGGCTACAGTCAACGGATTATGGATCATCATTAAAGATGTAGGGCTCATTAAAACTTCAGTTCCTGCCATAGCGATAACTGATGCAGCTGATGCTGCAAGTCCATCAATCTTTACAGTTACATTGCCTTTGTGTTCTAAAAGCATTGTGTAAATTCTTGATGCTGCTATACAGTCGCCACCAGGTGAGTTGATCCAAACTGTTATGTCTCCTTTTTTATTTTTTAATTCTTCAAAAAAGAGCCTTGGCGTGATTTCATCATCAAACCAAGACTCTTCTGCTATAACCCCATCTATATAGAGTTCATTTTCATTCTCTTTCCAGTTCCAAAATATTTTATTTTTCATCCTCTAAATCATTACCTCCATTCTTTTCATAAAAAACTCCCGCCTTATTAAGTGGTAGCATGTTTCCATTAACAAGATATAGGTCTCCACCTTCTTCAGCTGAAATCCTATCTAGATTTTCTAGCTCTCGTATATCGTTTGCACTCATCCAACCATTTTGTCTTCCAACAGCATAACCATTCATTCTTGATTCGTAGTCTCCTCTTAGAAGTCCATCAAGATTAAACTTAATGAAATAGTTTTCTTTTTCTTTTTTTGTTAACAATGATCTCTCTAGAGATTGCTCCCATCTAATTATCCAAGGATCGAGAGTATATTTAACAAACTCAAGTGACTGCTGCTCAATATTTGAAAAAGACGACCTTTCTAAGTCTCCTATCATGTGAGGTGGAATTCTGAAAATTCTAGCTATTTCATTTAACTGAAACTTTCTAGTTTCTAAAAATTGAGCCTCACTTGGAGCAATAGCTATTGGTTGATACTTCATCCCTTCTTCGAGTACAGCTACTTTGTTTGCATTCTTTGGTCCTTGAAATGCGGCATTCCAAGATTCCCTTACTCTTTCAGGATCCTTAATAATACCAGGATGCTCTAAAACACCGCCTGGTTGGGCTCCATTTTGAAAGAAAGAGGCACCATATTCTTCACAAGCCATAGCCATGCCTATAGCATTTTTTGCCATTGTAATTGGCGAATATCCAATAAGTCCGTCAAATCCAAGTCCTGGTATATGAAGAACATCTTCTTTTAATAGATAAACATCTTCATACTTATACTTGTATTTATAGAAGATTTCTCCATCTTCACTTCTCATAACAGTCATCTTGTTTGGCATCAAAGGATAAAGACCGACAATTTCGTTTTTTCCATTTCTTATTATTTGAGCGTATGCATTACCCCATAGCAAAAGATGCGTCATTAGTGTTTCTCTAAATACAAATGAAGTCATTTCACTATTTGGTTCATCATGTAATAAAAAATATAAAGTGTGTTGTTTTGCTTTTTCCTTAGAACTAGAATTCTCTTTTTTGTAAAGATGTAAAGGTAGTCCAGCTAAAGTTTCTGCAAGAACTCTAACACACGAATATACTGCCGTCATCTGCATTGCTGTAAATTCATTAACTTCCTTATTTACAATTGTTCTGCCAAACAAAAAAGACGATGAAGATATTCTCTCCCCGTCTTTTGGTTTGTCTCTAGACTTAAATATTAAATTTAAAATTCCTATATTAGCACCCCCTTAAATTTAGCATAAGAAAAGCACTTCTGCTAATGAATTTATTTATCTTTTATTCTTAGCAGTGTTGCAATTGCTTGCTCTTTTGTGTAATGGCTTTTTGGTGAAAATCTTTTCTCGCTTACTCCTTGCATAATTCCTGCTGCATAAACTTTTTTGACGTCGTCTATTGACCAAGCGGATATGCTTTGGCTATCTGTAAAGCTAATATCGCCTGAAGCTAAATTCATCTCAAGCTTTTCGCTTAGCTTTGATAGGATTACTGCGGCCTCTTCTCTTTTTATTTTGCCGTCTGGATTGAATTTATTATTGCCAAGGCCATGGACTATGCCCTCGTAGGCTAATTTTTCGACTGAGAGCAAAACATTGTCGTCAAATTTAACTCTTCCTGAAATTTCCTTCTTCGTCATGCTCTCGTAAAGGTTTACGGCGATGCTGCAAAACTCACCCCTTGTTATATCGTCCCTATAATTATTTTGAAGTATTGGAGGAACTAGTCCTTCTTCTATGGCTCTCGTAATCTCTTTTTCTGCCCAAGCTGATGGCTTTTGCCAATCTCTTTGCTCTTTGATATTGTTCAAATCAATGCTATATTTTTTATTATTTTTATACGCTTCGAATTTGCCTTTGCCAAGATATTCTATCCTGTCATATGCAAATGGTAAAATCACTCTTCCGCTTCTATCAATCACGCCGCTTTTTGCATTGTTTGTAGTTGACTGAGAGCCAGCGTACCATTCACTGGCCTTGCTTTTAACAATGGCACAATCGTCTTCAAAAACTATGCCTGCTGGCCAAACTTCATCTATAATAAAATCTAGAACCATATTTTGCTTGTCATCAAGTAAGGCTAGTTTAGGAACAAGTGTTTCTTTAAGCGCCTCGCTTTTATCGTTTAATACGTTTTGCTCGTTTTTTGCATTTACTTTTAAATATCTAAAAAGTGTAATGTATCCTTTGTCATCTACTCCGCTTACCATGCCATCAAAATGCGCAGGCGTTAAAGTGCCTTTCATATCTGAGATAAAATACTTATGATCTGTATCGTTTTTATCTTTTTCTGCCAAAAGAAGTTTATTATCAGGTAAAAAGTATATGTCTTTATACTTAAATGGTATAGTGACGCTTCTTTCTTCTGTGTCTATCGCACCGACAAAGCCACTCGCACCATCATTTGAAATGTAAACTATGGCGTAGTTATCTTTTGTTTTGTCGAAAGATATATTGTGCGAAGCGTATTCAAAGTGGTAGCCAAGGACTGGTTTAGGCGCCTTTTCAAGCTCTGATACAATCGCATCTATTTCCTTTTGATTTAGACTTATATCGCTAGATGCGTATGATCTCTTGCTAAATGCTACTGTCAAAAATATTAATAAGGCTATTTTAAATAAATATTTTTTAATTTTCATTGTCATTTACCTCTAATACCAACTATTTTTAATTCTTTGAAGATCGTTATTTAGTGTAAATTTATTCATCGCTTACGCCATTAAAATATTCATCCGTATATAGTACTTCTACTTCTCCTGACCAATTAAGAATTGAGCCAATAAAATCATTTATATCTAGTCCTGGCATTTCATATATTTCCTCATCTCCAAAAGTTCCACAGGCATCCTCTACAAATACAGTTTCGTAACCTCTATCAGAGGATAAGATGCTACTAAACAAGCAGCAATATTCTGTGTTAAAACCACAGATATATACCTTTGATACTTTGTTTTCGCTTAATATTTCTTGAAGATTTGTATTATGAAATGGATTACATGATGATTTTGGTATAAGATAATCAGCAGCTTCTCTAAATTCATCTAGCAATTCTACATCGCTGGAACCTTTATAAAACGGACTGTCGCTGTCGTCTGAAAAATGTTGTGTCAAGACTACGATATCGCCTTTACTCTTAAAATCATTTATTAACAAGCTAATATTCTTTAAAGTGTTTGAGAAATCTTTTTTCTTTAAAATCCCTTTTTGTACATCTAATACAATTAATGCGTTCATAATTGATATGACCTCCTTTTATTATCTATATTATATCACATATCCCCCCTCCCTTGTTTATTTTTCTATTATAGTATATAATTTATATATATAACAAATTTATCTATAAAGGAGTGAGCGCATTGAAAGAGTTTTACAAGAAGTACTTTATGAAGCAAAAGATGATGCATCCTGTGATTTACTCCATGATCCCTATCGCCTTAGTGGCAACGTATTTCTACGGTCTAAGGGTTTTGGCTCTCTTAATCACAAACGTGCTCGTCGCTCTCTTTGTTGAGTACTTATCGAACAAGAAGATTTTTAAGCTCGAAAAGGTTTCTGAGGCGGCGTTTGTTACTGCCTGTCTCTACACTATGACGCTGCCTGCATCGATCCCGTTTTGGATCTCGGCTGTGGGTATGGCTTTTGGAATTTTCTTTGGGAAAATGGTTTTTGGCGGCTTCGGCAAGAATATTTTCAATCCTGCTTTGGTTGGCCGTGTATTTATCTATGTTAATTTCCCTAAGTTCATGACTATTTACTGGAATGAGGCTGCAAATGGCTTACCTGGTGGCTTTGGAACTTTCTTAACTAGGGGCCTTGACTCTCTATCTGAGGCGACACCTATGACGATGTTTAAGCTTGACGGCTCTCTTGAATCAGTAAATTCGATGCTTTTAGGTAATATACCTGGCGTTATAGGGGAGACTTCTAAGGTCTTAATCATCATCGCGGCTATATACCTAATTGTAAAGAAGGTTGCTAGCTGGGAGATCATGGCTGGAAGCACTTTGGGCTTCGTTGCTCTAAGTTTAATTCTTCGTGCTATGGGCGTGACTACTGTGCCTGACCCAATCAGCGGCATCTTGATGGGCGGTTTCTTATTTGGTACTGTCTTTATGGCGACTGACCCGATATCTGCTGCTAAGACTACTCTTGGCAAATGGATTTATGGCGTCATCATCGGCGTTGTAACTGTTATCATCAGGGGCTTTGCTTTATTCGCTGGCGGGGTTATGTTTGCGATTTTGATTGGCAACACTTTTGCTCCTATCATCGACTACGCCATCAATGCGGCGAAGGCTAGGAAGAAGGAGGCGCGTGCGAATGGCTAAGAAAAAGAAATCTATCGTTTATCCTGTAGTTTTTATGTTCGCTCTAGCACTGCTATTGACCCTTGCTCTAGCTTTTCTAAATGAGGTAACTGCTCCTGTGGTTGAGTTTAATCAAGACATTGAGCTTAAGAAGAAAATCTTGAATGTTTTTGACATCTTGCCTTCGGATGCTGATTTGGCTACTATTGACAAGGTTTTTAAGGACAATGTAGTGAGTGAAGACTACGACGGAAAGAATTTATATATTTATAAACGTGGTGAGGAGACTCTTGCTTATGCGGTTCCTATAAACGGACCGGGTCTATGGGGCTCGATTAGTGGCTACATTGGTGTTACAAATGATTTGACTAAGACGACTGGTCTTGAATTTATCAAGCAAGATGAAACGCCTGGTCTTGGCGGACGTATCACTGAGGATGCTTACAAGAATCAGTTCCGCGGCCTTGACATAAGTAATTACACTGATAAAAACATCGTTATCAACAGACCCGCAAGTGGCGGCAACATTGACGCGATAAGCGGTGCGACTCAAACATCGACTTTCGTTGTGAACATGATCAACGAAGACCTTGACGAATTTATTAAGAAGGGGGTTAAGTAACTATGTCTAATAAATACACTAAACTACTTAAGAACGGCGTGCTTGATGACAATCCGGTTTTGGTTCAAGTCATCGGTATCTGCTCGACTCTAGCTGTTACTAACCTTTGTATGAACTCGCTCATTATGGGTCTTGCTCTTGCCTTTGTTACTGGCTGTTCATCGTTTTTAATCAGTCTCTTAAGAAAGGTAACGCCTAAGCACATACGTATGATGGTTCAAGTCTTTATCATCTCGTTCTTCGTTATCATCGTTGATATATTCTTAAAGGCTTATATGCCTGAGATGAGCAAAACTTTAGGACCATACGTCGGCTTAATCATAACTAACTGTATAATTATGGGACGCGCTGAAGCTTTTGCCATCAGTAACGATCCTATCTCAAGCTTTGTAGATGGCGTGGCGTCTGGACTTGGCTACACTTGTGTACTTGTCGCTATCGCCATAATCAGAGAACTGATGGGCTTTGGAAGCATCTTTGGCTTTAGGGTAATGCCTGAGGGCTTCGTGCCTTGGACTATGATGGTTATGCCACCTGCGGCATTCTTCATACTTCCAATACTTATGTGGATCGCCAACAATCGTTTAAAAAAGAAAGGAGATGCTAAGTAATGAGTATACATCCTTTAGTAATATTTTTCGCATCGATTTTTACATCGAACATGATATTCTCAAACTTCCTAGGCATGTGCTCTTTCATTGCTGTCAGCAAGAAGATAGAGACTGCAACGGGTCTAGGCATCGCGGTAACATTCGTACTAACGATAACAACGGTTATCAACTACTTTTTATACAAGCTCGTGGTGATGTTTAACATAGAATATCTAAGATATATAATATTTATCATATCCATAGCGGCCTTCGTTCAAGTTTTGGAAATGATTTTGGAAAAGTACGTGCCAAACCTTTATTACGCTCTTGGCATATTTCTTCCGCTAATCACTGTTAACTGCGCGATACTGGGTGTAAGTTTATTCATGGTTATCAGAGAATACAATTTCCTACAAACTGTGGGCTTCGCGATAGGCAGTGGCCTTGGCTGGATGCTTGCCATCGTGTCAATGGCTGGAATTAGATCGAAGATCAAGGAAAATTCTATACCTGAAGGTCTTAGAGGCTTCCCTATCACACTGATTATCACTGGGATTATGGCGATGGCCTTCATCGGATTCTCAGGCATAGTGCAAATATCGTAGGTGACGGCTATGGGACAAATAATTATTACTACTTTAGTCGTAGCTGGTCTATGCGGGATATTTGCCTTGCTATTATCAATAGCGGACAAATACATCGCGGACTATGGCCAAGTGAAGATGACTATAAACAATGAAAAAGAATACGTGGTTGATGGGGGCGATAGCTTACTGTCAACTCTTAGAAATCAAAAGGTCTTCATACCATCTGCTTGCGGCGGCAAAGGCTCATGCGGCTACTGCAAAGTCAAGGTTTTAAGCGGCGCAGGACCCGTGCTTGCGACTGAAAAACCGCAACTAAGTGAAGAAGAGCTCAAGACTAATGTGAGACTATCCTGTCAAATCAAGGTCAAGAATGATATTTCTATAGAAATACCTGAAGAGCTATTCAACGTTAAAGAGTACGAAACTACTTTAGTTGAGAAGCTTCCACTAACTGATAGAATCACGAAATTTAGATTTGAACTGCCTGAGGGCGAGACTATTAGCTTCAAGCCGGGTCAATACGTTCAGCTAAAGGCTGAGGCGTATCCAAAGGGCGATGACTACGAAGGATCAGACGAAGAAGTGTTCAGAGCCTACTCCATCGCCTCGAGTATCAACGATACAAAGCACATCGAGCTTCTTATCGGCTTTACTAAGGGTATATGTACTACCTACTGCCACAAGATTTTGAAGGAAGGCGACAAGGTCACTATCAATGGACCATACGGCGACTTCTATTATCATGATGATGATAGCGAGATAATTCTAGGAGCGGCGGGAACTGGTTTTGCTCCGATACGTTCGATACTAAATCACATGAAGGATCACGATATCAAGAGAAAGGCGAGATTTTACTTCGGCGCGAGAACGCCTGATGACTTATTCTTACTTGATGAGCTAAAGGACTTCGAAGAGACTTTGTATGACTTCAAATTTATACCAGTCTTATCAAGAACAACGCCTGAAATGAATTGGGAGGGCGACACAGGACACGCGGACGACGCAATCAGAAAGTATTGCCAAGAAACTGGCAAGAACAGCTCCGCCTACCTATGCGGCTCGCCTAGGATGATAGAGTCATTAACGGCAGCACTTAAGGAAGTTGGCGTGCCTGAAGACAAAATTTACTATGACAATTTTTAGATAAGAACAAAATAATGGCAAAGCCCTGATGCACTTAGCATTGGGGCTTGTTTGTATCTCATCCACTTTGGGTATAAGTATTATCGAGAGAGGATGATTATATGAAGAAATTTAATTTAGTACTAGTACTAGTTTTAGTGCTTTCACTTGCGCTTGTAGGCTGCCAAAGCGGTGCCGACAAAGCAAAGGACGCAGCTGAAGCTTTAAATGCGGTGACATTATCCGCAGAGGACGCAGTAAAGATCTTCACTGATAAATATGCTGGCGTGAGCGTTGATGATATTAGCTTTGAAATGGAAAAAGGAAGCTATGTTTACGAGATCAACGGCTTTGACGACGCTAGTGAATATGAGATGGAGATAAACGCAGCCGACGGAAGCATAACCAAGGACAAGAGCGAAAAGGACAGAGATCCTGATGATAAGGCGATAGACCTTGCTTTACTTGGCAATGTTAATGAGCTAATCGAAAGCGCAAAAACTGATGCAGGCGAAGGCTTTTATTTAGACTCATACAGCATAGACGTGGAAGATAGTGGCAGCATCACAAAGATTGATATCGAAGTGAAAAATGCAAATGGCAAAGACATCGAGTACGAATACAATTTAGAAACAAAAGAATTGATTAAAAAGGATAAATAGTTTATACGTAAAAACCCCCGGTACGAATTTGTATCGGGGATTATTTTTATTCGTTAGTAAAGAGCGAATTTATTTATTCAATACTATTTAGTCCATCATAAAGCTCATTGAAGGACTTAATCTTACTCATCCTTCCATATGAAAGCTCTTTGTTCTCGCCAAACTCATACAAAAAGCACTTTGCGAGCTCTTCGACTGTCACTTCAAGTGTCGTGAAAAACTCTTGATAAGCAAAGTTTTGCTCCTTGCTCCCTTCGTCGAACATATTTATAATCATCGATTCACAAACTTGATCCAAGGGATACATTTTTATGTGCATTAGCTCATGAACTATGGTTTCTTCGATGTTCTCGTCCTTTGGATTTACTGCGTTTAGCATAAGCACCGCCTTTTTGTCTGTTGGGTCTATCTTGAAATCGCCCGTCTTTTTCCATTCAGGATCTTCGACAAATTCAAGCCTTATGTCCCACTCAGGCACTATGCGTAGCTTTTTTGTGTATTTATCAAATAATGATTTTACTTTTTCTCTGTCCATAATTTTACCTTCTTTTTTATTTTCCTTTTAATTGTTTTTTATCTAAATCATTAAGTCTAGCTAGTGAAATAATCTGACTTTTAGCTAAGTTTCTAAGCTCTATCATCCTTGACTTTTGATCCAAGCCCTTCTCTATCAGTATTGCGTTATAACTTTCCATATTAGCTAGCACTAATAGTTCATTAAGACTTGCATAGTCCCTAATATTACCTTTTAAATCTGGATTTTCTTCTCTCCACTCTCTTGCTCTTTTATTAAATAAAGCCACATTTAGCATATCTGCTTCATTCGCGTATTTGTATGAAAGCTGTTCACTTGTTAAGTCTTTGAGCAAATATTCTTTTATAGCATCTGTGTGCAATTTATAATTGATTTTAGAAATTTCTCTATGCAAATTCCATTTCAATGATAATTTTGAATTTTCATCTGCTTTTAATCTTTGATAATCTTTAATAATGTACAGTTCAAATTCGGCTGATATCCAGGAAGCAAACTTAAAAGCAATGTCTTTGTGCGCGAACGTTCCACCATTTCTTCCAAGTCTGACTACTATACCTATTGCATTAGTAGTCTTTTGCCACTTTTGAGGAGATAAAGTAAAAGCATTGCTGCCAGCCTTTTTTAAATACCCCTCGAATTCGAGGGGGTTAAATTTAGGATTATTTAATCGTTCCCAAATCCCTAGGTACTCGATTGTATTAAAATTTCTCATCCAATTTGCAACAACAACATTTGGTTCTTCTGCATTTTTATACTTTGCAATATCGGTCAAACTAATATAGTCGTTCATGTAATCTTCTGTGTAAACCTCTATCTCTACACCTTTTACTTCAATTTTTTCTTTTTTAATTTTATCCATAAATAGCTCCTTTTAAATAAGCTTTTTTACCCAATAACTATGCTAATGGTATATCCGCCACTCTTAATCACTTCTGCTTTGATTACTTTGCCATCATCAATCACTATGGCATCACTAACTTTCCTTACGCTAATGGTCCTCGCATCTTTGTGAAAGCCTTTGCCTATGTATTTTAGATAGGCTTCAAGGGCTGTGAAGCGCATTAGAAAGTCTTCTTTACTCTCATAAGCGCCATCATCGAAGTTCAAAAATTTTGTTCTTTTAAACTTTTCTAAGTCTATATCTCGACTATTGTCTTCTATGTCAATGCCTATCGCTTCACTTGCGACTGCCACGACTGAAATGTCTCTAGTATGTGAAATGCTAAAGTCTTTGTCCCAGCCTTCTATATATGGCTTGCCATAGCTATTTAGCTTCCATATAGGATTCTCTCCGACATTGTCTCGCGAAAAAAGTATATTGACTAGGCCTCTAGTCTTTATGAAGCGAAGTTTGTCTTCTGCGCTGCTGATCTCATCTAGTTTTGCATTGTTTGCTAAATCTATATACTTTAGAAAATCACTTTCGTTTTGCAAGGCCATTGGCAATTTGAAAATTACTCTCTCAGCTAAATTTACTTCGCTAATGTCTTTTGGCGAAGTGACTTCCATTAGCCTAAAATTTTTACTCGTAGTCACTGATATCGGTCTTTTCATCTATATTGATTCTCTTAAGCTTTTTAAGCGTTTCAGGCAGGCCCTTTACGATATAATTTTTGCCCGGCTTAACGCCTAGAGTTACCTTGTAGCCTTCTTCTTCAGCAATCAGCTCGCTTAAGCCGTCTAGGTCGCCCTCTGGATAAGCAAAGACAAGTGGCTCGCCATCTGCAAAGTCCTTGTAAAGTGCCTTGAACTTGGCGGAGTCCTCTTTAAAGGCTTTGACGTAAGTCTCTTCGCTCTCGCCCGCAAGTCTCTTGGCAGTCTTTCTGAATGTATATTTCTCATCGGGATAAGCTTGGTGCATCCAGTAAGTGTGTGAGCCAAACTCAATCACGCCTGCCATCTCCTTGGCTTCGGCCGCGCTGAAGTGCTCGTAGATATCCTTATCTGTATCTGGATACTTTTTTAGTCCCATGGTCTTGCCAACTGGGAATATTGTCGCCTTTGCGCCATATTTCTTTAATAATGGATAAGCTTCGGTATAATTTGATCTATAGCCATCGTCAAAAGTCAAGACGCAGAACTTTTCTGGCAGATCCGCATCGCCATTAACATAGTCATATATATCTTTAAATGAAACTGTTTCGATATTATTTTCTTTTAAATATTTTAAAACGCTCTCGAACTTTTCTTTTGTGATGATGTAAGGATTTTTTGGGTCTTCGTCTATGTGATGCAGCTCGAAGATGTAAAACTCTCTCGCATCGGGCTTTGCCTCTGTATATAGCGGCGCCTCAGCCTTGTCTACGTAGCGGCCAAAGTCCTTGCGGCCAGCGTAAATGGTCTCGAGCATCATCTTGCCAAGGGCGTTTCTGAAATGAGCCGGGTCGTAGAAGAATCTCGGATCGTTCTCGTACTCAGTTCCTGTGAAGTCCCAGAAAGGGCTGATCTCAGCAAGTCCCTTGTAGTAGCTCTCTACCTCGGCCTTGTCATAGCGAGCAGTCTCGTCCTTATACATAGGGCATAAAAGCATGGTTAGCTCTACTCCAGCATCGTCGCAGACCTTTTTCATGCGACGAATTGCTTCAAGCGCATCATTTGCATGAGCCATCTCAAGCTTAGTGTAATCCTTATTAAAGCCTTTTTCTGCCTTGTAATCATCTTCACTGCCGATGTATTCGATGTCCCTTTGGCTCTTGTCATAAGAACCATCAAGGCTGAAGACGTCGAAGCTCTCTTGAACGAGTGACCTCTTGCCCATTGCCCTAAACTTTTCAATCGCGTTTCTCGGATTGGCAAAGAGGTATCTCGCGTAAAACAAAATTTTGCTCTCGCCCGAAACATCCGGATTCATGTAATAGTTTAGCGAAGTCCTCTCGCCGTTGTATCTAAGCGCCGATGGTATCGAAAGTGGCAGTATCACTGACTCGACCTCATAATTTTTCAAAATATAATCTAAATTCTTCTCAACAACATAAAGGTCCGCGCCATAAGAGAAGAGATTAAAATACTTTTTGCCAGTATATTTCTCAAGCTCAGCTGTTGGAATGGATGAGGCGCCACTTGCGCCCAAGATGAAGTTTTTGTAATCCTTTCCCTTGATGTACTCAATCTTGGCTGTCCTTGGGTTTTGTGTAAAATCATAAGTATACCACTTAGTAAATCTATCACCAAAGACGTTAAATGGATCAGCCACCACATTTAAGATAGCTACGACTAAAGCAAGAATCAAGATACACGCAAAAAATATTCTGATGAATTTTTTCTCTTTCATATAATCACCTAATAATTTCTATAGATAAAGTCTACCTTAGTAAAGCCGCTCGCAAATACGCCGAAGTAGGCTACAAAGGCCATAAATATAAGTAGTCCTACGAATAAATAGATTGGTTTAAGCTTAAGAATTTTTTCTTTCACATCGATTTCCTTTTCTTCAGCGAGTGAAACGATGAAAACAAGGATAAGCGAGATAAGTATAACGGCGTAATCAAGCTTACTTAAACCAGTCGCTGCGTGTCTGAAACCTCTATCGACAAGGGTCTTCTTCATCATATGAAGGGCTGTTCTTAGGCCAGCTGATCTTGTAAAGTACCTGCCTATAAAGACTATGAGTAGCGTTGAGCATATTTTTAAGACTCTATAAGTAAGTGAAGTATCTTTTAAGCCGATTTTTTCTCTGAAGGCTTTATTTCTATCTTCAAAGATAAGGCCCAAACTGATTATCGTACCGTTATAAAGACCGAAGGCCAAAAAGTTTAGACCAGCGCCATGCCATATACCTATGATGAAGTAAACAACAAAGCTTGCTATACTTAGTGTTAGGTACTTACCAAACTTGCGGCCGAAATGCTTTCTCGACCATTTATTTATAAACACAAAAGCCTTTGACAAGGATAGACTGTAGAAAACGTAGTCCTTCATCCACGAGCCTAGGCTTGTGTGCCAGCGTCTCCAAAAGTCTGCAAGGCTTGTCGCGAAGAATGGCCTTTTGAAGTTTCGGTCAAGCTTCACGCCAAATAAATAGGCTGCGCCTCTTGCGACGTCGATGCCGCCTGAGAAGTCACAGTAAATTTGAATTGAATAAAATATAATTGCAATAAAAACGAAGATGCCCGAATATAAATCTGGCTCAGTAAAAATTTTGTTCACAAAAACCGCTGCCCTATCGGCAATAACAAGCTTCTTAAAGAAGCCGTAAAGAATGAGCATAAGGCCATATGAAATATCTGTGGCACTACTATCATCATAGTAAAGGCCTTGGGAAATATCATCGTAGCGCGAAATAGGTCCTTGCATCATTTGCGGGAAGAATGAAACGAAGAGCGAGTACTTGAAAATGTTCTTTTGCGCTTCGTACTTGCCTCTGTAAACGTCGATCACGTAGCCAGTCGCCATGAATGTGTAGAATGAAATGCCAAGCGGAATGAAGTTCTCGAAGATATTGACTTTCGTGAACTTAACTAGACTTAGCATGCCAAAGTTCAAAATGAGTGTGATAGCCAAGACGAGCTTATTTTTATGCTTTTCTAAATAAATGGCAGAAAAATAAGTGCTTAAAATTACAAAGATTAAGTAGACAAAGGCCTTTACACTAAAGCTTGCATAATAAGCTAAAGAGATGAGTAAAAGCGCCTGCCACTTGTACTTAGCAATCTTAAACACAATAAAGGAACATAGTAAAAATACTATGAAAGTGAAGCTTGTAAAACTCATTGCAATGATTTAATTAGTTTCTCTATCGCTAAAACGTTTGCAAAATTTTCTGGCAATAGCTCTGAAACTTGTATTTTAACGCCAAAAGCGTCGTTTAATTCTATGACTAAAGTCACTATGTCGAAGGAGTCAAGTATGCCCTCTTCGATGATTTCGGTTGTGTCTTCAACCGCTTCTCCAGTGACGTCTTCGATGATTTCTTTTATTTTTTCTTTCATTGGTTTTCCCTCCAAATATATACGTAGGACTTAAGTCCGTCCTCTTTAAATCCATGTTTATGGTATAGTTTTATCGCTCTCGAGCCTTCATCTGTCCACACATTGACACGTTTTTTCTTAGAAACGCATCCAAGATAATGGCGCAAGATCTCGCTTCCAAGTCCCTCGCCCCTCTTAGCTGGGTCTATGTAGAAGTGCTCGATACTGTCCTTGAACGCATCCGTGCTAAACTCGATAAAGCCAGAGCCGTCAATCCCTATAAAAAGTTTTTTCGCTATGCGCTCCCTAACCTCATCTAAGTCAAGTCTTTCGCCCGAGTACTCGTCAAAGCTTTGAAGCGCATCATAAATAAATTCTGCGTCGTCTATATACTTAACTCGCTTTGATTCATAAGGCTCCTTATGTGTTAGGCGCAGTCTTACTCTTGTCTTGTATAGCTCAAAACCCATGTTTTCAAGCGTCTCATCCATTTCCTTAGAAACGATTTCGCTCACAAAACTGCCTTGCGCGTCAAATTGTTCATTGATATCATTTATATAATAATAAAGTTTGTAATAGCCTTCTCTTTTGATTAGGACATAGAAATTCCTATCGCCTTTTATGTAGTAGAGCCTAGCTATATTGGCTTCATATAGCGAAGTATTCATGTAATCGTTTGTGATGGAGCCCTCATAAGATTTTAAAATATCAAGCTCCTCTATAGAGTTAAATTTCTCCACGTTCATAAATTTCTAAAAGCCTCTTCTTATCAATCTTAGTGTTTTGCGTCTTAGGAAGGGCGTCCATGTGCACAAACTTCGACGGAAGCATGTACTTTGGCAGCCTTTCAAGGATAAAGTCCTTAAACTCCTTCCTTGAAAATTCCTTTCCAGCGTAAAACAAAATTATAATTTCATTTTCTTTATCAAAAACAGCGCTCGCCTCATGTATGCCCATGGCGTAGACCTGTCTTTCTATCTCGTCTAGCTCGATTCTGTGGCCAAAGACCTTGACCTGATTGTCCTTCCTTGCCAAAAATTCTATCTCGCCAAACTTATTTCTTCTAACAAAGTCGCCGCTCCTGTAGACAATCTCTCTATATGCCTTGTTTAGCGGGTTTTGCACGAAAGCTTTCTCAGTTTGATCAAGTTTATTGTAGTAGCCGTATGAAACGCCTCTACCCCTGATAACAAGCTCGCCCTCGTCAGCTTCTTTGTCGCCATCAAGTATCATGACCTCCATATTCTCACAAGCCTTGCCAATGGGGATGATCTCATCATCTTGAAAGTCTCTGTCAACTTTGTAATAGCAGCAGTCGCAAGTCGCCTCAGTCGGTCCATATAGGTTAAAGTACTCAGCCTCTACAGCTTTGCGCCAGATGTTCAGCTTTTGCGCGCTCATTTGCTCGCCAGCAAAAGTAACTAGCCTTATATACTTTGGTTTATCTATATCAAAAACATTTGAATTTGCAAGTATATTAAGCGCCGACACCGACCATAGTATCGCCGTTATTCTATTTTCGTTTAAATATTCGACTACCTTAACTGGAAATAAAAAGTCCTTTGTATCCATTAAGTATAAAGTTGCTCCAGTCTTGGTAAATAGGCAAAGCTCCTTAAGCGACGCATCAAAGAAGAGCGGCGTTTGATTTGCAAGCCTATCGTTTTCGTTTATCTTAAGCGTTTTGTAAAGCCAATCTTGTAAGTCAACAAGCATGAAATTACTGATAACAACGCCCTTTGGCTCACCAGTTGTGCCAGATGTGAATAAAACATAAACAGGGTCCGCGTCTATCATCTTAGCTCTGATTCTTTCAAGAGCCGCCTCGTCACAGCCATAATCATGGTTGTAATCATAGTGAAGAGCATAATCTTCGAAAATGTTCTTCGTATGATAAATGCCTAAAGTGCTCTCAAGACGCTTTTTGATAGTTTCAATCCTCTCATGAGGCATGGCCGCATCGATGGGCACGTAAAAGTTGCCGCTGTAAAGAACAGCGAAGAAGGAGATTATAGACTCAAGTAGCCTATCCGTCTCAACCATGATGGGACGCTTAGTCTGTGGATGAATTTTATGTATCTCACTTGCAAGACTCATAGCCCTCGCGCGAAGCTCACTGAATGTGATGGACTTCTCCTTGTCAACGATGGCTACTTTGTCAGGATATTCACTTGTTATACGCTCTAGTTGATCGATGAATAGCATATTACACCTCTTAATAATATTATCACAAGATGTGTTGATTGTCAATAATTAGAACTTTCGCGTTCGTTCTAATCAGTAGTGAGAAAAGTGATTTTCACGAGCGTAGCATTCGGAAAAAACTGTTTTAATTTCGTAATTTGCAAAAAAATCAAGATGATTGAAGAACCTCGTCCATAGCTAGCCGAGAACCTTTGCGCTATGCGTTGTACAGAATTTTTTGGAGTGAGGTGTGCAATCGCACTCCGCAGCGACAAAATAATGCGAAACTAGCAAAAGGGCTTGATTTAATGCAAATTTGGCGCAGTGACGGCCGTTGAATCCATCTAGCTGAGCGAAGCGAACGGATATGGGCTCACAGGTGAACGAGCTTAGAAATTATCAGTTTTTGTAGACGAGCAAGCGAAGGAAAGCACTTTTCGATGTACAAAAGTTAATTTTCATCTGATAAAACCAATTACATAGTTTTCTCGAAATCAATTTTTAGTTTTAACAAATAATTGGCAAAAAAAATTCAAGCAAAAAAGATCTTAATATTTTATAAGAATTATTATAAAAATTTTTTATAGTGTAAGATATGTTACAGAAAGAAGACTCCCTTAAGTATAAAATATAGACAAGATAGAAGATAGAAAATGAAAAATTAAAGGAGGAAAATTATGTTTTGTTACCAATGTCAAGAAACTTTAAACAACAAAGGCTGCACTAAGGCTGGTGTCTGCGGTAAAAAGGCGGATGTTGCCAGCGCGCAAGACCTACTTGTTTATACTACTAAATTACTGTGTGATGTTTTAAATAATCTTAGAGGTGAAAACTACACCATAGATAAAAAGTACAATCACATGGTTACTTACAACATGTTCATTACCATTACCAATGCAAATTTTGATTTAGACATGATACTTGATCAAGTCGTAAAAACTATTGAAGCTAAGGATGAGCTACTAGCTAAATTAAATGATAAATCTAAGCTACGCAAGCTAAGCCTTTACTCTGACAAGGACAAAGATAAGCTTATGGCTTTGGCTGAAATAGTCGGTGTTTTAGTAACTAAAGATGAAGATCAAAGATCACTAAAGGAGCTAGCAACATACGGTATCAAGGGTATGAGTGCATATATGAAGCATGCCAACACACTTAACTATGATGATGAAAGTATTGATATCTTTATTCAAGAAACACTTGCAAGATTCATCGATATAGATATCGCTATAGACGAACTATATGAAACTGTATTAAAAACTGGCGAGTACGGAGTTAAGGCCATGGCTCTGCTTGATAAGGCAAACACTGAAACTTATGGCAACCCAGAAATTACAAAGGTTAATATCGGCGTTAGTGATAAGCCTGGTATACTTATATCCGGCCATGACTTAAAGGATATTGAGATGCTGCTTGAACAAACTGAAGGCAGTGGCGTTGATGTTTACACTCACTCCGAGATGCTACCTGCGCACTACTATCCGAAGTTTAAAAAGTACAAGCACTTCATAGGTAATTATGGCAATAGCTGGTGGATGCAAAAAGAAGAGTTTGAAAAGTTTAATGGACCGGTACTATTTACAACTAACTGCATAGTGCCACCAAAAACTGATTATATAGATAGGATATACACAACAGGAGCTGCTGGCTTCCCAGGATGTAAACACATCAAAGCTGACGAGAACGGTCACAAGGACTTTAC
>QWCY01000481.1_pt1:35000-65783 | contig 65783 bp, 67 predicted proteins | sample 1972631 | NCBI WGS metagenome assembly QWCY01 (sample SAMN09866696, study PRJNA288562) | Human gut metagenome isolate pre1_stool, whole genome shotgun sequencing... | isolation source: gut | host: Homo sapiens | place: USA: California
ATACGAAGGAGTCTTTACCAACGTCGCAGCCAAACCATAGAACTTCGTCGTCATCAAGCATAGCTACCACTATGTCCTTCATTCTTTGCATTGAAACGTTAAGGTATCTTAATGAACCGCCAATTCTTTGTTGAATGAAGTCTCTTTCGTAAACTTTGTTTTCTTCCTTGCCCTTGCCTGGATAGTTGCCTAGTTCAACGTATTCACTTATATCGTCTGCCATAAATTCTCTGTAAAAGTCAATGGCTGTTATGTTTCTTCTTTCAATAAGTTCATCATCTTTGTTCTTTAAGATAAGGTCAAATCTCTTTGGAGGCACGCCTAAAGCAATGGCTGTGATCTTGTAAACATCTTTAAGTGCCTTGTCCTTGATCTCTTCGATTTCTGCATCAGTCTTTGCATTTCTAATGTCTTTAGCAGCAATCTTTAGTCTCTTGTCAAGAACGAAGATTAAGTTATCAGTCTTTTTCACATCAGCTGTGTCTGGATAAACGTATTCAGGGACTATACCATATTTGCTGATTAGTCTTGAGAATGTTGTCCACCAAGCTCCGTCGTCAGCTGCGTAGAAGATAACGCCTCTATTTAACCTATCATCAAGGTCTTTATCCTTAAGCGCGATAACATCTTCAAGGTATTGATTAGCTCTTTCAAGCTTGTCAAAGAAGTATAGGTACTTGTGTGAAAACTCCATGTCACCTAGCTTAAACTTCTTCATCATGTTTACTCTGATAACGTTAAGACCAGCAAACATCCAGCATCTACCGGATTGTCTTTGGTTTGTCATCTTACCTATATTGATAGTTTTCTTGAATACATCTGGGTTTTTTGTAAGCTTCGCATAATTTATGGAAGCGTCCATGATGCCAGCAGATGCGATCATATTTTGTGCTGCCTTGTTAAAGTTCTCGTCATATGACTTTTTGAACTTAGCAAGGACATCTTTTGTAATTGATTTTTGCATATTGTCCTCCTTTATATATAAATTATTTCATCTCTCGTAATAATTATAACTCTTTAAAAATATTTTTGCAAGTATATTAAAAGGGAAAGACAGAATCTTTCCCTATATATCCAGCCGTATAAATAAAACTATTTAGATCCTAATTCTCTGTCTATAGTAATCTTTGCTGCGATGTTGCCATCTGCAAGTGTGAAGTTATCAACGATGTCAAGAGCAAGCTCTTCTTCTTCGATTTGTTCATTGATAAATTGATGCATAAAGATCTCAGTTGCGTAGTCATCGTTCTTCTTAGCTACGTCATGAATCTTGTAAATTCTTTCAGTTACTTTCTTTTCATGATCTAAGATGATCTTTGCTACTTCTAGAGGTTCCTTAACTTCAAGAGCTTTCATTTCAATAGTTTTAAGCTCAGGCTTAGCGTCACGCTTTTGGATAAATTCGATAAATTGATCAGCGTGAGCTAGTTCTTCTTTATAGTGATTAGCAAGCCACTTAGCGTAGCCTTTGTAGTTTTCTCTCTCCATAGCGATGGAAAGGTTTAGATAAATATAACCAGAGTATAACTCATAGTTAATTTGTTCATTCAATGCGTCTAATACTTCTTGTTTCATTGTATTTCCCTCTTTCAAATTATTTAGTTTAATATACAGCCGAATAACAAAGTTATTGCTATGAAGAAAGCCGGCGCAAACCGGCTCTTCATATAAATTTAATTAAGCTTTTTCGTTTTTCTTCTTAAGCCACTCTTCGTATCCTTTTTGTAGTTCTTCATTATTCTTTGCGCAATCGCCGCAATGAGGGCAACCTACGCATCCGCCTTCTTTGACTGAGCTTCTGACCTTCTTTATACAGAAGAAAACTATAATCAAAACTGCGGCTACTATAATTATATCTGTTGGGCTCATTAAACCACCTTCTTGTATTTTTGTCTTTGCTTAAATCTTGCGTATAAAGCGCCTACGATAGCTACAATGACTAGGCCTGCTAGCACATACAGAATTAGATTGCCTTTTACGTCAACTGCTTCTGAGGCTTCTTCAGCACTTGCGTAATCAAGTAAGATCTTTTCTGTAAATTTTGTGCCCTTGAAAATTAAATTTCCTACTTGGTTAACGATTAGGGCTAAGACATAGGCAAGTCCAGTTTGGAAGCCTACAGTGAATAAAGTGTCCTTAGCGTTACCAAGCTCTCGTTTCATAGCTCCGATAGCTGCAAAACAAGGGGCTGCAAACATTGTAAATATAATGAAAGCAAAAGCACTAACGTAGCTGAAGTAGATAGGAACCTTTGATCCAACTGTCGCAAATGTAGCAACAACTACTTCTTTCGCTACAAGTCCAGTGATTGACGCAACAGCTGGCGCCCATGAGTCTCCAAAACCAAGTGGAACGAAGATGTATCTTAGTACGCCGCCAATCTTAGCAAGCATCGACTCTTCAATCGCATCGCCCAAGAACTCAAGTCTAAAGTTAAAGCTTTGTAAGAACCAAAGTGTAAGGCACGCAAGTAAGATAACAGTTCCCGCCTTGATGATAAAGCTCTTGCCTTTTTCCCACATGTGTATAACAACGTTCTTAAATGTTGGTATTCTGTATGGTGGAAGCTCCATAACGAAAGGAGCAGGGTCGCCTTTAAATCTATTCGTACGCTTCAAGATAATACCCGCTATAATTACAACGACTATAGAAATAAGGTATATCATCGGAGCGATCCAAGGGGCACCATTGAATATCAAAGTGATAAACATGGCAAATATAGGTAGTTTCGCTCCGCATGGTATAAATGGTGTTAGTAATATAGTCATACGTCTGTCCGCGTCTGACTCAATAGTTCTAGTCGCCATAACGCCTGGGATAGAGCAGCCCGTACCTATAAGCATAGGGATGAAGCTCTTACCAGATAGACCAAACTTTCTGAATAGCTTGTCCATGATGAAGGCAACTCTCGCCATATAGCCCGAATCTTCTAAAAGTGAAAGGAAGAAGAAAAGTAGCATTAGTTGCGGAACAAATGTAAATATCGAGCCTATAGGTTGAACGATACCGTCATTTACGAGCGATGTAACTACTTCAGATGCGCCTATTTCAGGAAGCTTTGTAGTTAGGAACTCGCCAATCTTTTCAAAAGTATTTTCAATAAAGCCTATGCAATAGTCGCCAAGCGTTGATATTGACACATAGTATATAAACCACATGATAGCTAAGAATATAGGGATCGCTAAAAATCTATTGGTAACGACTTTGTCAATCTTGTCAGACAAGCTAAGTTTCTTTTCGCTCGGCTTTTTGACAATGCCCTTAATATCCTTTTGAATATTTATATATCTTTCACTTGTGATGATGGACTCGCTGTCATCATCTTCTTTTTCTTCACAAGCTTTGATAATCTCTTCAACTTTATTAAGTAAATCGCTTGAAAGATTTATCTTCTTGATAAGTTTTTCATCGCGTTCAAAAATCTTGATTATAGTGTATCTCTCACTATCATAGTCAAGACCTGTAGCCTCAGCTATTCCCTTAAGAGCCTCTTCGACATCATCTGCAAAAAGCTCTTTCTTAGGAAGCTTTTTTAAGTGGCCAATCTCTATTGCCTTAGAGATAAGATCATTAAGACCCTTGCCCCTAACAGCCGCAGTTGGCACTACATCAACGCCAAGCTTATCTTCAAGCGCTTTTACATCGATTTTTGTGCCGCCCTTTTCAATCATATCCATCATATTAAGGGCGATGACAGTTGGGACGTTCATCTCCAAAACTTGGCTTGTTAAGTACAGATTTCTTTCAAGGTTAGTCGCGTCAACTATGTTGATGATAACGTCAGGCGCCTCATCCTTGATATAATCTCTAGTAATGACCTCTTCCAAAGTATATGGGGATAATGAATAAATACCTGGAAGGTCAACTACTTCTATGTCTTTATGTTTTAATAATTTACCGGTTTTCTTCTCAACGGTTACCCCAGGCCAGTTACCAACGTATTGATAAGCGCCAGTTAGGTCGTTAAACATTGTAGTTTTGCCACAGTTAGGATTACCAACTAATGCAATTCTCAAAATAATACCTCCGTTAATAAATTAATTAGCCTAAGTTAATTTGTCTAGGCAAAGCTTCTATGTGAAAAATAATTACTCTATCTCTATGTCTTTTGCTTCACTAGCTCTAATAGATAGCTCGTATCCACGCACTTCAAGCTCCATAGGATCACCTAATGGCGCAACTTTAACAAGGGTAAGTTCAGTACCCTTAGTGATGCCCATATCCATGATGTGTCTCTTAACAGCCGATGTGCCGTGAAGCTTTTTGACTACGCCCTTCTCGCCAATTTTTAAGTCAACTATAGTTTTCATACTACGCCTCTCTAACATCAATCTTCGAGCCAAGCTTCATGTCAATAGCAAGCCTTGACTCAAAAAGTTTTACAATAATTCCACTGTCAGTCTTTTGCAAGACAGTTAAAGGCGCGTCAGGAACAAAGCCTAAGTTCTTTAGCCTCGTCAAAACCTCTTCACTTCCTCTGATTTTGTTAATGATGTAGTCTTTGTTTTCACTAGCCATGATTAAAGGCATCGTCCTCACCCCTTTTCGACAATATGTATATTAGCCCACGCTAACGAATCTATTATACACTGCTAACTCCACTTTGTCAATAGCTTTTGTAAAAAAAATATTTCTTATCACAAAGATTTATAAAATTTATCTATAATAATGGCCTTAAGTATAAATTATGTCAATGGAGAGAGAGTAAAAAAGAGACCCGCTAAGGTCTCTTAAAAATATATATTTTATTTTGAGCAATTTGATTCATCGCAAAATTAGCCTGCTATAGTTTTTAACTCCTTCACCATATCAATCCTTTTAATCTTCCTTCTCTCAATCCATTGACAAAGTATAAAGACTACAACTGTCATCAAATAGCTTGTTACAAAAACTCTCACTGGTACTGTTACTTCTAAATATGCGTCAAACTTTCGCATTGCTATAAAATAAAAATATTTAACGAGTTTATCTAGGATTGGAATTAGTATTATTTGAAATATTATTAGCATGGCAAAGCTTGTGTTTACATAAAATTTCGCGACTTCTTTATCTTTATATCCAAAAACTTTTAGATAGGTCATATTGAGTTTGGCTTTGTCTATGATGAGCTCTGTTACCATGAGTATCAATATAAAGAAGAATGCTACGGCAACGAGCTGAATCATGATGAAAACTGCTGAGAATGAATCTAAAAAGTGTCTCATGAATCTTGACATTTCTTTTCTGTCTATATGTGTAAGTAGATTTTCTTTAGTAATTTTTAGCTCTTTATCGCTAAGATAAGCGTTGTAATAATCACATTCTTTACCAATAATTTTATTTAAAATCTCTCTTTTTGTAAAAATTTGGAAATAATTATTGGTCTTATCTATGCCCTTGACCACAAGATATTTTTCTTCTGTATTGTATGGCTCTCTAATCTTGATTTTATCGCCTATTTCGTAGTTAAATCTCTTTGAAAGACCAAGGCTGATAACCACTTCATCAGCTTTAAGGCTTTTTACATCAATCTCATCATATTTTGTATCTGCATCTATGCCATAAGTTTGGACTTTTTCCTCATCTCTATCAAGTAGTTCAACGCTTACTATGCTTATCTTGCTCGCATCTAAATCATCCATATCGCTCTTGACAATGTAGGTGTGGGCGTATTTCATCTGATTTTGCATATCATCAGCATATTTTGTAAATATGGGTTTGGCCGAAACACCAAAGATGAGTAATAAATTTGCTATAAAAACGCCAAAAAGCAAGGAAACGTAGCTAAATTTATTTGCAAATATAACTCTTAATTTAAATTTATTTATAAAATTCATATTTTTTAGCTTAAATCTACTTCTTGTTTTTGCCTTTTTAAAGTTTTTTCTCAAGAAATCAACTGGTCTCATCTTAAGGCTCTTTGCTATGATAATGTAGTTGATCACAAGATACAAAACTAGTGGCATAATTGATGTTATCAAGAAGGAGCGAAGTGTGATATATGGCTCAAAGACTGGTAAATCATAGGATTGATAATAAACGTTTGCATATATTTTATACGCACGAAGATAACTTATCGAATTTCCCGCTATTGACGCAATTATTACTATGAATAGTGGCATTGCCATGTAATTTAAAAGAAGCTCTCTCTTTTTATAGCCCGAAGCAAGCAAAGTTCCGATGATTGGCGCTTCTTCTTCGATGATGGATTTAACTTCTGCGCTCGAAATGAAAGCGATTGCAAGGAAGAGAAGTGCTGTAACTATGCTCATAGTAGGCACGTCGCCGCTCATGTCATCTGCAATGAAGGTGATGCACTTGTTGTCAAAGCGTGTGACAGCATCAACCACAAGATTATCCTTGTTAACTATCTTGACTATATCTTTTAATTTTTCTCTCGCATCTTTTTTATTTAAAGCCTCATCTGTATGATAAGAGTAAAGATATTTTACATGAGCATCCTTCATATCGTCAAAAGCTTCTTCAGATATAGTCGCTATGCCGAAGTGACCTGTGTCCATGGTCAAGTCGTTTCTATTTCTAAGTGCTGAAGAGTAATCAGGGAAGGATGCTAGTGAAGACACTTTATATTTTTTATTTTGTATAGTGATTTCATCGCCAATATTTATTTTATTATTTCTTGCATAATAAGCGGAAATATTTATCTCATCTGATTTTTCTGGTAAATTTCCTTCAAAAATTTGTGCTTCGTTTATATCTTTTCTATTTTTAAAAATTCTTAAGGCTCTTTCATCATCATTTTCATATTCAAAATAATAATTTTCATAAAGTTTTACACCAATATCTTTTATCTCATCTTTTGCCTCATCGCTAAGCGCATAAATTGCTTCAAACTCGCCATCTTCAACTTTTCCATTACTTATTTGCTTATTATAAAGCTTTTCAACTGATTCTTGTGAAATGAAGAATGACGATGCGAAGACAACTATAAAAGTAAGTGCTAGCAAGATGGGTATGACTTTTAAAGGCTTGTATCTAAACTGCCTGTAAATACGTTTATTAATAGGGCATCTCATCTACCAAGTCACTTCCTTTGCAGAGATTTTCTCTGTATTTCTCTCTACGCTCTTGATGCTACCGTTATGCAAGGACAAAATTACGTCGCTCATCTTGGCAATTTGTGTGTTGTGGCTCGCGATGATGACTGTTGCACCATATTTTTGATTAAGTTTTTCGATTAAACACAAAACATCTTTTGCGCTCTCATAATCAAGTGCTCCAGTTGGTTCATCGCAGATAAGTAATTTCGGGCTCTTAATCATAGCTCTTGCAATGGATGCTCTTTGCGCTTGACCACCAGAAATTTCGTTTGGGTACTTGTACTTGTGTTCATCAAGTCCTAAGTCCTTTAGAAGCTCATCTATATCAAGCGGCTCCTTCGATAGATACTCGCCCACTTGAACATTCTCAAGAAGATTGAGGTCGCTAATTAGATTATAGAATTGAAAAACAAAACCAAGGTATTCGCGCCTGTAATTTTCAAGTGCCTTCTTTGACATAGATTTAAGATCCTTATCAAATACACTTACATCGCCTTCGTCAATAGTTTCAATCCCGCCTAAAATATTTAATAAAGTTGACTTGCCAGAGCCAGATGGACCTAAGACGCAGATAATCTTGCCATCTTCAAGTTCAAGGTCAATCCCTTTAAGTACCTCTGCTCTGTTATCTTTTGTGCCGTAAAATTTGTGTAAATTAGAAATTTTTATCATATAAACACCTCATTTCAATATAGTATTATAATTATTGAAATAACCTTTCAAGATAATAATAGCACAATTTTTGGTTAGCGTCAACTAACTTTTTTAATATTTTTATTTTTTCTACAAAAAAGAGACCGATTAAGGTCTCTTTGAAAATATATATTGTATTTATTTTAAAACTCGGCTACTAATCCATCCTGAATAACTCATTCCGTCAATATCCACCGCATCAACTAAATACCATGTTCTTCCGTCGTCTGTATGCTTTTCGTCATTAACTGTTACTTCTGCTCCGTCTGAAAGCTTTACGATAACGTCTGCGTCTAATGAGTAGTCTTCTCTTAGATTGCCTTCGTTTTTAACGTAGAATGTTTTGCCGATGTCGTTTGTTTCTTCTTTTGCTTCATCTTGATCATCTTCATCATCTTTTTCTTCTTTATCATCTTTATCATCGTCGTCATCTTTATCGTCAGTTTTTTCTTCTTTTGGCTCTTCTTTGGCTTTCTTTTCATCTAAAAGTTGATAGCCTTTGAAGCCAAGGTTATTAACAAGTTCGTCGTAGTTACTGTAGTAACCATCGAAGTAGAACTCAGATATTACCTTGCCGTTAGCCTTTTGGAAGTTGTAGCTATCCATGATGTAGTACTGAGTCTTTCTAGTCTTAGTACCGCTCCACCAGTCGCTTTCGTTGAAGCTTGCCTTGTAAACGCCAAGTAGTCTGTATCTTGACTTTGCTTCATATGAGTTGCTTACTTCGTAGATCTCTGCTTCATCCATTGGCTTTTCCATTAGAGCAAGTCTTTCTATCTTAAGTCCATCTGGCTTATATAGTGAGTCGTAGATGCTCTTGTTAGCTCTCTTGTCAAGTCTGTCAGTGAAATCGTCTGGTAGCTCAGCAAAGCTATTAACAAGTTCTGCAAGTCCTTCAACTGTCATTTCCTTTTCAATAGTGTCGCTGTCAAATTTTAGCTTGAACTTTTCAGAAACAAGCTTAACTTTAGCTACGATCTTGTCGCCGTTCTTAAGGCCCTCGTTTTTGTCAAATTCGATGTCACCGTATGTTATGCTGTCTAAAATTTCGTAGTTTTTGTCTTTAAGCTTTGTGTCAGTAATCTCAGGCATGCCAGTGAGTGAGCCGCTCGCAACTGCGTGGCCGTCGAAGCCCTTGACATCAATAATTATGTCCATGTCCTTAGTGCTGATAACTGCATCTGGTTTTAATGCGTAGATAATCTTCGGAACGAAGATAATAGCTAGCACTAAAAGGATTGCAGCAATAACTCCTATGATTATAGGCTTTGTGTTTGCAGGTTTTGCTCTGTAAGCTGGGCCATAGCCGTCGTCGTAGCCATCATCGTAGCCATCATCATAATTATCATCGTAATTATCATCATAGCCATTATCATAGCTGTCGTCATTGTCATAGCCATCATCATAGCTGTCGTCATTGTCATAGCCATCGTCATAGTTATCGTCATAGCTATCGTCATAATTATCGTCGTAATTATTGTCGTTATACTCGTTATAATCGTTATACTCGTTGTATTCGTTATAATCGTCTTGAGGCGCTTTTCTCGGACCTCTGTTTTCTCTGTACTCTCTGTTATTATCTTTATTCGTCATATTCATTACCTTGATCGTAGTCGTCGTTTTGTGGTCTAGATCTTCTAGGTGCTTCTGGTCTTTGTGGTGCGTCTGGTCTAGCTGGTCTTTGTGGTGCGTCTGGTCTAGCTGGTCTTTGTGGTGCGTCTGGTCTAGCTGGTCTTCTTGGTGCTTGTGGTCTAGCTGGTCTTTGTGGCCTAGCAGGTCTTTCATCGTAGTAGTCATCGTAATCAGCGTTGTTTTGTGGTCTAGGTCTTCTTGGCGCTGGTCTTTGCGGTTCATCAAATACGCCGTAGTCGTCGTCAACGTATTCCCTTGGAGCTGGTCTTCTTGTATCGTAGTCAGCAACATTGTCAGGGTTTCTTAAGTCTTCAGCTGCGTTTTGAGCAGTTTCTTTAACAGCGTTTGCTGCGCCTGAAACGCCTCTACCAACTGCGTTTATTTGTCTTGATAAGTCTTTTGGTCTAACTCTCTTGTAAATCTTCTTGTATAGAAGCACGCAGCCTATAATTAGTGTGATTAGAGCTAAAATACCAATTATAAGGCCAAATACAGGTGTATAATTAGGATCAAAGTCACTTGACATTCCAAGTCCTAACATACCTCCTAAAGAGTCCATCGATTTAGCGATCATCTTTAGCATCTTTCTAAACTTCATCATTGCAAAGAAGTCTATGAAAGTAAATAGTAGTCCAAAACCGATCATAACATTGTCAAGTGTCTTAACATTTCTTCTCTTGCCGCTTCTTAAAAGTATTGTGTAAATAAGAGCAAGTGTAGTTGTTACAAAGCTTATAACAATGAAGATAAAGTAAATGTTTAGTCTCTTCGACAAAGATACAGCTTTACCTACAGTGTCAAAACTGTCTGAGTTACCGATTACAGCTCCGCTTATAATGTAGTCTAGAGCATAAATCAAAGTAAATGCTAGTAGTATAAGTGCACTGAAAAATAGCACTTTGTCGTACATTAATAATGACTTTTTAGGTCTTCTTCTCCCTTCCATAATAAGTCCTCCTTAAAATAATATTTCTACAATTTTATTATACAATATATTAACTTTTATTGCAATCATATTTACTTGATTTATTAAATCTTTTTGCTATAGTGCTTTCAGTGTGAGTAAGTAAATTATTTCTTTAGCTTTTTACTATGACAATGGCCTTGCCACTGCGTATATAATTGAAAAAATGCAGCTACTACTTATAAGTAACTGCATTTGTTTAATAGATATAAATTGTTTTGCTTAGTACATCGAAAAGTGTTTTCGTCGCTTGCTGGTCTACATAAATTGTTAATTTCTAAGCTTGTTCACCTGTGGTCTCATATCCGTTCGCTTCGCTCAACTAAATGAGTCCACGGGCGGCTCACTGCGCCAAGAAATTAATGCAATTTATTCCGAATGCTGCGCTCGTGAAAATCACTTTTCTCATTGAGCCTGCACAAACAAATTTTTTTGGAGCAAATGTGATTCTCTATTTGCAAGAAGAACCTTATTTTATTTTGCTGCTCTTTCGTTGGAAAAATTGATGGATTCTGCGTTGTACAGAATTTTTTGGAGTGAGGTGTGCTAGTGCACTCCGCAGCGACAAAAAATTCGAAACTAGCAGAAGGCGCAATTTTTATAGAAAGAGTTATATATTTTCTAGTTGGTTCTCTATAAATTGATTCCTATACAACTGATAATACATACCCTTTTTAGCGATCAGCTCTTTATGAGTACCCATCTCAGCTATACGTCCTTGATGTATATAGAGTATCCTATCGCTCGTAACTATTGTCGATAATCTATGAGCAACGGTGATGGACGTTCTTCCTTCAAGAAGTTTTTCGATTGCATCCTGTATCCTCTTTTCTTGATAAGTATCGACTGATGATGTCGCCTCATCTAGTATCAATATGGCTGGGTCCTTAATCAGGGCTCTTGCGAAGCTCACTAATTGCTTTTCGCCTTGTGATAGCTTTCCTCCGCCTTCGCCGACTTCTGTGTCGTAGCCGTCCTTGAATGATTTAACTAGCTCATCTAAGCCAACCACTTCGGCTGCCCTCAGCATATCCTCTTCTGTCGCATCGTCCCTGCCATATAAAATGTTGTCGCGGATACTTCCGCTAAATAGGTAAGGCGTTTGCAAAACATAGCCCAAATTCATTTGCACCCACTTAAGCGGCATCTCTTTGTAATCAATGCCATCGATGTAGACATGACCCTTTGTCGGTTCATAAAATCTTGATGCTATGTTAATGATGGTTGACTTACCTCCGCCTGTTTCGCCAACTAAGGCAATCCTCTCACCCGCAGCTATTTTCAAAGAAAAGTCCTTTAATATATAGTCGTCGTCTTTGTAAGCAAAGTACACGTCCTTAAACTCAATCTCGCCCTTCATCTGAGGAAGCTCTTTAGTTGGAGGCTCAAGCGCATCGCCGTAGATGGCTTCTATCTCTTTCGTGTCGTAGACATCTATGTCCGCCTCTAAAATGCTGTTTACCCTGTCAATTGAGGCTTGCATCGATATAAGCTCCTTCAAAACGGAGGCAACTTGCCTAATAGGCTCGTAAATCTCGCTCGAGTACTGAACCATGGCAAATAGCGTACCTATGGTCAATGTGCCGGCCATGGCTGCTACACCACCATCTTTAAGAATAAAAGCTGTAGCGATTGAGCCTAAGAATGTTAATGACGGGATATATAGACTTTGAAGTGTAACTGAGTGCTTGCTGCGTCTCTCGTACCTTGCGGATATTTCCTTAAACTCTTCAAGATTTTCCTTCTCTCTAAGCAGGGTCTTTATAGTCTTTTGTCCTTGTATGTCTTCATTTAGCTTGCTTGTAAGGTCTGAAGACGCTGCCTTGATATCCTTTTGCGCCTTCATCATCTTATTTTGGAAGATGTAGGTGAAAAACGCTATGAATGGCACACTTGCTAAAACGTAGAGCGTAAGCCTTACGTTAAGCATAAGCATAGTGATAAGTATAGCGATAAGCCTTGAGATACCATCCGCCATATCAAAGAGGTCCCAAGCGACCGCTTCTTTAATCGACATCGTGTCGTGAACAAGTCTTGAGACCATCCAGCCAACTTGATGCGAGTCCATGTACTTAGCAGAAAGCTTTTGCGCCTTCAAAAACGTTTCGCTTCTTAAGTAAAGTATGATTTTCTTTTCAAATATACCCGCCATAAAAGTAACGAACAGCCCAATCCCTGCCATTGCTACAATGAAAAAAAGCATATATACAATAAGCTTTGGAAAACCTTCTACATCATTCCTATAGATATAATTATCAATAATATACTTTGTAAATAGCGGCCACAAAGCAAGTAGCACTGCATTAAGAACGTTGATAATTACAACGAGAGCGGCTTCCTTCTTAAATTTTTTCACTAAATTAAATAAACTTATCTTCATCTAGTCCACCTCGATGTTTTGTATGCCGTATATAGTCTTGTAAAGGCCATCTTCGTGAATAAGCTCATCGTGAGTGCCCTCTTGGATTTTCTTGCCATTCTTCATAACGATGATCTTGTCAGCGTTCATAAGCGTTGAAATTCTGTGCGAAATGATAATCTTCGTCTGAGCTTTTTCGTTTTGGCTAAGAGCAGTTCTTATGTTAATGTCAGTTTGCGTATCAACCGCTGAAAGTGCATCGTCAAAGATAATTATAGGCGTGTGAACGAGTATAGTCCTTGCAATTGCAAGTCTTTGCTTTTGTCCGCCAGATAGACTCACACCCTTCTCTCCGACAATAGTATCGTAGCCATCTGGAAAATTCATGATGTCATCGTGAATGTCAGCGATTTTAGCCGCCTTGATGATGGCCTCATCACTTGCATCAGGCTGTCTATATGCAATATTCTCTTTTATAGTCTTGTTAAATAGATATGGCTCTTGTAAAACGATTGAAGTATTCTCCCTTATCTTGCGCTTGCTAATGGTATTTAGCTCGACTCCGTCAATTTTAATAGAGCCATCGTATTCCATAAGCCTAGGTATAAGTGAAACCAAAGTCGATTTGCCCGAGCCAGTTAGGCCAAGGACGCCAAGGGTTTTGCCCGCGTCAATCTTAAATGATAAATCTTTAATCGCATCATGTGCATCGTCATAAGTGAAAGAAACCTTATCAAAATCAATAGCTCCCTTAATTTCCATGTCTTTGATGCCCTTGTCAAGGTCTTCAGAGTCCATTTCCAAAACTTCGTCAAAACGCTTGATAGCAACAGTAACTCTCGTAAATCTCGAAAGCATCCTGCCAGTACCAAGGACAACCCAAACCATATTCAAGGCAACTGCAAAAACTGCTGTGAACTCACCAACAGATACAGCTCCACTGCGATGCATTAGTACACCAAATATTGCTATAAGGCCTATTTGCAAAAAGCAAATCGATCCAGATATTGACCAGAAAAAGGCAAAGTACTTCATAATTTTAAAGTCCTTATTCGCAAGGTCCATGTTGGCCTCTTCAAATTTCTCTATCTCGTGCTTTTGCTTGAAAAAGGCTCTAACGACTTTGTAGGAAGAAAGGTTTTCTTGCACAGTCGTAGTCAGTCTCGCCTCTGATTTTTCGAACTCGTCGAAGACCTTGACCACATTTTTGTCGAAGATGTAAGTCCCGATGAATAGTATCGGCATCAAGGCTATGGACACAAGCGCAAGCTTCGCATTGATTGTAAATAGCGTGAATAAAGATATAAGTATATATGAAATATTACCCACAAGTGCCATCATAGTCGTCGAGACAAGGATTTCGAACTTTGTGATGTCGCTCGACGCCCTTTGAAGCATGTCGCCAGTTGTGATTGACGCCATGTCCTTAAGGCTTAGGGACGAAATCTTCGCGTAAATATTGTCACGAATGCCCTTGCTAATGGCGTAAGTCGCCTTGCCACTCATGTATGGCCTTAAAAAGTTAAACAGAGCTATCATAAAACTTATAGCGATGAAAGTCGCGGCGATGATGCCAAGGCGCTCCCTCACTATGTCTCTGCCACCTAAAAAGTTTATGAAACCTATCATGATCTTATTAGTCGGTACTTCACTGCCAATGATGCTGTCGATAGTCGTTCCAAGAAGTATAGGTATAAGCATTTGCAGTGCGCTCGACATTATTTCAAATAAAAATGCTAAAAAATAAATAAATATGTATGGCTGAATGTATTTTTTAACTAGAGAATATTTTTTCATTGTATCACCTCGTCTTGCCAATGGTATTATTATAACACTTTTTACTACGAAATGCAAAAAGATTTGCATTTGAACGGCGCCTAAGGCTTGCGCGCTAGCTTCCTCCTTGCGGAGTACCCATACGTACACCTCAGTCGGTCGCTCGTTATGCTTCGCCTTATCCATCCGTTCTCTCTGCAAATCATAAGTTTGGTGATGATTCTCTGTCGTAAATAAATATTTTGTTTTTAAAAAAATAATGGATACATATCACAACAACATGTATCCACTAAACTATTTATAAAATTAAATTTTTACCCCGTGTCAATTAAGGTTTTAGTGTTTAAACTTTAGTTTAAACCTAAAGCCATTCTTCAAAAAAAAATTTATGGATAAGGCGAAGTGAATTTTAATAATGCTATACAAAGTCACTCAAACGCTTAGTTCGCAGAGAAGTTGAGATGATTTTGCGTTGTACAGAATTTTTTGGAGTGAGGTGTGCAAATAGGCAATCCGCAGCGACAAAACAATTCGAAACTAGCAAAAGGGCTCAACTTAATGCGAAATAAGTCGAGCATTGCCGAGGAAGCGAACGTAAGCCTTAGGCGCAATTGAAGAACCTCACCCATTCACAAAGCTTCGCTTTGGATGGGTCCCGAGAACCTTTGCGCTATGCGTTGTACAGAATTTTAACATAAGACGCAGCGGGTTGAGCGTGATCAAACTAATTTCGCAGATAAAACGTGATGATTGGACGAAGTGGACTGACGAAGCAAGCGGAGTGTACAAATGTACTCGAGCATTGCTGAGGAGGGAACGAGTTCAAGGGCGCGTTTTAATGCGAAATCCTATCTAATATATTTTGCAAATACGCTATAACCACTCCATAATTAGTCATAGCAATTCCCTTGCGCCTAACCTCATCGACCCTGCTCATTAAATGTGCCCTGTTAAACATACACGCCCCACAATGTATAATCATGTCGTAATCCTCAATATTTTCAAAGTCATCAGCTCTTGTGAATGTAAATTTAAGTCCATCGCCGAAGCGTTTCTTAAGCATGGCGGGTATCTTGACTGTGCCTATATCCTCATTAATAGGGGGATGCGTACAAGCTTCGGCTATTAAAATCTTTTCGTCGCCCTTAAAATCATCGAATTTCTTCGCGGACTCGATAAAGTAATCTATATCGCCTTTCATTTTTGAAAAAAGTACCGAGAATGAAGTGACTTTTGTTATCTTTCCAAAAACGTCGTAGACCTTCTTAAAAACTCGTGAGTCGCAAATCACAAGGTCTATGCCAGTAAATCTATCTCTCACTTCTTCAAGCCCTTCATCGCCCACGACTATGCTTGTCATGCCCTTGTCGAGTGCTTCTCTTATCGCTTCGACTTGCGCTTTGATCAGCCTACCCTTTGGCGCTGCTGCATCTTGCGGCATAACCATGACTATGGTCGCACCGCTATCAACAAGACCATCTAATAATGATTCTTCCTTTACTTCTAAAACTTTTTTAAGCTCAGTAAATATTTTTTCTCGCGAGGAGTCATCTCTATAAACGATCACATCGCCATAGTCATAGCTCACGTCTCTATCGATCGCCATAATGACCTTGATGACTGGCTTATTGTACTTTGCTAGCTCTGTGTAAATGGCCTCATCACCATTATCAAGGGTATATATAAAGGCGTCTGCTTTATTAAATTCGGCGCGTGTCTTTTTTAGCCTCTCTTCTGAAAGGGCTGTGTCGTCGTCAAAACCAGCTGTATCAATGAAGACAACTGGTCCAAGTCCCGGCACTTCGATGGATTTACGAACTGCATCTGTCGTCGTACCGCGCTCTTTGGAGACTATCGCCGCATCTGAGCCCATGATGGAGTTAAAAAGCGTTGACTTGCCTGCGTTTACTCTGCCTGCGATGACAACGTGCTTTTGTAAGGAACGTGCCATCATAGTCTGAAGTCTCTCTCGCCTTCTTCGATTTTCTTAAGATTTGCTCTGACTAACTCTTTGATGTCGTCACGTGAAATATTTTCTATCTCTTTTTCAATAAGCGCTTCGCCCTTTTTCCTTGTTTCAGGCGATGCATAATCCATAAGATATTCTTTAAGTGTCATAAGTGCGTTTGGTTGACAGATGTTGCCTATTTGTCCAGCTTTAACAAGGCTCATGAATCTATCACCAGTTCTTCCCGCTCTGTAGCAGGCTGTGCAGAATGACGGGATGTGGCCTGTATCCATTAGCCAGGAGACTACCTCGTCAAGCGTTCTTTGGTCTGATGTGAAGAACTGCTCTGTATCGGCTGCTGCAGCGACTTCCTCTGTAGCGTAGCCGCCAACTGATGTCTTCGAGCCGCCACTGATTTGACTGATGCCGAAGTCTATGACCTTAGCTCTTGTCTCAACGGACTCTCTTGTCGATATAATCATGCCTGTATATGGCACAGAAACTCTTATCGAGGCAACTATTTTCTTAAATATATCGTCTGAAATTGCATTTTCAAATGTTTCTGGATCTATGTCGTCAGCTGGTCTAATTCTTGGCACGCTAATAGTGTGCGGGCCAACGCCGAAGCGCGCTTCAAGGTGTTCTGCGTGCATCAAAAGACCCACGAAATCGTATTCGTAGTTATTTAGCCCGAATAAAACGCCGCAGCCGACATCGTCTATGCCGCCCAATTGAGCCCTGTCCATGGCCTCTGTGTGATAAGCGTAGTCATGCTTTGGACCTGTTGGGTGAAGTGCTTCGTAATTTTTTCTGTGATATGTCTCTTGGAACAAAATATATGTTCCTATGCCGACTTCCTTTAATTTCTTGTAATTTTCAATACTAGTCGCAGCTATATTGACATTGACTCTTCTAATATCGCCAGACTTGTGATGAACTGAGTAGATGGTCTTGATCGATTCAAGTATATACTCAATCGGGTTATTTACAGGGTCTTCGCCAGTTTCTAGTGCAAGTCTCTTGTGACCCATGTCTTGAAGAGCGATTACTTCGTTTTTAATCTCTTCTTGAGTCAATTTTCTTCTGTGAATAGTTTTGTTCTTTAGGTGATATGGGCAATAGACGCAGCCATTGACACAGTAGTTTGAAAGATATAACGGCGCGAAAAGAACTATCCTATTGCCATAAAATTTACGCTTGATATCGTTCGCGAGCTTGTAAACTTCTTCGTTTAAGTCCTCTTCTTCAGACGATAAAAGTAAAAATGCCTCTTTATGCGAAAGTCCCTTGACTTCCTTCGCCTTCTCAATCGCGGCCTTAATCAGCTCTCTGTTGTGCTTGTTTGCCCTGCCGTACTCAAGCGAAGCAAGTATTTCCTCGTGATTTATAAATTCATCTGCTTTTTCTGATTTTACATCGTATTTATACATTGTAGTCTCCTCTCGTAAATTCAATCTCGTAGCCAAATTCTTTCAAATATTCGTTTAATTCGCGAACGCCCTCAATCGCCTCAAGACCTGATGCCTTCTTGCCGTCATAAAGATTGTAGTTATCGCGTGCAAATTTTGGCGATACGTTCGGCATGATGACGTTTGCGCCCGATAAGATGCCTTTTATCCTACCCGTCTCCGATATGGTGTTGAGCGCAGTCGTCGATGGTATCAAGGCTTTTGGGTGTTCGATTCGTAGTATTGCGAGCAGCTTTCGCGTCAGCTCCACAGTTCCCGCTGGATAAGCTTCAAAGCGCGTTCCCTTCGACGGGATGAAGGGTCCTATGCCTATCATGGCTGGATCTATCTCTCTAATTAATTTTATGTCCTTTATATGACTTTCATGATTTGCGAATGGTGCAGCCACCATAAAACCAGTTCCGACTTGGTAACCAAGCTCCTTTAAGTCGTAGATGGCTTTTAGTCTACGCTCTAAGCTTTGATCCGATGGATGCAATTTTCTAAAAACATCTGCATCGGCCGTTTCGTGTCTTAGTAAAAATCTATCTGCCCCGGCCTCTTTAAAGAGCTTATAAGCATCGTAGCTCCTCACGCCTAAGGATAAAGTGATGGCAGCATCATAATTTTTCTTTAAATAAGAAATAATTTCAGCGAAGGCCTCGTCGGTGAAGTGAGTATCCTCGCCGCCCTGTAAGACGAAGGTCCTAAAGCCCGCTTCATAAGCCGTCTCTGCCGCAGAATATATCTCGTCCTTAGTCAAGCGAAATCTGTGGACAGAAGATTTATTTCTGTTTATGCCGCAGTAGTAGCAGCCCTCTTTGCAATAGTTGGAAAACTCTATCAAAGCCCTTATGTAAATCTTGTTCGAGAAAGTGGCTTTGGCTGTTTCACGTGCTTCTTTGTATAGTTCTTCTAAAAAGTCTTGATCCTCATTAAGAAGTATTTCCCTTAGCTCCTTGTCAAAAAAAAGCATTAAACCCCCTCCAAATCAAAGCTTGGCGTGTAGTTCTTGCCATCTTGCTTGTCTTGAACAAAAGCCTTCGACATGCCAAGGTCAGCTGCATAATCGATGAAACTATCATATTCTAAGTCGCTAACAGTCCTATTGATCTTCTTATAATCCTTCGCCTTGTGCATAGGTTGATATTGGTTCATTAGCGAAAATATCACACTATCGCCATATTTACCATAAAGCAGACGAACTATCTTTTTCGCATCAAAATATAAATTCGGTAGTAAAAGTAGACGTATAATGACGCCCTTCTTCATTATCCCGTCCTCTACAATTACCTCAGGAACTTGTCTGTGCATCTCGTCAATGGCCTCAAGCGCGTACTCTCTGTAATGAGGCGCGTGCGAAAATTCATTGGCGTAGCTATCGGAAAAGTACTTGAAGTCAGCTAGGTAGATGTCGATGAGACCATCAAGATTTTTGATAGCCTCTTTGAGCTCGTAGCTGTTTGTGTTGTAGACAAATGGCAGGTCGAAGCCCTTGTCCTTCGCCATAACGATGGCGTCCTTGATAAGATGAGAAAAGTGCATTGGCGAGACCAAATTGATGTTGTGAACGCCCTTTGCTTTTAGCTCGAAAAATATTTCCACGAGCCTTTCCTTGCTTATGTACTTGAAAAGAGCGTCCTTATTTTGAGAAATTTCATAATTTTGGCAGAAGACGCAAGATAGATTGCATCCTGCGAAAAATATAGTCCCCGAGCCACGTGTACCCGAGATGACAGGCTCTTCAAAGACATGAACAGATGCCTTTGAAACGGCAAGTTCATTCTTCATTTTGCAAATACCAAGTTTTTCGTCTCTATCGATGCCGCACTTGCGCGGACATAAATTACATATATACATCATATCACCATGAATATTATATAACTAATGAAGGATTATTGTCAATAAATATGTATTGACAGAGGCTTTGTAAAAAGATATAATATAATTAGAAAGTAAGAAATTCTAACTAAGGAGGTAAGGCTATGTTAGTTGAGTTAAAAGCTAAATCGCAAGTGACTATACCTAAGGAAATAGTGAGCTTGATGAATTTAAGTCAAGGAGATAAATTTGAAATTATCGAGGAAAGTGGCAGGATAGTTTTGATCCCGCTAGAAGTCTACCCAAAGAATGTGATTGATGAGCTTAAGGCCTCAGTTGAAGAGATAAAGGCAAGCATTGACAATGGTGAGAGACCCGTCTTTGACTCGATAGATGCCTTGTTTGAAGAGCTTGATAAGTAATGAAATACAAAATTACTTATTCGGATGCGTTCAAAAAGCATTATAAAAAACTATCAGATATAGAAAAGGCTCAGACAAAGAAAAAAATTAGTTTTTTTGTAGAAAATCCCTATCATCCGTCACTAAGAACTAAAAAGATAAAAGGCAGTGACAATATTTATGAGTTTTCTGTCAATATGGACATAAGAGTTATATGGTTTTATCATAATGATGAAGTCATTATACTTTTGGATATTGGTCATCACGATATACTTAATAAGATTTAAAAATGCTAGACGTCGTGTCTAGCATTCTTTTATTTGATCAAGCTCTGCATCAAGCTTTATTATTAAATTTTCTATGCTTGTTCTAAAGCTCTTTAATTCATCGAGCTTTTCTTTAATCTCGCCAGCAACTCTTATGTCCGTGAAAATGTTATCAAAGTATATATCCATGACATTATCACTCATAGTGTCGCTAATCTCTTTTGGAAGCTTCATGCCAATGTCATCAAGTTCTTCGTTAAGACATTTTAAGTAGATGCTCGCCTCTTTTATCTTAAGGTTCGCCTCCTGCATGTGCTTTCTCTTGATTACGCTAAAGAAAGCGCCACCGCCAAGCATATCCCAAACACTCATGCTCGATGCATCTTTAAGCGACTTAAGAGCTTCATCAAGTCTTAGTAAAACTTCGACTGCTGCAGCCTTTGCCTCTTTTATTTCCTTTTCCTTATCCATGGTTTTCACCTCTTAATTATAAATAAACAAATTATTCTTCGCAGAGCAAACCTTAGGCGCAACCTAAATGCTCTCTCACTATTTTTCGCAGAGCAAACGGATGGATAAGGCGAAGCATAACGAGCGACCGACCGACATCGTACTAATAGGTACGTTGAGGGAAGGAAGCGAGCGCGCAAGCCTTAGGCGCCGTTTGAATGCGAAAAAAATTATTTCTTTTCTTTAAATAAGGTAATCCCATTAATAAGTATCGATCCTGCTGTGCAAACGAAAAGGCCATTTATCAATGTTGGAGCAGTGTCTTCAAGTGCAGCAAAGTCCTTTATAAAGAATAGATTAAGCTCCTCTTTAAGAGCCACCCACAAAGTAAGTATAGTTATAGCCATGCTCATAAATCTAAAATATTTTGCCTCTTTTCCTTTAAATGCGAAAACCAAATTTAATATGGCAAATATTACTGCCAAAATACCAAAAACAAACCACATAGATAATCCCTCCTATTTTCATATCTTTAATCAAAATATTTAATCAAAATTTTATTTATTGAGTACATTCTTAATAAAATATCCAGTGAACTTGTGTGCTCCTTCACTATTCAAATGCGACGCATCATAATAATCATCAAAGCCCAGCTCATCCATCGCCTTAGTAAAATCTATAAAGTCCGCGCCTATACTATTCAAATACTCTTCAAGTGCAGCAATGTTCTCATCGTAGACGTCCTTTGTGTAAACCGGCGTCTTTATGAAGTGCAGTTCTACGCCATTTTTCTTAGCAAGATCATTTATCCTCTTTAGCGCGGCGTACTTTTTCTCTCTAAAGTCCTTATCGCGCGCGTTTGCGATATTATCAAGGTTTTCCTTGCTTAGCTCGGGATTTTTAACAAATTCTTTGCTCTGACGTTCAAGCTTCACAAAACCATTCAAATCGTCGTGATAGTCCTTCCACTTGGCCTTGTAATCCTTCTCTTCAAGCGATCTCCATCTTGTATGGTACTTGATTAGCGGCATCACATTCTCCGCCCATTCCTCAGGAGGAAGGCTATCCTTAATCATCAGCGCCTTATTTATGCCCATGGGGAAGTAGTCGGTGTAAGTGTGGACGCTGCCCTCATCTATCTCATTCATCGCCAAGGCATCGAGCACATCAACGTAGATGGCCTTTGGCTTTGACCTCTTAATCGCTTCTTTGATGTAGTAGTATGTCGCCTCAAGTGGCTGCTTTTGGCTCGCTAAAATGTATGAAGTGACGCCATGTTCCGCCAAATCCTCTGTATCGAAGGAGCAGTACGCGTGCGACGTACCAAAGAAGATGACGTCATAAGGCTTGTCCTCATTGAAGTAGCCAGCAATCTTGTTAATCATATCCCATGGCTTCACATCGGATTTTCTGATAAAGATGATATTTAATTTTGCAAGCACAAGGCTCAGTATGATGACAAAGCCCGCGATTTTTAATATTCTCTTAATATATTTCATCTCTCTCACCCTTTAGAACTGGAAGTAAATGAACTGCGCCTCGCTGTAGCCCGGTCCGTAAATCCCGAAAATCAATGTCGCTATCAATAAAAATATATATATGGGCCACCTTACAATCAGGCTTCTTCTCTCGATATTGTCCGCAAGCTTTACTTTATTGTAAATTAATATATCGATTACCACGAGTATGGCGATGGCAATGAGTAAAATGACTGTATCTTCGTATGGAAAAGCGATGGACGCATCTAGGCTTCCTGCCTGTCTCTTAAATATACCAAATATATAGGCCTTTGCCGCGCCAATATTTTTGCTTCTAAAGATGACAAAACTCAAAACCGCAACAACAAAAGTAATCAAGCGGCGGACATTTTTATAAATAAAATTATCTCTGATACCCTTTGTGATGCCTTTAAAACTATCTTCCAAGATGTTGAAAACGCCATGAATAAGGCCCCATAGAACGAAAGTGTAGTTCGCTCCATGCCATAGGCCGCTCACCAAAAAGACGATTAAAACATTTAAGTGCTTTCTAAAAGCGCCCTTCCTGTTTCCACCCAAAGGGATGTAAAGGTAGTCCTTAAACCAGGTAGATAGCGAGATGTGCCAGCGTCTCCAAAATTCTGTGATTGACGCCGAAAGGTATGGCGCTCTAAAATTGTCCATAAGATCGTAGCCCAAAATTTTGGCTGAACCCTTAGCTATGATTGAATATGAATAAAAATCGCAATATATTTGCACGGCGAATAATAAGGCCCCGTAGCATAAAAAGATGTATGAGTAGCCTTGGTAGCTGTCAAAGACTTGGTTTACGAAGATCGCTGCCCTATCTGCAATGACTAGCTTTAGGAAAAAGCCCCAAAGTATGTATAAAAGTCCCTTTGATAGGTTTTCATAGCGCCTGTGGCCTAGTATATCGATCTGCGTAAGAAGATTTTTTGACCTCTCTATCGGTCCAGCGACCAATTGCGGGAAGAATGAGACGAAGAGAGCGTAATTAATAAAGTTCCTCTCAGCCTTGATCTCGCCTCTGTAAACGTCGACGATGTAGCCGAGCGCTTGAAATGTGTAAAAGGAAATGCCGACTGGCAGCAAAACGTCTATGACAGGCATGTCAATACTTAAAGCGGCTATGCCAAGTATTTTATTTATAAAATTAACTGTAAAACTGTAGTACTTAAAAACGAAAAGTATCGCCAAATTGACAAAGAAGCAAAGTCCGAGATAGAGCTTTTTCTTTTTTTTCGCTCCCACCATATCCATGGCGATGGCCGTACCATAAGTCGCTACTGTGCTAAATAGCATTAGTAGTGAGTACTTAAGATTCCAGCACGAATAAAAGAAATAGCTTGCCAAAAGCAAAAAGACTCTCTTAAGCTTCTTTGGTAGTATGAAATAAACTAGGCAAACGATTGTGAAGAACACAATGTAGCCAGCTGAGTTAAATAGCATATAAAATCTCCTATGTATCTAAAATGGACAAAGAGCTGATTTTGCGCGCCTTTGTCCAAGTTCATCATATAGTTTTGTCTGAAAGTTTTTTAATATCGTTAATAATAATCTTGCTGCGTTCGAGCGTGATGATGCCCTCGTCTTGGAATTGGCTGAGCTTTCTCGATATAGTCTCGCGCGTAAGTCCCGTGAAGGAGCCCATCTCCTCGCGATTGATCTTAAGATCGACTGTGATGACGCCGTCATTGATCGAGCCCGATATTTTTATAAGATTAATAAGGGCTTTAGCAACCTTCATGTCCGCGTTAATGACTGAAAGCCTGTCTATGAGCTCTTCTGACTTTCTGATTCTGTAGTAGGCTTCTTCCAGAACTTTCAAAACGAAGTCGCGGTTCTTAAGCATGATGTTTTCGAAATCGTATTTATTTATGACTATGATCTTTGCATTCGTTGTGGCAGCTGCGTTGTAGACGTATTTGTCTTGGTAAAGTATGTTGAAGCCGCCAACGAAGTCGTCCTTTTTGTAGATGTAGAGGATTTGCTCCCTACCATCCGAAAGGTACATCGATATCTTCATAAAGCCTTCGTAGACGATAAACATCCTATCCGCGCTGTCCCCTGATGAGAATATAGCGTCGCCACGCTTAAAAGTCTCGAGCTTAAGACCTTTTTTGATCTCCATCAGCTCATCATCGGAAAAGTATGAAAAAAGTGGTATCTTCTTTAAATCAATATTATCTGGGAATTTATTATTCATCTTATTCTTTATTTACTAAGACTACAAGGCTTTCACTGTCATCCATCGCCACCGCGCTTATGGTATTAGTGCCATCGAAGTTAAGCGCTTCGCCCGCCTTAACGACATGCTTTTCCACTTCGCCAATGGTGATTTCGAAAGAACCCTTCATTACAGCGAAAACTATTTCCTTATCAGGATGATTGTGTTTTTCAATAGTATCGCCCTTCTTCAAAATTTTGTGAACGAAATTAACTCCGTTAATACTTTTTAGTAAGCCTTCTTCTTTTAAAACTTTTGCTAACATCTTATCCCTCCTCTAATATATTTCTAATTTTTTCTTTGTAAACTTCAACGCCCGGCTGACCATAAGGCTCAACCAGATCCATAGCTGCGTTGTAGATGCAGGCCGCCATGTAGAAGATGGCAAGCTTTGCAAGGCCCTCCTCATTTATCTCATTTAATTTAATTACGCAAGTCGGCACGCCGCCCATGTGATGCGCTTTAACAGTCGCTTTGAAGGCAATTTCATTTATCTTATTTAAATTGTTTATAGCCTCGTCTTGACTTATGAGCTGCTCCGCAAATATATGTGTCTCGATTATATTGCGCCTACCCTCTTGCAAGAGCTGACCCATAGAGTGAAGGTCCTGAGTGTATTTAAGATTTGAAACTATCAGTCCCTTGCCGTCCTTGGCAAGCGATTCGCAAAGAAGCTGCTTAATCCACTCAGTAAATGACGCGAGCCTTTCCTCGTAAACGCTGATAAACTCAAGCGCGTAAGATTCTCCTGCCACGTGCCTATAGTAAGCGTAGTCAAGAGCCGTGTTAGCACTGCCACTATTATCAAAATACTCTTCCTTAGCATTTTTAATACCCAAAACGAGTCTATCTATATCAAGCCCCGCGATAGCCATTGGCAAGAGGCCAACTGCAGTGAAAACGCTGTAGCGACCGCCGATGTCCTCAGGTATAGTAAAGGTCTTTATATTATGTACACTAGCGAACTTTGCTAATTCACTTGCTTCTGAGCTCGTCACTATAACGCCATTAGCAAAGTCAATACCCTTCTTCTTCATATCGTCAAGGAAGATTTCGAAGACAAGTTTCGTCTCCATCGTAGTTCCCGACTTACTTATCACGTTTATGGCGTAGCGCTTGTCACGTAATTCGTGAAGAAGCTTAGTAATGCAGCCGCTGTCAAGCATATTGCCCGTAAAATATATAGGAAAATCACTTCCTAAAGCGTCGATGAAAGCCTTGGCCCCGATGAAAGATCCGCCGATGCCGATAACGACAAGAGCGTCAAAGTCCTTACGAATGCGCTCAGCAGTGTTTTTTACGTCACTAATAAAGACCTCGCTTAAGTAGTCAAGCCTAATCCAGTCCGACGCATATTTCGTATGAAATTGTTTAAACGCATCTAGCTTTTTCTCGGATGCATTCGCCTCGTATTGAAGCGGCTCCTTGAATATATCAAGCTGCATTTGATTCACCTCGCTTATAAGTATCTATATTATAACACGAAAGAGCATAAATTTCCAGATATTAATGTGGTCTTTGTGATATAATGTCTTTGGTGATGAAAATGATTTTAGATGAATTTTTAGAAGAGCTTGAAGACATGGCTCTAGCTGAGAAAAGACTCGCTTCTATAAAAAAGAATAAAGAAAAACTTATAAGTATGGAAGAATTTGAAAAAGAATTCAATATAGACTTTGACAAGATTGAGCCAATAGATGATGAAGAAATTGAATAAAGCGTTTAAAAATTTTCATTTAGGGTAAATAAATTACACTAGGGGGTAATAAATATGAACGAAAGAAAAGGTATAATTACATTTGGCGGAGATCCAGTTACATTAATTGGTGAAGAAACAAAAGTAGGCAGCAAGGCGCCTGAATTTAAGGCACTTAAGAATGACTTATCAGAGTTTTCTCTTGACGAAGTGAAAGGCAAAGTAGTTATCATCAGCTCAGTTCCTTCCATTGACACACCTGTTTGCGAACTACAAACAAAGAGATTCAACGAAGAAGCTGCTAAGCTAGGCGATGCAGTTGTTTTGACACTTAGCTGCGACCTACCATTTGCTCAATCAAGATTTTGCGCTGCAGACGGCATCGACAAGGTCATCGTTTTGTCAGACCACAGAGACCTTGATTTTGGTACAAAATACGGTCTTGTGATCAAAGAGCTTCGTCTACTTGCAAGAGCCATCACTATCATTGATAAGGACGGCACTATCAAGTACCAAGAAATTGTTAGCGAAGTAACTAATCATCCTGATTATGACAAAGCTTTAGAAGAAGCTAAAAAGCTTATCTAAATAAATACTTTTTTATATGATAATAGCTGGGCCACGAGGTCCAGCTATTATTTTTGAAAATAGTTTTTGCAAACAAAAAAAACGCTCGGCCAAAGAACGTTTTTTTAGGTGGTGTAAATTATGTGTCTAAGATTATTCTTACAATTTAATTATACTATAGTCCATAATTTTAAATATGTCAATGGATTTCGCATAAATCGCCACTTGTATAATAAATTACAATATATGGCCCTCTTAGTATAGATAAATTTTATAAATACGCCTAGCTAATTAAATTTTTTCACTGCGCATATATGAACTGTGCCTGGACCTGTGTGAGCGCCTATGCTCACGGCAAATGGATTTAGTTCTATAATCTTATCGGGATACTTTTCTACAAGCGCATCCCTTACCTTAGTCGCAAGATCAATGCAATCTGCGTGGCAAACCATGATCCTGTCATCATAAAGCTCGTGTCCGACCTCTTCCTCAAAGATGTCCACAGTCTTGGCAATGGCTCTGTTAGTTCCTCTGACCTTGTCCTTTGTGTAAATTACGCCGTCCGCATGCACATCAAGAACTACCTTCATATTGATTAAGTTGCCGATAGTCGCCTTAAGCTTCGAAACTCTGCCGCCTCTTTGCAAGTACTCAAGAGAATCGACAAAGAAAACATATCTCGTGTTCTTCACAAAATTATCCGCATAAATCTTAAGCTCGTCAAAGCTCATACCCTCTCTCGCAAGCTTTGCAAGATTTATAGCCATCATACCTTGGCCCATGGATGCGCCGCGCGAGTCAACGAGTAAAAGCCTGTCATCACCTATACCCAAAGAATTCTTCGCAAGAACCGCGTTGTTAAAAGTTGACGACATGCCAGTAGAAAGCGATACGTATATCGCCTTATCATATTTATTTAAAACTTCCTCAAATTTCACTTCGTATTCGTGCGGAGTGATCGCTCCAGTCTTGTAAACAGCACCATTTCTCATGTCATCGTAGATTTCCTTGCCGCTGATGTCGACGCCATCTAGGTAAGTTTTGTCATCTTTCATTATGGCGATTGGCATAATATCTATAGAAAAGTCCTTAGCTAAGTCTTTGCCTATATCTGAAGCTGAATCTGTTATAATCTTAATACTCATGATTTCCTCCTCATATATACTTATTATATGATAAATTTACTATTTTTTCAAGTCCAGAATTATTTTTTTCACTATGCTCATGGCAGAGCGGATCTCATCCTCAGCCATAGCCCCGTAACCAAGTAGTAGCGCGTCCTTCGCCATAGGCTCCTCACTTAGGTAATAATCTTTAAGTCTTGAGGCGTTAATTCCATTCTTTTTAAGCGCCATGACAATGGTTTCATAATCGTCTATACCATCGACATATACTTTAAGATGCATACCGGCCATGGAGTCGATGGCGTGAACACCCGGGATGTCCTCAAGCTCATCAAGTAGCACGAGGCGCTTCTTATTGTAAATGCCTTTCATTCTGTTGAGCTGCCTTTCGAAATGGCCGCCCTTCATAAAGTCCTTGACAAGTATCTGAACTATGTTTGACACGGTCGAGTTGATCTGCGGCTTGACCTCGTAGTACCTCTTAAGTAGCTCGTTCGGCAGAACCATGTAGCTCAGTCTTAATAAGGGACTGATAGATTTTGAAAAATTCGCGATGTAGATGACCTTATCCATCTCGTCGAGGCTCTTTAAGGGTGAGAGCGCCCTCGATGAGTACCTAAACTCGCTGTCGTAGTCGTCTTCAATGATGTAGCGGCCGCTTGCCCCATAAGCCCAGTTCAAAAACTCGAAACGCCTCTTAATCGGCATGACGGTCGCCGTCGGAAATTGGTTCGATGGTGTAAGTAGCGCAGCCGTAGCGTTTGCACGCTTAAAGCGCTCGAAGTTCATCCCGCTATTATCCAATCTGATGGGCTCGTAGTCAATATTATTGAGCTTCAAAAGCGTTTTGAGCTCCTTGTAGCCTGGATTTTCAAGTCCAAGGCGAAGCTTTTTATCCAAAATGATGAAGACTATAGTCAAAAGCTGCTCAAGACCCGAACTGATGATGATGTTATCCTCGCTAGTCTTGATGCCGCGCGCCTTGAAGAGGTAATTCTTGATCTCGTGACGCAGGCCAAAAAGACCTTGGTAGTCCCTCTCATAAAATTCCTCGTCGTAAATGACCTCTTGCGTGAAAATCTTTTTAAATTTGTCTATTGGGTAGCTCTCTTTATCGCCTTCGGTGATGGCAAAGGAGTACTTGTAGTTCTCCTTCTCTGGTCTAGCCGCGTTTATGGGCTCCGCCTTAAAATTATACAAAGAACCGATCTCGCTAACGAAGTAGCCGCGCTTCTCGACGCTCTCTATGTAGCCTTCGCAGCTAAGGGCGTCGTATGCCGCTCTAACAGTATTCACAGCGACAGCCATCTCCTTAGCGAGCGCCCTCTTAGATGGCAGCCTCTCGCCTTTCTTGAAGCGCCCTTCGAGTATGGCGTCCTTAAAATATTCATATATCTCTTCATATATAGGCCTATCGCCTTTCAAATCTATTTGCATAGCTCCTCCTATCTGGTACCATCAAATTAATCATAATTGGTACTTTTAATTATACCATAATCCAAGTATAATAGCTATAAAAGAGGAGGAATATTATGAATAAAAAATTTTTAGACTTTACAAATACACTTAAGGGCGGCGTCATCATGGACGTTACTAATCCTGAGGAAGCAAAGATCGCTGAAAGTGCCGGCGCGTGCGCTGTTATGGCGCTTGAGAGGGTACCTGCGGACATCAGACGAGAGGGCGGCGTTGCTAGGATGAGCGACCCAGAAATGATTCTTGAGATCAAAAACGCTGTCAAAATCCCTGTTATGGCGAAGTGCAGAATCGGTCACTTTGTTGAGGCTGGCGTTTTGGAAGCACTTGGCGTTGACTATGTCGATGAATCGGAAGTTTTGTCTAAGGCTGATAACGACAATCACATAAACAAATACAAGTTTGACGTGCCTTTCGTTTGCGGAGCGAGAGACCTTGGCGAAGCGCTTAGAAGGATCGAAGAAGGCGCATCGATGATTAGAAGCAAGGGCGAAGCAGGTACTGGTGACGTCGTACAAGCTGTGAGTCACTTAAGACAGATACTTGGCGGCATCTCGCTACTTGTATCGAAGAGAGAGGACGAGCTTTATACTTTTGCTAAGGAATATAGAGTTAGCTACGATATAGTGAAATACGTTCATGACAATAAGAGACTACCTGTATTAAACTTCTCAGCTGGCGGTGTCGCAACACCTCAAGACGCAGCACTTATGAGAAGACTTGGTGCTGAAGGCGTCTTCGTTGGCAGCGGTATATTTAAGAGTGAAGATCCAGAGAGAAGAGCTAAGGCAATAGTTAAGGCAGTGGAAAATTATGAAGATAACAAGATTATAGCTGAGGTGGCGACTGGACTGGGTAAGGCTATGTTTGGGATTAATGAAGATGAGCTTCAAATCCGTATGGCAGATAGGTAGTTTGAGAAGGTTCATTGGCCCTATAACAAATTTGTGAAAATTATTGATTTAGACATAAAAGAAGGACAGAGAAAATTAAAATCTCTGTCCTTTGTTTTATTTGTGTGTAAACTTTTACAAAACATTGAGCCGTCACTAATTAAATTTTGCGATGAGAATTGATGGATAAGGCGCAGCATAACGAGCGACCGACCGACATCGTACTAACGGGTACGTTGAGGGAGGAAGCGAAGCGCGCGAGCCTTAGGCGCAATTCTAACGCAAAATTATTTAATTAATAGCCAATCTTCTTCCAGCCTCTTCAATACATCTTCTTTGTATCTTCTTACAAATTCATGGCTGTTAGTCGCCTCAACCATATCATTCCATCCCCAGAAGCTTTCATCAAGGTCTGTGAATCTCTTTATCATTTGTGGGTTTTTGCATTTTAGTAGTGATAAATTGTCATATTTTCTTTCGAAAATCTTGTTCAAGATAACGGC
>QWCY01000489.1_pt1 | contig 65229 bp, 78 predicted proteins | sample 1972631 | NCBI WGS metagenome assembly QWCY01 (sample SAMN09866696, study PRJNA288562) | Human gut metagenome isolate pre1_stool, whole genome shotgun sequencing... | isolation source: gut | host: Homo sapiens | place: USA: California
TTGCTGTTGATGAGCCTGCGACTGCATTCATTGCTGTTGATGAGCCTGCGACTGCATTCATTGCTGTTGATGAGCCTGCGACTGCATTCATTGCTGTTGCGCTCCTAAGCATCGCTTGGGTAGCCCAAGCATTGCTTAGGAGTTTTCTAAAGTCCACATCAGATGCAATTAATGCATTTATATCTTTTACATTGCTTATTCCTAGCTTAAATACTTCATTTAGCTTGTTGCCAAGATTTTCAGTCAAAATAAAAAAGCTATCTGCATAGGCAACCTCATAAATAAGATTGTCATAGCTTCTAACTTTTTCATCTATTACTCCTAATATTTCATAAGCTCCAAAAGTAGATAAAACTTTACTTTTATCATTAACTTTGTAGTCGTGGCTTATATCATCTTTGCTAACACATTCACCAAGTTTCTTTAAAACACTTGTAACTCCCGACTGATTTTTACCAAGTTCTATTGCCAATTCCCTTAGTGTATCAAGTTCAGCTGGAGCACCATCAATAAGCGCATTAATTTTTGCTTCTATTAAATCTAATATTGCCTCTTTAAGCTGTTTACCATCCATGTCTACACATTCAGCACTTGTTAGCACATTTACATCCTGCCTGTGTATAGTGCCATCAGCCTTTTCTTTCACATACTGTATTCTTACGCTTTTAAGCGCTGCTTTTTGTTTTTCTTCTTCTTTAGCCATACATAACCCCCTGTATTTCTCCAATATTACTTTCTAAGTGGCCATCAAGACCTTTTGCCATAAGAGCCAAAGGCTTAGAAACTGGTTTTTCATATCTTACAGCACTCACTAAGTAGCCTGCAAAGTATTCTTGCATATTGCCCTTAATATTGTCATTTATATACTCACCATATATTATGTGTAAAGCTCTTCTATATGCTGATGCAAACAGAGGCTCAAAATTAACCTCAAAGCTTGTATATAAAGCTATATTGCATGGTATTATGCTTTTAAGCTCTTCTACTAGCTTGCTTGCCGAGACTTTTCTTTTGCCAAGTATAAGCTTAATCTTTAAAGCATACTTGTCATAATTAAATTCAAGCCTATAAGCATCTTTACCTATAAGTAAGTCTAAAAACTGGCGCAAAGTTCTATCAGTCCAGATTACATTTGCATTCCATTGCATATACACTTTAAGCCTTCTATCTTCTAAGCTTCCTTCAGGCTCTATGCCAAGCATATCCTCATATCTCTTTATGCCTGTCTCATCAGCTTCAAGTATAAAGGTGTTTTTTATGCACTCATAAAACTCATGCCATGCAAGCATAAACTCTGGATTTTCAGCTTTTACACGCACATAAAATTCTCTAGCTTTGCCTATAGTTTCATAATCTGTATAATTTAAAAGTTCAACTGTACGCATTATTTTGCCTCACACATTCCTTCTGGAGCTTTGTCTAAAAACTCTACCCTGCCAAGTACAGGAAGTGCTTCTTCATCTAAAACTAATCTTGTTTTTTCATCATTTAGTGATATATATTCACAGTCTAAAAAATACTTATCTTGATCAATAAATTTTGCAATTAAATTTGCTGACCTTAAAACAATTTCCTTTTTGCCCCATAAAGAGCGCTGATCAGCAAGATATTTTTTAATTACATTGTTTACTATTTCAGCAGTATTATCTTTGTTATATCCTGTTTGAAAAACAAGCTTAATTTTAACATTAATATTGTGTTCAGCTGCTCCTGCAACTGTTACTGTATGCCCTATAGGAGCTATGCCTATACCTTTGCCATGATTAGTAACTGGATCAAGTGCTGTTTGTACATCGTCAATTAGCTTAGATGATGGACTTAGGCCGTCCGAGCCTGTAATTACAACTTTTACAGTGCCGCCACCTTGCCATATAGGAAAAACTTTTACAGCACCAACACCATCAAGAGCCATAGTCCAGCGCTCATAGTCTTCTATATTGCCTCCAAAGTTCTTCTTTCTAATCTCTTTAAAGTAACGAGTTCTAAACTCTTCAAGCGTTTCTTTTTCTCTAGCAGGCCTTGCTAGTTCTTTAATTCTCGCTATCTCAAGATTATAATAATCACTATTTAGTTTGCCACTTGAGATGTTATACTGAGTACCTGGATTTTCAGCTAAAAGATAAGCTTCATATAGAGATCCATTTTTTACGCACTCAGAGCTGACTTTGTATCCAAGCTTGCCGATTGTAAATAAAGTGCCTTTTTTCACTTCTTCAGAAAATTCACCCTTGATCATTGCATAAGTAGCTTCATAAGGGCTTATGCCTCTTTCAGCACCTATTCTTACTAAGTAATCCCAGTTTGCTGTATCTGCAAAAGCATTTTTATAAAGCTCATCAAGTTCACAGTATAATGTTTCTAGCTCTAAAGCCGCTGGCATTAAAGCATCCCATATAATTGAGCCTTCCCTTTTATCATAGCTATTAGGTATTTTTGATAAGCATCTATTCATAATTTGTTCAGCTGTCCACTTAGGCAAGATTGATCACCTCCTCAACATTTATCACGCCAAAAACGCTTTCTACATCAAAGCTCATGCAAACATTGTCTTTTCTTGATTTTTCTTCAATATATTCAAAGTTTCTAACTTCATTTATTCTGTCATCTTCAAGTAGTGAATCTTTAATTCTGTCAGTAAGAATCATGTAAGCATATCTTTTTTCTTTACCAAAGAGATCTTTTTTCTTTATGCCATAATTTTTATATATAGGATATACATCTCTTTCAGTATTAAGCCTCTTATATATTGCTTGTTTTAAAGCTTCAGCACCATCTGCAAAGTCATATATTCTATCTTTATCTATCTGCATCTTATAAGTAAAAGAAGACCCAATAGTGTTTAATTTGACATACTGACCTAAAAGTTCATTTACTTCTTCATCAATCTTAGGTATCACTATATCCCCTCCTCATGTGTCATATCGTAAATTATGCCATGTGTTACTTCTACTTCTCCATGAGGGCAAGTGCCTATAAGCTTGCACTTATTAATTCTGCCTTTAAAGCTATATTCAGTGCCATTTTGACCTCTTCCTGCTGCTTCATAGCAATATATATATTCTTGGCCGCCATAGTTTTCTTGCAGCACAAACTCTTTGCCTATGTCTTTATCTGTAAATACTCTATATTTAGGAGTAATCACAAAGCTATCAGATATGATTAAATCGTCATATAATTTAAAAGTAGGAGGACTTGTCTTAATTAGCTTCGCATTAACAAGCTTTGCCATAGTCATTTCTCCTACCACATCTGATGCAATCTTTTCTATTGCGCCTTTTAAATTGTTTGCCATCGTTATTTACCTCCTAAAGGCATGATGTCCTTGTTATATACTTTGACATCCATAAGATGTGAGCCGCTTTTAACTTTATGAGTTACACTAGTGACAAGCATCATAGAGTTGACACTTATATCAGATATAGCTCCTAGCACAACAGCAACTAAAGAGCCGCCTCTTACATTCCAATCACCTTGCACGTCTTTAATCTCTAGTGTTCTTTCTTTTCGATTTAATAATTCTAGTAATCTAGCAGCTTTAGCATCCATATTTTCATCATTACTTGATTCTGCAAAGTACTGCCTCAAGCCCCATTCTCTTATATGATTCATGTCTTCTACAGCATGATATTTAGTAGTTTTCTTTTTATCATCTATGTGGCTAAGCTTAATCCTATTATAGCTGTTGACAATAGATGACTTATAAGTAAAGTTGCAAGCATTGTCAAAATTTATTAGCTTTTCAACGAGCATATTACTTGGACTTTTTAAGCATATCTTGCCATTGTCATCATAAAGAGTATAGATCACACCTGTTTGACTAAGAGTTAGATCATAATAATCTTTGAGCATAGTAAAATATTCTTTATTTCTCTCAATTCTGCCCTTTACCTTATAGCCTGTATCTTCTATTTCTCCAACTATAAGTCCTTGGTGGCTACATATCTTTTTAATCACATCAGCATAGCTCATATCTTCGAATTTAAAAGTGTCTTTATTTTTAAAGTACCAAAGTGAATCATAGCAAGTGTTTTTAATAATCTGATTTTTATCTCTTTCTTTGCTCACTATATATCCAACATAGATAAGATTATCCTCTTTATAAACCTTTGCACATCCGCCTTCTTGATAATCTAATACATCATCTTTAACACAGTCAAACTTAAGCTCACTTGGTTCAAAATTCATTGACCTTTTGATTGTAAATCCGTCTTTTACTACTGGCTCAAAAGTTCGACCCCTTGATGTAATTAACACTCTATACAATAATAAACCACCCCCAATATGTAAGTAATGATGACTATACATCAAGATCAATTACTCTTTCTTGTAAGTCATCATTAACACTAATTTTATTTTGTTTTAAAACATCGTTTATTTTACTTAAAGCCACATTAGCTCTTCTCATGAGCACGTTTATAGGCTCAGATGGTCTTGCTCTAAGAGATTTTAAAGCATTGCCGCTACTACTAATCACTTCATTAAGTTCAGTAGTACCATTGTTTTGAGTAACAGTATATTCCTTTGATTTGAGTGGTATATACATCTTTAGTGTTATAGTGGCCATTAGTCCAGGGCCACTTTTACTATCTTCTTTATAGTTAAAATCTTCTACTGTTGCTTTTCTTATGATAGAGCTTTTTAAGCCTTTGTCATGTCTAATAATAATAAAAGGTATAACCTTTTTCTTTTGCATCATCTTTTCAATTGCGCTAACAACATCAAAAGGCTTTATATATCCCTTAACTATAGGCAATTCTGTACTTGGCAAGTAAAAGTCAAACTTATAGCTTGTTAAGCGTGGCTTGTTTAGTACATTCAGTTCATCACCATTTAATAGATCTATTGTTTTGTTTTTACCTTTGTAATCAACTGCTATTGCTGCAGGAGTTACAGGCAATTTTATAGATCCAATGTAAAATTCATGCACCATTATGTCATTACACCCACCTTATTTATAGCTTCATATAAGCCTTCTTCTATAGTCTTTGCCACTTGATCAGCATCTGCTGTTTCATGTATATCTCCAAAAGAGTTATCCACATGCACTTCAAGCTTATCCCAACTTAAGTTTTGTATTGCTCTTTGAAACATTACATCTCTAATTTCTTTTAGATCTTCACTATCTACTTCAACACCTTCGTCTAATTTATCATCAATACTAGCTGCATGAGCTGCACCGCCTTTAGTGTTAGCATCTATATTAGCCGCACTGTTTTTCATTTGATCAAAATTAGGTACTTCAGGCATATCAGGAAGTTTAGGCTTCTTACTTTCTGCTTCTTTTGCTTTAATCTCTGCTTGCTTAGCTGTTATTTCATTTTGCATTGATGCTGATTGATTGCTAAGATTTTCAATAGTCCCTGTATATTGATTTGCAACTGATTCACGCATCTTTTGTGCTGTTTTGTCAAAATCATCTGCAAAAGTAGCTTTACCGATTAAAGCTATATTTACACCAGGTATTAAGTTAGCGGCCTTAATTAGTCCATTAAGTATCTCTATACCGCCATTAACAAGCATTTGCACTCCGTGTAAAACACCTTGCACGACTGCTAAGACTACTGATCCAACTGCAAGCATAAAGCCGCCTATTACTGTGTACAGCAAAGTAAATGTATCTAACATGGCTTTTTTAAAAATCAACCAAGCAACTGTTAAGCCGCCAACAGATTGTATCCATTTAGCAATTAACATCACTATCATCACTACAGCGCTAATGATTAAAAATATAGGATTAGCATTCATCGCTGCATTTAAAAGCCTTTGAGCTAAAGCTGCGCCACTTGTAGCCACTTGATAAGCGATAAGCGCTGCAACCACTGCCGTTATAACTCCAGGAGCGGCATTAAAAAGGCTTAGCACAGGGCTAAGTATAGCCAGCAATACATCCATAGCTCCACCTATAAAATCAATTCCAGCTGAAACAGCTGTACATATAAAATCAACTGTCGTTTGAAAATCTTCAGAATTTAAAAACTCATTCCAATTTACAAATACATCAGCTAGCTTTGCATCTATAGTGTTTTTAATCCTAGTAACTATATCAGCAAAAGTTAATGGCATATTTTCAAAAGCTGCATTTGTTTCTCCAGCACTTGATATAATTGCATTTTTAATAACTTCAGCACTTAGCTCACCTTGTTCAGCAAGCTTTCTAATCTGCGACATATCAGTGCCCATGTAGTCAGCTACTTTTTCTAGTATGGCTGGAGCATTACTCATTACTGAGTTAAGGTCTTGGCCTCTTAAAACTCCACTTGCCAATGCTTGTGTTAAGTTATACATAACAGATTCAACACCTTGTGCATTAGTACCAGCTATCTTAAAGTTTTTATTTAATTGCTCAGCAAACATAACTAGCTCATCATCAGTTTTAAAAGCTCCTCTAGCTTGCATACCAAGTTTACTTACTACATCAGCAGTCATCATAAACTCACCTCTAGATCTAGCAGCAGATTCTCTTATAGCATTAAACATATAATCACTACTTTTACCATAGGTAGCAGCAACTGTTTCAAGCCTTGTTTTCATATTTTGAAAATCATCAGCCATGTTTATAAAGGCCTGTACTCCTCTAAAGGATAGGTACGTTTTTAAAAGCATTTCAGCACTTGACTTTGCCTTTTCAATGACACTGGTATTATTAGCTACTGTTTTTGTTAAATCATCTAAGCTGCTACCAGCATCACCTGCGCCACTTCCTACTGATCTGAGCACATCTGCATACATGCTAGATTCATACTTAGCTGTACTTATAGCATCTTTAGCACGATTAAGAGCATCAGCATCAATCATGTTTTCAGATGACTTTTCACAAGCTTCTAGTGAGTTGATAAGCACATCGACAGACGAAACGATATTATTTAAAACTGGACTCATGGCATCAAACAGCTTAATTTGAGTACTTATCATTTGTTTTTTACCTCCTTAGCATAATTTGACAGCATTGCCCAATAAAGAGCTTTTTCATCCTTAGACATATCTACTATGTCACGAGGGCTAATTGCGCCCTTCGTGAACACAAACAAGTGGTATGCTAAGGAAAAATCTCCGTCCGTCTTAATTAGTTTTTTGCTTCTTCAACTCTTTCTTCATCAGTCTTTTTTAAGCCATTAAAGTTATTTATCTCAAGTAACAATGTATTAAACTCAACACCTGTAAACATAAGATTTATAAGTTCATCTTCACCCATAGCTCCGTATGAATCTTGTAGTTCACTATTACTTAAATCAGGCTCTACTAAAGCTGCCTTAATAAGCTCAAAGTTATAAGTAGTCGAACTAAATACAGGCTTTCTACCAACAATCTTAGCTGATGCATCTTGCACTTTGCTAAACTCTTTTGGTGTTAATAATTTAATCTTACAAGGCTCTGAAAATCTTTCAGATATAGTTACATCTTTAGTACTTTCAACTTCTCCTACATTTGCTTTTAAAAAGCTACTTAATCTACTCATTATTCATTCATCCCTTCTAGTACTTTGAAAAGTTCTGGAGCATCAATGTCTTCACATGTTCCATCTACCTTTTCTGTTAGTGCTTGATTGTCTACATTAACCATAGCCATTGAGATATTACCAAGTTTGCAAGATCTAAGTATAACTGTATGTCTACCTGCTGATGAGTTTGGATCATCATTTGTTACTTGCAAGTCAAAGTATGTTTCTTTGCCTGTTTTGATATACTCTAGTGCAAGCGCTCTAAAGATGTCAGTGTTGTAGTACATTTCAGCTTCCCAAGATAGCTTAATGCCACTTGTTAAGTTGCCAGCAACTGTAGTTCCTAGCCTTTGTATCTCAATGTTATTCTTTTCAGTTTTTGTCTCAAAATTCTTTAATTGAAACAAAAGGTATCTTTTACCTTTAATAGTTGCATAAGCTTTGGCATGACGGCCATCGATGACCTCATAAGCTGGCATTATATTTTGATTAGGCATAAATTAACCCCCTTTAAATAACTCTTACAATCATGTAAAGCTTTCTCATTACCATTACTGGCTTTACTAAGTAGCTTACTTCTACAGTATCTTTATCTTCACCAGGCTTTACATCAACATCTTCAGGCACAAAGTCCTCAATTGCTCCAAGCTTTTCTAGCTTTTTAGCATGATTAGTAATATCAGCCCATAGTGCAACACGGCCATCTTCATTGTTTTGTACTTTACCTACATATAAAGAGTTGAAAATCTTAGCTACATCCATAGCTATTTGATCTAAAACTCTTACAACTTGATTTTGTGCAAAGTTATTGTCTTTATCTTTAGTAAATTCAGTAAAGCTGTTAATATCTTCAAGCACTCTTATGTCGTCATTATCTCTGTGTAAGATAAACTCACCCTTTGTAATTGCTTTTTCTAGATCTCTACTTGCTAACTTGTCAGCTAAGTTATATTCACCTAGATATAAACTGTTGTCTAAGCCTTTATTGACATCACAGCCTGCAGATGCGCCTAGTGCATAATATACAAAGCCGCCTTTGTCATTTCCTAAAGCTGTGCTTCCTACATTGATAACACCTTCATAGTTTGCTGGCTTTTTGTATAAGACAACTTGACATTTCTTGCCAACCTCATCTCTTAATCTCTTTACAAAGCTTACAAAAAGATTCTTAATGTCATCATCTTCTCCAGCATAGCCAATAGTGTTAAAGTAGTAGCCTTCAATAGCTGTTAAGTATTTGCTGTAATCATTAACAGTTACTTCACTATCACTACCACCTGTAAGATCTATTGCTTCACCAGATATTGTTTTATAATCAGGTGTTCCTGTTATGTCTACATAGTCATTAGATGCAAAAGCCTCTGTATTTTTTACAGATTGAGAATCAACTTTTTTGCCCATGAAGTATAGATCCATTACTACCTTGTCTTCATTGTCAATATCTTTTTTTAATACTATCTTTAGCTTATTACCTTTGCTGCCATTATATTTAGCTGTAAAAGTTAATCCTGCAGCTGTCGCTTTTGCCTTTTGTCCGTCATTGTCTAGCCTGCCAAGATATAAAGTCTTTGCATTTAAAAGTACTTCTCTTATAGGTCTTATAGCTGGATCATCAAAAGTGCATCCTAATAACTTTAGAGAATCTTTTTCAAGCTCTTCTTTTGATAAAGTAATCACTTCTTTACCCCAGCCAAGTTTAGCTGCAAAGCTTGCATATCCTCTTTCTCCAAAGATGTTGCTAGGCTTTCTTACCGACACAAAGTTGATATAAGTACCTGGCAATATTTTGTTTTGCACTAAAAAATTACCGCCTCCAAGCATTATTATCTAACCTCCCTTTCAATAAATTTCTTATACATCGATGCAACCTCTTCTTTTGAGTACTTAGTATTCTCATCTAATATCACATCTAATACTTCTAAAGAATAATCATGTGATTTTGACTTTAAAAAGTCCTCTTTAGAGTATCTTTCAATATTTTCTTCTGTTGTTTTCTTTGCCATTTGATCCTACCTTTCCAATCTCTTTAAGCTTAAGCATGTAATATTTATCTTTATCTTTTCTATAAGCGCATTCATAAGTAGCATGTGCTGTAAAAAAAGCTCCAAAGTCATCATAGTTAGTCTCTATGGATAAATTTTTAGCATAAAGATAGCCACTATCAGTTTTTAATCCCTCAAGCGCAAAGAGCATATCTGTTTTGATCATTTGAGTATCTTCTTCATAATTTTTACTAAAAAGAGCCTTTTTTGGTAGATAAGTAATAGCTAGATCATGATTGACATAAAATCTTTCTTCAAGTTCTCTTTTGATATTAGAGTTAATTATTCTAATAAAAAAACAAGGTGTTTTAATCCCTTGTTTTACGCTTGATTCATAAAAATAAGCATCATTAAATCTTTCTTTAAGCGATGCTATTATATTTTTAATTATTTTGTCATCAATCATTTAATCAGTCCTTTTAAATACTTATTAGTAGCTCTTTTTATAATGTCATCTACTCTTCTTTCTACGTTTGCCTCTGCAGTTTTAAGCATAAATTTGCCATCTACAAAGCCTATGGTAGTGCCATCGCTTGACACTATTCTGTGACCATTTTCGACAAAGCGTGCATAAGCTACGTTGTTATATACTTCACACACATAAGAGCCATCTATGTCTCTAGTGTAGTTGGAAAAATAACTTCTTCTCAACAATCCTGTGTCAACTGGTGTAATTTCTTTAGCATTTTTAATAGCCTCTTCAGCTATATCATGTAAAGCATAAGATATAAGTTCATCACGAGTTGATGTGCTTCTTTCTAGTGCTTCTTTTAAGCCTTTAAGAGATGATAAGTCTACCTTTACAGCCATTTGCCCACTTCCTTAACTTCATATTCCTTATGACTTTCATAGGCTTTACCCTTAGAGACTTGCAAATAATAATCAAGGCCGCATTGACTTACCATTACCAAAGCGCCCTCATCTAAGTTTAGCTCACTAGGTGTAAAAAGCACCATTTCTGAACTGCTAAGAGCATTTAAGTCATCTAAACTGTAGCTAGACGACTTAAAACTCAATCTGCAATTAAATGTACTTACTTTTTCATAGTTTACAACTGTTAAGCCATTAGCATCACTTGATTCTATAGGTTTATAAACATATCCTTTATGCTTCATAAGCGACTGAGCATGATCTTTAATACTTTTAAATATATCTAATCCTACCATGCTAATCTCCTATGCTTTAACAAGTAAGACATGTAGCCACTAGATAAAGATGCAATTAAGTTCTTAAGAGTTTCATAAGCTTCAGCCTTTGCTTTATCGTCATTAAAAGTAACACTTACATCACCCTCTGTAATTGACCCAAGCCTATCATTAAAACTTAAGGATTCATCAAGCTTGATATAATCACACATCACATTGCTTATAAGATAATAAGCAGTGCTTAAGTTTATAAATGTATAGGCCAGATCACTTGGTATAGCCTCAATATTGCAATAATTAAGGATATACTCACGGGTAGACATTAAAGCAAACTCTATGTCTTCATCAGTGGCTTTATCATATCCATAACTTTTTAGTCTTTTTTTTAGCTTATTATAAGCATTTTCAAGCAAATTATGTTCAACTGCATTTATAATATCGTCAAACATGATTTAAACCTTATTTGCCTTTGGTCTTACTATCCGCTTTATCAGCTGCCTTATCTTTTGCAGGTTCAGTATCTGTTTTGTCAGCTGCTGCTTTATCAACAACTTCTTTGTCAGTGTTTTTGTCAGCTGCTTCTTTCTTTTCTTCTACTACTTCATAGCCTAGTTCTTTAAGTCTATTGATTTTTGTTTCATCATTAGTTTCTTTAACTATATTGCCTTTTACTAATATCATAAAATTACCTCCTAAGCTTCAGTACATAAGAATATTGACTTAGTATCATTCTTCTTAACCCATAGATCATGATAAATTCTGTAGTCAACCTTGTAAGCATTTGCTTGTTGATTTTCGTCAGGTGTAAAGATTCTCATTTTATCAGTCTTTGAAACAGCCAATGGTACAGTTTTTGGAGTAATGATCCATTGTATCTTCTTAGCATCCTCAGTTGGTACTAAGCCGCCTTCTTCTTGGCCTGCTGTAACACCATCATTTTGTTTGTACTTAGTCATAAATCTAGTTTGAGGGCATGCAATGATCTTATTGTTATCAATAGTATAGATCCTTGTATTTATTTCACCCTTTTTAAAATCTTGAGGCATTATAAATTTACTCATCTTTTCATTTTCGTTTAGTAAACCCCAAGCTGCCCCTGATATAGTGATGACAAGTTCTTTTTCATAACCTATAATATCTTGCACTGTTCTAATGTGTTCTAAAAGCTTGCTAAGCACGTTAGCAGATGTTAAAGCTATTGCTTCTTTTTGACCAGCTTTTTCAGCAGCAGCTGCTATTGCAGAGTATCTGTAGCTGTCTATCTCTGGTATTACATGCTCATCTTGGAAAACTTTGATAGCATTTGTTGCTGTTGCCACAAAGTTTGAATCATCTTCATCCATAGCATCGATATTAAAAGTTCGACCTCTGTCTTGTGTCATTTTGTAAGTTTCATAGCTTACTGTAATTCCGCCTTGTACATAGCCCTTATCTCTGTCATAATCAGCTAGTCCAGATGTAGACATAGTAGGTATCTTAATTTCATTTCCGCCTGTGTATATTACCTCACCAGCGTTTGCATCCATCCATCCTGACACTGATTTAATAACAGCGTTTTGGTCTAGTCTCTTTTGCATGATTTGACCATACTCAATTTTGTTAATTGCCATTTTCTATTCCCCCTTATTTGTTAAATATCGCATCTATTTGCGATTCCATCTCTGACTTAGTCTCACCAGTTGATATTTCTGGCTTATGAGACTTCATACCTGGCACACTTGGCTCTGTGCTAGATTCTTTTTCATTTTCAAAAAGATATTCTGAGTTCTTTTTAAGCTCTGCTATAGCTGCATCAAGTCCTTCTATCTTGTCATCACCAAATTTAAGCTTTTCAACGTCAATCAATCTTTTAGCAAGATCAGATGATTTAAAGCCTGCTTTCTTAAGCGCTGCATCTAGCCTAGTATTGTTTTTATAGGCTGTAAAATCACTCTCAGATGCACTAAGCTTTTCATTTGCTGCCTTAATCTCATTGTTTGCTGCTTCAAGCTTATCTTCTAAGTCTTTCTTAGACTTTTCTAAGTCGTCTACACTCTTAGTCTTTGCTTTAAGCTCTTCATTTTCTGCTTTAAGCTGATTAACGCTCTTGCCATAGTCAGCCATGACCTTGTCAATGACTTCATCACTCAGTCCTAAACTTTTTAAAAATTCTCTTGTCATTAAAAACACCCCTTTTACATATTTACGAGTTTTGTCTCGAGATTATATTTAAAAAGCAGCTATCGACATTACGTCAACAACTGCTTCATAAAACTAATTAAATTAAAAATCGCACGATTAGCTCACGATTATATCAAGTAAAATACACACTTCTTAATAATCGACTTAACATTTTCGCACGATTAACTCACGATTTTGAGCAATAAAAAAGACACATCACTGTGCCTTAATTATTCTAAATTCTCCACAATATCTAATCTAGGATATACATCTATAGCCTCTTGAAAATATGTGCGATTTTTAAGCAAATATATCCTTTCCGAAAAGTATTTTTTATTATTTTTCATATCTAATGGTATAATCCATCTTTCTAAATCACTTATTATTTGTTCATCTCTTTCATAATTTTTTTTACAAGCTTTTATATATCTTTCAATCAACTCTCTTGGATAGCCATCTTTAACCAATAATTCAACTATTTTTTCTGTTTTGCTTTCCATAATTTCTCAACTACCTTTCCAACTGTAGTGGCCATTTCCCTTGGCTCTGGATTGTTGCAATATTCACTCCAAGCTTCAGCAACAAATTCTCTAATTTGACTACTTGCATAACTAGATAATTCATCTCTAATTTTTTGTTTATCATTATTTGAATATAAGTCAATGATTTTTTGATTATCACTAACACCTAAATAATGATCTATTTGATGGCCAAATTCATGATCAAATGTTGCTTTTACACTTTCACAACCAACAGGGCTCCATTTGTGTTTTTCCATCTTTTTCCCTAATTCCATAACTCTATCTTGGTTATTGTAAATATTTTTATTTATTGTTATACCCCTATATCTACTAAGCACTTTTCTTAATCCTTCATCATCAAAAATCATTAAATTGTTACTAGTTATTGATGCTGCCATTTGATCCTCTCTGATATCAGGTAATAAATCTAATACATCAGTTTTTGCCATTTTTATTGCTTCTTTTTCGCCATAGCCTTCACTTATATATTTTTTCTTCAAATATCTTGACGCTGTACTGCGCATCTTTTTAAGTCTAGACTGAGAAGAGCCAATGAACTTTATCTCCTTAGTGATTTCAGGATATTTTACTTTCATATTGTAAAATCCCTTGTTCCACTCATTTGCACATCTAATATCAATATCTTTATAGTCTGCTCTTACCCCGATGCTGTTAGCAAATTTTATTGCTTCTTTAATAGTTTTAGCTTCTTTATATTCTATTTTACTTATATCTATTATACCCTCTTTTGCAGAGTTTATATCAGTATTTATAAAATTAGCTTTAACAACTATGCGGCCTCTTTCATCCATTATAATATCTTTTATCTTATAAGATATATTGTTGTGCAAAAGAACCTCTTTTTGTTCCATTCTGCTGTCTAAATCAGGCATAAACTTCCCTAAGTCAAAGCCTTTTACATTTTTAGCATCATCAAATTCAATAACTAATGGATGATCTGCACCAGTAAAATCTAAGAAGTCAGCAGCTATATCATAATCTTTAGTAGTGCTCATAAAGCCTTTATCTGTAATTACTTTATCTTTAACACTATCTATCATCTCTTTAGCTCTTTGATTATTTTGTCCATATCCTAAGTTGCCTTGAATATATTCCCAATCCATGTCACTGACATTATCAAATATAGCATCTGCATCTACGCAGCGATATAATTTATTATATCCATGTTCTCTATCTGTTGCTGATTCAAGGTGTTTGACCGTCTCTTTATCAAAGTCAGTCATTTCACCCATTCTTTCAACAGGATTGTTTCTATCTCTTAGATAATCATTGATGTACATTCCATCACCAGAAACATAATATTCAACAGCATCAAGCTCTTCTTGAGTAGGCTTATCATCTTTTAATATTTTGTTTATATTGTCTTTAGGTTTCTCTTCTGGCTTAGTTTCTGTACTTTCATTTTTATCAACTTTATCAACATATTTCTTTTTCCACTCATCATAGCTCATGAACTCATCTTTTACACTCTTACCATCTTTATCACGCATTATTCTTTCATCAGCTTCTTTATCATCTTCAAAGTATATAGTAGTAGTGCACCTGCAATTAGGATGAAAAGGCGGCAAGTTAATGCCTGCTTTAGCATCTTTAATATTAAATACCTTTAAATCTACTGAGCCACATACATCACATGTTCTCGAATCTAATGTTGCTAATATTCTATATTGTTCAGATGTAGTATTCTTATAAGCTTCTAGTACTGCTTGATTAGAAAAAAAGCTGTCTTCTGTGTTTAGTAGCCTTACGCATCTCTTATAATCAATATCCATTCTTTGAGATAATCTTTTAGCTGATTCTTTAATGTTTGCTCCTCTAGTAGCAGAGATAACAAACTCACGAGACAATTCATTGATTAGTCTTTCTTGATTAGTCCATATCTTTTGTGAAAAAGTTTTGCCATCAGCAGTCCAAGGCCTTTTAGCTAGAAAATCAAAATACTCTGTAGTTACTCTTTTCTTAAAAGTGAAGTCGTCCATAGTTTTATATAACTCATAGCAAGTAGTATAATAATTGTTTTCAAATGTCGCTGCTAAATGATCATATATTAAGCTCTCATTATCATCTGCAAGCTTTCTTATGGACTTTGCCATTTCTAATCTTATAGCCTCCATATAGCTTAGATTAGCATAGCTTGCATAGAAGTCATCACTTACTCCTAAGCTTTGAGCTAGTACTTTCATATCCTCTACTGACAGCTTTTTATTAAGTTTATTTAGATCAAGCTCAAGCTCATCAGCTATCCTTGAAGTATATTTTTCTATATCTGCTTCTATTAAGCCTTTTGCTAGCTTGTAACCTGACCTGATGTTTTTTTCAAGTCGTTTAGATCTTTTAATATCAGCTTTAAGTAAATCTATAAGCCTTTTATTAAAATAATTACTCATGCTCTTCCTCTACGTAATCGTGATCTAAATTTAATGCATAATCACCCATAGCTTCCTCTTCTTCATCTTTAAGTGCTTTAATCTCTTCATCAACATCTTCAACAAATGGATGCTTTGCTAGCATAGTCTTTTTAGAGATCATGCCAACACTTTGATTAAGTATATTTACTATAGATTCTTCATTAACCATAAGATTTCTCTTAAAGCTTACAGTTGCCACTTTGTCTTCATCTGTAATGCCATGCACCGCTTTTAAAAAGTATTCTAAGTATTCCAAGCTTGCACTAAATTCTAGTAATGTTTGTGCTGCATCAAGCTCCATATCTGAGTAAGCACTCTTAATATTTAATTCATTAGGCGCAGTTCCTGACTTATATCCTTTCATGTCAAAGGCCATAGCATTTTCTATAAGCTTTTCTTTAAATAGATCTAATACTAGTCTGTAGTTTTCACTATTAACATGTACTTCTAATGTGCCAACTCCACCATCAGCACCATCTGCACTTGATGTTACTTTAACAGCTCCATACTGAGCAAGCTTTTGTCTAAACTCACCTAGATCTTCACCATCATAATTTTTTATTGTAAAATCTGATTTCTTGGATCTTCAAGCATATTATCATAGAAGTTAGATAATAATGAGTTAATGCCATCTTGTAAACTCTTAACACGATTTAAAAGAGGCATTTCAGATGAGTTGCTTTTAAAATAAACAAATGGTATTTTGTCAAAACTAAAGTAAGTGCCATCTTCAGCTTCTAAGTAGCCTTCATTAGTAATTTCTTCAAAACTATCACGCTTATATACTCTCACACGCTCATCTGTATATAAAGCAAGCTTATCTACTGTCTTAAGCTCACCATTAATCATATCGCTTGTTGCATATAATCTAATCACTGCTTCTAAACTCTCATGATTCTTATCTTGCCAAATAGGTATTATTTCAGTAGCATCCATCTTAGTCATACTTAGCTTACCATTGTCATTAGCTACATATAGCCAAGATATTCCGCATAAGTAGCTTTCTAAGGCTATCTTATTTATAGTTCTTAAGAATTTCTTGTTATACAGATTGCTAACTAGTTTTTGATACTCTGGATCATCAGATTTTACTGTAGGTAGTGAAGAAAAAAGATAATTAACCTTTTGATCTATAGCCTTTTTAAATTGATTGTCAATAACTCTAGCATTAGGCAAGTTATCAATAGTTTTTATGCCGTCTTTGCCTATAGTAAAACGTTTTTTATTTAATATGTCTTGTTTGTAGTTATAATAGTTAATCGATTCTAGCATATCAGCTTTCTTAGGTTCAAATAAGGAAATCTGATTTCTAATAAATTTTATTAACTCATCTGATTTTAATTCTTTAATATCCATAAATACCTCTCATTCTAATCAAAGCTAAAGTTGCTTTTCCTCATATCTAATGTAAGTGCATATCTTGTAGCATCTATAGTATGATTATCTTTATCTACAAGCCTGTTAAGCACATTACCTTCTCTATCAGCATCATAATCAATAGCTTCAAACTCTTTAGCTGTGTAATAACATCTCTTTGGATCTATAACTATAGCCTCTAAGTCATCAAGCCATTTTTCACCATATTCAACAGAGCCTTGGCCTTTGATCGCACCATCACACTTAATGCCATAGCTCTTTAATTCATCTATCGATTTAGGTTCAGCACTATCACATATTATCTTTGTGTCAGTCCAGCCTCTTTTCTTAATCTCATTAGCTGCTTCACGATTGCTCATCTTGACCTTATATAACTCATCAAAGATGTATATCTTTCTTCTTGTTTTGTCATAATGTAGTCTCACACACGCCAATGGATCTGTAGCATAACCCCAGTCAAGCCCCATTCTAAGATTGTCAAAGTTACTTATTTGAGCATCTGTAATCTCTTCAAATACAAGATTATCAAATGGCACTACGCCGCTGCCTATAGGCTCACCCATGTACTCATGCCTATACTTAAGAGGCTTTACTTTTTTAATATGTTCAGCTTCTTCTACAAAGGCTTTTGAGATATAAGGATTGTCTAAGTATGTAGAGGAGTGTAAAAATACATTAGGCTCTAATATAAAGGCCTCAAACCTTTTATTAACCCATGACTGCTTACGCTTTGGAGGATTGTATGAGTATATAATCTTATACTTCAAGCCATCTTTAAGCTCAGCTCTTAATATTGATTGCTCTATTGATGAGACCTCTTCTTCAAACCTAAACTCTGCAAGCTCTTCAATCCATAGTGTAGTTATAGGGTACTTGCTCATCTTTATTGATTTTATCTTTGCTGGATCGTCAGCGCCTGAAAAAATGATTGAGTTACCTCTTGGTGTATATGTTATTTTAAGTGGACTTTGATAAAATCTGAAGTATCGATCTAGCTTTAACATAGACACTGCTTCTTTTAGTTGCTCATAACAGCTTTTTTCTAATGTTTTGCCTACTTTTCTTACACAAAGTATAGTAATAGGATGCTTAATAAGCTCAAGTATAAGCTCTATAGCAACAGTAGTAGACTTTCCGCTACCACGTCCACCTTTTAGAACGTAGTAAGTGTATTTGCCCTCTTTGATTGCTAAGTGTACTTCTCTGAATTTAGGTGGTATTATTTCTTTTAGGCTTATAGATACATCACTCATCTATATCATCCTTAATGATGACTGTCTCTGCTTCTACTTCTACTCTTTCACTCCATAGACTATATCTTTTGCCGATAAGCTCTGCTGCTTTTAATCTGTCTTTAGCACCAACAGATATTTCTTTAACTTCCTGCTTAAAATCTCCACTATTAGCAAGTACAGCCTCTTTCTCTTCACCACGCATAACCCTTGTTAGATATTCAAGCACTTCTTGTTGACTAGCAACAGCTTTATCCTCTAACTCTTTCATTCTCTCATCAATATATGATTTTATTCCAACATTTTCCAACATTTTGCTAGATTGAGCTTTAGCATAATTATTACTATAACCAGCACTCACAGCTGATTGATAAGCATTACCACTGATGATGTATTCATCAGCAAATTTCTTTTGTTTTAAAGTCAATTTAGACAAATGCATCACCTCATTTCTATGTAATAAAAAAGGCTCAGGAAAAAAGTATAAACCCAAGCCTTTTAAGGAGATCATAATCCGTTATATATAAATTTTAAGGAAGGATAACATAATACAAAAGCTCCACACTTAGTGGAGCAATTGTCAGATTCATTTCAATCTACGCACTTCTCAGTGCGAATAGCAAAAATTTTACTAGGAGTATCACGGATTTTGATTCATAGTAATCAGTGCAGTATCAGTACCTCTTACACTATCATTATACCACAATTAACAGTGACATTCTATGACATTTTGTGCATTTTTGTGCATTTTGCGACATCTTTTAATCATTTCTCACTTTCATTAGCTATTATAGCCAAGTTTTCTAATGCCCTTGATCTAATTCTATAAATTTGCCTTGTATCATAGTGCAATTTTTCTGATATTTCTGGCACCGATAGAAGTTCTATGTAATACAACTCTATTACTACCATCTCATCTATTTTAAGCTTATTAATTTTATCCATCCAATAATCTCTTATTTCGTATAGTTCTTTCATATCCTTTGCGATTTTAGCTTGTAATTCATCAACTTTATCAATGGCCCAGTTTACTTTTTCATATAAGCTGCAACCTTTAATTTTTGGCATCCCATCGATATAGCTTGAACTAAAGCTGGTTTTCTCTTCTTCAAGTTTTGCTATCTGTCTTTTTTTGCTCTCACAGGCTTTATTTATTAAAAATATTTTTCCTAATTCTTTTTTAACATCTTCAGCTTCTCTTTTCATACAATTCTCCTAATCTAGTTCCTCATATCATGAAATACACCTAAGCTATATATAATCATGTAAAATTCCATAATATTTTCTGTAGTGATGCCTTTTAGTTTAGTGTTTTTTATGCATAGATCAATAGTATCTATAAAATCACTTTTACTTAATTTCTTAATTTTATCCTTATATGGCAATACTAATTCTCTAGCATCTTCTTTTAGTCTATAAATATTATCTATTTCTAATGGATTTTCTTTTTCTAATATCATATTATAGTCTACATCCATCGCAACTAACTCCCATGGATAAGTGTCATTTTCAATAGCTTTTTTACAGAACTCTAGTCTATCAAGTAATTCTTTTTCTAAATCTATTTTATCTTCTTCTTTTAATTTTCTTAATTTTTCTAATATCATATATCCTCCTAATAACTATAGATCTTTAAATTCTATATCATATAATGAGCATGCAATAAATAAAGACATAATAATCAGTTTTGTGTTCTCAAAATTTAGTTTATTTTCTTTGATTTTATATATACAATCTACTATGCTTTTTATTACGTCTCTTTTTCCTAGAGTTTTTATAAAGCTTTCTAATTCATCATACTGATCAATAGCTTTACCCTTACACTTTTTATATTGACCGCTCACATTGTTTTTATTCATATAATCACACAATGACTTTACCTCATGCTCTAGTGCTGTGTAATTATCACTGTTAATACTTTCAACAATTACGGCTAATGTCATTGCCACATGCTCAGCTTCTTTTTTATCTTTTACTTTTTTTAACATCTCAACAACCGACACTTTCTTGACCTCCATATTCTAATCTGCCCACGTATTTCTCAAACTTTTCATCAAGCATTTTATAAGTGTGTATAACTATAAGCATTACATTTTTAATCATTTCTTTACATCCTTGCTCATTTAAAATATCACAATCTCTTATAAGCTTAAGAGTTGCTTGTAATAATTCCATAAATGCTATTTCTTTACAGAAAATTTTGTTTTTCAACCAATGATTATAATAATATTCAGATACATTTTCAACAAGTTTTTTTCCACTCTTATTAAAATATTGATTAAACATTTCTTTATTATCTAAGTAACTATATATATTTAATCCTGCAAACATCGCATCGTTTTTCTCTAGTGCCATAGTGTAAAAGCGCATAGATTTTAAATTAGCTATTAAGAATTGACACATTTTTTCTCTTTCTATAAGATCTACATTATTCATCTTTTTTATCCTCTTTTGTACTTTCTTGTAATTTTTTCGCATAATCTTTTTTATCAAATTTTATTTCTGTAATATGGCTTGAGTTTATTGCAATTATATCACCTTCAGTCTCAAAAGCTATTGCATTTGACTTTGTAGACTTAAAATCATCAATTAGCTTTTTTACAATCGCTGGATCTAAATTTACAGAAAATCTTTTTGACTTAATCCAAAAGTCGACTTTTAATAATTCCATATCTGCCTCCTATTTTTTAGACACTTCCCATAAACAATCTAATAGATCATAATTATATTGTCCGCTTATAATAATTAATACCTTTAATATAGTCCCCAGATCGTTTTTTAAATATTTTCTTTGTCTTGTAACCTCAACACTTTCTCCGCCATAGCAATATGTTGGCTTTAAGTAGTCTTGCTCATACCTTCTTGCCCAATATAAGCAGTCTATGTCGCTTTGTAATGATATTGCCGCATCAATTAATATTTTTAATTGTTTTCTTGCAAATTCTTCGTCACAATCAATGTTCTGAATCTTTTGTTTTTCTGCCGTCTCTATAATTAGATCTTGGAGTTCTTCAAAACTCTTTCCTGCCTTAAATTTTAATGGTTCCATTTCTGCCTCTTACCTACTTTACTGCACATCAAAATCAAACACAAAAGGATTTAGGCAAAGAGTTTCTTCAAGTGCTGCGCTTACCATTGATTCTGCATCATCATGGCTAAATTGTTCGTAAAAGCGGATTTTAACACTTACTGTTTGCTCTCGATTACTTCTTTTAATCTGATCTACTAATCTTTTACACTCACTTAAAGCATAATCTGCATTTTGTACTTCTGGATCATCCCCCATATGATGACAATCAAAGCCTATCATATACTCAGTAAAGTCATTTAAAACTCCATCAAATGTTATGCCGCCATGTACATCTAATGTATCTATTAGATCTTCACTTGCATTATAAAACTTATCATTAGCTGGTATTACAACATAGCCACAATACCAAGTGTTAGGTATCCAGCTAACATTGCTTTCTTTGTCATAACTTAATTTTCTGACTAATATTTCATAGTCTCTATAATTTTCTCTTATTACTACTTCTGATTTCATTTTCTACTCCTCTCCTACTTTTACTATGCAGCCATGCCTATATTCATATTCTGCAAGCTTAAAATCATTTGGCGGATATATTAAATTGCAATAGTTGTCTTTTACGTACTGGTCTACTTCGAATATGTCCCAATCATCATCAACTAAGACCTCTGCCCTTGCTATCACCTTAACTATTATCTTTTTCATTTCTGCCTCCTATAAAAACTTAACTTTTAAATATGCTTGCCTCTTACTTATCTTAGGATATTTACTCATTAAGTCAACATATAGATCAGCATCATTCTTTTCTATTGCTTTTGTATCAATACTTACATTTTGTGTTTCTTTAACTATAACCAACTCTGCAAGCTCATCTTTATATTTATCTTTGCCTTGCTTCTTGATCTCTTCAAATATTTCTGCCTTTAGTTCTTTCTCTTCTTTTTCAAGTTTATCCTTAAGCTCTTTAATTTCCTTTAGCCTTTGTGTATTAAACATTTTCTTTTGCCTCCTACTTGTTTTCTTCCAGTATTTTAAATGTTCTCGCTGCTTCGCATAACTCATTCCAATCAAATACTACTTTGCTTCCGTCTTTAAATTCTATAATAGGCTCATATCTATTAGTCACGCTTATTTTGTCGATAGGCATATTAGAGTCATCTTCCGTGATATCTCCAACCTCTACTCTTAGTATTAGTGTGTCTTTATTTAATAATTTCATTCTTTTCTTTTACTCCTCCTAAACTTTTTACTTTATTTATAAATTCATCATCAAGCCTGCGATTAAACTTTTTGTTTTTTTCAATATTTATGCTAAATTTACCTGCACGCTCTTTGATTCTGCCTGCTAGGCTTTCATCTATCCTTGCTATCTCTTTTAAGTCAAGTTCACTTGATATAATTGTTTTAAGCCTCTTACTGTATCTGTCATCTATAATCTGCCATACTTCAGCCTTATCCCAGTCACTAGGATATTCTTTAAAGAGATCATCTATATATAAGACTTCAGCATTTAATATAGGCAGTAGCTCACTATAATATTCACTATCGCTTCTAAACTTTGCAGCTTTTAATTCTCTCATAGTTTCAACATATCTTTTATAAAGCACAGCCTTGCCTCTTCTTAATAATTCAATTGCTAATGCTGTTGATATATGAGTTTTACCTGCCCCACTTTGGCCACCAATAAAAAACCAGTCAAATGTATTTATATTTTCAATGGCAAGATTTTTAACTCTAACACTTAAATCATCAACAGCTTTATAGCTAGTAAAGCTCATCTCTTTAACAAAGCTTTCTAAGCCTGATTTTTTAAGTTCTCTGATGGCACTTCTTATCTTCATGCACTCACATGGCACTAGTCTTTCATAGCCATCTATAAGTTTCATATAATCGCCACGATTTTTACACTTTTTACAGTCATAGCCATCTTCTAAGTTAAGCTTACCTACTGATGCATTGTATGTTGCAACTTGATCAAAAGGCTTATTAAAATTTATGCAGCTTGGATCAATTCCTAAGCTTTCTAATATTTCATTGTAGTTCATCATATATGTGTTCCTATCTGATCAAAGATAGCAAAGTCATCTGCAGCTTCATTATCTTTATATTTATCTTCAAGTAATTTGATCATATTGTTGTCATTGTTTATTAGCCAGTCAAACGATATTTTCCAATTTCTATCATTGTTACCAATTAAAAAGCTAGATTCTTTAATCTTATCTATTGCTTTTAATAATTCAGCTTCACCGACTTCATCAAGCCTTGCTTTAAGCTTAATTCTCCTTTTATCACTTAACTTATAAATACTTGTAAGCTTACACTCTTTAGCTATAGAGTTATATTTACTAACAATTAGATCATAATTATATTTTTGACTTTTGTCGCTTTCTATATCTCTTATATTATTATCTCTTATATTATTATTACTTATATTATTCTGTGGCTCATTTTTGACCCTACCCCCCAGCTCATTTTTGACCCACCCCTGGCTCATTTTTGACCCTACCCCAGTGCATTTTTGATCCACCTCATCTGTAGGTTTGTCAAAGATTTTATCAAAGGATAGATATATTTTCCTGTTAGTTTTATTATCTGCTAGCCTGTTAGTATCTCTTTTTATAAACCCTTTTTGTTCAAGCTTCTGTAATGCCCTTTTAATTGTACTCGATGACTTACCTAAACTGTTAGCTAAGTAGTTATTACTAGCAAAGCAGTAGCCTCTTTGATTAGCTAAGCTTGATATAGCAATATATATTCTTACCTCACCATCAGATAACTCTTTATCACACATGACGCTGTAAGGAATGATGCAAAATGCACTTAAATCTCTTAGTCTTTTTGCCATTAAAAATCTCCTGCCTTTAATTCTCTAAACTCATCAATATATTCAAGTTCTAAGATATATTTTTTTATAAAAAGCTTACTTTTGATAATGTATGCTGGTGTTCTCATTCCTTTTACATCTTCAACTACAAGCTTGCCATCTTCTTTGTACATAAAATCAGCCACATAATCAATTGCTCTAATTGCTTTGTCATTGTATTTATAGCTGTCCATTAGCCTAAATTTAGGCTGTAAAACTAGATCAGATATTTCACCAGCCATTTCTAGTAAAACAAGCTGTCTATATCTTTTAGCCTCCATATAACTATCAAATTTAATATCATCTATCTTTGTTTTCTTTGCTCTATACTTGTTATATGTCATTTATTACTCCTCTTTTGCTCTTTCTTCTATCTCATCACATATTTCTTTATAATCTTTTAACTTAATTTCATTTCCCGATTCATAGCCATATCTACCTATGACTTCCAAGCATAATTCTTTGTTGTTATTTGATTTTTTGTACATTTCTTTTATTTGCGCTGGGCTTATAGTGTCAGATTTTGTTTTTGCTTTTGTAACTGTACTAGCCGCTGTTTTTGGAGCTACTTTCTTATCGCTGTGATCCATGCTATCAATGTCTTGACTGTCGTCAATCGCATAAAGCCCATTTAAAGCATATTTTCTTGCATATGAGGAGGCACTGCCTGTCATTTGTGCAACATCCATTGTTTTTTTATCTGTAGCTATTTGTGCAAAACCAGTTGATGTTATGACTGCATCACTATCTAAGTCGCTAAGTATTGCTATTGCCTTAACAAATGTTAAGCCATTTTTTACATCTATATCATCATTTAGCCTTAAGTTAAGTCTAGCTACTTTATTGAGTGGCTTAACAGCTTCGAGTATATCTTCGCATGATCTATAATTGTAGCCATTCTTGCCTCCAAAACTAGCTCTTCTATTTTTAGGTACCTTTAAGTTGTTTTGAACATAGTTTAGCTTTTCATATATGTTTGTTTTTTCATCTATCTTATCCATAATAAACCTCCTAGTAATTTATTATTCAGTGATAATTGCTAGTGCTACATATAATATATAAAAGTAGCATCCTGCAGCTAATCCTCCAAGTATGCACCAGAATGGAGCGCTATAATCGATTGAAAATCTTTTTCTTCCTAGTTTGTAATACTTTTTCATTTTATCTGTCCTTTGCTTCTACCATGTAGCTAGCCTCATCATAACTAGTTGTATAGGCTAATTCTCCTTTTTTGTATTTTTCCCACAAATTTCTGTCAATAAAAACATAACGCTTGCCGCCCTCTTTTTTAGCTGCAGCACCAAAAGGAAACTTGCCTTTCTCTAGAAAAAATCTAACACTGCTTTGCCCTATTCCTAAATAATCACTTACTTCTTTAACTGTTACTTTTTCCATTTGATCCTCCTTTTTATCTCATTTTTGGGATATTTTAACCAAAAAAAATTGTGTTTGCATCAATATTATAAGCTTCACAAATCTTTTTTAGTTCACTTGCCTTAAAATCCATGCCATTATTTCTATTTAGCTTATTAGTTATTGAACTGTTTGATAAGCCTAAAAGTCTTGCAATATCAATGTTCTTTACATCTTTTTCCGCTAAAATTCCTTTTAACTTAGCATAATCTTTTCGCACATAATTACCCCCTTTCTTTTTTCTCATTTTTGGGATAATTATATATTATCACACTTTTTTCTCATTGTCAATACTTTTTTTAAAATATTTTAAAAAATATTGCAAAATTGAAACAAAGATGCTATAATATATAAAAAGAGGTGATATAATGAAAAACTTTGGAAACAAATTATTAGAATTGAGAAAATCTCGTGACTATACTATTGATGAACTAGTAGAAAAGCTTAACAATGTTTCTGATTATAAGATTTCACGATCTGCTATATCAAGATGGGAAAATAATAAAAGTGAACCTACAGCAACTGCAATATCGCTTTATGCAAAAGTATTTAACACTGATATGAACGCACTACTTGGTATAGATAGATCAAACGCAAAAATGATTAACCTTGATATTCAGCCACGCAAAATACCTATTTTAGGTAAAATAGCAGCAGGCACACCTATTCTTGCAGTTGAAAATTATGAGGATTATTTCGATACAAGTGAATTTATAAACGCTGACTTTGCACTGCAAATACAAGGTGATAGCATGATAGGCTCACGCATCTTTGATGGAGACATTGTTTTTTTAAAAAAGCAGCCTTGTGTTGAAAATGGCGAGATAGGCGCTTTTCTTATAGATGGTGAGGCAACTTTAAAGATTTTTAACAAGCAAAATAACACAATTATGCTTTTATCCTCAAATCCTAAATATCAACCAATCATACTAAGTCCAGATAATGAAAATCTAACTTTAGGTAAACTTATAGGAGTTTACTCTAGAAGATAGTATGCAAAGGAAGTTTATTTATGAAAAAGTTTTTATTTAAGCTGCTAACAATAATTTCTTGTATATTGTCTTTAAGCTTTATAATTATAGCTATAACTGCATACACTCAAGGCAATATACCAGCAGGCATAATAGTTACAGTAATAACTGTATTATCTATAATAGGCTCATATACGCTAATTAAAAAGAATAGACAATATAAAAAAATTGATACTATAAGTATAAATAATGAAGTTAAAGAGCAAAAAGAACCTATACAAAGTCAGTTATACAAGCCAGTTATCCTAAATAGTGAAGATATAAGCAATAAAGAAGATATAAACAATAAAAATGAAGAGCCAAGAACAATAAACAAAAACTTTATTGCTTCTGAGCCTTTATTTCCTGAAGAAGAGCCATATTATGAGATGTTTCAGCTCTTTAAGTATGAGAATTTAAGCCTAGATGAGTTTAAAGAATTAAATAATAGAATAATTACATTATATGCAAGATATTTTTCAGTGCCTTTATACTTTCAAGATGTAGAATACATTAAAAAAGTTATAGAAAATCAAGTTGCCGTTAATCGTAAAGAATATATATCAGTTACATTTCTAAAGCAGCTAATAAAGAGAAACAATGTTTTAATTGATGCTGAACTTGAAAAAGAAGAAGTGAATTTATATAAGCTGAAAACAAAAAAAGGAAGATTAAATAGAATCTCCAGAATTAAAGATAACTTTTATCTTTATAGTGAATATTTAAGTAAAAGCAACTTATCTTACCTAGATGAAAAGTTAGATGAATTAAAAGCAAGATTTAGACTAGATGAAGATGAACTAGTACAACAATAAAAAAGCTGTGTAAGTCCGAACCACTATACACAGCTGAGAGATTATCGCATTTTGTTGTACCACTCTCATGTTGATTATATCATAAGGAAGGAGGAAAAGCAATATGAGAAGAGAAAATGGCACAGGATCAGTAGTAAAGTTATCAGGTAAAAGGCGCCGTCCTTGGCTTGCCAGAGTACCTGCAACTGAAGATCCAATTGATGGCCGCACTATACAAAAAACATTAGGAACTTTTAAAACTCGTTTAGATGCAGAGCGTGCTCTAATAGAATATTTAGACCGCCCAACAGATCTTACATTAATCACTGTAAAAGAATTATTTGATCAGTGGTCAAAAACGCACTTTGAAACTGTATGCAAAGGCACTGCTGACGGATATGTAACAAGCTTTAAAAAATTAAAACGCATATATGATGTAAGAGTAAGAGACTTAAATGTTCAAATTTTACAAAAAACACTTAATGATTGCTCACACATGGCCAGCAGTAGCATTAGATCAGTAAGAGTTCTTATAAGTCTGCTATGTAAAGAGGCTATGAGGCGACAAATAATAACCACAGATTACTCAAGCTTATTAATTACACCTAAGGGAAAAGCGCCAAAAGAAAAGAAAATATTCACCGACCTTGACATACAAAAAATGTGGTCGTCTGTAGGCAAAGTTGAAAATATTGAAATTCCTCTTATCCTGATTTATACAGGCATGAGGATGGGGGAACTTGCTACTTGCAAAATAGACTATGTAAACTTAGAAGATAGATATATTTTGCATGGTATTAAAACAGATGCTGGAAAAGACAGGATAATACCTTTGCCAAAAAGAATACTGCCGATAATTACTCAGATATGCAGTAAGAATAAAAATTACTTGTTTGAGCATGGTGGCAAACCTTATACCTATGCTCAGCTATACAAATGTAAGTATGCTGATGCATTAAAAGATGCTGGTATTGAGCATCTAACATCGCACGCATGTAGGAGAACCTACGCAACAATGCTCAACGCAAAAATTATGAATAAAGAATATATAACTAGAATTTTAGGCCACGCTGATTTTGATACTACAGATAAATATTACATCATGCCAAGATCAAAAGAGCTTGTAGATGCCGTTAGTAACTTATAGTCCAATTAAATATTTTATAGTTACAATTAGTAACTTATAGTCTATTCTAAATAGTACAAACTAGTAACTATATGCATCTGTAAGTGTGTAAAATGCACAAGCTAAATATTACCCCCTAATTTATGAATAAACTTATTGTTTCTGCTAATTCTACTGATGCGCCAATAGTATCTCCTGTCGCGCCATCTATCTTCTTAAGTGAAATTAAATACAAAAGCACAAATACTATTGCTTCGATAAGTAAATACACTAAGACTTTGTAGTCAAATATTATGCTTGCGCATATCACGACTAAGTTCATAAAGTTGATAAGAAAAGTGTTTCTGCTCTCCTTAAATGTCTTGAACAAAGTACTGCTGTCCGCGCTCCTAAAGTAAATAAACGCATTCATCGCAATGGTCTTTGAGTAAATATATATAAATATGTAGTCCCATTTAAAACCCTGAACTGCAATATCTTTAAAAGCAAAAAATTTTGCCGCAAGTATTATGACTATGCTAATTACGCCAAAAGTGCCCACTGTAGAATCCTTCATTATGGCCTTCATCCTGTCCTTGCTTCTGTTTGATAAAAACGCATCAGCCGTGTCAGATAGGCCGTCCATGTGCAAAGCGCCTGTTATCAATAGATAAAAAATTATGTTTAGTAAAGCCACTAGGTCCATGGATATTTTATCGCGTAAGAATATTGTCGGCACAAAGGTAAATAGACCTATGATTAGTCCAATAAAAGAAAAAAAGCAAAGCATTGCTCCTATATTTTTCTTGTTAAAGTCAACGCCTATATTGATTGGCACTCTAGTCATGAATTGCAGCGCAAGTATTAGACCCTTCACTTTATCTTCACTCCAATCGATGCGATGACGTAGTAAACTTCGTCCGCATTCTTCGCGATGTATTGATTGACTTTGCCATGCATGTCTCTAAATAGCCTCGATAGCTTTGCTTCTGGCACAAGGCCCGCGCCTAGCTCTGATGAGACTATGACTATATCAGCGCCCATCTCATTTATCCTTGCAAATAGCTTAGCCATTTCATCTATGACAAGCTTTTCTACTAAAGATACATCTTCGTCAGCTATTTCCCTTTCTCCTACGTGATCAAAAAGTATATTCGTAAGCATATTTGTCACATCGTCAAGAAAATAGTACTTAGTCTTCATATTTATGCTAGCAAAATCCTTATAGGCTTCTATAGTAGTCCACTTAGCATTGCGTCTTGCCTTGTGAAGAGCAATTCTATTTGCAAATTCTTTATCAATAGCTTTAGCAGTAGCTATGTAAGTTACATCGTCTATACCCTTGTAGATATCTTCAGCAAACTCACTTTTGCCGCTTCGCGCTCCGCCTAGTATAAGCTTAATCATTGTCCTTGTTCATTTCTTTTTCAAGATTTTTAATGTATTCGTCTGCCTTTTTTTGATTGTACTCTCTAAACTTGTTTACGATGTAGTCGTAACCCTTTGGTCTATGAGGTATTAAGCAGTTTGAGCAGTCCTTAATGCCTGCTGTCATCTTGTAATTGCCTCCGCACTCTTCCATTAGATAAAGAGGGCAGTAACAGAACAAGCAGTTGAAATCCTCAGTATTATCAACTTTATGACATGGCATGTACGCGCATTTCTTGTTATTAAAAAATCTATAAGAATCTTCCATAATTAGCCTCCATATAATTAATTACTTCATCAATGCTATGTAAAGCATTTTCTTCTTCTCTTGTAATTATAACACAAATTATATTTCTTTGTAAACAAGCATCAAGTTTAGCGTCAGTACCGCCAACTTTGCCACTCTCTTTGCTCACCAAATATTTTATATCATATCTATCGATCAAAGCGATATTTTCTTCAACTGTGAATGGGCCCATCTGAGCAACGATGTTTTTCATCTCAATGTGATTGTCGTCGCATACCCTTATACTCTCGGCGCTCGGCAATACTCTATAGATAAATCTGTTCTTGCCCTTCACCTTTTCAAAATCCTTTATCCTGTTCGAACCTGTTGTGAATAAAAAATTTTCTTCCTTGTCTTTTAGCGTGTCAATATACTTAAACGCCGCCTCATACGATGGCACTCTAACTATATTATCTTTTTCTTCATAATCTAAAACGCTTCTTGCATAACGAAGATAATTTATATCCATCTCTTTCGCTGCCTCTGAAGCGTTCTTTGTTACTTCAACTGCAAATGGATGTGACGCATCTATAATCATGTCGATATCGTTTTTTTGAATAAAATCTTTAAAACCATCCTTATTCATCCTGCCCATGATTAAATCCTTTGACGCATAAAGTTTTTTTCCGCTCTCAGTCGCGACGGATAAATATAATTCGTACTTACCTTTGAGTCTTTCGTATATCTCTTCGCCTTCGCTTGTGCCGCCTATGATCAGTATCATAGCTTGTATCCTCTTGGCGTAATGAACTTGCCATTCTTAATGTAGCTTTGGCTATTGCCAATGATGACAGTTGTGTTCATCTCGCAAAAATCATAATCAACATCATCAAGAGTACTTATCCTATAGTCCATGCCTTCTCTTAAAGCGTTTTTAACCATGGCAATAGGCGCCTGCGCATCTCGATATTCTCTAATTATATCAAGAGCTTCTTTTAAGTGGTCCACTCTCTTTTTGCTCTTTGGATTGTATAGAGCAATGACCATGTCAGCATCAGCGCAGTTCCTTACCCTCTTAAGAATAAGATCCCAATCAGTAAGTAGGTCCGATAAACTGATTAGAGCTGTGTCATGCATTAAAGGCGCGCCAACAACGCTTGCTGACGAGAATGCAGCGCTCACTCCAGGAACTACCTCGATGTTTATACTTGGATCTATTTCATAAACAAGGCCCGCCATGCCATATAGACCTGAGTCACCAGTTGAGATGATGGCAACAGTCTTGCCCTTATTGTACTCATCGATAGCGAGCTGACATCTTTCTTTTTCGCCAGTCATACCAGTTTTGATAATTTCTTTGCCATCTATAAAGTCTTCTACATAAGCAAGATACTTTGTATAAGCGACTATTGTATCCGCTTCTTTAATCACGTCTACCGCCTTAAAAGTCATATTCTCTTTTGATCCGGGTCCTATGCCCACAACATATAATTTATTCATTTTATATCTCCTCTGTAATTGAAAATGTTATTGAATCGATAATCTTTTTTGATAAAATAATTTTGCCGCCAAGCAGTTTCGCCGCTGCCTCGCTAACTGAGTAAGCGCCTGTAATTTTCTTGACAAAGTCTGATTTTTCTGTGACATCTACCTCGTTAAGTTCATCTGCAGTATAAAAAATTAGCTCTCTATCGTATTTTTTGCAAAGCTCAAGAAGAGCCTCTTCGTCCTTCTTTATATCGATTGAGCCAAAACGCTTAATTGCCTTTGGATTTATGTCCATCTCTTTAAGAATTTCTTGAAAAGCTTTTTCCAAAACATCAAAATCCGTGCCTCGTCTTAGGCCTATGCCTATATTGTATTTTTTCTTTATTATGGAAAGAGTATTTTCCTCGTCATTTATAATATAGCCTTCACCTTGGATTATGGCGTAGTCTGCTTCACTTTTATTATTTGTGAAATTATCATATTTAAAGTTAAATTCATCTGACTTTAAATAAATTTTTTTATTATTAACTACGGCCCCCATAATTATGGTAAGAGCTTCTCTAGAGCTATAGGCAAAATCATTATCTCTTAAATAAATATCGAGTGCTTCTAAGCCTCTATTGTCTGAGGCTGTAGTAATGACTGGCTCTGCGTTTATGGTCTTAGCGATATCGGTGGCAAGTTCATTTGCCCCGCCTATGTGACCAGATAAAAGCGATATAACGTGCTTTGCCTTGTCGTCAATCACAAGAACTGCTGGGTCTGTGTACTTATCTTTGATTAAAGGAGCAATCTTACGAACCGCTATACCCGTAGCGCTGATAAATATTATCGTTTCGAGTGATGACCATCTTTCTTCTAAGACTTTGTCGATGTTTTTATCCTTATAAAAAATTTCTACATCAAAGCTAGCTGCTATAGACCTAGCTATAGCAAGGCCAGCTTCAGTGTAGGTGATGATGATCTTATTCATTTGCTTTTCTATACTCAGTCGAGAAGCTTGGGTCATAAAGCTTGCTTCTTTCATAACGTGCGTTAATAAATTTGCCAACAAGTATTAGAGCGTGCTTAGTAATATTGTTTTCTTTAGCATCTTTAACAAGGTTCGCGATATTGGTATAAATAATTTTTTCATCAGCCCAAGTCGCTTTATAAGCGATGACAACGGGCGTATTTGGATCTTCGTAGCCTTCTAGTAGAGCCTCTTGAACCTTTTCTGTAAGTGAAGCCGAAAGATAAATTGCCATAGATGTCTTGTGCTTAGCAAGCTCGGCTAGCTTTTCAGTCTCAGGCACCTTAGTCCTTCCCTCCATACGAGTGATGATGAGCGTTTGACTAACTTCAGGTAGAGTGAATTCTTTAGCTATCCTTGCACAAGCAGCTGTGGCGCTTGTAACGCCTGGAATTACTTCGTATTTGTAGCCAAGTAAGTCAAGCGTATCTATTTGCTCCTTTATCGCGCCGTATATGCTTGGGTCACCTGTATGCAGTCTAACTGTGTTTAAACCAGCTTCCTCTGCCTTAATAAATTCATCTACTACCTCTTCCAAAGTCATTTTAGCTGAGTCAAATACCTTTGCTCCTTCTTTTATTCCAGATAATATATCCTTCGATACTAAAGAGCCAGCATATATAATCACGTCTGCTGCATTTAATAATTTTAGTCCCTTAACTGTAATTAAATCACTATCCCCAGGACCTGCGCCCACAAAACTAATCATTCTTTTCACCTCTCACAATAATCACCGGATTTTCAGCTATCATCATCTCAAGCTTCTCCGCCTTAGACACATTTATCATGTATGTATCAATGTTTTTATAATTTTTTTTCTTTAATAAATCTTTAAACTCATAAGCATTGTCAAAAATAATGAAGCTCGCGATTAGAGTAAAATTATTATTTTCATCAAGCTTATCCATAATGCTCTCTAAATTTTTTCCTGAGCCGCCGATGTAAACCTTGTTAAATTGGGTTCCGTCCATGCCCTCAGGCGCCTTACCTTTAATGAGCTTAATATTATTTAGACCAAATTTTTCGAAATTTTTCTTCGCTATGCTTATGGCCTCGTCATCTCTTTCTATAGTAGTGACCTCTTTACAAATCGTGGCCATCTGACAAGTGACGCTGCCTGTGCCAGTGCCTATCTCTAAGACTTTGTCGTCTTCACTCACGTCTAGTAAGCTCACTATTGCGTTTCTCTTTATGAATTTCGTCATAGGTACTTCGCCCCTGATGAAGTCCTCATCCTTAAACCACTTCATTTATAATAATCACCACCGATAAACTATTTTCTATATCAATCTCATCGTCCGCATCGTAAGTCTTAATCACTTCGCCATTTTGAGATAAATTTGTGCCAACGATATATTTTCTCTTAATATTTTTTTCGTCCAAATATTTTTTTATAGTCTTAGGATTATTATCCTTATCACATAAAACAACAACCTTATCATTATTCATAATTATGGTCTTGAAGCCATCGTCAAGCTCTCTGCCGTGTAATGAATAAGTCTTTGCCTCGTTCCAATTCACTTGCGCCTTGCTCATTAAGTACTGAAAAGCTGTTATAGACGGGATCACCTCGTCAATGGCAATGCCCTCTCGCTTCAAATAATCAACCGCGCCGTAGAAAGATGGGTCGCCTGATAATAATAAAACTCCTTCTTTAATATCTTTTAGATCTTTAACAGAAATTTCATTTATATGAGTAAATTCATCTTCAAGTTCTTCCTTTACCCTTTTAAACGCATAAACATTACTAGCATTTTTTATCGTCCTATAAGCTCTTACGCTCATATATTCACTTTTACCTGGTCCTACTCCAACAACTATTAACAATCTAATACTCCTTTTTCAAACGAATATACTTTTACATCCACATCAAGCGCCTCATCTTTTAGATAAGTTTTTACACGTTTCGCGCAGCCTTCTTCCATAGCGCATAAAACGTCCTTGTAGCCAGCGTCATAAAGGTAGTTGTAGCATTTTTCTGCTGTGATAAACGCATCCACTTCTTTAATCACTTCATAAGGCTTATTCATCATCGCTAGGTAATACACAAAGGCCTCCATGCGCGTGTCGGCGTTCTTCGAATGCGTGTTAAATACGCCTATTGATAGCTTTGCGAATTTACCTATATGGCCAATAAGAGTAATCTTTCTAAAACCAATTTCATACGCCATCTTAAGCGAGTCACCGATGTAGTTGCTTGTTAAAACAACATTTTCTTTTATACCAATGCTATTCGCCTCTTTAAGTCCGTGACTGCCTGGTGTAAGAACAATTTCTCTCGCTCCTTTGTCAAGATAAAGCGTTTTTATCTCAAGCTCTATTGTTTTAAGAAGAGCATCTTCACTCATAGGCTTAACTAGCCCAGTCGAGCCGATTATCGAGATGCCGCCTTCTATGCCAATGTTTGGATTAAAAGTCTTTTTGCCAATCTCAACACCCATGGGCGTAAATATAGTAACGTCAGCGCCTTTGTCAGTTAAAAGCTCGACTTCTTTAGTAATCATCTCTCTTGGCACCTTGTTTATGGCGTACTCGCCCTTCTTACCGAAGATTGAATCATTTGTGTAAATACCGACGCCTTCGCCGCCCTTGATAATGACCTTGCCATCATCCCTTAAAGAAACTTTTGAAAAGATCTCTATACCATTGGTTTGGTCTGGGTCATCACCAGCATCCTTTATAACTGAGCTTATGGCGTAGCCACCCTCCTTTTCATTTGAGTTGATAGCAACGCTTATGGTCTCATTGCAAGGCAAATCTATATCGTATTCACTAACTGGTGCGTCAAGTAAATTTATAAGCGCCGCATGTGTTGCAACAGCCGCACATGTACCAGTTGTGTAGCCGTATCTAAGGCTCTTGCCATCAACTATATCGTATTTATTCATTTTCTGTATAAGATATATAAAAGCGCGTTAATGATTGATGCTGCTACGTTTGATCCGCCTTTGTTACCCACTGTCGAGATTTGAGCTACGCCTACCTCTCTAAGCGCTTCCTTTGATTCAGCCGCTCCAACAAAGCCTACTGGCACGCCAATAACTGCCTTTGGATGAATTTTTTCTTCTTTAATCAGTTCTATGATTCTATATAGTGCTGTTGGTGCATTGCCTACTGAGTAGATGGCGATGTCTTCGCCTATAGTCTTCTCTATTGCTTGATAGCTTCTTGTTGTGCCTTTTTCTTTAGCAAGCTCCCTTACGTCGTCGTCCTTGATGTGGTTAATGATCTCGCAGTTAAGCTTCTTTAAGCTAGTTTCATTGACGCCAGCCATAGTCATCCTCGTATCAGTATAAATCTTGGCACCATTTTTTAATGCATCAAGCGCTTCATCAAGAAAATTATTTCTTATATCAATTATGTTTTTGTAATCAAAATCGCCTGTCGAGTGAATCATTCTCTTCACTATAAGTTTTTCGGTCTCAGTAAATTTAGTTCCTACAAGCTCCTTATCGATTATGTCCATACTTGTGTTTTCAATATTCATAGGGTTGTTGTCGTAATTATACATCATTTTCACCTCTTAAACTATCTATCTTTTTATAAAAATATTCTTCATCTTGAACAAAGGAAATGTTTTGCTCGATTGCAACGACTCTTTCATTTGCAAAAGAGCTCGTCCATCTGTCATCTCTATATGGTTTTTCTACTTTAAATAAATTAAATTCGTTATCACTTAAGCTGCTCTTATGAAATTCTTGTGAACGGAAAGTTTTATCTTGATCAAATAAAAAATTCTTTCTAAGTGCTTTTAGATAAGCGTAGCCAAAGTTATGAAGCCTCTTTTCGCTCACGGCCTTACCTTTTATTAGACCAAGCATCTTGTGCTCGTTAAAGCTTTCTGCTAAGAAGTAAGTCGCTTCACCTTCGGTAAATATTTTTCCGCCTCTTTCATAATATTTCTTTATGCTATCTAGTGACTTTGATTTTTGGATCTCTTCTAAATAATCCTTTAAATTGCCTCCGCCGATGTAGAGTAAATCAGATTCAGGTACTTCATCACCATCCAGTACCGAAAAATATTTCACATTAAAATATTTTTCTAGAAAATCAATATTCTCTTTGTAGTAGAAGCTAAATGCCTTGTCATAGGCTATCGCCACAGTAGCCATTGACTTTGGAAAATCTTTTTTCTCTTCTGTCTTTGCCACTTTGAAATATGAAAGAAGTTTTTCAAAATCAATTGACTTTTCTAATTTTGCGGCTATCCTGTCGAGCTTCTCATCAAAAGCCTTGATATCGCTTGGCAGTTCTAATCCAAGGTCCTTGTCCTCTATAACAAAGTCCTCGTCCATTTCGATATTGCCAAAAACTTCTATGCCAAGTTCTTTTTCAACTAAGTCTTTGTATATTGCATAAAGTTTTGCGTGCGTTTTATTAAATATAACACCTACAATATTATCAGCGTAGTCCATAAAGCCTTTTAGCTTTGCAATTAGTGAAAACATCTCGCCCTTTGGAGTAAGTACTAAAACTGTTTTAAGTCCCAAAGCCTTTGCATTAGCATAAGTTGATGCCTCCATCGTATTATATATGCCGTCAAGGTAACCCATAACGCCTTCTAGAACGCAGTAGTCTGCATCACTTGCTCCTACTTCAGTCGCGCCACTCTTTTGCATGAAGATGTCGACATTACCATAGTCCCCTTTAGATGCGAATGAACCGAGCCTTGAGTCGATAAAATCTGGTCCGCTCTTGAGGTACTTCACCTTATTATTTTTATTCGCAAGTAGTCTTGCCAAAGCTAAACTTATAGTTGTCTTGCCGCTATTTGAGTTCATAGCGGCTATACATATGCCTTTCACTTTTCTATCTCCCTTAGTTTTTCAAGTAAATAATCATTCTCTTCTCGAGTTCTTATTGCAAGGCGCACATAATTTTTTCCTATATTCTTGTAGCCTTGCATCCTCCTTAGAAGTATACCCTTTTCGAGCATAATCTTATACATTTCTTCGTCACTAAGTTTTTTTAATTTAAGTAAATAGAAATTTGCATCGCTATCTATCATCTCAAAATTTTCAAAATCTTTGTATAATTTTTTTAATCTAACTCTCTCTTCTTGATAATATTTTTTTGTTTCGCTTAAATATTCTTCACTATCTGCTAATAGTTTTGCAGCTTCATTTTGTATAAAACCTGTTGACCAAGCAAGGCCCAATTCATCGTAGTAGTCCTTAAAGTCCTTTGGCGCATAGGCAAAGCCAAAGCGCACGCCCGGCAAAGCAAAGGTCTTTGTCATTGCTCTGACCACAATCACGTCCTCGTCTTTAAATAATTTTATGCTGTCATAATCATGCAGAGTAAACTCAATAAAGGCCTCGTCAAGTAAAAGCGTCGCGCCATGCTCTTTACAAATTTCTTGTGCCTTAATTAGCTCTTCCTTCTTAAGCAATCTGCCATTAGGATTATTTGGGTTAGTAAGTATAAGTAGGTCGCCCTTCTTCAAGACGTTTAATTCGTCAAAATCAATTTTAAAATCCTTATAATTTATTCTAATCAATTCTTTTTTGTAAACACTAGCTCTAAGCTCGTACTCATAGAACGATGGGTCAAAAATAACCACTCGACCTGCCCTGTGTATCGCCTTATCAATTATCTCTATAGACCCATTGCCCAGGATAATATTAGACGCATCACAAGCCAAGTAAGTGGCTACATTATCTATCGCTTCTCTTGCCTTAATGTCGGGATAAACATTAACATGGTCAAAGTCATCTCTGATAAAGGAGAAAAGTCTTTCGTTCATATTAAATACGTTAATGTTAGAGCTGAAATCTATGAGTTTTTTGTCATAATCATAAAAATTGGCTCCGTGCATAATTTACTTCCTTTTCTTTAAGTAGAATAGCGATATATAGTCGTTATCCTTGCGTATTTCTTCTTCGTCAGTAAGATACATTTCGTTCGGCATCGATATCCTCTTAAAATATTCGGCCTCGTAAGTATCTTTAAGCTTTAAAACGGCTTCTTTATTAAGTGTTCCCTTAAGTATAACAGCTCTGTCTGGTTTTGCCGCTTCAACAAGCTCTGTATTGTCGCTTATCACAAGGCTCTCGCCCTTTTCAATAAGCGGCTCTTTATTCATGGCAGTCAGTGCCACGAAGGATGGCATGCCATTAACTAAATTTATATTTATCTTCTTATCAAGTATCTTTGTTAGATTCATAGGTGTCGAAAAAACTGCCGCATCGCCTATAGTTACGAAACTTACGTCTCTATACTCAGCTAAAGCCTCTTCTAGTTTAACTTTTAAATCATTATATAAAGCTTCGTTAGCACTTTTCATATCAAAAGGCATCTTGATGATTGGCTTGTCACCAATGTAGCTCATAACTGTGTCAAGAGCAAGATTACGGCCTCTGTTATCAAGAACAAAGACAGCATTGGTATTCTTTAAAGTAAGTATAGCCTTGACAGTTAATAGGTCTTCATCGCCAGGTCCTACGCCAACTATGTTTAGTAGCGGCTCTTCCATAGCCTTAACTTTTTCTATGCAGTCATTTAAGAAATAATCTTCTTCTCCAAGACCTTTGTCAATAAGTTTTACTTCATAACCAAGCTTTTCTAGTCTTGTCTTGATTGAGTCTTCATCGTCAGGAGCAATATCTTCAAGCATGTGAACGCCTGAAACTAACATGAATGGCCTTAGATATAAAGTTTTTGTATCTTTAGCTAAATTTTTAATTACGCTTTCAAGATCAAGCTCGCCCTCAATGCTCATCATATGATATTTATCATTGTGCGCTCTGAATGCTTCGTCAATGTCTTCATATATCCTATCGGCAACATGATAAGTGCCATGACCAACATAGATAAATTCTTCGCCTTCATTTAATTTTTGGGCTGTCATGCCATCAATAAGCTTAGCTATATCCTTGCTATTACTGATAAATGGAGTAGTAAGCCTGTTAGAAACATCTTTAAGCTTCTTATACTCTTTTCCTGGAATGATGTTTGTCGAAACGACTCTTATGTCCTTGTATCCAGCCTCTTTAAGCTTCTTAATAGCTTCGCACTCATCATCAAAAGACATGCCCTTCTTCTCAAGTATCCTCTTAACTATCCTTGAAGTGAAACATACTTTTACATCGCAGTCCTTAAATTCATTTTTAAAGCCATTAACAAATTTGTCAATAACTCTTTCGTGTTCCCTAAGCCTTGTTGTGCCAAAGAAACTTAATAATATTGCCTTTTTCATATGACCCTCCATAATATGTACTCGAGAGAAAAGGAAAAATAGGAGAAGCGCGCCCTTTTCTCTCGCCGGTTTTTGGAATAAAAAAATCCTTGAATAGGGGTTTCAAGGATATAAAACATACATATTGAGTAAGTTTTTCCTTCCCACCGAAGAAGTAACTTTATACGAACGTTCTTAAGATATCCTGACTTATAGCTCAACCTTGTCTAAACCTTCCCAGTTTCCCAGTGGCATACTTAGACTCGTCACTATTTACAGTAGCGGGGGCTGTCTTGGACTTACACCAAGTTCCCTTATCAAACATTCAAAAATTACATCTATATGATATCATATATATAAATATTTTTCAAGTAAATTAAAAAATATTTATTAATTTTCTTTTTCGTGATTCAAAACACGGACAAAGGCATTTCATTGCTATATAATTTGAACATACTTTTCAAAAAATAATTTCCTAAAAATTTAGCTTACAAAAAATGCACAGATGTAAAACAATTGTTTTGACATAAGTGCATTTTTTTATTTTAGTATTAATTTTAAATATATAGCTGCGATAACTATAACTAGTAAAGCAAGTGCCTTATACATCGCCCTTATGGTGAAGTAGACGCCACTTGTATTTACTTCTCCATCTATATCGCCAATATATGGTTTATCGACTATTTTGGAAAAATATTTATGTGGTCCGCCTAAACGAATTTTTAAAAGTCCCGCTATAGGCGCTTCAAGGAAAGCACTATTTGGGCTTGCGTGTGCATATCTATACTTAAAAAAAGTTTTGCATGCGTAAAAAATGTTTTTATTGAAGATGTTTGTGATTAGTATAAGTAGCGCACTTAATCTTGCTGGCACTAGATTTACCAGGTCATCTATCTTTGCCGCGAAAAAGCCAAGATCACCATATTTTTCATTCTTGTAGCCCCACATCGAGTCCATGGTATTTATAAATTTATAAACCAGTCCAAGTGGTGTGTATATCGCTAAATACATAAGCGGCGCGATAACGCCATCTGAAGTATTTTCAGCGACTGTTTCAATAGTCGCTTTAAGTATCTCTTCTTCGCTTAATTCACTTGTGTCGCGGCCAACTATGTAGGAGAGCCTCTTGCGGCCTCTCTCTAGCGAATGGCCTAGCTCCTTTACGACCATATCTGCCTCGAAGTGAAGTGAGCGTGCTGCTAAGCACACATAGACCATATATGAAGTGTAGATTAGATACAAATATTTATTGATCTTAAATAATATTATTGCCAAGTAGCCGAATAAAAAGGCAAGGCTCATGTTGAAGAGTACTGCTACTAAGCCAAGTGCTTTCATAAAGCCACCTCTTGCCCCTGTCCTTCGAATTAATTTTTCTTCAAAGCTAATGACATTACCCATGACTTTAACTGGATGAAAAAAGTTATATGGGTCACCTAAGATTAAATCAAGCGCAACACCTATAAGTATGGCGATGAGTTTATAAACCAAGTATTGCATTTAACTTATCTATGTCGATGGCTTCTTCAAATACTTCGGCGAGTCTATCGATCTCATTATTCATCGCGTCGTGCTCTGCCATATGAGCATTGACGGCCTTTTCGTAGTCATGAAGCGAGTCTTCGTCTGCTATCTCAAGCTTTGTATATGGCACTATGCCAAGGCAGTCAAGACCTGTTAGCTCGTGAAGTTTTTTGATGCCTTCATCAAGTAGGCTCGCATCGCCCCTAAACTTGTTGATGATGTAGCCCTTTATCCTTGATCTATCTTTTTCGTCAAGTATCATGTATGTGCCGTAAATTGAGGCAAAGACACCGCCCTTGTCAATATCAGCGATAATGATGGCATTTGTATCAGCAAGTTCAGCCATACCAGTATTTACGAAGTCATCTTCAAGTAAATTTATCTCTGCTGGTGAGCCGGCTCCTTCTATAATCATGACATCATATTTCTTTTCAAGCTCGTCAAAAACTTCTTTAACCTTAGCTTTTAATTCTTTTTTAATAGAGTAGTACTCCTTAGTATTCATGTGCTTATATAATTTTCCAAGCACATAAACGTCGCTACCTGTGTCTGACGATGGCACTAGAAGTATTGGGTTCATGTACTCGTCAGCCTCTATGCCAGCAGCGTAGGCTTGTATCGCTTGTGCATTGCTAATCAGCTTTCCGTCTTGAAGCTTAAATGAGTTTCTCGACATGTTTTGTGATTTGAACGGACATACCTTGTAGCCCTTGTCTTTATAGTATCTGCACATAGCAGTCGCTATCGTCGACTTGCCTGCCGAAGATGTTGTTCCATATATCATTATCTTTGCCATTTAAAATTCCTCTTCGTTGTATTCGATAGTGCCTAAATCAGTTTCTATCGCAATTAAATTCTTCTTCCACTCTCTATATTTAGCCACTTCTTCGCTTATAGACTTAATTAGTATTGACACACCAAATATTTTCGAAGCTATAGTGAAGAAAGCATTTTTCTTAAATGAATTTGGATACAAAACTATAAGCAGACCAGAAATGATAAATACTAAGTTCTTATTGTCAATGCCTTTGTACTTGCCATTGTAATAATCTTTGACAAGATCCAAAAAGTCATTCAATAGGTCTTGGTATTTCGCTAAATCAGTATTTGTTTTGATTGCTTCACCAATGCCCTCAATCTTGTTCATGGCCTCATCCTTATTGAAACCATCCATGTTCATGTCTTTTAAAAAATCAAAGTTCATATCTACACTCCCTTTTTTAATACAAAATAAAAATTCGATCCTTTTCCGTAACTGCTCTCTACGCCAAACTCTGCCTTGTGAAGCAAAAGCACTTCGCGTGCGATGTATAGACCGAGTCCCGTCGCGTACTTTTTGAGCTCATGGTTTGCGCTCGAGATGTAGTAGCGGTCCCAAACCCTCTTGATGTCCTCTTCCTTGATGCCCATGCCGTGGTCAATAACCTCGTATCTAACGCCCTTTTCCTCTTCGGTAATTCTTACAAGAACGTCTTCATCCTCTGGTGAGTAATTTATAGCGTTTGACAAGTAATTATATATAACGCTTCTAATCTTCTTCTCATCAGCCATGACCATGGTAGAGCCACTTACGTCTAATTTAATTCTCTCTCTATTTTCAGCTGTATTTAATTTATCTATAATCTCTTTGGAAATTGCTTCGAGCGAAAGTCTTTCTAAGTTTAATTCGCCAAAGGCGCTTACGTTCTTTGACGCTTCAAGCATCTCGTTGATCATGCCGTTTAATCTATCTGACTCTGTGATTATGGTGTCAAGATTCTCTTCACGCTTTTCTTTATTATCACCTGTTATATCCTTAATCATCTCAGCATAAGACTTTATCACGCTCAGAGGCGTTTTAAAGTCATGTGAAACATTGGCAATGATATTCTCACGAAAGTCCATAGTCCTCTTTAAATCTTCATTTGCGCTCTCGAGACTCTTCTTTAGCTCTTCAATCTCTTCGTAGCCGCCCTCTTCTTCTATGGAAAAACTCTTTGTTCCCAAAAATTTGGACGCTTCCGAAAGATTTTTGATTGGTTTAGTAAGTTTCTTTGCCAAAAAATACGAAAGAGCAAGAGCTAAAACTATTGCAACAAGACTTATGTATAAAAGTTCTTCCTTTAGCATCTTCTTTACTGAACCATCTTCATCAAGATTGTCAATAAGCTTCATATATAGTTTTGCATTAACTGTTTCGTATCTCTTTAAAAATACAAGATACTCTCTATCGTCATGCTTCTTGATATAGTCTACGCTATCTTCATTGCTTTTAACAAAATCAAGGTCTTCCTTATCAAGCTCAATTAGATAATTTGGGTACAAAACTAAGCCATGCTCATCAAAAATAATTATGCCAAGCCTTGTTTTGCTCGTGGCGTTATTTAAATACGAGACGAGATCAGTTCCTGAATAAGAAGAAATTTCTTTTTCAGTGTTTTGAATGAGCTCCCTCTTCTTTTGTGTGTATATCTCTTTGAAGAAAACTATGTTAAACAGCCACATTGTTGATAGTATCAGTATTGTGAATATTAAAAAATAGCTGATTAACTTTGTGAATAATGATTTATTCTTCATCTTTTTTCTCCAGCTTATAACCATAGCCGCGAACTGTGCTGATTATCTCTTTCTCGGAGCTAAGCGAGTTCCTAAGCATCTTGATGTGAGTGTCAACAGTTCTATTGTCCCCGAAGAAATCATAGCCCCAAACATTTTCCAGTATCGTATCACGCGATAGAGCTATGCCTTCGTTTTGAGCTAGATAAGCAAGTAGCTCATACTCCTTTGGTGTTAAATCAATTTTTTTGTCATTGATAAAAGCTTCTCTCGCATCAAAATCTATTTTCAAGCTGCCATTGTGATAAACATTTACTTTTGATTCGCTCACGTGTCTTGCGAGTATCGCCTTGACCCTCGCCATAACTTCACGCGGGCTAAATGGCTTGACAACGTAATCATCGATACCTATCTCAAAACCATAAAGCTTGTCATACTCCTCGCCTTTTGCGCTAAGAACAAGAACGGGTATGTCTTTTACTTCCTTAATCCTCTTGTAAGCCGAGAAGCCATCTAGCTTTGGCATCATTATATCTAAGATGATAAGGTCTATATCATTATTATTAACTTTGTTAAGAGCGTCGATGCCGTCAACCGCCTCAATCACATCATAGCCATTAATGAGAGAGTACTCCTTAAGCACGTTTCTTATATTTTCATCGTCATCAGCTATAAGTATAGTAGCCATATCATCACCTCTATCAATTTTTACCCGATAATAATCTTTTTAAACGCTTTATATGCAAGTAGAGCCTTGCATTAACAAGGCCCATGTAATTATTTTAAACTGTCTAGGTATTCCTTAAGCTCATCTATATCCAAGATGGCTCTTTCGTTGTCACCAAGTATAAGAGCTGGTATGCCGATATTGCCAGCGCTCTTTGCTCCGTCAAATTCGCTCATTGTGTCTCTTGCCTTTAAAAACTTTTTCATACTCGCAAGATTTTCTGTGATGTCAAGGTACAAGAAGCGCACGCCCGACTCGTCCATCACTTCTTTAAACGGTCCGCAGTCTGGACACATAGAGCTACCGAAAACTATCTTCTTTTGCACTTTACTCATTTCATTTCTCCTTTACTTTAATTTTTCTCTTCGTCTTATCTTAATTGTAATGGTAATGGCAGTTTTTGTCAAGAAAAAAGAAAGAGCTAAGTTAATAGATCTTTCTTTATAAAACACTTTATAAATCTTTAATATTCATCTTATCAATTTCAGAATTTGAATTATTTTTATGTCTAAAAATAAAATATATTACTAAGTAAATTACTGTAAATATATTGGCACGTATAAATATGCCTAAAACACTCATCAATAATGGCCTGACTTTAAATCCATTTGGCACTACATAATTTGCCAAAACAACTAAAGAAAATATAAAACTTAGTGACGGAAGAATGAGTCCAAGATATTTGCTTTTTTGCTTTGACAAAAAAACCTGTAAAAATATCGACAATATTAAAGTAAATACAATTATTATCATAGTAGTTATAAAGTTTTTCATATTAATCAACCCCTTTTTCTTTCTTATACTCTGAAACTAATATCTTAGCTGTTTCAAAATCAATTTTATCGTTCAGAGCTAATCTCTTAATTAAAGAAACGTATGGTTCACTCTCAACATCCTCACTTATTTGTATCTTTTGTATAAGCCTGTCAAGCCTAAGCCTAACTGTTGGATAAGTAACATCATATTGTTTTGCAATTTCTTTTAAGGATCCAGATGCTAGTATAAATCTCTTTATGAAAGAAATGTCTTCATCTTCAAGATTTGCCATCCATTCTGGAACTATATTTATTGCCATAATATCACCTCTTCTTTAACTATATTAAGTATATCATTTAACATTATTAAAGTCAATAGTAAAATTTATTTTAATTTTATTTATAATAATTGTATTTAAGCAAAAAAAAGAAAGACCTATATAGATCTTTCTTAATATCAATGTTAATTACTAAATATCCCTAGCTTATCTGAAATAAATTCTTGCTTGCCGTCTCCATCTATCTTTATAGTGTAAACGCTTTGAACGCCATATCCCTTGCCACTGTCGCCTCTATTCATAAGTAGAACGGAGTATAATTGGCCATCTTCAATATCGTAAGTGACTTCAGTAAGTATCATATCATCTTCTTTGTGTGCTGACTTTTTATTAAGTTTAACTTCATTAATGAAGCCGGACTTAAAATTTTCGAGCTCTGCAATCTTCTCTTTGATGTACTCTTCATCATCTACTTCATCAAAGGCCTTATCATAGTCTTCATCAGAGACAGGTGAACTTGGTGCTTTCCAATCAAAGTCTTTATATTCCTTTTCAAGTGCATATTCTTTGCCTTCATTCCACTTTGTCAATTCAATTTTAAATATAGGCATCTTAATATTATTTTCTATGCTAATATCATCAATCGCATCTCTATCCACGTTATCCAAAACTATATCGTGCTCTTTAATTTTCTTAATATCATCCAAGCTCACATTGCCCGCTGTAATTATGATAGGCTTCATCTCACTTGTATCAACATAGTTAATACCATTTTCCCTCTCAAGATTATAATCATTAACAGTTATCACTATCGACTTAAGAAAGTCTTTATAATAAATCTTTCCTATGCTCCATGTATAGTTTTTGCTAAAAGCAGAGTTTTGATACTCACCATCAAGATAAGTGTTTTTGACGTTATATACAAGCTCTTTAACGTTCCAAGCGCCACTCTTAGTCGATGAGCTAATTCTTGAATAATCTTTCCAATACTTCATTATATCGACATTATCAATGTAGATACTACCAGTAAATTCATCAGCGCCAAAGAATTTGTGATTATAATTTAAATCCATATGCAAAGTTGATTCGCTCCACTTGCCATCTCTATATACAAAGGCTTTCACATCACTTGTATATGGAAAGCTAAGTACTCCAAATCTAATAAAAAAGATTACTGCCAATATGATTATAATTATTATTGTTTTCTTTTTCATATTGAACGCCTCCTTACTTAAGATAATTATATCACATTTAGAAATATTTGCGCAAAAAAAGAAAGACCCATATAGATCTTTCTTTATAAACTATTTGATTACTACTGTAAATATTTTGTTCTTAACGTAAATCTCTTTAACAATGTTCTTGCCTTGCTTTGACTTTTCAAAAAGTTCGTGTGCATAAACTTTTTCTTTCACTTCGTCTTCAGAGGCATCTCTATCTATCTCAACAGTGTATCTAACTTTGCCGTTGAATTGAACTGGTATCTCTATAGTTTTGATGATGGTTTTGTCCTCATCAAAGCTTGGCCAAGTTGATTTATAAAGTTCTGTATCGAAGCCAACCATCTCATTGATTTCTTCTGTGATGTGTGGTGCGATTGGATAAAGAAGTGTGATATATGTCTTAAGCTCTTTTCTTGTGATGCTTCCCTTTGAAGTAATTTTATTAAGTAGCTCCATAAGTTTGGCAACTGCTGTGTTGAACTTTAAGTTTTCAAAGTCTTCTGAGACTTTTTTAATAGTGATGTGAAAATCTTGTTCTAAGTCTTTAGAATAGTTTTCGTCGTCATTGACTATTTCCATCAAGCGATAAACTCTTTCAAGGAACTTTCTTGAGCCTTGTATACCAGTCTCTGACCACATAGCAACTTTTTCGTAATCGCCCATAAACATTTCAAAGACTCTTAGTGTGTCTGCGCCATATTGTTCTACGATATCATCTGTATTAATTACGTTGCCTCTTGACTTACTCATCTTTTCTCCGTCTTGAGCAAGTAGCATGCCGTGTGATGTTCTCTTTTGATATGGCTCACTTGTTGGCACTACGCCGATGTCATATAAGAATTTATTCCAAAATCTTGAGTAAAGTAAGTGAAGTGTAGTGTGCTCCATACCTCCGTTGTACCAATCAACTGGCATCCAGTACTTAAGTGCGTCCATGGATGCTGGTGCTGTAGTGCACTTTGGATCAGTGTATCTTAAGAAGTACCAGCTTGATCCAGCCCAGTTAGGCATAGTGTCTGTCTCTCTCTTAGCAGGTCCGCCGCAGTGAGGGCAAGTTGTGTTAACAAAGCTATCGATCTTAGCTAGTGGCGACTCACCTGTATCTGTTGGTTCGTACGCCTCAACGTCTGGTAATGTTAATGGCAGATCTCCTTCGTTAAGTGGCACCCAACCGCACTTTTCGCAGTATACCATAGGGATAGGCTCTCCCCAATATCTTTGTCTTGAGAATACCCAGTCTCTTAGCTTAAAGTTTGTCTTAACAACGCCTACTTTTTTATCTTCAAAATATTTAATAATCTTTTTCTTTGCTTCATCAACTGATAGACCATTTAAAAAGTCTGAGTTAACTAGAGTGCCTTTTTGTGTATCAGTATAAGCTTCTTTACTAATGTCTCCACCAGAGATAACTTCTTTTATCTCTTCGCCAAAAGCTTTTGCAAAGTCATAGTCCCTTTGGTCGTGACCAGGTACTGCCATGATGGCGCCTGTGCCATAAGTCATTAATACGTAATCTGATACATAGATGGCAATCTTTTCTCCATTAGCAGGGTTAATAGCTGTTAAGCCATCTATCTTAACGCCAGTTTTTTCTTTAACAAGTTCTGTTCTTTCAAAATCAGATTTTAATTTTGCCTTATTTTGATATTCATGAACTTCCTCAATGTTTTTGATACTATCCTTATACTTTTCTATAAGCGGATGCTCTGGTGAGATAACCATGTATGATACACCAAAGATGGTATCTGGTCTAGTTGTATAGACTTTTAGCTTGTCATACACTTCATCTATGTCAAAATCAAGCTCCATACCATGGCTTCTGCCTATCCAGTTAACTTGTTGCGTCTTAACTCTATCGATGAAATCAACTGTGTCAAGGTCATCGATAAGTCTGTCAGCATATTTAGTTATAGCTAGCATCCATTGTGTTTTAACTCTGTGTTCAACAGTGTGTCCGCATCTTTCGCAGTGGCCTTGAATAACTTCTTCGTTTGCAAGACCAATCTTACAGCTTGGACACCAGTTAATGTTCATTTCCTTTTTATATGCAAGACCTTTTTTGAATAATTGTATAAATATCCATTGCGTCCACTTATAATATTCTGGATCAGTTGTATTAATCTCTCTGTCCCAGTCAAATGAAAGACCTAGTGATGTCAACTGATGCTTGAAGTGAGCAACATTTCTCTTAGTAACATCCTTTGGATTCATTTTGTGCTTGATGGCATAATTTTCTGTTGGAAGACCAAAAGCGTCCCAGCCCATTGGGTACAAAACGTTGTAGCCCTCAAGTCTTCTCTTTCTAGCAACTATATCAAGTGCTGTGTAACTCCTTGGGTGACCAACGTGTAGACCCTCTCCTGATGGATATGGGAACTCTACCATCAAAAAGTATTTTGGCTTGTCTGAATCATTTTTTGCGTGAAACGCTTTATTGTCCGCCCAAATCTTTTGCCATTTGCCTTCGACATCTTTATGATTATATTCTTTCATAGCGCCCTCCTAAAATTCACAGTGATGAACTGTTCTTGGGAATGGTAGGACGTCTCTGATATTTTCAATACCTGTTATATACATGATAAGTCTTTCAAAACCAAGTCCATAGCCAGAGTGAACTACTGAGCCATACTTTCTAAGGTCCATGTACCAGTTATATGAATCCATATCAAGACCTAATTCATTAATTCTCTTTTCAAGCTTATCGTAGTCTTCTTCCCTTTGTGATCCGCCGACAATTTCGCCAATGCCAGGAACTAAGCAGTCCATAGCAGCAACTGTCTTATTGTCTGGGTTGAGCTTCATGTAGAAGGCCTTGATATCCTTTGGATAATCTGTTACGAAGATTGGTTTTTTGAATATTTGTTCAGTTAAATATCTTTCGTGTTCAGTTTGTAGATCCATGCCCCATTCAACTTTAACATCAAATTTTTCTTCATGTTCTTTTAGTATTTCTATAGCTCTAGTGTAAGTAACTCTTTCAAAATCTGAGTTTCTAACGTGATTTAATCTATCGATTAGGCCTTTGTCAACGAATTGATTGCAGAATTCTATTTCTTCCTTAGCATTTTCCATAACATAGTTAATTACGTACTTAAGCATCGCTTCAGCCACATCCATGTTTTGATTGTTATCCATAAATGCCATTTCAGGCTCTATCATCCAAAATTCTGCTGCGTGTCTAGTTGTATTTGAATTTTCTGCTCTGAATGTTGGTCCAAATGTATATATCTTTGAGAAAGCCATGGCAAATGTTTCGCCCTCTAGTTGGCCTGATACTGTTAAGTGAGTTGGCTTGTCAAAGAAGTCTTGGCTGTAGTCAACAGCGCCATCTTCTGTTCTTGGCGGATTGTCAATGTCAAGTGTAGTTACTTGGAACATTTCGCCTGCGCCTTCAGCGTCTGATGCTGTAAGTATTGGTGTGTGTACATAAACGAAGTCTTGTTCATTAAAAAATTTGTGTATAGCAAAGGCTGCTAGTGATCTAATTCTATAAGCTGCTCTAAAAAGGTTAGCTCTTGGTCTTAAGTGAGCTATGCTTCTTAAAAATTCCATTGAGTGACGCTTATTTTGTAGTGGATAATCAGCTGTTGAGTCGCCTAAGACTTCGATCTCTTCTGCCTTAATTTCAAAAGCTTGTTTATTGTTTGGTGTAAGAACTACTTTGCCCTTTACTCTGATTGACGCACTTAGATATAGCTTTGATACTCTTTCAAAGTTTTCTAGTGTGTTATCATAAACAACTTGAACACTATTAAAGAAGGATCCGTCATTAATTTCAATGAAGCCAAATTCTTTTTGTGCTCTTAAATTTTTAATCCAAGCTTGAACCTCAACAGTCTTGCCGTCAAGCTCCTTGTAGCTTTTATAAATTTCTCTAATATCCATACTCTCACTCCTATTTATAATCTTCTACTGTAATAGTTTCAATTACAACGTCTTCAAGAGGTTTGTCGTTTTCATTAACTTGTGATTTTGCAATCTCGTCAACAACGTCCATGCCCTCATAAACTTCGCCAAAAACTGTGTGCTTGTAATCAAGCCAGAATGCTCCGCCTATCTTTTTATAAGCGTCAACAACAGCCTTTGGATATCCCTTTTCTTCGCCAGCTTCTTCCATTTGTTTGATTATGTCATCTTGAACAGCTTGGCCTTGTACTATAAAGAATTGTGATCCGTTAGTATTAGGACCAGCGTTTGCCATGCATAGAGCGCCTCTGAAGTTTCTTGTGTTTATATCAAATTCATCTTCAAATGCATCTCCCCAGATACTTTCTCCGCCAGTTCCATTACCGTTAGGGTCGCCGCCTTGTATCATAAAGCCGTTTATAACTCTATGGAAAATTAAATTGTCATAGTATTTATCTTCAGCATGTTTAGTAAAGTTCTCAACTGCCTTTGGAGCTACTTCAGGGAATAGTTTTACCTTGATATCGCCCTTATTAGTCTTGATAGTCGCAACCTTGTCTCCTGCTTTTGGGTTTTGTAGTTGAACAAGTTCTGCATCGTCTGTAGTTACTTCGCTTTCGCTTCTTTCTTTTTTCATTTCACTCTCACCGCCATTGTCATTATTTTTGCTACATGCTGTTAAGCTCAGGCACATAGCTATTGTTAGTAATAATAAAATTATCTTTTTCATAATTCCTCCTACTTAAGTATTCTTTTTTGACTCACTATATTTACATCCAAGTCTAAAATATTTTCCTTTATTACATCGCCTACGTTTATAGGCGCCTTCGCGCGTAAATCAAATATTTCTTTTAAAATTGCTTGATGATAAATTTTCTTTACTTTCTTATCAGTCTTTACAGGAAGGCCCGAAACCATCTGACTATCTATCCTAATCTTGCCATAAACGTAGTCGTCCTCTTCTTCAAGAAGGCTTTTCGCGTAATTATATCCTCTTCCGCAACGATTGCCAGAAATTTCTTCACCATTGATTTTTATTCTGCAGCAAACTGGGCAGCAGACGCATTGTACTATCATGCTATCACCTTCGGTTCTATCTCTTTTTTAAGTATAATCTTAAACCAAACATAAGCAACTATCCCTTTTAATATTGACGATAGTGATATCGCTATCCATACGCCATTTAGACCATAGTATTTCATAAATATCATTGCAAATGGTATACGCATTAAATTTAGAACTACGCCTGAATAAGATGGCTCCTTTGTTCTGCCTATGCCATTGAAGAATCCTGTTACGCCTATCTCTATAACCATAAACAATTGTGAATATCCAAGTATTCTTAAGTAGTCAGCTCCTGCCTGCATTGCAACTGGATCGTCTGGTAAGAACGCTGCAAATATCGGCTGAGCAAATACTATAAGTAATAGTGATGTAGCCGTTCCTAGTGTCGTCATGATTCTCATGGATTTCTTAAAGCCAAGAACTATCCTGTCATAAGTGCCTTTGCCATAGTTTTGTCCAGTAAAAGCAGTGTTAGCAACAGAAAAGCCGTTTGCCGTCATCCAAGATATTGACTCAATTTGTGAGCCTATTGACATGGCTGAAACTGCATAGGCACCAAGCTTTGTTAAGTAGCCTGTTAAAACCATAGATACTGATGCGTGACACGCTTCCATAAGCGTCATTGGTACGCCAAGTTTAAGTATATGCATAGTTATTTCTGATGGCACTTTCTTTAGATAATTTACTCTTACATAGATCAGATCATTCTTAAAGCCTATGTAGATATATATAAGGAAGATTACTAAAGTCGCTATAACTGATGCAATCGCTGTACCCATCGCTCCCATGTGAAAAACGAAGATGAAAACTGGGTCCAAGACCATGTTTATAAGTAAACCTATGGAGCTAATTATAAATGGAGTCTTGCTGTTACCCATGCTATTGAATGTCGAAGCAAATAATGGGTTTAAGAACATAAATACTAGTCCAAAAGCAATCGCCACCATGTATTCACTTGCAAGCTCTTGAACAGCCGCGTCGCCTTCTTTAAACGAGTATAAACCGATTAGCTCATTATGAAATATTATAAATATGGCTGTGATTGTCATAGCGATTAAAAATCCTAGCCTAAAGCCACCGCCAATATAATTCTTCGTATTTTCTAAATCCGATTTACCAAAGCTTTGTGAAACGCCGACGGATAAACCAACCTGACAAAGTATAATCAGTGAACTTATTAGCCAAAGGTACTGACCGACTATGCCGACAGCTGCAACAGCTTGTGTGCCGACTTTGCCGAGCCAAAACATATCCGTGATTTGGTATGACATCTGTAGTAAAGATGTCCCCATAAGTGGAATCGCTAGCTTAAACAGAATCGGCGATATCTCTCCTTTTGTTAAGTCTCTTGTCTCTGTCATCTACACATCTCCTTGATCAGTCGTTATAATCACGCCGTTATCAGTTAATGCTAAGGTGTGCTCGAATTGAACGCATTTGCTGCCGTCCTTAGTTCTAGCAGTCCAGCCATTCTTATCAAGCTTCATCGCTGCCGAGCCCATGCAAATCATTGGTTCTATCGTAAAGGCCATACCCTTAACTATTCTTGGTCCTTTTACGCCAGCATTGTAGTGAAAAACTTGTGGATCTTCGTGCATGTTCTTGCCGATGCCGTGACCAATAAATTCTTTTACTATAGAATATCCCTTAGGCCTTGTAAATGCTTCGATGCACTTACCTATCTCGCCAATCCTGACATTTTCATCAACAATGCTTATAGCTTTGTACATAGCCTCTCTTGTGTGGTCAAATAGCTTTTGATCCTCTTCAGAAAGTTTTCCTACAGCGTATGACCAGCAAGAGTCCGCCATCCAGCCTTTGTAATTGACAACCATGTCGATGGAGATGATGTCACCATCTTTAAGAATTACATCTTTACTTGGAAAGCCGTGGCATATCTCGTCGTTAACTGATGCGCATATAGCGTAAGGAAAGCCTTGATAACCTTTTTGCTCAGGGTAAGCGCCTTGACTCACTATGAAGTCATCAACAAAGTCGTTTAACTCCATAGTCGTAACGCCCTCTTTAACCTTATCTCTTAGTGCATGATGAACGCTAATAAGTATCTTGCCTGCGTCAATCATCTTATTAATTTGATCTTTTGTCTTTAAATATATCATATAATACTCCTTTTAAGTCTATTCTATTATTATATATATTTTATCCCAATATGTCAAGAAGTTCACAGCATATAGACAATATATCTATTAACTGTGAACTTCTTGTAAAGCTCTTATTAAATTATCTGATTCTTAAAGTGTTTATTACTGATAATAGTGTTACGCCTACATCACCAAAGACCGCTACCCATAGAGGTAATTGTATGAATAAAGCTAGTATGATGATGGCCGCCTTGACAAAGCCTGTAAAGATTAAGTTCTCAATTATAATCTTGTTAACGAACTGCGATGTGTCAAAGATGTTTACTATCTTTTCAATCTTATCATCCATGATAACTATGTCCGACGCTTCGATGGCTGCATCAGAGCCAAGTGCGCCCATGCTTAGGCCAATGTCCGCCCTCTTAATAACTGGTGAGTCATTGATACCGTCACCAACAAAGGCTACTAGGCCGTCCTTACCTTGCTCTTTCTCGAAGAATTTTATCTTGTCTTCAGGAAGCAGTTCTGCCTCGAATGAATCAATGCCTAAATCGCGAGCGACTTTCTCAGCATATATCTTCGTATCGCCTGTAAGCATAACAGGCTTAACATTTCTTTCTTTTAATTCGCGAACAAGATTCTTTGTCTCGTCCTTTATCTCGTCTTCTATATATAGATGCGCGATAAGCTTATCGTCAAGATAAGTGTCAAGAACTTTGTATTCACTTTCTTTTTCGCTAGTAATAACCTTAACGCTGCCAAATTTTGTTTCAGCTTGGACACCATTCTTAAGGCTTGTGTAAGAAATTATCTCTTCTTTGTTTATAGCCTCTCTATCATCAAGTATAGCGCTTGCTATAGGATGCTTTGAGTGATACTCAGCAAGTCTTGCTAAGTGCAGAGCCTCTTTCTCATCCATGCCAATGGCTTCAACGTGAACTAGCTTAAACTTGCCGCTAGTTAGTGTACCAGTCTTGTCAAAACAGAATGTCTTTATATTTCTAAATTGATCTAAGAACTTTGTTCCTTTGAAAAGAATACCGTTCTTGCTCATCTTGCCTATACCTGAGAAATATGCTAATGGCACTGAAATAATGATTGCGCATGGGCACGATACTATAAGAAAGGCGAAGCATGTGTGAAGAGCTTCCTTAAGCGGCATTATATTTAGTACTGGTGCTAATAATGCAATCATTGCTGCGATAACAACGACGATAGGTGTATAGATCCTAGCAAATCTCGAAACGCCTGTCTCAAGATTAGCCTTATCGCTTTGTGAGCTTCTAACAAGCTCTTGTATTCTAGCTGCTGTTGAGTTCTTCGCAAGTTTAGTAGTCTCAATAATTAAGTAGCCTTCCTTAACAATAGCGCCCGAGTAAACCTCACTATTGATATCAACATAAACTGGTTCTGACTCGCCGCTTATGTGAGCGTTATCAACCTTTGCGCTTCCTTCAATAACAGTGCCGTCTATGGCGATGGACTCGCCTTCACGAACTATTATCTTAGAGCCAATAGCAACGTCTGCTGGTTCAGATTGAATTTCTTTGCCATTATCCAAAACTGTAGCAAAAACTGGTGACTTAACTATAAGCTCCTTAATCTTGTCTTTTGACTTATCAACTGCTATGTCACTAATTATTTCTCCGATTTGATATAAAAGTGATACCAAAACTGCCTCTAGATACTCGCCTATGAATATGGCGCCTATGGTAGCGACACTCATTAAAAACTCTTCAGCAAGTACACCATGAAAAGCACCTTTAACGCCGTTGATGATGATGTCGTATGAGATGACGATGTATGCTATGGCGAAGAAGACCATCTTGTACGGGCTGTCTATGAATAAAAATGCTGCTAAGGCAAGTAGCGATACTGCTATCCTTAGTAAAAATATTTTTGAAAAGCCCTCTTCCTCTTCTTCTTCGCTCTCTTCTTCACCGCGTGTAACTAAGACGTCTGGCTCTAAGTCGTTAATGTATTTAGTAATCTCTCTTAAAGCTGCCTCGCTATCTGCTCCCTCTTTGATTTCAATACTAAGAGTAGTATTTATAAAGTCTAGACTTGCGCTTTCGACCGATGCATGATCATTTGCAAAGCGCTCTATCTTTTGTGCGCAATTAGCGCAAGTAAGTCCATTTAAAAATAATTTTTCCATTGCTGCCTCCTAATCTATGTCTTTTAAATTTATATAAATGAAATATTTATATGTATGAACACATAAACATATATTTATATATCAATACTAATATAACACAAATATATTCAAAATGCAAGAGTTTTTTTTAAATTTTTTAATTCTTTTAACAGTTTTGTATACATTTAAGACGCGCTATATGTTATAATCAAGATATGTAGTAAAGGAGGAAACATGCAAGAAATTATCGAACTGAAAAATTTAAAGAAAGCATTTAAGATCGGTAAAGAAAGTCTTCTTGTACTTAAAGGCATTGACCTTACTCTATATAAGGAGCAAGCGATATGCATTGTTGGACCATCTGGTTCAGGTAAATCTACTCTTTTAAATATGATGGCTGGACTTGAAAAGCCAACGTCTGGGGAGATAGTTGTCGGCGGTATACACATAGAGAATCTTAACGAGGATGACCTAACTAAGTTTAGGCAACTCAATGTAGGCTTCGTGTTTCAATCGTATAACCTCATCCCTACCCTAACAGCACTTGAAAATGTTGGATTGGGTTTGATATTTAAAGGCATACCTAAGAAAGAAAGAGATGAGCGTAGCGCGTATCTACTAGAGAAGGTTGGTTTGAAGGATAGAATGAAGCACAAACCAAGTGAGATGAGTGGTGGTCAGCAGCAAAGAGTAAGTATAGCGAGAGCTTTTGTAAATAAACCGAAGATAGTCTTTGCGGACGAACCAACAGGTAACCTTGATACTAAGACTAGTGTCGAGATTATGGAACTGATGACTACTATGACGAAGAAGGATAAACAAACGCTTATCATAGTAACTCATGACTTAGAAACAGCCGTCTACTCTGACAGAATCGTTCACGTGCGTGACGGTCTAATTGAGAAAGACGAAGTAAACAGAAATAAAAAGGAGGCACAATTAAGTGAAGAAGATATTTAGCATTTTATTAATAGCTGTAATGATGATAAGCAGCTTGAGTGTAAATATATTTGCAGGTAAACCTGAAGAAAAAGAAACAGTTAAACCAATCGAGGATGAAACTTTAGTTACTGGTGGAGCAAAGGAGCTTAGACAAGGTGATGAAGAAGATATTACATTCAGATTATCGGGAAATGATAAAAATACAATAACCGATATTTCCGCTAGTACTGACAGTCCTAACAACTGCTACGTTGTTAATACTATAGGTGGAAAGGGTTATGTAACTGTAACTATAAAAATACCAACTGCTGCTGAACAAGGCACTTATAAACTTTCTGTTAGAGGTAAGTACAAAAGTGGTAACGAAGAAAAATATGTTAGTGGTTCAACTAATATCAGAGTAAACGTAAATAAGAGAGATACTCTAGGCAAAGACGATGAAATTAATTTAATTTCAAGATCAACAACTGAATTAAATCCTGGCGAAGAAGCATCTATTTACTTTGAAACTGAAAGACCATTCTTTGGACTTAGCTTTTATGGACTAAGAGCAACAAGTGACAGCCCTAATAACTGCTACATCACAAACACTTATGGTGGCCGTGGCGACGTAGAACTTAGAGTTAGAATACCTCAAAGTGCTGAAGCAGGCACTTATAAAGTGTCTGTCACAGGAAAAGCAAGAATTGATGGTGAAACAGTAAAAGTATATGGTGAAGCTTATGTAAGAGTAAACGGCGGAAGTCAAAACAAGGCTCAACTAAAAATAAACAGAGTTGACGTTCTACCTGAAGCAAATATTGTACCTGGCTCTTATGTAGCCTTTGGTTATGAAATTGAAAATATTTCCGATGTTTTAGCTAAAAACGTTGAATTAAACATTTCTGGTCTTGCTGCAGCTGGTCTATCAGTTAGAGGCGGCACTACTACTCAAAAAGTTAAAGCCATTGAAGCAGGCAAAAAAATCTATTTGTATTATGAGATGAATGTAGCAAAAACTGCTAAATTTGGTTCTTATGAAATAAAAACTGACCTTAACTATGAAAGTGAATTTAATAAAGAGCCAATCAAAGAAGAAACAACTGCCTTTATCAACATCGGCGGAGACGCTTCACAAGACTCACAACTAATTATACAAGATTTAAAATTCCCAGCAGCAACACTTGGTGTAAACAAAACATTCGATGTAAGCTTTAAAATCAGAAATCAAGGTCAATCCGTTGCTAAGAGGATCAGAGCAAGCGCTAAGAGCGACGACCCATCAGGTGTTGTATCAAGAACAGTTTCTGATATACTTGTTAGAGACCTAGCTCCTGGCGAAGAAGAAACAGTTAGCTACAAGTTCTTTACAACAAAGGGTGGCTCGACTAAAAACTATCCTATTAATATTAAGATAGAATATCTTGATGATTTTACTGAAGGCAAAGAGCCAAAAACTGTTGAACAAATTGTTGGCGTTTTCTTAAATAACCCAGAAAATACTGGTGATGGTAAAGACGCGAAGAAATCAACACCTAAGCTAATCATCGACAAATATGAATTTGAGCCAAAGCTTCCACTTGCTGGCAATGAATTTGAAATGAATCTATCATTCTATAATACTAATGCTAAAAAAGCTGTTAAAAATATTAAGATAGATTTAACAAGTCAAGACACAACAGATGAAAAATCAAATTCATCAGGCTCATCAGTTTTTACTCCAGTTGACAGCTCAAATACATTCTACATTGGTAGAATTGCTCCAAATGGTAAAGTTGAAAAAACTATCAAAATGTTCGTCGTTCCTGACGCTACGGCTAAGACATATACTATAACAGCTAACTTTGAATATGAAGATGACGCTAACAATGAATATAAATCAAGTGAAAATATTGGCGTACCAGTTTATCAAGAATCAAAACTTGACATTGACCCAATAAATTATCAAACAAGTGCCATGGTTGGAGATAATATTCCAATCACAGCAAACTTCTACAATACAGGTAAGGTTACTCTATATAACTTCAAAGTGACTCTAACAGCTGATAACGCTACTGTTAACAACGGCACATACTATATCGGTAACTTTAACTCTGGCGGACAAGACGTTTATGAAGGCTCCATCATGCCAAACGAGCCAGGTGAAATTAAGGGTAAGCTTAAATTTACTTATGAGGATTCAACTGGTGAAGTAAAAGAAAAAGAAGAAGATATAAACATTACTGTTGAAGAGGCTCCTCCAGTAGATGAAAACGCTGGACCAGACGGTATGCCACTTCCAGATGGAGCTATGGGTGATGAACCTTGGTACAAAAAGCCGTTATTCTACATTCCAGTAATTGTGGCACTATTAGGCGCTGGCGGATTTGTAGTATTTAAGAAAATTAAAAATAAAAAGAAAGAAAAGGATTTGAAGATAGATGAAGACTAAAGATCTAATATTGATGAGTTTAAGAAATCTTAATCGTAGAAAATTAAGAACTTTCTTAACAGTATTAGGTGTAGTTATTGGCTCTATATCCATCATCATGATGATATCCTTAGGCTTTGGTATGACGGACTCGACTAAGAAGCAACTTGCTTCAGCGGGCTCACTTACTCAGATTTACATCTACCCTGCCAACAGATATGGTGGCGATATGGATGAAGATGGTAATCAAAAGAAGAAAAAACCTGACAAAATTGCTAAGCTTGATGATGCTACTGTTGAAAAGCTAAAAAAGATTCCGCATGTAGAAGCAGTTCTTGCCGCTGAACAGTTCGAAGCACAAATCAATGTCAAAAACCTGCAAGGTTATGCTAGCATTCTTGGTGTAGACCCTGCTGAATACGCGAAATTCGATATAAAGCTTGATAGCGGTAGGCTTCTTCAAGAAGGCGATGTGAATCAAGTGGTCATGGGTAGAGACGTTCTTAGATGGCTAAGCAATCCACAAAGGCCTCGTATGAACGGTCCTTCAAAAGATGAAGAAAGAGATCCGCTTACAACGAAGATGTTTCTAACTTTAAATACAGGTGGTGGCTACGACCCAGAAGGACAAAAAAGTGAGCCTAACAAGCCTAATAAAAAATATCCTATTGAAGCGGTCGGCGTATTTAGAGATGATGACTTTGACAATAACTACTACATGATTATGCCGATAGAGTATTTGAGAAAGATTAAAAAAGATGCCAAAAAATTACAAGCAGGCAATAAGCAAAATGGCTTCAACGACTATATGTTTGGTGGACGTGAAGATAAGGACAATAAATACAATAACATCAAGGTAAAAGTTGATAGTGTTGATAATGTTCAAAAAGTTCAAGAGCAGATAGAAGCTATGGGACTAAAACCACATTCGCTAAACGATATCCTAGTCGAAATCAATAACTCATCTAAAACACAAAGACTAATACTTGGCGGTATCGGTGCCGTATCATTACTAGTCGCAGCCATCGGTATCTCCAATACCATGGTCATGAGTATATATGAAAGAACCAAAGAGATTGGCGTTATGAAGGTTATAGGTGCGAGCGTCTCCGATATCAAGATGATGTTCCTAACTGAATCAGCCTTCATCGGTCTACTTGGCGGCCTCGCCGGGATAGTCCTCAGCTACGCGATAAGCGCCCTAATTAACTACTTGGGCGTGAAATATGGCTTCGTTGCGAATATGTCTGGAGGCGGATTCTCGCCAGACTTTGATCCATCTCAGTTAAAGATGTCAATCATACCAGCTTGGCTAGCACTAGCATCCTTAGTGTTCTCAGCACTTATAGGTATAGTATCAGGTTACTTCCCTGCTAAGAAAGCAACTAAGCTAAGTGCACTTGAAGCGATGAGACAAAACTAAATAGATAAAGGCAAAAGAGTGAGCAAATTAGTCTGCCCACTCTTTTTTCGCATAACAATGGCGATGGACTCATCCATCGCCTATATTTATCTTTATAATCTATTTCTTCTCTGGCTTTACATCTTGTACTAAAAATACTGTGTTAAGCGCTCTGCCTGCATTTCTATAGTACTTGCCGTTAGCATACATAGCGCTCGATGCGCCGCCATCAAGGTTAAAAGCGTCAGTGCAGCCAAGGTCTTGCATTATACCAGTGACTTGTGCCATAGTTCCTGAAGTAGTTACCATGACTAATTGATTTGACTTATTGATACCAATCAAGGTTCTTGCGCCTGCGCCAGTCGTCATCTTTGCTTCCATGCCCTTGACATAAGTTTCGTAAACGCTCTTAGAGTTTTCTATTAGTAGTGGTCCTGCTGATATTATCTCACTTACCTTTGTATATGGAATTTTTTCTCCGTTGTAATCAAAAGTAGTTTCAGTCACGAAGCCGTCCTTAGTCTTCTTTGATAATACTAGTTCAAGTTCAACAGTTCTTCCCTCTTGAAATCTATCAGAAATATATTTATCGTCACAAGCCTCTTTGCCGTAGTAAATGATGTAGCCATTCTTAGGTAAAACCATATTTTCAGATGATTTATATACTTTACTTACTTTATTATCGACAACTTCTATAACAGTTCCGCCGCCAAACTTAGTAGGAGCGTTTCTATATGAATTATATACGTATGCAGTCATTTCGCTCGTTAAATTGCCATTGACATTCCAAATTTCAAAAGTGTTCGCTTTATTTGGTATAGTCCAATCATTCTCCCTTAATCCATCAAGAAAGCCATTGTAGCGAAGAAAGCCTTGTACTATCTTAAATTTATTTTTATCAAAAACAAGTAGACTCGCGTGATCGCCAGACATGTTTATCATCGTGCCCTCAGTCATTTGTGTGCCATATGGGTAGTAGCCACCCTTGTATGCTTCAAAATAATTTGCGTTTATCGCAGCTCTTGGCTTGTACGACGCAATGTAGTTTTTGAAATTCGTAACGCCGACTTGCTTCATATTTGGCTTAACCACTTTAAAAGCAGTAGTATCGTCAGCTGTAACAGTAATTACATTGCAGCTTCTGTTTCTAAGCTTCACTTGTTTTACTTCAGTCTTTGCAAATAGATTCACTTGACTAGCAAGTATCATTATGGCCATGACTAGCGCCAATATTTTCTTCTTCATAATATTACCTCTCTTCGTTTACTTTATTCTATTATATAAGAAAGGCGAAAAAATTGCAAGAGAAAAGCTGAAGTATTTCTACCTCAGCTCTTAATCTTATTTAGCTACTTAATCTTATTTATCGTAAACAAAAGTTTTTAAGTTAACGTTTAGCCAATTTTCTTCAATTGTTCCTTGTCTTGTATAGTCATGACCATTGCATGCTTCGACAATGTCGTAGAACGCCCAGTGAGTAGGAGTATCAGTAAATCTAAGTATTGCTGATCTATGTTTAGTAATAAAATCTTTGTCAGCACGTCTTGTAAGCATTCTATTTGTGATACTAACTACTTCAGCTCTTGTAATTTTGTTTTCAGGCTTAAATGTGCCGTCAGGGTATCCACTTACCCAACCAGCGCTTGCTGCCTTAGCTATAACATCATTAGCCCAGTGAGTGTATGGAACGTCAACAAAACCTTGAAGTCCGCCGCCAAATAGATTAGCAAATCTAGTTGCCATAGCCGCAAACTCAGCCCTTGTTATACTCTTTTCTGGTTTGAAAGTTCCATCAGGATAACCCTTTATCAAGCCAAGCTCATTCATGTAGCTAATAGCTGTCGCAGACCATCTAGTATTTGATAAGTCTTTGAAATTATGATTGTAAATGTGTCCCTTTATTGGTCTTCTTACCATAAGTCTTGAGAACATTACAGCAACTTCTTCCCTAGTCATGTTGTTATTTGGCCTGAATGTTGCGTCCTTATATCCGACCATGTATTGGTAGTGATCGTTAATGTTTAGCATTGGCTCTTCATCAGCTGTTTCTCTCTCATCATCATATCTTCTGTCTTTCTTGTAAATAGCGTAAACAGTCATGTCTTCATAAACTACAGTGTCGCCAGTAAATGTCATGCCGCTTCCGTCAGGCATAGTGTTCCACTCGATAAACTTGTATCCTCTCTTTTCTGGATCTCTTGGCATATAGCTGTTTTGGTTTATGGATGTGCCTTCATAAACTTCTCTTTCATCATAGAATCTGTCGTCGTTAATGAATGTAACAACTGGATTGTGACTTGCTTTTCTTTCTTCAACATTAAAAGTATAAGAAATTAAATTTGGTTTGGCTCTATCAGCAGCTTCATCTCTGCCTGCGTCAGATTGTTTTGCTGCAAAAACAACAAATCTTCTAATTCCATCTGTTGTTTTATTAAATTTTAAATTATCTAAAACACTTTTATTTTTTGATAAAATAATATCATACATGCCTGCGATAGAAGCTGTTATAGTATAATTTTTATTATTTTTAATTGAATTATTAAACTTTATACCTTTAATCTTCAAAGTCACATTTGGATTCCACTTATTAAGAGTGTTATAAAACTCAATATATTCCTTTGTAGTGTTGATATCGTCTTTATCTGCATAAATAATAATTTTCTTTCTGTCACTATCATTACTTCTTAACTCTTCATGTTTTAAATTATATTCTTCTAAGCCTTCTATTTCAAATTGAGCATCTTTATCAATTATAGCTTCTTTTGGAAAATCTAAAATAAATGCAAATTTATCATCTTCTCTTGCATACCCATTTCCTTTTTTGCCTATTCCACTTTGATATCCATCTGAAATACCCATTACTAATCCATAAGTGTTCTCGGCTTTAACTAGTGTAGATAAATCAACTGTTAAAGCTAAATCCATACTTGCATTATTTTTATAAGTATCTATTGAAGAAGAGTCTCCACTATTAATTTTATACATATCACCATAAATGTTAAAATCATTTATATTCATTATTGTATCTTTATTTAAATCAATATTAAACTCATTCCAGTCATTGTAATGTTTATTATTAGCTTTAAAAGCATTATAGTCTTGATTAAGTAATCTTCTAAAATCATCAACTATCTTATTACCACCAGCCATAATTGTACCATCATCACCAAAATAATCAAATAATGCAGCTCTATCTGTTCTAATTCCAGTGTTTAGCCATGGATAATACAATTCATCTACTTTTATATCTGTACCTAATTTAGATTCTTTATTAGGATTAACGCCTATTGGGACTGCATTTAGTCCATCTTTCTCAAGTTCAACCCAATAATTATCTTTTATCCAACCTTCAACATCTTTGTCTGTTACAATCGGACCGAATTGTGCATAAGAATTTAATGGTATTGCAGATAATATTAGACCTAACAAAAGAAATAACGAAATAATTTTTTTCTTCATTTATATTTACTCCTTTATCTTACAATGCTTATTTCATGTTTTTTAAGCTCAACATCTACTAATTGTGTTCCGCTAAATTTGTTTCCACCTTTAAATAAAGCACAAACACCTTCTGATTTTACTGTGCCTAGAACATTATTTGAGTTACCTGTAACGTCAACTGAATAAGGAATATTAATTTCTATCTTGTGTCCAGTTTGACCTTTTATTGCTTCATACATAGCAAAGAATCCTTTATAGTCATTCCAATTACCTAAATAAAATCTTAACTTAAAAGTTTTTCTTTTTTCAGTCTTTACATTAGCAAAATCTTCTATTTCAATCTTACTTACAAGTGTTGTGCCTGATTTAAGTTCAATGTGGTCATAATCAATATTAAAGTTATTAGGGAATGTAACATTTAGATCCACAGTTGGAAATTTTTCTCCTTTATTAAACATAACAAAGTTTTCTGCTTTTCCAAACCAATAAACATGACCTTTATAATCCTTTTCATATTTATTATAAGCCCCTTCGAATAAATCAGTTGCTTCTGCTGAGCCTACAATCTTGCCTTTGTAAATAGTTTTTCCGCTGGCATCTGTAAATTCTTTTCCTCTAACATTGTTTACTACATTTGATAAATCAACCCAACCGTTAATTCTCCAACCATTTTGATCATATCCACTTTGAACTTTATTTCCAGCGAATACACTTACACTGCCTACTATTGCAGTAAGCATCATTACTAGAGCTAATGCTAAGCTCATAATCTTTTTTGTCCTTTTCATTTTTCTTCCTCCTTATATTTTAATTTTTGCATAAAAAAAGTTGACAAAGGACCTACCGGTAACGGTAAGTACCTTTATCAACTTCAAAAATTACACGAAAATAAGACAGAAAACTAGCTGTCTGTCT